>Ga0214542_1000276_pt1 | contig 86178 bp, 57 predicted proteins | sample CNSS1metaG_FD_160096 | JGI IMG/M metagenome (GOLD analysis project Ga0214542, IMG submission 160096) | Root nodule microbial communities from cowpea collected in UCLA plant growth center, Los Angeles, California, USA - CNSS1 | ecosystem: Host-associated > Plants > Roots > Nodule | place: USA...
TATATATATATATATATAACCAATAACTTCTCTCAGTTTGTAGATGTGTATAACAACACCTTTCTTTTTACTCTTCCAAATATCTCAATAAATTACTAAAAGATCTTTAACCGTCAAACCAAACACCAACAATATCTCTCATCTACAAACCACCTAAAAATTATGAAAAAAGAGAGATAAAATCCTTACTAAAAAAGCCATTTATCAAAATAAAAAATATAATATCATATTCATCCTCACTATTATCTTGGCAACATAAAATGAGAATCTGATTATCTTCTAAACTTTTAGAAAAAAATTACAATTTAATAAAAAAACCAAATATACCTATTCATACAACTTTTATTTTTTATCTATTTAAAATTTATATCTACTAAACATGAACTAATCCGCTCGTAAGATTATTTAGGGAGACATTTGTTTATATATATATATATATATATATATATAATTGTGTATAATTTCTCTTAATATTTTTAAAAATTCAATATATATAATTATGTATAATTTCTCTTAATATTTTTAAAAATTCAATTACATCAATTATTAGATAATTAAATTTTATAAAAATGTAAAACAGTTTGTTTTCTATAGAATGTTATTTATGGTTTAAGACACCGTCATTGAATAGTTAAGTTATGATAATCACATTTTATTTTATTAATGTTTATTTGAAAAGAAAAAGTTTGAGTCAAGATACGCACTTTCCAAATTATAACTTTGATTATTCGGTGTTTTAAAACTAAAAAGATTTAATATAATTATAATATGTATCATGGTTTAAAAATAAGTTATATGCAAGTAATAGCTACATCGACTATTTAACTGCGTAAGATATTACAAATAAATTTGATAATTAACTTTAATATAGTTATTTTAAAGGTTATGGCAATATCTTCTTTTAACAATTGGATATTATATCAATAGTAGATCAAAATTGTTTAATGTTATAAAATTAAAATTTCATAGAAACTCTTAATCTTAAAAATTATAATAAAATTTTACAGAGATTAAGATTACACATCCATAAAACCACAAGAAAAAATAAATATTCAAACCTTAATTTTCAAGTATACATTTTAACTCAATCTAAAAAGATTAAGGCATATTTACACAGACTTAACTGATACTTCTCCTTATTCCATGTTCTCATTACTTACATCATATCACTTTTATATCAGTCATTCACTAAAATTACTTATTCATCGAACTAAATTTTATACCTTTTAGTTTCTTGTTACATTTAAAAATGACCCTTTTTTAACCTCTATACATATTTCATGTAACTTCTAGTTTCCAACAAATATTATTTCAATGAGAATGGTCCATAGCTAAAAGAACTTACCTTCCTATTTAAAGGAGAAGAAGAAAAGTCAAATATCCTTATCTATAATAGACTGAAACTTTAAGTTTTGTGGACCATTCAAACATTTTCACCACCATTATTCTTCATTTGCCACTGTTGCATTTCATGCTAGAGTATCTCAGATCCACACCATAACTTCAAATCACTCACTCAGCTTTTAAAATTAAGGTTTTCCAATCTTCAGGTTATCAAAGTTTCACTTTTAAATTTAGATACACAGTTTAAAAAGTGGAACTTATATTGAGTTAATGTAATTACAAATTAAACATGTATTTATTTTTCTTTTAATTTGTTAGAAGTTCCACGTTCATTAGAGACGAGACAGTTTCATAATATATAAGTGAGGTGCAAATCTTACTTTACAAGTTGATTTTGTGAGATTAAATTAGGCTTAAACTCCACCTCTAACATGATATCAGAGCCATTGTTTAAAGAAAAACTTATCCTAATGAGATTTTTTCCATTAATTTATAGTATTTTATAGTATATAAGTGAGATGCAAACTTCATCTTATAAACCGATGCAACTTTAATTAAATACAACATGTATTAATATATTTAATTTTGAGTATAATAAGAAAAAAATTACAAAATTATTATCTATTATGTATAATTATTGATTTGGTCCCTCAATTTTTTGAGTTAGTTCAATTTGGTCCTCGAATGTTTGGAATGTTCAATTTGGTCCCTGAGTTTTTGAAAGATGCAATTTGATATCCTTATTTTTTAAAGTGGTTCAATTTAGTACCTCTCGTTATATTTCAGTTAACGTCGTTTGTACATTGGTGAGTTGTCACTGTGCAATAAAAATGTGAGTGAAGTTGTTAATTGAGTTGATTTATTTGTTGAATGTAGTTAACATCATTTTAATCTCTCTTTTGATGTTTCCTTAATTATGTGTATTCAATATGATATTAAGATTAGTTGTTTAATTTGTTGCTAAGTGAAAATTCATCACTATATAAACGACGTGAACTGAAGTTAATTGAAAATACTAAATTGATCAACTTTATAAAATAAAATACTAAATTGAACCTTTCAAAAATTTAAAAATCAAATTAAATAAATAAAAAATTGAAAACCAAATCGATAATTATATCTATGTTAAACTGAATATGTATTTTATAAAAATATTTAATGTGATATAATATGTTTACTCTACCTTTCATAAGTGGTTGTCTTCCAGTGGCCTTAAAATGTTGAAAAATTGGGCAGTATGAATGGTGGTCCTGACTTTGTCAAAGACGTACAACACATGAGTTTGTGTCAGTTTTTCTCTCTTTCTTCTTCGTTTGAGATCAGGGAGCGTGTTGTGCAGTGTGTACACTGTTGCAGTATGAGAAGCTGTCTATGACCAATGGCTACTACCTGTCCACACATTTTTTCTATTATTATTATTATTATTTTCTCTCATTTATCACTCTACATACACCAATTCATTTCCTCCTCATTGCCATAATAACATTATTTACTACTTTCCAACCAATAAAAAGAATCAATACTCTACATACACCAATTCATCTTCCACTACCTTATTTTTCTGGTCGTGGATTACTCCATAAATGAAAAACTCGATAAATTTAATGTATGGATAGGTGTGTTTTTTGTAAGTTGTGTGGTGTTGAAAGTATATTATTATAATGGTGGTATTTTAAACTTCGACGATGTAAAGCATAAACTAATTAATCTCCACTTTAACTGCAAAGTTTAAGGCTGATCTTTTGTGATTTTGTCTTGTCCCTTCAAACAAGTACCTTAGAATGTGACACATCATAATCTTAATCCTCTAATTATTAAATGCTACGTCTACTCTCTTACACACACATATTTTTCCCTTTTCAGATAAGCATATCCCTTGCAGTTATTACTTATTGTCACAATCATTTCGCCTTTTATTCCAACTTCCATTATACTAAATCTGTTTCATCAAATATTCAAAATATGCAAAAATAAATTTACATTCACTTCAAGACCTACAAACCACTGTTTATTATTATTATTATTATTTCAATCAAATAGATAGTTTTATATAAAACTAAGAAAATGTAATTTTACTGTTGATTTTTTTACATCATTAGCTATACTTATATATATATTTTTATTAAAATAATGAATTTAAATGTAATTACAAAACTGTTTAATTAATACTAAACCTCCAACACTTTTATTCATGAATATCGAAAGAATCGGTAACAGAGATCCAAATTTTGATATAATAGATTATTATGACTCATATACCATATAAGATATTTTATTTAAGTCTGATACAACTTTGAAAAACAATTCAAAAAATATGATATTTATTTATATTGATTTAATATAATTTAAATTATATGAAATATCTCACAATTTTTTTCTTGTAATATCTTTTAATATATAAAAAAGAGTCGTATAATTCTTTTCAACAGTTTCGCGTATTTTCAGGTTTTGACGTAACCGTAGTGTCAGACTTTGGTCAATGTGATTTGCATGTGAATACAAAGTACAACATTTCATCTTTTGCAACCTGCGATATGATGATCACTCATGGCATGCTGTTAGTCTAAGTTTAATGTCTCATTATGTTTATATGTGATGTTAAATTTCAAACCATCATACTCGTATGCGGAAACGAAAAAGGTTTACTTTTAGGTCAACTCATCTTACTTCAACAGTATTCAGATATGATGTTAATAATAAACAGATCTAATTGAAAAATACTTCAAGGTAATGAAGAAATTAATAAATTTTGATATTAAATTTTTACTTTATCAAAATTGATTTAACAAGTTAACCTCTCACAACATATTTTTTTACACTACAAAGGACCAAAATCTTTTAACTACATATTAAAGAAAAGAATATTTACTAATAATTTCATATAAATTGGTAATAGAAAATAGTTTGTCATAACTTTTACAAGCATGATACAGTTTTAAATGAGAAATCAAACTCATTACCTATCAATCATAAGATGCTTCACACCAATATTCTTAAAACTATTTCACTGGACCAATTAAAGCAATAGTTCAATATTTAATAGTCAACACTACAGTAAAACAATACTTGTAAGACAAATATATGATGTAAGAATAAAACAAATATACAAAATATAATTTCATATTTCAAGTCTCAAAACTTTATCCTGGTTATAGTCTCAAAGTTATACATTTTTTTTCTTAAAAATAAAAATATGTTTAATGTAATAAGGATATATATTTTTTTCTTAATTTTTCAATATAATAATGTAGCTTGCAAGTTTCGTTAGTTGAATTGTGAAAGTGAAGTTTTGCATCTACCATTGTTATTATGAAGAAGATGTACAACAGTGTGTCTGATGTCATCTACAGTGCAAGTGCAACAGTGTTTTACAAATGTTTATTATTAGAAAAATAATAAAACATTTAAAACGACCTTAATCATCCAATTTGGTATAGATAAATTTTTAAACCGATTCTTGTTCCGAATATTTTGCGGTTTAATTGAACTAAATTGATCTTGTTACTTTAGTTAATGGTTCAATTGAATCGATAAATTTAATTTATATTGATTTTTAACACAATTCTATAAATACAATAATAACATTGATGAAAAAAAAAACAGTTGTAATTAACTCAACAAACTTTAAATTTAAGGTGGATTTGTTTAGCAAAGAAATCAACGTTCTTGAATAAATATGAGTGATGGTGATAGCATAGTTTTCACTATAATATTTGAAGTTGTTATATTTTATTATAGTATTAACTATTATTGTTAGTATTAATTAATTGGGGATTAGACGTAAAGGGGTTTGGTTCTACCGCTTTCAAATCGGTTTAATGGTCTTTTCAAGTCTTACATTAACACCAAATGCAAAGTATTTGGACTTGTCCAAGTGCGCGGTGTGACGCGCTTCAAATTTAAAGTAAATTAATTATTACTAAAATTAGGCACAGTGATTAACACATAAGCAAAAGATTAGGAATATTAATGAATATTCATGAGTTTAAACTAAGCAAGATTAGAGTTGAAATATTGGAATAGAAGGAAAAGGCCGGCACGTGTTGTTGTGTTTAGTTTTTGAATTTATTTAATTTTTGTTTTCTCTGCCTGCACTGTGTCCATCATGGTTAACATTGACTTGGATAGCATTTTCTTTTCCAATTCAAACAATGCATTATTTTTGGCATAAATATGGGACCCTTCTTCATTTGTTTTTAGGGTTTTCAACTTTCTCTCTCCACAGCAAAGAGGGGACCAATCACTGTCTTTTGAGTCAGCACTCAACATTTCATTCATTCATAGCTATATGCACATTCAATTGCACATTTAATCCGATCCGATACGTTCACAGAGAAAATAAATATCCAAATCAAATCATGCCAATAAAGTCCTTTTACCCTATGTGCTGGGTTCCAATTCTGGCATCTAACTATTTTTAGCACAACGAATAATACTTTCTTCTCATTTTTTATTTCTAACTTCTTGTGTTTTCCTTTGTCTATTTGGAGAAGTTTAAGTTGCTCATTAACTCTCACATGCCATTAATTCTAATGCTTCTTCTTTCAGGCAGCACGCCATGGACAATTAGAAGCTTTTCCTTGTCACCATTAAATACGCAGAAATCTCTCACTATATAAACTACAACTTAATTAAATTTATCTGACTACACCAACAAGTTGTTATTTATGGGATACAAAGTATTCGGACAATTATAGTATTTAAGTGTTAACCAAACCCTATTATTTCATTTTACACCAGATTTTAATCTATAACTTCAACCGAAATCCAGAAATTTCAAACTCCAAAATAAACACCATCGAACATGTTGATATGACTTAATAGTATACTGTGTACAATTGGTGTCCATAATCTTTCTTTCTGCCGAAGAAAAGAATCAAAATTTAGGACAGCAGAAGTTCATTGATTCGCAACAAAAAAAGTGACGCGCTGTGAACAGCCAAAAATTCCAAATTCCAAGCAGAATCCAAAACACAGATCATCGTACAAAATCACCATTAGAATTATATCAGCGAAAACCAGGTTAATTAACAACAAGTTGTAACTGAAATATTCTTTGAAACATCAAATTTGCTTGAAATAAAAAGTATGTGTGAAAAAATAATTAATAAAACATCCTTAATTTTTGGTTTGTTCTAGTTTTGGTGGCGGCGTGGGAAAAAAATGATCGCACGTCAATGACCACTTCATTACATTAGAAGTTCTCTTCCCACTACATGGATAGATATGGATAAGAGTGGGGAATTTGGACGGTGAATTATGTAACCAGCCTTTTTAGAAGCTCGCATATGTGACATGAAACATTTGAAAAAGGAGAGTTCCATCATTTTCCTTTGTGAGATGCGATGGCGACTATAGGTGGTCATAGTTTCAACTTTCAACACTGGCCCCCCCTTTGTAATCATGCTTCTCCTCTTGGTACCTCTACCACCAGCAGTATATTCTTCACACTCAAGCCAAACTCAACCAATCGCATGCTTTTTTTTTTCTTCATTTTCTACCACCTATTGCCACTTCTTTTAGGCCAGGGGAAGGGAAACCAAGGGATGCAAATAACTTTCACGTTTGATTAGACACATGAAAATTCAGTTTCAGCTGATGGATCATTTTGTTTTCAAAGAAATGACCATTCTTTTACAAGTGTAATGTCCACGGAGCATTAACAAACGAACGAACAAACAAACAAACAGTAAGTCACACTCTTTCTTTGCACTTGCAGTGGTCATCAATGAGTCAAATGAGGGTCATTTGGTTTCACCTTTTCATTCATTTCATATCAATTATCTTTTTTTTTTCCCTAAAGCCAACTTCACAACTTGGTTATTGTTTTTGTAGTTGAAGATCTTATGTTTATAAGAGTTATGTAGAAAAAAAATTGAGATGGAATTGAAGCGGTTTCCGTGGCAATGAAAAGAATGAAGTGGTAAAGTGAGTCGATAGAGGCTGGTGTGTCCTGAAAGAGGCTGAAACGTCAAAGGCATAGTGATGAAAGATAAGATCACTTTTTGGTCCCATTCTAGTAGCAATCATAAGTTCTTTTACAATGCTGAAACTAAACAAGAAATCCCAATAGGAAATCAGGAATCCGATTGAACCAGAAAGTTAAACCAAACAGTAGACGATCACGAGTTACCACTTTTGCTTTTACCTTTTCTAATGGTTGGGGACCCAGCTGATCTTGGGGCCTCTTGATATGATAATAAACATCTGTAAAATCAAATAGCAATCATCATGGATGGACAAACGTGTTCATCAGAGCCAGACAGCAAAAGATCCTGAAACCCATTTACAATTCCTTTTCAAAACTTACCCTGCTATCACACAGTAAACTGTTCAAAACATCCTCAGTTTTTCATGATGTACTCAATCTGATGTAAATACTTCAGAACAAATCTGCGAATATGTGAAAATTGTCAGGGAAAGCGAACTTTTCAACCATAACAAGTAGAGTGAAATTGGTTGAAACATTATGAACTTTCATCAAAAGGCTTGAACAATTTACCATAGCAACCTCATGAAAAAAATCAAATTACCTTGGTATGTTCTTTGTTAGAGACCTCCCTACTGCGTTTTCAACTTGCAGCCTCAATTATCTCAGCCTTCTTCAGCTTGGTTGAGTGCACTGTCAATTACAAAATCTCTTCATGAAAACCAGCGTATCCCCTTTTAGCTTCCAAAGAAGTAATTTTAGAGAACAACTTGAGAAGACTTTCAGTAATAACAACTTCACCGCAAACACTCACATCAGAACCTGAACTTTCAAATCCTTGCCAAACAACAGTAGAGCTTGTTCTCATGCCAAAATTTTCACACCACCGTGAGGATATAGCAGTGAACTTTTTGCAGTCCCTCTAGTCTCCATACTAATATTGCATGACGCTATAAGTTCTTCCAAAGAGTATTCTAGAGCAAATTGCTTAACTTAAGTACCCTTTTTTGGGGTGAAGAAGTGCTTAATAGCACTGAAACGAAGAAGTGGACGACTCTATCGTAAAGACTCTGTTAGACATGTTATAAAAAGTTGAACACAGAAATACGATTCCCAATAGAAGAATACATCAGTATTTGATCTATGTAGCCAACCCCACCTCGAATGAAAAGGCTCGGTGGTGGCTGTTATATTCCTTGGTTCAGTTGGACCATAATTTAGAAAATTAGTTAGATCAATGTTACTTCTAATTTTGTTCATGATATTTATGTGTATTTATAAATTTAGCTCTCTTAAATTTGTATTTTGTAACATGGTCACATAAATACATAGAGACATGAAGACAACAAATCCTTAACATACTGAAAGATTGAAAGACACGTATTTAAAATTACAGTAACAATGACGTTGCCTATAAAGCTGAAACTTCTGTGGTTGACGTTGATGAATGAGCAACTTGGTGTGCATGTCCTATGAACATTATTTAGGTGAGTTTGTCGGCGAATACAAATCACATATAGATTCAACCAAGTGAATAGAGTTATACATTGAGTGGTTTATTTAAGAGCTGTAATCCATCTTTCAACATAAGTGACACTGAAATGACTCAGTCAAGACAAACGAAAGCTCTTTCATCCTCCCTTACAAATTTACCATAGCAGAAACCTAAATTTATTAATTTTTTATTTACTATATTATACCAATTTTTATTTATTAACTATTGATAGTTTCTTTGTCGTATAGGTTTATGTATAAATTTAACTATAATAATATTTCTAAACTTCTTGTAAGAAAATATTTTGTTAATTTATTCGTACCTAATAGTAGTGAGCTAGATTGATAGACCCTTAGAATTACATACTCGTGATAGTCAAAATAGTAAGCCAATATCAATAGTTCGAGTCAATAAACATAATCAAGCATCATAAGCACAGTATAAATATTATTTATAAACTAATTTTAACTTATAGTTTTGAAAGTGTTTAGGAACATAGTACATGAATGTGGAGCCTGAACTCTATTATCATCAATGCTCCTATCTTCTATCTTCCTTTTTTATAGGGACAGAAGGTTTCAAGTTTTAGGCTTTGTGATGAATGTTGATTCCGTTAAATGTTAACAAATATTTTTTTCTTCAAGTATTTGTTGAATAAAATGATTGAAATAGAATATATTGAACTTTGAGGGCTCTTTTAGTGTTTCTTTCATTTTAGTTATATTGTTCGAGTTTATACATAAACGTATCAATTTAAGTATAAATTTAAATCTTACAAAAATAAAAGAATAAAGTAATGTAAAAAATAATAATAAACTGATTAATTTTATTATCAACCAGGGTAAATATAGACACGACAAGATATGTGTATAAGTATTTTTTAAATATGTATGATATTGTAATGTCATTAAATTAATATATAAAATAAATTTATATTTATTAAGAGTAAAGTTAAATTAATGAAAAAAAATAAGAGAAAAAAATGATTGATGAATGAAGAAAAAGAATTGTTAGAATAGTTTTATAGAAAATTCGTAGAAATAACTATTATTTATAAAAAAAATGAATAAATAATTTATTGTAAAAGATAAAATAAGAATAATAATTATAGAGAAAAAAAGAGAATTATCTTTATCTATAGTTATAGATTAAATTAAATCTTTCCTATAAATCTTCCTTAAAATACTCAATACATACAAAGAATAATTTACATTCTTCATTTTTTTTTCTTCTTTCTTAATCTATTATATTAAAAGGAGCAAAATAATAAAAATAAAGAATAATTTAATATCTCTTTATAATTTTTTATAGTAAGTGTGTAATTAATAAAATAATATTTTTTATACTAATTTTTTGGCATAAGTAAATTTTATAAATGCATTTTCTTAAAAAATGAAGTTTAAACATAATTTAATGTCACATTTGTAAATCTCTTTAAGATAGATTTTAGATAATTTTAATATTATCTTTATAAATAAATGTTAAACATAACTTAATATCATCAAATAATTTTGTAAAGTGAGATTTTACAATTGTATAATATAAAGTTATTTTATTTCTAGTTGATATATATATATATATATATATATATATATATTTATTTATTGCATTATTATCTTGAGAAATGTTTAACTTTATTTATGTAGTAAAATTTATTAAAGATGCTATATTATTAAATTTCACGTTAGCATAATTTGATTGTCACCTATTAATTTGTATTAAAAAAACTTGTAAGTAGTATTATACGCACGGCAAAATCCAGAGATTGACATCGTTTTATTTGATTTATTGGGCTGAAAATAAGTTGATAGACAATCTGAACAATCACTCTGCATGCCCACAACCTTTCGTAAAGGGTTGAAGATAGAATATGAACTATCTACTATGTTAGTTACATTCTATTTCTCCAAGTGGCAGTAATATTTTGTCATTACACTTCAATCAAGAGTTAAAAGAATAATAAAATAATATAATATATTTCTGTTTTGCTTGAAGTGCTTTTGGATTCCATACTTTTGTAAGTCTGAAGTATATTCGTTGATGATTAATTTGTTTTATTTAGAGAGATTTATTTTAATTTTTTATTTATTTATAAAATTCACACTTAATTTTTATATCAAAGTATTTCAGTTTATTTTCGTTTGGATCAACATAATGCTGATAAACTAATGATTTTTTATATGTTACACCATTATTTTCAATTTAACAATTTTAAACAAAAACAAAATAAAAAAAAAAAAATACGGAAAATGAAAACGTAAGTAACTTGAATTGATATTCCTATTCACACTTAACTCCAATTCACAAATTAGAAATGAAAGTTGAAAAAATGTACAAAATAATTCAAAGTAATCAGAAAAAAATGATAAACGATTTCTTTTTTTTTTCTTACGATGACAAGCACTTATAAAATTGTTTGAACTCAATCTCACTTTAATGGGAAATATCCATATTGTTTGGGTGGTGGTGTGAATATATATAAATTTTAATTTAAATAGAAGTATAAGGATATGTAAGTTAAAAATTTATTTTTTAAGTTCTTGTTTTCATTTTATTTGAAGTACTTTTATTTTGCTATACAGTTCTCTGTCGACTCTTCTAACTATTTGATTTGTTTAATATTAATAAAGTTAAAGTTTGCGTTAAGACACAAGTTTTTCTCATAAAAATATTTGTTTCTACTGTAAACCATCTTTCATCAATATTTAAGCAATATAGAATTGTTGAATGCGATAAGAACATCGATTATATTTTTTATTGTGATTTTATTCCAATGATGTATATTATTTCAGAAAACAAAAACTTTAATTTCATTGAATTAAATTATTTTTAGGATACAATTTTTCATTTTTACTTTTTCACATATAATTTGATACATATTTTTCACATATCTTTTGATGTTGCTGATGTAATTTGTTCACTTTTAGTTAATATTTCATTTATAGTGCTACATATGTGTGCGATTAACACTTAAATTTTTACCACAAATTCATGCAACCAATATTTATTTTCCAAATAAAATAAAAATATTTAATTATTCAAGAAAAGCAACTCGCATAACTGCTAGCTAATATACCAATATCAGATATGTCAGTATTTTTAGTCGACATCTTAGGACGGGTCATCCCAACTCATATTATGCGAGTCAAGTACTCACTGGGCCTAAACTGAGCTATCCATCCCACATTGTCATTCCTACTTCGACTGCTGATACTGCTGATAATTATAAGTTTGGGACAAATTTTTTTAACAAATTTTATAGACGAATTTTATACTGACGAAAATATTTATTAATAAACTTAAATGTGAAATTCATTAGAAATATTTCAATAAATTAAAATTTACTTGAGAAATTATTGATCATCGATAATATTCTGTTAATAATTAACAAAATTCCATACAATGAAGATATCCAAGAACTTTTCCTTCACAGAAAAAGAAGAGAACTAATATTATTAAATTCGCACTTGATGAATATAATTAAAAATTAAAAATTAAAGACCTATCGCTGGAGTTAGAGGTAATTTTTGCACACAATACTTTGAGATAATATAGGTTTCTGTTTTTCTTGATAAAACATTCTTTAATAAAGAATTAAACCGTATTTAGTACTTAACATTTTTTATTCGACAACAAATTTTTTCGATCTCTTCAAACTAGAGAATATTTCGGTTCGTGGTAATATTCAATTGTTATTAACTCAATGTATTACGGTAGGTGTGAAATACAAGATTACTGGTCTTACTTTCTGTGGAATAAAATCTGAGAAAAATATAATATAAACAATATTTTTTCCATTGTTTTTTTATCCCCTTAAATTAAAATATGTTTTCTCTTACAAATTTTACTAGGTGCATATATACAAGTTAGTAATTTGCTTTCCAAAGATTGCTATGCTTCTGATGATGTTGAAGAGTCGTTCTGCAGAGTATTAAAAATAGGCAGAGTTAAAGAAACTTTGTTTTCATCAATACGCAAATGAAAACAATAAAATACTATTGATTAGTTTCTTTTATGAGAGTGAAGCAACAATTGCATATAACTGGTTCAATGTATATTGAGCCCTATATAATGATCGTCACACTTGAATTCTTTTCTGATCGCACAAAGCACAATTAAAAAATGATTGAAAAGGAAAAAAATGGACAGTGCCAACTGCCGAAGGAAAATGGTAATGGTGAAAATGGGGATAATCATACCTTCAACAGTTATGCTTGTGCTTGTGTGCTGGCTTCCACTATCATCTCCGGTACATTTGGTTATGGTGAGTGTCTTGTTCTCATCTCATCACATATAATTGCTATGGTTCTTCACTTTTGGATTTTAAATGTTCACAGTGCAGTATTTGGAAGTAGATTCAAGGGTTATTATAGAAGAACAAGATGGGTCACTGATTGTTTATTTTATTTTATTTTCAGAAACGGGAGTGATGGCTGGAGCAGTATTGTTCATAAAGGAAGAACTTCTGATCAGTGACGTACAAGTGGGGCTTTTGGTAGGGATCTTGAATGTGTTTGCACTACCAGGATGCATGGTTGCAGGAAGAACATCTGATTATCTTGGTCGTCGTTACACCATCATTCTTGCTTCTATCATCTTCTTATCAGGTTCCATTCTAATGGGCTATGGTCCATCCTATCTAATCTTGATAATCGGAAGAAGCATCGTTGGATTTGGCGTGGGTTTTGCATCCATGATAGCACCACTTTACAGTGCAGAGATTTCATCTCCTTCCCATAGAGGTTTTCTCACTTCTCTCCCAGATGTTTCCCTCAACTTCGGACTCTTGTTTGGCTATGTCTCAAACTACTTCCTCGGAAAGTTAACCTTGAAACTCGGGTGGAGAACCATGTTGGCTCTTCCTGCGATTCCGTCGCTTGTTCTTGTCATTCTCATGTTGAAATTGGCGGAGTCTCCAAGGTGGTTGGTGATGCAAGGACGTGTAGGTGAGGCCAGGAAAGTGCTTATGCTGGTTTCTAACACAAAGGAAGAAGCTGAACAACGGTTGAAGGAAATAAAAAAAGCAGCTGGGATTGATGAAAAGTGCAGCCAAGACATTGTGGAGGTTCCGAAGAAAAGTCGCAGTGGTGCAGGAGCTCTTAAGGAGCTGCTTTGGAAACCTTCAGCACCTGTGCGAAGGATTGTAATTGCAGCTATTGGAGTTCATATGTTCCAACAAATATGTGGAATCGAGGGTATTTTGCTATATAGTCCAAGGGTGTTTGAGAGAGCAGGAATGATAGGCAAGAGCAATCTTCTTCTGGCTACGGTTGGCATGGGAATTAGCCAAGCATTGTTTACATTCATATCAGCTTTCTTGTTGGACAGAGTTGGGAGGAGGATTCTGCTGTTGATTAGTGCAGGAGGTGTGGTTGTGACACTGTTAGGTTTGGGTGTTTGCATGGCCATGGTGGAGCATTCCAAGGAAAAGCAATTATGGGCAATAAGGTTTATCATTGTGTTTATCTACATCTGTGTGGCTTTTGTGGGTCTTGGTATTGGACCTGTAACATGGGTTTATAGTTCTGAGATTTTCCCCCTGAGGTTAAGAGCACAAGGTCTTGGTGTTGGTGTGACTGTGAATAGAATTTCGAATGTTGTAGTGGTTACCAGTTTCATTTCAGTTTATAAAAAGATTACAATGAGTGGGAGTTTCTTTTTGTACACTGCTATCACTGCTTTGGCTGGGTGGTTCTACTTTACCTTACCTGAAACAAAAGGAAGATCGTTGGAAGATATGGAGGCAATCTTTGAGAAACATTCAAAATCTGAGACACAAAACTTATAAGTACAACAAAGTTAACAGATAGATGATTATGTGTGGTTATTGCTATGATTTAAGGAAAATAATAGGTGGATACTGTAAATCACACGAGAAGACGAGAGAAGTGCATGCATAATAAGTATACGATCCAATATAAAATATGAAAGAAAGTGGCATATGGTGTACCCAACCTTCTTTAAGTTTAGTAGTTGTATCATTATTCGCCTTGCAAATGTAAATCTTAAACCAATTATAAGAGTAAAATTATGGGTCCTACACTTTATTTTATTTCAGTCCATTATCTTTTAACTCGGGGAAATTGCTTCTTGCATCTCCTTTTTTCTTCATGCATTCCCGTAGCATGATAAAATGGCTTCTGCATAGATGGTAAATAAATTTGTTTTTGTGGGTATTATTCAAATCTGTTTCTGTTTTGACGGAGAATTTTTGAATTGATTGGGTATAAATATGAGGAATTCTGACTTTTTCAATTGGATATTGTGATGTGTATGAGGATGTACCTATCCCCACCATAATACATGTTCCCTCCTTCCCTATTATGACGTCTCACATTTAAATATTTCTATTATTTTTTAATATTTTTATTTATTGTATATTTTTCTTTCACAAAAAAAATGTTTAATACTCTCAATAAAAAAATATTCCTTATTTATTATTATTTATTTTTGTTTCATTTGAAAAACTCTTTTTTTTGCTAAAACAATTTTCATTATTTCTCAACCATTGAGTATATATGTTGATATTCGAAGAGTTTTCTTATATATCTAAAGTATTTTTCATTTGTTTTTCTTTGTGAATTTTTTTCAGGAGTCTCTCAAATTGTTTTTAAGACACACATTTGTTAATTTTTTAATATTTTTATTTATTGTTTATTTTCATAATGTAAAATATTATTTTGATATATTTTATCTAATTATTTTTATTTTATAACTTATTATCAATCATACCGTAATGGTAAAATACTATTAAAGTATCTTTAATGGTAAAAATAAAATGAAATAATTACTAGATGAGTTAAAAAAATTAAAATTTAATAATTTTAATTTAATAAATTGTAAAAGAATATAATAAACACTTACAACACCACACACAACACCGTTAGCAAACTGGTTACAGACACAGTACCACACACAATACCGATGCTGACTCCTTTGAATGCACACCGGAATCTGTTGTGAAACCGATTCTCGCCATGGTTGGACTTGCTTCTTCACTTACACCATCACCGTGATAGTCATTACTCACCTGGACGACGACCACCACACACAGGGACAATGCTCACTCATACCTCATGAATGCAACAAAGTCACACATGACGAGGATATAATGGTAAATGTATCGTTTATCCATGTAAATCTTCGCAAAAATGAAGAGATGGAATTTGATAGTTGTCCTGCAAATCTATCGTTCCTTATCAGCTCAATTCTGTCATGAGAACACCAAAATAATTTACAATCCGTCCGTGCAAATTAGGAAATTTTAAAAATCAGCTCAAAGGAACATAATCTTAAGGTGTGTGTTTTAAAAAAAAAATATCTGAAAACGAGTGAACACATGAATTTGAGAACATGAAAAGATTGAAAAGAATAAAGTTGTTTATTTTAAAGGATAAAAAAGTAAAAGTAAAGGGAATTGAAAATAAAATTATCAAAATTTGTAAATAATTTGATAAATATGATAGATATAATTGTTAGATTATACTTTTATTTTATGATTAAAATTAATATAAAATAAAATAAAATAATTATTATTAGTTTTAGTATTATTATTATTAATATTATTAGTTTTAAAATTATTACTATTATTATTATTAAGTAAAAGTATATAAGTTGGAATTTAAAAAAAATTGAAGAATATTTAGATAAATGCGTATTGTTGTCTTTTCCTTTTCATTTTTTCGCACGGTAAAAATGAGAATATTTCATTATTTTTCAAATTTTTATGTAGAAATCAACTCTGATTCATCGAAGTAAATATCTATAACCATAAATATCTAAACCAAACAAGAATTAATCCTAACCTTTTATACTGTGAAAATTTATCTTTTCCATTTGAAATATATACTTAAACAAAAATGAAGAAGCTGAGTATAATAGATTAGCCTGAAACCATATTAGAAATGTGATTTGGCTACAACCTTATTTAAATGCGATGTAGAAAGAAACTAATTTCGCAATAAAGAAACATATATTGTGAACATTCATGTGTAAGAAACTTCATGCTTATGAAGGGTTAAATACTCCCAGCCTTTTATTATATATAAATACGACATTTCGAAGAACGAAGCAACATTTGCCGAAAGAAAAACGATAAAATTCGTAAATGATAAGCGTAATTGTCTGTTTACAGTTTACAGTTTTCAGTTAAAGTGTGTAGGCGAAGTGAGGGTAGATCAAAATATCTAAAAATGACTGCTACTACAGGGGAAGAAAAAAACACACTCGATCAACTATCCATGGAAAACGGTATTGATGAAAATGGTAACAGTGATGGAAGGCTCAACAAGTATGCCTTTGCCTCTGTCATGGCTGCCTCTATCATATCTGTAGTATTTGGTTATGGTGAGTGACTCATTTTCTGTCTCATTTGAGAAAGAGAAAACATAAAGAAGTTTGTGCCAACATACCTTATTATGTGATTAGATGATGAACATTATTTTCAAACGTTATGCTTTCAAAAACTACACAGATTATGAGACAGAACATTGTTGTGCAGTTATTGCAGTGATGTCTGGAGTACTGGTATTCATAAAGGAAGATCTTGGAATCAATGACTTGCAGGTGCAGCTACTAGCAGGGATGTTACATGCATGTGCATTACCTGGATGCATGGCTGCTGGAAGAACATCTGATTACAAAGGTCGTCGCATGACCATCATTCTATCATGCATCATCTTCTCATTGGGCTCCATTCTAATGGCCTATGGTCCATCCTATCTCATTGTAATGATTGGAAATTGCATTCTAGGAGTTGCAGTGGGTTTTTCTCTCATTATTGCACCACTTTATAGTGCAGAGATTTCACCTCCTTCTTACCGAGGCTTTCTCACCTCTCTCCCAGAACTTTCCATCAACATAGGACTCTTGTTTGGCTATGTCTCAAACTTCGTCTTTGAAAAACTGTCCCTCAAACTTGGATGGAGAATCATGGTGGTCATTCCTCTTCTTCCTTCACTTTGCCTAATCATTCTCATGTTGAAGTTGGTGGAGTCTCCAAGGTGGTTGGTCATGCAAGGACGTGTAGGTGATGCCAGAAAAGTGCTTTTAGTAATCTCTAATACAAGGGAAGAAGCTGAACAACGCTTGAAGGAAATAAAAGGTGATGTTGGAATTGATGAAAAATGCACCCAAGACATTGTGGAGGTTCCAAAGAAAACTCGCAGTGGTGCAGGAGCTCTTAAGGAACTGTTTTGTAAACCTTCACCACCAGTGCGTAGGATACTGATTGCAGCAATTGGAGTTCATGGATTCCTTCAGCTCGGAGGAATAGGAGCTATTTTATTGTATGGTCCTAGAATCTTTGAGAGAACAGGAATCACTGACAAGAGCAAGCTCATGCTAACCACAGTGGGTATTGGAGCCACTAAAGTTATATTTTCATTCATATCAATTTTCTTTTTGGATAAAGTTGGGAGAAGGGTTCTCTTTGTGGTTAGTGCAGGAGGAATGGTTGTGAGCTTCTTAGGGTTGGGGATTTGCTTTACCATAATGGAGTACTCCAGTGAAAATGCAGTGTGGTCAATAAGCTTCACCATTGTTGTTATCTACCTCCTTGTGGCTTTTATGACAATTGGAATTGGACCAGCAACATGGGTTTATAGTGCAGAGATTTTGCCCTTGAGGTTTAGGGCACAAGGTCTCGCTGTGTGTGTGACAGTGAACAGAATCACAAATGTCATAGTGCTTACAAGTTTCATTTCAGTGTACAAAAAGATAACAATGGGTGGAACCTTCTTTTTGTTTGTTGCTATCAATGTTTTGGCTTTCTGGTTCTACTGTACTTTGCCTGAAACTAAAGGAAGATCATTGGAAGATATGGAGACTGTCTTTGGAAAAAAATCACAGTCGGAGATACAAATGAAGCCCCATAGCAACGAATGAAATTTCACATGTTTCTTTGTGCCCCGATTAATATATGTCAGAAAATAACATGAATTATACCTTCTGCTCAGTTCTTTTTTCTGTCTGCAGTGTCATGGAAAAACAGAACATGAAGAGGTAGCTTTATTTCGACTTAACAAAGGTTATTGTATTGGTCAAGATTTTTTTTTTTTTTGTAGTAGCTAGTATTTTTTTTTTCATTGACTGTTATAATTTTGGATTAATATTAATTAATTTCGTTTTTTTTAATTAACAAGGAAAATATATAATGTAAAAGAGATATTAAGAATATTCCAACCCTTATATAAAGATTTACTGAATACATAAAAACAATGTAATCACTCTTGTTAGTGTATGTCAAAATATACTTTACTAATCTAATCTTTCTCAAAGTCACGTTATAAATATTTTGAATTTTATAAATAATGTGATTTTCTTACGTTTCCCAAAATGAAATGTTGCATTTTAGACCCTTTGTAATAACTTTATATGTTTAATAATACTCTTATTTGAATCACAAAGTTACAATAAATACCGTAATTTTTTTAAAGAATACTTTACATTGTTTAAGAATCAAGAGTACCAATGGACTGTGATAATGTAAAATCAACCAAAAAGGCTCTAAGAATTGCGCATAAGCCGGTCTTCATAAACTTTTTTTTTTTTATAATGATGAAAATTAAACTTCATAATCTTATTTATATAAAATAAAAGGATCAAACAATATTTTATAAAAGATATAATAGGTTATGTATTAATAATGTTATTATTTTGACATAAAAATTATTTATGAAATGTATTAGTTTTTATGATAATAATATATTAAAAAATACATTAATAATGAATTTTCAATTAATTAACGTATCATACTATCCGTTCATAATGATTCGCAATTTTTTAATTGAATATTTTTTCAGTTAGTTAATAATAACAGGTAGCGTAGGTTAGGAGCGAGAAGACGATGAAAACAGTTGCTATACAGTCGAAATTCAGGACGAATAAGCAATTTTTTTTTTTTAGGCTTGTATAAGGGATGGAGAGACTAAACTCTATTGAATGAATTATGAATAAGTTTATATAAAAAATTATAATATTATTTTTAATTTTAAAATAACAGTTTTATGAGTTATTCTATTTTTATATTAATTATCTTATCCATTTTATATAATATGGAACTTTCAAATCATCTTAAATTGGTAACCCTTTCTTAATATTTCCTTAGTATGTTAGATCATTTTCTTCCTGTTATTGATTTCAATCGTGATTCTCGAACCTTCTATTTACAATTTCTTATTAAACAAATATAATTCTGTAAATCTATCATGAATCGTACCAATCATTATTATATTGGGCTTTTAATTAAGATATAAAATTTTCAAATAAATCAATTTAAGCCGTTTTTAATTGGTGTATCCAATTTTAATTTTGAACTTCCTTTATGAGGTTTGAAAGGCTAAAAGAATAAAGAAAGATATTTTTTTTCTACGGGTTTTGGAAGATATATAGTATACAGATAAATGCAATTAACAGCTTCATATATTTATATTAAAATTATTTTCAGTTCTTAGTATATACAACTTTCAATAGTTCCTCAATGAAAGAAAATGAGTTGTCAATTCACGTTAAATAATTAAAAAAAATGATTTTGCAACTTTAGCAAATTCAAAGGATAGAGTACGAAGGATTATTTGAGTTTTATAAACAACTGCATTATAAGGAGGAGGCCTTTTACAACGACGATAATATATGGCAATTTCTTATCAAAATGCAACCTCTAAGGGAATGAAGCAACAATTACCTGCTTAAAGAAAATAATATATAAATTAATAAACAATTCGTGTCACAGACTCTTATAAACCTGAATATAAATTATAATAGTCTACGTAAAGATTATGACTAGTTTTTGAACAATTTTCACATCAAAAATAAAAACTAGCAATGTCTTCGGAAGATAAAAACACAAACGGACAACAGTTCACGGAAAACGGGGACAGCCATAGAAGACTCAACAAGTATGCCTGTGCCTCTGTGCTTGCCGCCTCTATTATTTCTTCTATGTTTGGTTATGGTGAGTGTATAAAATGTACTTTATCTCAAACATTGATGTCTCAATGTTTTTCTTTTTCTTATATGAATCATGAACCAGACGAATTATATATATGAGGTTAAAAAACTATGTATTATTCTTTAGTGACAGGAGTGATGAGTGGAGCACTGATATTCATTCAAGAAGATCTTGGAATCAGTGACCTACAAATACAACTTCTGGTAGGTATGGCACATTTGTGTGGGCTACCAGGTAGCTTGATTGCAGGAAGAATAGCTGATCATATAGGTCGACGCTACACCATCATTGTAGCTTGCATCGCCTTCTTATTAGGTTCAATTCTAATGGGCTATGGCCAACCTTACGCAATCTTAATGATCGGAAACTGTATAGTTGGAGTTGGTGTTAGTTTTGCAATGGTTGTAGCACCACTATACGGTGCAGAGATTTCACCTCCTTCTTCCAGAGGCTTTTTTACCTCTCTCCCAACACTTGCCGTCAACACAGGATTCTTGCTCGGATACTTGTCAAACTATTTCTTTCAAAAATTATCACTGAGACTTGGATGGAGGATGATGGTGGCTGTTCCTGCAGCTCCTTCACTCTGCCTAATCCTGCTCATGCTAAAGCTGGTAGAGTCTCCAAGGTGGTTGGTCATGCAAGGACGTGTTGGTGAGGCCAGAAAAGTGCTTTTACTGGTCTCTAATGCCAAGGAAGAAGCTGAACAAAGGCTGAGGGAGATAAAAAATGTCGTTGGAATCGATGGAAATTGCACCCTAGACATTGTGGAGGTTCCAAAGAAAACTAGCAGCGGCAAAGGAGCTTTGAAAGAGTTGTTTTTTAAAGCTCCACCTGTTGTGCGTAGGATACTTGTTGCAGCAGTTGGACTTCACTTGTTCCTGCGACTTGGTGGAAGTGCGGTTATTTTATTGTATGGTCCAAGGGTGTTTGAAAGAACAGGAATCACTGATAAAAGCACACTCATGCTTGCCAATGTTGGTATAGGAGTGAGCAAAGTTGTTTTTTCGTTGATATCGATATTCTTGTCGGATAAATTCGGGAGGAAGATTCTCTTGCTGATGAGTGCTGTTGGTTTGAGTGTGACGATGTTGGGGTTAGGTGTTTGCTTGACCATAGTGGAACACTCGAAAGAAAAACTACTTTGGGCACAGTATTTGACCATTGTTCTTGTCTACATCTTTGTGGCTTCTATGTCTATTGGAATAGCACCGGTGACATGGGTTTATAGCTCCGAGATATTTCCCCTTCGGTTCAGAGCGCAAGGGCTTAGTGTTTGCGTGATTGTGAACAGAATTTTTACTGTGGTAGTGGTTACAAGTTTCATTTCGATTTATAAAGCCATAACAATGGGTGGGATTTTCTTTGTGTTTTCGGGTATCAATATCGCGGCTTTGTTGTTTTATACCACTTTGCCTGAAACTAAAGGAAGGTCATTAGAAGATATGGAGACTGTCTTTGAAAGAAATTCTAAGTAGGAGACAGGGATGAAGCCTCTCTGTCCAACCATCTCTTGAAACTAAAGAATGATTCTTGTTGGTTGAGAAGTAATTGTTAATTTTCTGTTATTGTTTTCGTATACACTTTCATGTGTTAGTTAGAAAAAATCATTCACCATAAGTAATCTGTGCTCTGGAGATGATCCACATGTTTTCTTTTGCAGGTAGGGTTATCATATTGGTATGATCCTATCAAGAGATTATATATATTATTCGATGTATTAGTTTTGAATATAATTGTTTAGTTAAAACTTTAAAAATAACAAAATCATTTATAATATATTTTATCATTTTTTCTGAAAATGTTTCTTTTTTTTAATAATTTTTTTCTTTAATTTTTAATAATATATTTTCTATTATTTATCTTATATTATTTTAATACAATTTATTAAGTATAAAAAAATTAGGTATTAGTCATAACAAAAATTAAATCTATTATTTTAACTAAAAAAGTAAAAAATATAAAACATTAAATTTGTAAATTTTATTTCAAATGAGCCATAGACCATAACCATAATTTATATACTACGTCATCAATAGAAATTACGATTTACTGTCCAAGTCGTCTAATTCACATATGTGACTTTATTCTTTTAATAAAAAATAAAACCCTACACTTTATTAATATTATTATTAAGCTGAAATCTTATTTGTTAATGTGTACCAATTAGTAGAATCGTACTCGTGACATATAAATTTGATACAACTTGTTTATATAGGTAATTTGTCCATTTCAGTAATTATAAAGTATAATTATAACATAATAATAATAAAAAAAACAGTTTTGTGGCTATCTATGAATTAAGAAATATTGAGAATCATGGAACATTAATGATTATTGATCTTAGAAAAAGAACATAATGATTATTATTGCTGATAAATTTTATATATTTTTTCTTTCGAGTGTTCATGTTAAAGAAAAATAATTCTTGAACATATAATTTTTTTTTTCTCTCTCTCTTTTCTTATCAGATCACATAACTTATAAACTTATAATTGTTGTGCTCTCTCTAAGTACATACTAAGTGTTAATACACATTTTTATGTCCTTAAATCATACTCCTAGATAAAATATACTCAGTTTAACATCGTTTATATTTGAATATTAGAATAAATTGAACAAAAATTTCAAATTAAAGAATATGTTTTATAAATATTTTAAATAAAATTATATTATGAATACAATGTCATTTTACATAAAAAAAAAAAAACACAATATGTTAAAATATGTCTCCTAGTCCATGAATAGATTCTTCCTTTAACAATCAAATCTTTGAACGTGATCACTGGTTAGAAGTAGCTCTGTTTTTTTCAACCATCAAAATGGCATACTTACAATCTGATTTTTTCTTCTTCTTAATTTAGTGTAATTTTAATTTTAATTTATAATATTGGATACATTTTTAAAAAATTACACAAATAAATAAATTGTATTTAAAAAGGAACTATTTGTCTTTGAAGTCATGTTTGAAAGTATAATTTCTCTGTTTTATAAAAGTCCTTATTTGTATAAAATATATGTCACCTTTACAAAAAATAAAATTCAACCTCCTCTGCCTATGAATACAATACATCTTCACTCAATTTATCTCATACTCACTAGTGTCAGAGAAAATTTTCTAAGTGACCCACTTTATATTTCTATATCATAATTTAATTATATAATTATTTAGAATTTGCAAGAGTCCCAAGAGTCCATTGATAGGTTATAGCTTCTTAAAGAAAAAATTATAATAGACAAATTAAAAAAGAAATTATAAAGTTATATGTTTTTGAAAATTTTTATTTTTGATAGTATGAAAGTCGTGATTGACATATACAAATTTTTATATATTATTATTTTTATTGTAGTCGTATTTATCATGTAAACATATCTAATAGGAAATATTAATAGATCATCTATAACTTCAGATGAAATAAATCATATTAAAAAATTACATTAAAATTTCGGTGATATAAAATAAATTATATTGAAAAACTTTGTTAATATTATATATCTTTCACAATATTAATTTTAACTTCAGGCGTCAAATTATCTTTACATAGTTAAAAAAAAAATCCGAGAATGTCAATCTTTATTCAAACTATGAATAATCTTTATGTAGTTAAATAAATAATAAAATTAAATTTTATGCTAAATTTAAATATGAGTTAAATACATTTTTTTCCTATAAAACATTACGTTTAATATCTAAACTAAATTATAAAATATTTAATCTTTATATTACATAAAATTTATGTAAAGCATTCTTCGAATAAATTATATACAAAATGTTTTTTACATGATAAATGGAGTTTTACATTTTTATAATTTTTATATATTATTTGGCGAATAATTTTTTTACATAATTTTTATAAAATAAATGGAAAAATGATAACATTATTATATAAAACAAATTTCGTATTCACATTCCATAATACCAATTTTATCTTTAATTATTTTAAAAAATAAATTATTTTATAAATAATTGATTATTAATCGTTATTCTAAAATTATTTTTTGTTTTAAATCATTATTTAAAATAAATTGTACATATTTTATTTTTTTAATTTTATATTTAATAATTATTTTAAAAATTAATTATATATTTATTATTTATCTTAACTTAATATTTTTTAAAATTAAAAAATACGAATAGGCATAATTCGATAATATTTGTATGTTCGCTGGTTTAGTTTAAGAATGTATATTATTCTGAAGGTAACTTAATTTCTTAGGGTAGTCTTTCGGCATTGTCTCTCCTGTACAGTCCAAAATAGAACTTTTACTGTATTTTACTATCTATATTTAAAATTCTTAAAAAAAAATATCTTTTCCTATTTTCTTATAACAGGAAAAAAGTTTAAATAAAAACTGTGTTGACTAATTCTAGTGCTCTTGAAGAGGGGTGAAGAAAAGTTTTAGCCACGATTTGTGTTGGCCTATTCAACTAATCGATTTGATTTGATTTTTTCATCTTTTTAACTTTCCAAAAAATATCTTAAGCCAACTTCCTTATTCTGTGAGTGGGAGTAGTTAATAAACATGGAAATAACATTTGTTTAAAATTAAAACACGTTAATTAAGAAATATTCAATGAAAAAAACTTTTTATAAAAATATCTTTATTTTTTAAGCACATTTATATCTTTTCCAATATAATTGTATTAATTATTTTAATTACGTATAAGAATATTAATCAAAATAGTATAAAAAATTAAAATAACTATTATTGAGTTTAAAAGTTTTTGCTGATAAAGAAAATATTGAGATTAAAAGTACAAACTAACAAAACTATTACTTCACAAATGAAAGAAATATCATTGAACAAGACATTAAAGATATTAGTGAACAAGACTTACAAAAAACAAACTTATTGTTTAGTATAATTAAAATAAGCAACAACAAAAAAAAGTGTAAATCAACATAGGTACTGTTATTGATATTTTAAAGATATTTAATAACAAAGCAGTGAGATATTTTAAAAAAGAAATATTAATTAAAGATAGTAAATATCTTCCTAATATTCCTGTGTATATATACATATGAGCACATTAAGGTGATGAAATTTTGTATAGGTCAGTTTGACCAAGTTTTGTGAAAACTGAAAAGTTTAATGCATAACCACTGTCATCATGGATTTGGAAATACCATAGCAGGTTCCCACAAGTGGACAACGCATAAAGTGGAATTTAGGCCATATTTATGAATTAAATTGTTCAAAAAGATAATAATAATAATAATAATATTAAAAAGTTTAGTAGAATTACGTGAGTGCATGATGATGTATGCTTTGCAATTCTCATATTTTGAATGAAATCCTAAAAAGATAGAAAGCAAATAACTTTGGTAATCAATTCCTTTGCCTAAAATTCATTTCTACTTCATTTTTAAAAATTGAATTATTAACTGATGAAAAATAAGAGACCCTTTAAAATTATTAAATAAGCACCCATTTTTTTGTTTACAAAACATTTTTTTTCTTTTCTTTAGAATCTTCTATAAAAGATAATTATATTCGAGAAATTGTTATCTACTAAACATGAATATATACTTTTTTATGAAAAAAATGAGAGACTAACTCATTACTAAGTTGAACTACAACAAATAATATTCATATATTCCTTTGACATGTGTAAAGCACGATCCTTTTTACAAGAGAAAATAAAACAAACACATGTTACACATAACATCTTTGTTATGAAAGTTCTGCCGTGTTATTCCCTTTATGAGCAATTGTGTTTGTTGTGTGAATTCATCTTGGGATTTGGATAAATACTAGTGACTTAGTGCGAAACTAAGTTTCAAAACAATAATTATTTTGGCTACATAATTATGTAAAGTCTCTTTTCTAAGACTATGAACAGGAAAAATGCTATGCTATAATGATCAACTGTTGCCTCGTTGACCTATGGAAACGTCCAAAAGCCAGGTTCTGTTTGTGGTGGAAAATTGCAAGTACCAAGGCTGGATCTTCTAATTCCAAAAGAGAAAGGGAAAAGAACATTGTTGTCCACTAAAGATTTAGTAGTTAACCTTTTTATTAATATTGTTTTTTAATACAAATTTAGCCACTCATATAAATAATATAATTTATAGTTGTAGATGATACATTATATTGATAAGTTATTTTTAGTAATACATACTAAGAATGTTATTACATCAAGATTTGAATGTGATACAAAATTTCCCGAATTGTACTACTCGAGGGTTATATCTATAATGAAATTTATTAACGTTATTTCTAGTTAATATAAAATTTTCAACTCTGTAGAAGATACTGAGTTTGAGTATTAAGAAGTGTGATAGTTAGTTCAATGATAAATTTTGAATGATTAGTGAGATTTAGTTTAATTAATTTTTATTAAAATGATTTGAACTAGACTTAAATTTTATTATCTTCATAACTTTAAGAGTAATTTATTATATTCAAGATTTTAAATATATTAGACCACCTCTTATCCAATCTTTTTGGATTTTCAAACTTGATGTTTTTGACATGATGCTATGAGATTGTGTGTTGAAAATTTCATATCAACTAAATAATAATATATAATGGTAATAGAGGCCGATATCAGTCAATGTGGGTATTCTGTCTAAATAGGAACATGAGTTCAGACAATACGAGTATGAGTTTATTTATCATCCATGTGTGCTATGCTTTCTCATAACCTTTTTTATCTTTTTTAGATGTGATTTAATTATCTTTTTTTTTAATAGATACATTTCTCAACTTTTAATTAGATTTTGATAAATTATTTTCTATTTTTAAACTTTTTTAAAAGATATATTGATGAAAAATAAAAGAATAAATTCATTTGTTTAAAATTATAAAAGGATATCATTGAAGCATGATAATAAAGATTTAATTGTTGAATTAGAGAAATATTTATTAACATTCAAATAATTACTATAATTACATGTTTATATGGAGAGTTTCATATCAATTCTGTAAAGATATATAAATTTTGAATATATTATTTTACTCCCTCCAAAATTTATGATCAAGATCTCTAGATGAAATAAACATCGACTTAGTTGTATGATTTTGTAAATTTAAATTACAGTACCTAAAATATATTTAATTAATGTGAACTTTTCACGACGTTTTGAGAGTTTTAAAAGTAAATTTTCTAATGTTTATTAATATTTAAATAATAAATTATTCCTTTTATCAATTTATATTTATTTTATTATATTATTATTTCAATTTATTTATGAATGAACTAAACTAATTCCTAACTATATATACAAATATGAATTCAGACATGGGTGTGTTCTAAAAGATTTTTAAATACAAAATTCATACTCTTATCAACTAATTAGAATCAATTAGGTTGAACTGATTGCTCAATGAAGATTTGTCTCTGCAAGGTGCCAATGTTGATTTTTCTGCTTAAGTTGGAGGGGACACCCAAGAGACTATACTATGAAGTCTGTGTTTCAGAATTGTGTAATGCACAGGAATCTCTATAAGAAATTAAGTAGCACACTGTGACCACTTCATCCTCATCCAGTCAAATCTATTCGAAAATTCAACTATGGATTGCATCAAACATTCATTATAGGCAATTGTCATTATACTTCCAAAACACATCCTAAATATGACTTTTCAACAAACAAAATTATAGTAAGAGATAACCTTGTAATGTTTGTCTAATTATTCTAAACCTTGTAATCCCAATTTTGGTGATATCAAGTATCTTTTGGTCTAGAGTGGTGAGACCCATCAGACCCAACTTTCACTGTTCATCCAATAAGAGAAGCAGCTACGTCAGTGTCTTCCACTTCTACTTCTATATAAACAGGCCAAAACAATTAAGAAGTGCATAGTAGTTGTTTTAGTTAGCGCTCAAAGTCGTGTTCCAGTTTAGTTCAAGACACGAGAGAAAGAGCGTGACAATAGTTTAGAAAAAGGTAGCCAGAAAGGAGGAAGAAAAAATCTTCATAGAGAGAGTACATGTCATGGAGATACGTGGTGAAAAAGAGCAGTTCAACAAACATGCTTTTGCATGTGTTTTAGTCGCTTCCATGATATCCATTATATTTGGATATGGTAGTATTCAATTTACTGCTTTCTTTTCTCTGCAGAACAACATACTGTGCATATCTGTTACAGAGATATTTGAAATTAGTATTCATACAAAGATCACTTTTTTCAAAGCTAAATAAAAAAATATTGTTAAAATCACTTGGTTGCATGGCTAGGCCTAGCTAAAAGTTTGATACATGTGTTCATAATTTCAGATACTGGTGTTATGAGTGGAGCCATGATATTCATAAAGGAGGAGTTTGGAACCAGCGACACCCGACAAGAAGTTCTTGCAGGCATCTTAAACCTTTGTGCATTGGTAGGTTCTTTAGCTGCAGGAAGAGCCTGTGATTACTTCGGTCGACGCTACACAATCTCTCTGGCCTCTTTCCTTTTCATGACTGGTTCAATCCTCATGGGATACGGTCCAAACTACGCAATTCTTATGCTGGGAAGGTGTGTTGCGGGTATTGGAGTGGGTTTTGCTCTTATGATAGCACCGGTTTATTCTGCAGAAATGTCCTCTGCTAAATCCCGAGGCTTTCTAGCTTCCCTACCTGAGCTTGGTATCGGTATTGGAATCTTACTAGGTTACGTTGCAAACTATTTCTTAGGTAAGTTGAGTTTGAAGCTTGGGTGGAGATTGATGCTTGGTATTGCAGCAGTTCCTTCACTTGTTTTGGCTTTGGGCATTCTCTTAATGCCCGAGTCTCCAAGGTGGTTGGTGGTGCAAGGCCATCTGGGAAAAGCCAAGAAAGTTTTGTTGAAAGTTTCGAATACTGAACAAGAAGCTGAGATTCGGTTCAAGGATATAAAAATTGCTGCTGGGGTAACCGACGAGAATTGCGCAGAAGAAACAGTTAAGGCACCACAGAAGAACAATGGTGAAGGGGTTTGGAAAGAGTTGCTTGTGAGACCCTCTTCTTCTGTTCGGTGGATGCTGATTGCAGCTGTGGGGGTTCACTTTTTCCAGCATGCCACTGGAATTGAAGCTGTGATGCTATACAGTCCAAGAATCTTTAAAAAAGCAGGTGTTACCACTAAGGACAAGCTCTTGCTCACAACCATTGGAGTAGGTGTTACAAAAATCATCTTTTCGACCATAGCCACGTTTTTTCTCGACAGAGTTGGGAGAAGACGCCTCTTGCTTTCAAGCACCGGAGGAATGGTTTGTAGCCTTGCAGTATTAGGATTCAGCTTGACCATGGTTCATATTTCCCAGGAAAAGCTCTTATGGGCCTTGAGCCTCAGCATAGTGGCTACTTACTCATTTGTTGCTTCTTTCAATATGGGACTTGGACCTGTCACATGGGTGTACAGTTCAGAGATTTTTCCTCTCAAGTTGAGGGCACAAGGAGTGAGTATAGGAGTTGCAGTTAACAGAGTTATGAATGCTGCAATCGCCATGAGTTTTATTTCGATCTATAAAACACTCACCATAGGTGGTGCCTTTTTCATGTTTGCTGGTATATCTATATTGGCTTTGTTCTTCTTCTACTTTTTCCTGCCTGAAACCAAGGGCAAGGCCTTGGAAGAGATGGAGATGGTTTTCAGCAAAAACTATACCAGAAATGTGGCTGCTGAAACTGATCTGAGCCAGAATGTGTAAGTGTGGTGATAGATACAGTATCAGAGAGAGAATGTTTGTGTACTTGCATTAAATATGATATATATATTATAATGTCATAATATTTTAAGCTATTTTTGCACCAACATTACCATGAGTAAGTGGCTAGATTAAAATCCCATGATTTTTAACTAACTGGAGGTGTTAAAATGTTTGGAACTCAGAAGACAATCTGGCTCATTACACTTTTAAGTTGGATTGGGTTGAAATTTTTTTACAAATTTCAATACAGATTGATAATTGACTCGGCTCATCTAAAACCTGACTCATTCGAATTGAATCCATAGTGAGCCGGGTTGGTGCCCGCAGATAAAAGGGTCACAAAAAGTATTTTTTATTTTATTTTATTAAATTGAGTTTTATATTTGGATCATGTTAGGTTGTTTTTTTATCCAACACATCAATAGTTTATATTTTTTTATATTTTAGTTTGTATTTTGGATTGTATCAAAGTTTATTTAGATTTTACTTAGAATTAAAATTTAGTGTTAACCGAAAAAAAATAAAAAAAAATTGTATTTTTTTAATTAAGTGAACCCGTGAGCCAACCCGTTTAACCCGCCAATCCGTGGTGGACCAGATCGAGTTCAAATTTTTTTTCGCTCATTAAAAAATGAGCCGAATTAGATTGACTCACTAAATCATCGATCCAAACCAGGTTAGATCGATTATCCATTTTAACGATTCTAATTTTACCTGGGTCTTACTAATCCAGTGCTAAAACACAAGTGTTGCTGATTACAATTCGAGAGAAACGAAAGACGATCCTGATTAGAGAGTTGAATTAGTGGTAGTTGCTCATGACGCAACACATAAGGATTGTGTCAACCTACTATTTTTAATTTAGAAAATTCTATAATTAACACCACTAACATTTTCTATTTCTATCTAACAGCTAATAAAACATAATAATTTTACTTTTTTCATCTAATTATTTTAAAATTATTTTATATTTTAAAATAAAAAAATATAGTTTTATTAGTATTGTATAAGTGTAAAGTAGAAATGCGATAGACGAGAGTACTGTGTAAATCATACTGTCGTCAAGATCGTTAATTCACTTTTTTTTAATGATAATAAAATTATTGTTATTATTGTAACAATAAAATTAAACATAAATAATTTTTATAATTTATTTGCAAATTTTTTTTACTTATTTTATAAGTATTTTTTATTAAAAATTAAATTTAAAAGAAGTTAATGGAAACGGCCACTCAAAGAATAAAATTGAAGATATGATTATTTTAAATTAAAAAAAGATTTAAAGGATAAAATTCAAAAATAGATATGAGGAAGGAATCATATATATATATATATATATATATATATATATATATATATATATATATATATAGGTTAGAAAAAAAAGTTTAATTTTAAAGATAAATTGAAAAATAGTGTGGATATCAAAAAAGGAATCTTTCATTGTGTATAGATATAGATAGATAGATATACTATGTAATTTAATATTATTCTTATAAATTAATATTTTTTACCATTAACTAAAATTTATTAGCTCTCATTAATTTTTAAAAATCTTAACTAACTATAGATAGTAGTTGTAAGATAAAATAAAAACTAATTAGAGATAGTATAGGAAAAAAGTACTAGTGTGCGTTTTTTTGGTGCATAATTAAAGAGTATTACATCTGCATAATGTTTTTAAATAATGATTTTTGCAACTGATTTTAATTTTAAGTGGGTGAATAGATAAGGTTGAATTAGTTTTTTTGTTACTTTCCACTGAAATTAGGTAGTTATTATGTTAGTGGATAATTAGTTGTTATTCAACGGATAATTTCTATTTCTTACCACTTTAGTTTCAAAACTTGAGCTGAAATCTTCAAGATCCTAATCCTAATCCTCGCAGGCATCTAATATGTTCAGCCTATAAAAGAGGATCATTCTCTTCTTATCTCTTACCAATCTTCGAAGACTCTGATTAATACTCATGCATCAAATCACAATGGCGCTATTTGCATGAAGAACAAAGACTAATCCGTTGACGACCTGTTTTTTTGTTCAGAAAAAAGGTACAATTTACTCTTCTTTCATGTCGAATCACTTTATATATTTTACGTTCATAATGTTTCTGAAGTTGTCTCTGTTATAACGCGTATATATATAAATATACTTCTATTACCAAATACAAACATAAACGCTTTCACGATCGACCTGCTTTTAACAAAAGTGTTAAAAGTTTTCATCCCTATCAAAGTGTCAAAACCAAAACACACTTCATTGATCTTATTATTTGAAGAAGATGATTTGGTTCTGCTCAGTAGTATAATATTATCTCATTCAATTTTGATGGTAATGCATAATAATTTCATTCATTCTTGTAGTTTTAGCCTTTTAGTTGTCAGTGTATTAATTCAGCGTATCAGATTTTGTTTCACTCAAATCTCAATACCATTATCTCCCCTCTGGATGTGAACAACCTTCTCTATACATGGTAGTGATACACTATTTAATATATTTTTTGTTATTGGTTTTTATTTCTTATATAAGATATATAAATTAATGCAGTTCTATAGTATATTTAGTTATGCTCTAATAAAATATTTTTTGTTATCTATCACTAATAAGAATTTTCCAATATTGTTTCTTTGAATTACCAATATAATTTTTTGAAAGATTAAATACAGAATTTTGTTTATAGATACCAAAATCGGAAGCATATTTTTTAGAATATATTATTTTCAATTAATCATATTTATGACATTGATTATTATCATAAATAAAATATTTGTTTTTGTGGTTTTTCTATTTATGCCAAAAAAAAAAGATTTTTTTTCCATTGTTATAATTAATACTTGGAAACAATTTTTTTTTTCCATTTTTTTCCGTGTGGATTTTATAAACTGGTTAAAATTTCATGATTACTTGGAAACAAATCAAAAAGCCTAGTATTTTCGATTAATGATATGTTTATTACATTGCTTTACCATAAAGCAACACCTTCAGCTTCTCATTAGAAGTTGATGAATCAGCCCTGACGTTATATCTAATCTAAACAGGTTTCATTGCATTGTTTGGTTGGCCAGTCCTCAAAGTGATTGTGAGAAGCAAGAGATCAAAGAAACACGATTATTATTCATTACTCGATAACTGAAGAAACACAATCATGAATCAAGGTAGACGACAGCGCAAAGGTTCAAGATATGCTACATTATGTTCGGTGGTCACTTCCATGATATCCATCATATTTGGATATGGTATATTCATTTCCTTCTCAATTCTTTTAACAAATCACACACTGTCTTATTTTGGTAAAAAAATATATATAGTGTTTCTGACTGAGTTAAAAATGGACGTGACTTTTAGACACTGGTGTTATGAGTGGAGCACTGATATTCATAAGGGAGGAGCTAGGAATCAGTGACACCCAACAAGAACTTCTTGCAGGCATCTTGAACGTTTGTGCATTGGTAGGGTCTTTAGTTGCAGGAAGGACCGCTGATATCATTGGAAGACGCTACACAATTTCCTTAGCATCCATCCTTTTCTTGGTTGGTTCAGTACTCATGGGATATGGACCAAACTATGCAATTTTAATGGCGGGAAGGTGTGTTGCTGGTCTTGGAGTGGGTTTTGCTCTTTTGATGGCACCCATTTATTCAGGAGAAATCTCCTCTGCTGAAGCACGAGGCTTTTTAAGCTCCCTACCTGAGCTTTGTATTGGCATTGGAATTTTACTTGGTTACATCATAAACTACTTGTTAGGGAAATTGCCTTTGAAGCTTGGATGGAGATTGATGCTTGGTATTGCAGCAGCTCCTTCACTTGCTTTGGCGGTGGGAATTCTCGCAATGCCGGAGTCTCCGAGGTGGTTGGTGGTGAAAGGCCATTTGGCAAAAGCAAAGAAAGTTCTAGTAAAAATTTCAGACAGTGAAGAAGAAGCTGAGCTTCGGTTCCGGGAGATAAAGAGTGCTGCTGGGATCGACGAGAATTGCACTGAGGAAACGGTTAAACTGTCTCGAAATAGCAGTGGTGAAGGGGTTTGGAAAGAGCTGATTTTGAGGCCTTCTTATGCTGTTCGACGGATGCTGATTGCAGCAGTGGGGATTCACTTTTTCGAGCATGCAACTGGAATTGAAGCTGTTATGTTATACAGTCACAGAATCTTCAAGATAGCTGGTGTTACCAGTAAGGACAAGCTTTTGCTAGCCACCATTGGAATAGGTGTTACAAAAGTGTCTTGCTTGATAGTCGCCACTTTTTTTCTTGACAAAATTGGAAGACGACGCCTCTTGTTTATAAGCACTGGAGGAATGATTGTTAGCCTTAGCTTGTTGGGATTCAGCTTGACAATGGTGGATAAATCCCATGAGAAGCTGACATGGGCCTTGGTTCTTAGCTTGGTGGGTACTTATGTATATGTTGCATTTTTCAATCTTGGACTTGCACCTGTGACATGGGTGTATGGCTCGGAGATTTTCCCTCTGAGGTTGAGAGCACAAGGAGCAAGTATTGGAGTTGCAGTGAACAGACTCACCAATGCTGCTATTTCCATGAGTTTTATTTCGATCTATAAAAAAATCACCATAGGGGGTGCCTTTTTCTTGTTCGCTGGTACATCTATTCTGGCCATGTTGTTCTTCTTCTTCTTCTTGCCCGAAACCAAGGGCAAGGCCTTGGAAGAGATGGAGATGGTTTTCGGCCAAAAGACAGAAAGGAATGCTGCTGCTGCTGCTGCAACTACAGAAACCACCGAGCCGGAGCAGAATGCGTAGTGTGTGTGTTTCAAACTTGTTGCTGTGAAGTCTTGGAGGGGCATGTCATCTCAAAAACTCTGCATTAAAAATTATTTGAAACAAGTCCTTAAAGTTTGTTCCTTTCAATTGTGACCATGAGCTACACTTCTGTCCAATAGTGTAAAGTCCCTCAACCAACCACCTTCTTTTAGCCAGTATTTCGTTGTTTAAGTTGAGATAAGATTTTTTTTTTGAACAAAAGTGTGTATATTTTTTATCAGCAGATTATACATACTGTATATCTGATTTACAGTAGCAATAAAATATTCTGTTTAGTTCATATTCTCTGATTCAAATAAAATAGAAGTTATTTACAGTAGCAATAAAATATTCTATTTAGTTCATATTCTCTGATTCAAATAATTAAATAGAAGTTATTTACAGTAGCAATAAAATATTCTATTTAGTTCATATTCTTTGATTCAAATAATTAAATAGAAGTTATTAAGAATTATAAACTATATATGAGAGGAAATTTGTTAAATATAAGAAATTTAGTTCATTAAATTTATTATTTCCAATAAATTTTATTTAATGATAAAGGTTCTTTCCTTAGTACTTCTCTTAATTAATATAATTAGACGAATCCGTGAGCCAGTTATCACTCATCTCTCTCACACACATATAATTAATATATATATATATATATATATATATATATATATATATATATATATATATATTCTAGAAATTTATACTTCAAGAATCTCGAAATGTTTAACCATTTCAATGTTTCTACATTTTTCTTTTATAGGCTGTGCTTGAAAAAACCCTTTTGAATGAAAAACAAAATAAAAAACACTCTGACGCAAAATATTAAAAAGGATAGAGAGCGATTAACGTTGTGTGTTGCGGGGAATTAGGATGCCTTGGTCTAGATTCTTTATTAAATTTTTTAGTATTATTTTTTAAATATTAAAAATATATTATATTAGTATATTAAAAAAATTAATATATTTTAAAACTTCAAAATCATTGATCATTCGCATATTTTAAAAATATTAACAAACTTAAAAAAACCAAACAAATGAATCCAAATTTCATACAGAACTAAAGACTTAGAAAAATAATAATAATAATGTTGAATAACTATAATTCATATAAATGTAATTCGAGCTCGATAAACAGAAACAATATTTTAAAAATTTATGGATTAAAAACCTTTAAACAGAAACTTGAATCACAAAAAAATATTATTATTTTTACATTCAACAAATTTTTATGTACGTTCTATATCTATTATTTTAATCTTTAGTTTCTTTATTATTTTTTTTTATAAATACAAAATATTAATTTCTTAAAAATATATTTTAAAATGAGTTGTCATTTAGTGTAAGTGATGTAGAATAAACATTTTCCACATCGCAAAAATGAGCACAAAAATGAGGAACAATTTGTGGCCACAGTGTTCCTACAAGCAAGGATAGCCTTAGGCCAATGAGCACCTACACCCTCTCATTCTGGTCCCGAGATAGGTTCGTGTTTCCCCACCACAGGTACAACAACATACAAATGTGTTTAGCCTTTGACTCTGACCCTCTTCCTTTTTCTCTCTTTCCTTACTCCTCTCACCTCTACAATCAACTTATTCCTCGTACACCCTCTCTCTCTCTCAAACACCCACGTTAAAACACCGACAGAGACCGACACACATAATAAACTGATGAAACAGCCGGCTGCAAAGTCATCCCTGAGGAGGCTTTGTCCGAACATCGATAGAGAAGATGGGTTGGAGACCGTTCTCGAAATACCAATACCCGAAGAAATGTTCACACCCATGGGAAGCAACGTAACGTTGCGGTGGCAAAACATGTTAACGTGGATGAAGGCTCAAACAGAAGACAAATTGTCCACCCCCACAGTTTCAGCGCGCCTAAATGAGCTTCGCTTTCTGCTTTACCTCGTTGGCTCCCCTCTTATCCCTCTTCAGGTCCAATTAGGTCATTCCGTCCGTCGTCCGGTCAGAGATAGTTCCATCGTAAGAACATGCACCTTTTTTTTCCTTAATCAAATTTTAAGATCTGACATGCATGCAGTGTTTACGTGTCAATCAATCTCAGATCAGAATATGATGTATATGTTACATGCATTTGTTTGTTTATGATTTGGTTTTCGTGTGTTGATTTATTTGATTGTGGTGTAGGAAGCATCAACGGCAAAGTATATAGTACAACAGTATATAGCGGCAACGGGAGGACAGCCAGCATTGAATGCGGTGGATAGTATGTGTGTTCTTGGGCAGATAAAGATTGCTGCGTCAGATTTTCACCAGACCTGTGAGACCATTGAGGTGAAGAAAACCTCGGAAGAGATGGGAGGGTTCGTTTTGTTGCAGAAGGACCCCGATTTGTGGTGTTTAGAGATTCTTGTGTCAGGGTGCAAGGTTTGTTGCGGTAGCAATGGCAAGGTCTCTTGGCGCCATTCTTCTAACCAGCAGACACCAGTTTCAAGAGGTGCTCCTAGACCTCTACGTCGTTTCCTTCAGGTACATTAATCCTATGATGTTTTAACTACCAAACATCATTGATTATTATTGGTAGTTGTTGAAATAATAAACATTGAGAGCTCTGGATATGATTAAGTTATTGCTTTTGTTTATTAGGGATTGGATCCAAGGGCAACGGCTAACTTATTTTTGGACGCTGCATGCATAGGAGAGAAAATAATCAATGATGAAGAGTGCTTCATCTTGAAATTGGAAACAAGTCCAGCAATTCGTGATGCCCAAAGCGGACCAAACTTTGAGATCATCCATCACACAATATGGGGCTATTTTAGCCAGCGATCTGGTCTCTTGGTTCAGTTCGAAGATTCAAGATTACTCACGATGAGAACCAAAGACGACAACGACATTTTTTGGGAAACAAGTTTAGAATCAGTGATTGAGGATTACAGGTACGTAGATGGGATAAACGTGTCACACAGTGGGAAGACTCGAGTTACTGTTTCCAGATACGGTGAACAATCATCTAACCATAAAAGAGAATTGGAAGAGAGATGGAAGATCGAAGAGGTAGATTTTAACGTCTGGGGTTTGAATGCTGAAAGCTTTCTACCTCCTTCAAACTTAGGAAAGACATAAAATGCTTCGCCGTATACAAAAAGCTTTGTAATTGGTAGATCTTAATGTATGGGGTTTGGGCATTGAACAAAGCTTTCTCTATCTCTCTCAAACTTAAGAAAGATACAAAATACATTTGTAATAATATGTAATACCCTAAAAAATATATTTATATTTTGTAATGACAACCATGATGCTGATGCTGATTCATTAGATTTTTTGAGTACTAATTCAAAAATATGCACATTAAAAAACATTTGTGATTTTTGTAAACCAAACCGCTTTTTGCCACAATTTTATTTCATTTGTTTTAGAGAAATATTGTATATTTTAGCAATGCTGTATTTATATTAATGGTAAATTACACAAGACACTATATGTGTTTTTAGTTAGATATTTCACCACTAAGATTGGACACACAAGACATTCTCATGGTGATTCTTTTATATATATATATATATATATATATTCATACTCAGATTGAAAAATTGGATATTATTTATATGGTTTAAGGGTGTCAAATTGGTACCCCGTGAAAAAAAGGTGTCAATTTGGTACCCAAATAATTTTAAGTGCATCAATCAGGTGCATCCCGTTAGATTGTCAGAAACGGCGTTAAAATTGTGGTGATGTGGAACTGCATAACGTAACGGATACGTGTCATTGAAAGAAGATGTGTAAAAAAATTAATTGTACAGTGTTATGTGTGCAGGGGTTATTTAATGAATGGTGAAGTGTAAATTTGCCCTAACTCTTTAATAGTTCCTTATCATCTTCTTCTTCCTCTCCATCTGGTTGCTGGTTCATACCTGAAGAGGTGGTTTCATGGTGTGTGGTTCATAGCTTAAGAGGTGCTTTTCAATCAATTTTTCAATGTCTCACCGTGAGGGTTGTGCGTTTTCCAATCTGGTATTTGTGGGTTTCATTTTTTGTAACCAGCAAAGTGATGACAATAAAGAATCTAAAGGATGCAATTATTTCAAGTGGTTCAACGAAGATAATGGGAATGAAAGAGATGCAACCATAGGAAGACAAAGGATAAAAATCTATGCTCTTGAAAAAATCAGTTATGGTGTCTGAAAAAAGGATTAAGTTTTTAACAGGGGTTATATATTTTCTGGGTTTGGTGAATGTAATATTGGTCTGTAAGTTGAACAAAATTTTTTGATTTGGTGTAAACTGGATGCAATGCAGTGGGTGTGGATGCAGTATAATTGCTTTGAAAGTTTATATTTACTTTATTTTATGTTATTGTAATGGATTTTTTATGAACATACCTGCACCCTTAATGTTGTTTTGTAAAGGGGCTCAAATTGTCCAAAGGGCATTATTTCCAAGGGAACACTGTAACCACTGTTCTTATCACCTCCATTATCTGAGAGAATAGCTTGGTTGATAGAGTTGAGTTTTGTGCCATTGTAGGCTCCATCCATCACCTGGAGAATGGGAATGTGTGAGTATTAGTTTCCACTAGATCAACAATCTAAAAATCTTTGACGTGTAAAGTACCAACACTTAAAAACAGGAATTATACTGCATAATTATTAATAGTTATTTTCTATTATTCATGCTCCATTTATCAAACTGCAATTTTGATTTAGTCTTCAAAATGAACCTGTTCTTACTTCTTGTGGATCCTTTAAGAGACATGAACCCACCAAATGAATAACCAGTGGAAAATTACAAAGGAAAACTTACGGGGTTAATTATACCTAAATAGTGGCTGTATTTTTCTGCTTTCCACCAACTGGGGAAAATGTTGAACCATTTCCTTTCTCAATGATGAACTCGACAGTTCCTCTGCCAGAAAGCCTAAAAGAAATGGCAAGATATTGATTTTCCCTTCGAATTGTAGAAACCCCAATCGTCTGAACTCGACAGCTTCTCACTTCTCACTCAGCTTTTCTCCTTTCTTCAAATAAGAGCACTTTCAAAATTAAAAAAAAAATTAATTCATTTACAATTTTTCTATTTTTTATTCCAAATATCACGTCAGAAATTATTGCCATACCACGTGTCAAATATTTGTGTAAACTGTCTCTTTTCATTCGTCACCGTTAATGACTTTAACGGTGTCAATGAAAATGGATCTGATTGATGCACTTAAAATTATTTGGGTACCAAATTGACACCCTTGACCCAAACTGGGTACCTTACGAGTAATTAAACCTATTTATATTTATTTATGTAATAAATTTTCCATCATACTTTGTAGTGTAGGTAGCTTTTTAGAGGAAAAGAATATATATTTTTTTCAATTTCTAAAATCAACATGAGAAGAAAAAGGAAATCTAGATTGAGTAAGCTATACAAATTAGATTTACCAGTATATCTCAACATACCTATGTATTAACTAGTTAAATTGTTAGCAAATTAATATCAATTAATTGGTAAAATGAAACTAAAAATTTGTAATTACTATTTTATTATTTCAATATTTGATTATTTAATAAATAGGAATGATTATCTCTTGATTTTAAATCAAAGGAAACAAAAATAATATAAAAACATAAAATCTTTACAGCAAAGTTCCGTTTTTATTTTGTCTAATGGTCATTTGAACGATTTTTATATGATATATAATATTTTATTTTATTACTTTAATAAAAAAATTTCTCTATTCAGATATATTTTTGTAATCATATTATTAGAGTAAAATAGTTACTTACTCACACAAATGCTTAATTTATGAACATATTACTTTAATTAAACATTTTCATTAACGAAAACTTGATATAATTTTTATTTAAATAATTAAATTAAATTTTAGTGATATTAAAAGATGGCGAAAAATCCAATTTTCTTGATCCGATTTATATTTGTTTTGATCCAATCTATTTCAGATTTAATTTATTAAAAATCAAATCCATTTAAATTCATTTTATTATATTTGATTTTTCATTTTCTAAATCCAGGTTTTCAAATATAGATAATCCAAAAAATTCAATTTAAAATTTTAGTTAAGTTAGGATGAAAGTGAAGATGGACTACCTTAAATTTGGTCGTATCAACTGAGTCGATGCAATCCAAATTTGACCGCATTGGGCTAAGTCGACCTCGGACAAAATATGGCATTATTCGACCAAGTCGGCCGCGACCAAAATTTGGTTGCATTCAGCCTAGTCAGCTTTGGTCGACATTCAGTCGAGTCAACCTTGGCGGAAGTTTGGCCAAGTCGGCCTGACCCTAATTTGGCCGAGTCAACCCCGAACGAAACTTGACTATTTCGGTTCAACCGGTCACGACCGAAATTTGGTTGTATTTAGTGGAGTGGGCCTCAGCCAAATTCAATTGAAACCAGTCGAGTCGACCTTGATCAAAATTTGGTCGACTTGACCTTGACCCAAATTTGGCTGTATTCGATCGAGTCGGTCCTAAACAAAATTTAGTTGTATTTGGTCGCGAACGAAATTTTGTTGTATTTAGCCGTGTCAGCCCTAATCCAAATTGAGTCGAGTTGGCTTAGGCCAAAATTTGGTCGTATGTAATCAGTCGACCACGACCGACGAATTCAATTGAGTCAACCTCAACTGAAATTTGGCTGAGTAGGCCCTAGTCCAAATTTGACCATATTTGACTGAGTCGACTTTGGTCGAAATTTGGTTGTATTAGGATAATTCGCCCTAACCGAAATTTAGCTAAATCCAGTCAAGTTGATCCCAACCAAATTTTGCTGATTCGGCTCTGGTCCAAATTTGGTTGTATTCGACCAAGTCGTCCATGGTCGAAATTCAGTTGTATGTGGCCAAATTTTACAGAGTCAGGCTTGATTGAAATGGACATATTCAACTGAGTCTCGGTCACGACCCAAATTTGTTCACATTAGTCAAGTCAACCCTAACCAAAATTTGATCAAATTCGACCAAGTCGACATCGACCAATATTTGACTGAACTGGCCACGACTGAAAATCAGCCGAGTCGGTCCCATATTAAAATTCCTTGACCATAATTCTACTAAATTCAATTATGTCAGTCCTTAATTTAAAACAAAAAAATCAATTTAAATTTGTTTCATAAAAAATAGATTCTAAATTTTAAACTTGATCTAAATATTTAAATTTAGATTTAAATCTTTATGAAAATATTTGGATCTAAAAGTCAAACCAGTTTTATTAAAAAATAAATTTAGGTAAAATATTTGATCTAAATATTTAGATATAAAATAAAAATAAATTAATCATTAAAAATCTAATTCATAGTCACCCTGTTAATCTATTGTTAGTAATTCAAGAAGACAAATATCAAAAATGTTAAATTGCAATTTCAATACGAGACACCTAAAGAATATATTATTAGACGGTGCCGTCGGGTGTCGGTTGCCACAAGGAGCAATAACGGATACCAGTATTGGCATTAAAACGCGGAATGCAATTGCGTGAAATGGACGGTGATGATTGTCCGATATCATCTACGACCAAAGTCAAGAAATCAAGTGTAATAAAAAGTGGTGGCCCACACGATGTAGCATTGTCCCTTCCGTAGGAGGAAACACCAAATCCGTCATTTTCTTATTATTGCACCGCAACCGCATCGCAGTGTATCTGAGTAACAACACGGTCGCTCCAAATCTCATCACAAACACAAAAACAAATAAAACAAACCATCCATTCGCATTACCAATCGCACTCATTTTCTCCCCTCTTCGAAAATCCGATCGAGTTCGAAAGCGATGAAGGTGAAGCGTAATAGGTAGTGGCGTCGCGTCTCGTGTGAAAAAACACTATCGCATACACTACCTGAATTCACGTTAGGGATTATTATTCTTATTATTATCATCATCAAATAATTAATTAGATCGAGAGAGAAATGAAGGACGAGGAGGGGCTTCCGACCACCACCGCGGTGGCGAAGAAGGAACCATTGGATTCGGGTTTGTTTGGGAAAGGGAAGTATAAGTTTTGGGCATTAGCGGCAATTTTGCTTCTGGCGTTTTGGTCGATGTTCACCGGCACCGTCTCTCTGCGTTGGTCCGGCACTCTGAATTCCCTTTCCAACGATATGGATTCTCCCATCCACGACGATCTCGATGTTCTCGTGAGTCTGTTTTGGCCTTAGTATTATTATTGTTATTATAAGTGAGTGAATTAGGGTGTGCAGCGCAATGTGATGGGTGTGGTTTTGATGTTTTGCCCAGGAAATGGAGGAGAGAGAGAAGGTGGTGAGGCACATGTGGGATGTTTACACCAACAGTCGCAGGATCAGGTTGCCGAGGTTCTGGCAGGAGGCTTTCGAGGCTGCCTATGAGGATTTGACGAATGATGTGGCTGAGGTCAGAGATGCTGCAATTACCGAGATAGCTAAGATGTCTGTTCACTCCATTCATTTTGATCCACCTCCTGTTCAATCTACGGTCCGTTCTTCTTCTTCTTCTTCTTCCATCTTTTTTGCTCGTTCAGCACTCTCCAATTTTATTTTAGATAGGGGTTCAGTTTTGTCATAGGGTATTGTTTTTGCTCACTTAGTTATAGTAGGTGTAGATTCACAACTCGTGGTGATTGTTAAGGGACAGGAAAACTGTCTCCATTTTTGAACATAACTTAACTCACGGAAGTTTGATTCATTTTACTCTTTATTTTCTTCTCTACAAATGCTTGTTGAGAAGTTTATTATGATCTGTTTGTATTCATTAGCTTTCTTGCAAACGGGAATTTTGTGAGGATAGTTTACTTTGTTTGGAAATTGATTGAGGATTATGTAAGGCATTTCTTGGGTAGGAAATCTCCTGTACTTTTTACGCTGTTTATTTTGCCCAAGGAAAGGTGAAGAACAGTTTGAAATGAAAGACATACGAATCCACCTATTAAGCGGCATCTTTTTCCTTCTAGGACTCATGTATGGTGGTGCTTACGGTTATGCTGACTGATCAGTTATAATTTATCTGTTTTGATACAAAAATATTCTGTACAAATTACAACCACGATTTGCATGATATGATATTCAGTTTAAGGAGGTTTAAGTTACAAGTTATTGATAACTTTCTTGAGCAGTGCTATATATGCCATTATGGTGAAATAGACACGCTTGATTGGATTTAAAATTCTCTTAATTTCGAGCTTTGGTTGGATAATATAATATTGCTGCAATAATCTACTAACATCTTTTACCTTTAAGCAGTCTGGTTAGACTATCGCCTAACAAATTAGCAATGCTCCTCCTGCCCTTCTGTCTTTCCATTATTTTCATAAGGCTTTTGCATTTGTGATATCTGGGTTTGTGTGATTATTTGAGAGAGAAGAGTAAAAGTACAAGAAAGAGGGTAAGGGTATTCTCCAACAGACAAGACAAACTATAAACAAGAGCGGTGTAAATGCTCTCTACAAAGCCCGTGCTTTGCCCATCCTGTTCAGGCAGTGTAATTTCATTATATTAGCAGCAGGTGTGTATTTTTAAACCTGTGGGATAATAATTTCTTGTCTCTTAATATAAACTGCAACATTATCCATCTGCAGATTCTAAAAATTTAATAGGACATCTTAAACCTGTGGAGTTTGTTGAACCCTTCATAATGGTTTGGGATTGGATGAGTTCTTTTGAAGAGTTCTTATTGAATTACAAAATACAAACATCAAAATGTAACCAAAGCATGAAAAACATCTATCAAAGCTTGTGCTTTGTATGACTTGTCAAGCAATAAAAACACATTGATGGCTGCATGCGTATTATTTTGTATACTGTGAGCCAGGAATAGAGCCAGAACTTCTTTAGGCAAGAACAAAGTAATATTTTTTCACATATTTTATGGGGATCACAATATTTATGGTAAATATAGTGAGCTTAAAAAATTTGAGAGTGACCATGGTTCCTTCTGATCATCCCCTGTTTCTGCCCCTGCTGAGTTAATTCCATCTCGTTTCTTCACATAAAAGCCGCACATTATTCATCTGAATCTCTTTTAAGAATTTATGGAAGTATAATTGTCTTACTCCTATTAAATTTTTTGAATAGCTCTTTGTGATGAACTGGGTTGAGTACCCTTTTAGGAGTCTTTCTTGACTTGGATGTTTTGGCCAAAGTTGTCAAATTCAAGGATTGTAAGAGGATCCGAGCGCGGCTAAAAAATTGTAACTCGACTCATGAGTTACAAGTATACAAAAAACTATATTTATTGACCTGTGTATGAATTAGATATAATATAGACATGAGAAATAACTCACAATAAGATCCAATGCATAACACAATTAAACATAACAGAACACTCTCCAAAATGGCAGCAAGAGCAGAAGAAAGACTTAAGAAGAAAAAATACGAAACAGTGTCAAAGATGAAGGCAATGCCAGCGTTGATGCGAGAGTTGGAGATGATCACATCATAATTGTGAGTGCTACGATTGCTGATGACGATGAAGCTAGTGTCAGAAAAAACAATGTCAGTTCTGTGATGGTTGACAATGGTGATGGTTGTGTTGTCGAAGATGAGAGTGCGGTGAGAGTTTTTTTTTGTTACATTTTGATTTGTGAATGGAATCACCCTAGGGGAAAAGGGTCATTTTACAATTTGGGTTTTTTTCTTGGCTTAGGATTTTAGCAAACAAATGGTTGTTTTTAACTTGAACTGACTGCTCAAATGGATCCACGTGGTGCACTATCCTCTGATTTCACAAGCAACTGCGATCCTGGTCTGCCGTGTGTGCCACCTCTGTGTCTCCCTTGCTCTCACCAGTATTTTAGTGTACTCTCAATTTTAACAACATTGGTTTTGGCTACATTATTGAATTTATTTTCAATTTGAAACATAAGCTTATGAGTTTAAGGGGTTCGTACATCTTGATTTTATATGTTTGGTTCTTGTGTTTGACAAAGTTCAATTTTGGTTTTAACTGCTTAGATCTGTGACCTCTGAATTATTATGCTTAGTACCATGTCTGCAAAATGGCTGATGCAAACTTTCTTGCCAATATCTTTGCTGACATGGAGATGGTGTGATACAACTCCATGCTAGCAAATGAGTGGGCTGTATTAGCAGAAAATGTTGTGGGGCCTAATTGCATCAGTTTCAAAATCCATGAGAAATCGAAAGAGGGTGAAAAAGGTCATTATTGAAGTTCCTTTCATCATTCCTTTGATCTATTTCTATTAGGTGATGACTATTATACTTGTCAATTGTCACCACCAATTGGTCCATGTCAATCCCTTAACCCACATCCACATTAAATAAAAAGAAAAAATGGAGTAGTTAGATACTTTGTTATTTTGTTTAGTTTGAAATGCAAAAATACTTCTCAATTTTATGTTTTCAGAAGGAAATCCTGGCTCTATGGCAAATTTACTTTGTTTAACAGAAATTCTTCGTTTGAGTCGAACTTGCAATGTTCTTTAATTGAGAGCTTTCCCCCTTTTTTCCAAAGTGGATCGGTGATGGATAATTGAAAGAAGTAAAAGTAGCTCTCAATTAGATTGTTGAATTGGGAGATTCAATTAAGACAACGACACTGTAATAGGGTACTTAACAAAAAGGATATTGCTGGTTTATTGGCTTTCTTGTGTTGCATTTTACTTCATTGGTCTTCCTTTGGGATTTATTTTTCTATTTTCTGCTGTTGGTAGCTAATTTAGGTTATATGATCATCGTGTGACTCAAGGTAGAAACAGCATTTGCAGAGGCAGAGAGGGGATTGACAATTGAATTTTAATGTAGATGTAGATTAGCTTGCTTAATTATTCTGGTATCTTGATATTAATTACTTGATACTTTCTTACTTGTGGTATTTGACCATTGTTGTTAAGGGTTTGACTAGTTTATATTACTTTACTTTTTGGGGAAAATAAGTGAATTAGATTAGAGCTTGCTTGTACAGATGTAGGAGCTGATTTTTTGTTTTATAGTGGTCGTATTTTTCAACAGATATTGTTGGTCTGACTCATATGTGAAACCTTACTCTTTTCCCAAATTCAAATGTTGTCATTCCATTGCATACATCGTAGCCTGATGTGTGCATTTTGTACCATTTCAGAGTGCCCGAGAATTCAGCAAGAGCCTTGATCAAGCTGATAAAGGAAAAGAAGCAACATTGTCGAGGCGTGCTTAGTTTTTAGTGTGTGGAGCATTCAAGCGTCTGACCTATACTTAAAAATGCTGGAGTGCTACTAGAAGATTGTGAAGAGATAGTGACAGACGAATTCACACTCGTATTTTCACGTTTCCATCAACGGGGATAATCATGTATTTTATTAGGCTGTGGTTCTTTCTAATTTATTCAGTCTTCACGAAGTGAGGAGAGGTAAATTGAAAGACGACTTTTGAACAGACAAAGTCAACTGAGCATCTAAATTATAAATCTTCGATGTTTTATCAATTTTCTTGACTACAGCAAGTGAGGTTAGTACACAACATGATATATATTTTTAAACATAACATCTCCAATAAGAAAGGTTTTATAAGGCTTTTATGAGGCCTTATTTTATTTTAAATGGATTCCATAATGTTACATTAATTTTAAGATTCTTTTGTAATAATAACATTTGATAAAGATAATTAAGGTTTTAGAATTTTACTTTTTAAATAATATAAGTTTGTAATGTTTTGAGATTACAAAATCAAATGAGCATACTATTTCAATTGACGATTTGAAAATCAATTGGAAAATACGAAGACTTTAGGTACTCAATAAAATGGAACTTCTTAAAATAAATTTAATTAAAAATATTAAGAGACTTAAAATTTGATCAAGTCATTTTCTAATTTTTCATGTAAAGGATTATAATACAAAACAACAATCGAATAAAATCAAATATCACATTAAATGTAAAGATTATAAATATATTTAATCTTATAAATTTAAAAATTAAAAATATATTTAATTTTATATTTAAATTTTCATTAAATTATTTTGTTATGTTTAAAATGAGTCACGAATAAAAATATTGAGTGCTAAAAAATTATAAATTTTTCAAACAAGTTGTAATTTGATTTTTTTTTTTATTAATTACGGTGACATTGCTATCACCACCTTGGTCATTGTTATTTTTTTAATAGAAATAAATTAAATACACTCAATTTTATCATCAACTTAAAATTTAATTATTTAATTGTTTCATTTTTTATTTTTCAAATAAATATAAAATAATAATCATGTTATTCTAATTAAAAAAAGTCAAACATTAAATATTTTAAATAATAAAAGTTAATAAAAGTTTAATTTAAAAATACTCAAATATAGGAGATCAATTGATTGGCCGGTGTGCAAAAGAAAGGTGGTGAGTCGGTGAGAATCGCAGTAATAAGGTGCGAAAAGAAAAGCGGCGAGACTCAGAGACAGTAGGAAAAATGAAGTGCCCGTATTGCTCGGCGGCGCAGGGCCGCTGCGCGACCACGACCGGCGGGCGTTCGATCACGGAGTGCACGTCTTGTGGGCGCGTGATGGAGGAACGACAGTCGCATCCTCACCACGTGTTCCACATGCGCGCCCAAGACAACCCTCTGTGTCTGGTTACATCGGATCTCCCTCTCCCTCTCAATCAGAACGACGACGAGGACCCTTTCGAGCCCACGGGCTTCATCACTGCCTTCTCCACGTGGTCCCTCGAGCCCAGCCCACTTTACCTTCAGTCCTCCCTCTCTTTCTCCGGCCACCTCGCCGAACTTGAACGCACTCTGGAATCCTCCTCTTCCTCTTCCTCTTCTTCTTCGTCAACGGTTGTGGTTGATAATCTGAGGGCCTACATGCAGATTATCGATGTGGCGTCAATTCTAGGGTTGGACTGCGACATTTCCGACCACGCTTTTCAGTTGTTCAGGGATTGTTGCTCCGCCACGTGTTTGAGAAACCGCAGTGTGGAGGCGCTTGCTACTGCCGCTCTTGTTCAGGCCATCAGAGAGGCCCAAGAGCCCAGAACCCTTCAGGTCATTACGTTTCTGCTATGCTAACTTTCCATTTCTTTTTTCTCTTCTAATTAGTATTCTTCAACGATTGATTTCAATTTGTGTTTTCCTGATGAATGAACGCGTGCATTTACTAGAGTGAAAATCAACGGTCGGTCGTTTTTAGGGATGTGTGAAGGAAGAGTCATCGCACTCAAAAAAAGTAGCTAGCATTTGAGTTTGCTTTCAGTAGGCAAATACTGTATATTGGATGGCTCAAAACATGGAACTTATTTTGATATCAGTAATATTGATGCTTGTGTAGTGATATGGCAGGAAATTTCAATTGCAGCCAATGTGCCGCAAAAGGAGATAGGAAAATACATTAAGATACTGGGAGAGGCTTTGCAGCTAAGTCAACCTATTAACAGCAATTCCATTTCAGTTCATATGCCAAGATTTTGCACGCTTCTTCAGCTCAATAAATCTGCCCAGGTATCAACGACCACATTCAAATTTCATGGCCTCAACGTCATTTTGTTTTGAAATCTTGAAAGGTTTTATTTATGCCCACAAACAAAGATTCATTGAATTTTTCCATGATAAAAATAAATAACTGCTCGATCTCTCCTGCTCTTGCATTTGCAAGTTTCTAGTATTTTTTTCGTTGCTATTTTCTTTGTAAACTGAAACTTTGTTTTACACGGACAGAATAAAGAATTTATGTCCGTGACAGGATATACTTTTGGTATTGGTGATGTGTATTCATTACATTGGTAAACATTTGGATATACTTTGTTGTCTAAGCACCAATTTTGGTGCATTATTTTATTCTGTAGCATATATTACAGAATTCTGAGAACAAGTCCTACAATTTTTTTAAGGAACTGGCTACTCACATTGGAGAGGTCGTGATCAACAAATGCTTCTGTACTCGCAGGAATCCTATTAGCATCTCAGCTGCTGCTATATATTTGGCTTGCCAACTTGAAGACAAACGCAAAACCCAGGCAGAAATCTGTAAGGTGACTGGTCTTACTGAAGTCACTCTCCGTAAAGTGTACAAGGAACTATTGGAAAATTGGGATGATTTGCTTCCCTCTAATTACACCCCAGCTGTTCCTCCAGAGAGGGCATTTCCCACAACGATTATTGCTTCTGGCCGTACTTCAACAGCTAAGGCGGATGCTGTAGAGGCTATTTCTTCTTTGGACTCAGAAAAGTTGACAGATATTAAACCTAGCAAACCCAATGAGGTCTCAGGCCTAGTTCATCAGCCTAGAGTGAAGGATGAGGCTGAAGGTAAAAGCAATGCTCATGGAAGTCATTCCACGCTGAATCAACAGTCAGCTTTTTGGCAATCCCAGCTTCCCAGTGGTACCCACAATCATCAGAATGTCTTACAAGGAATGGATATTGATGTCTTGCAGCGAAGCCACCAACAGCCTGAACACATGGCAGAGGATACAAATGGTTCTGCAAACGGTAATTCCTTAAAATCAAGCCAACTTTGCAGTCCTCCTGCTTCGAGTGCAAGTTCTGTTATGAGACAATTTTCAGCTCCCCCTTCAGCTGGCCCTTCAAATGTTCGATTAGGACAGTCACCTAAGATAATGCCAGGTTATCCGGAGCACTGAAGAACAATGAATCAACGGTTGGGAAAATATAGGTTATTGTGCCAACACCTAACCTAGCACGTATAAAATTAGTTTGTCGCTTTTAAGTAATCTATTGTATATATACACATTATGTCATTTGATCCAATTCTGTGGTGTGAACTTGGGTGTGGTATTTAGAGCTAGAAATTCATTGATAACTTAACACCAAGGGTTTGAAACCTGTCTGTGTCACTGCTACTAGGGTTCATATCTTCCAAAGCACTGCTATTAGGGTTCACATCTTCCAAAGCGTGAAATTAAGGAAGAATGTATGTCTTTTTTGTTCAACAACTGTTTACATGGATGTAACTGGTAACCAAACTCTAATTTTTAACATGTTGCATTTCGACTTATCATTCAAACTCGTTGATTTTTTGATTATGGAAGTCACGGTCCCATGTATCTGATTTCAGATTTCGTTCAAATGTCGGAGTCAATACAGGACAATCTGAAACTAATGCTCTATGTGTATTTCGTGACCCTTCTCATCTCATCTCTGTTTCAATACAGGACAACCCGAAACTAATGCTCTATGTGTATTTCGTGCCCCTCTTCTCATCTCATCTCTACTCTACTCGAGGACTTAATTCTGAAGGGTTGTTCATCCATAGCGGGTCGAGTAAGAAGTGCATCGGTACCATGAGACAAGGTTATCTGTTACACCCATCCTATTTCTATACCTATTCCTATTCCACCCACTTTGCGTCCTCGTATTTTCCTGTTCATTTATTTAGTTATTATGTCTCTGATATTAGTTAAGTTGAAAATTGTGTGTGTAATGAATGTATTAAAAAAAGTATACAACAATGAAAATTTTAAAATAATTAAAAATCATGTACTCTTCTTAAATAAGGCAAGTACCAACATGGTTCCCTTATATACAGTTAAAAGAATTGATCTCTTTAACCTGATAAATGATCATGAAAATATCATTGGCGAATCGGAGTTGATATTTGATAGTTAAGGTAGGAAAAATAGGATATTTGTTGTACGTGGGATTCTCTCCACATCATACTATATAAAAATAAAGATCTATAATATCATTATCTTAAATTTTGAAGATAAAAGTGGTATCAAATGATTTATATATATGTATATATATATATATATATATATATAATTAGAATCTCTTAAATTAATTATAATCAAACCATATGATAAAAAAAAAAACACTAACGGTCCTTGACTGAAGTTTGAGTTTCCGACGAACCAAAGGATAAGTAAGTTTAACCCTGCAAAGAGAACCTAAACTCATTCATCGATACTTGTCTGATCGAATAGTACATTGGTCTATTAAAGTTTGAACTCCGAATGAAAGAAGAGCTTTGAAGAACAGTTCAGATGGGCAAGGTATAGTGGTTGTAATGATGTGCTCGTCATTTTCGTCGGAGGCTTACTTAGCTGGTCCAATAGTACTTCAGCCTCCCAAGATTAGAGCTTCAAAAGAGCGAAGAGCTTTGACGAAACAGTTCAAATGGGTGAGATTGCGTTTGTGATGTTTTGCTCCTCGTAGTCTTTGGAGGCTTTGCTGGGATGTTTTAGTTCGTAGTCCTAGACTTAGAATAATGAGAGTCTCAAGTTTGGGACGAGGGTTCCTCTATTTTCACATTTTGGAAAAAAAATACCTCTCTAGTTTTCTATCTCTATTTGACACTTAAAGACATATTATTTTTATTCTTCTAGGTGATTTAATTTAAATTATTTTATATTTTAAAGTAAAAATGCTATTTTATAAGCGTAGGATAGGGGTTGGATGAAAATATGGGTGTTTGTCTATGATTCCATAAATTTACATATACTTTACATTTATTGTTCTATTTTATAAATAAAAATTCATTTTTTTAATTACTATATTATCTCTAAAAGTGGTTGTCATGTGATTCTATTGGATATCAAAAGAACATTTTCTTTTGGACAAACCAGTAAGTGTGACTACATGACCTTTCGTGTCACTCAGCTGAGACAAGAAATCATGTTTTTTTTTCATATTTCTCGACTACTTGGATGTGTTTGGGTTCCTGTTAAAAAAAAAAAGTTGAGTTGAATGAAATAAAAAAAATTATTTAACGAAAAATTTGTATGGTTTTGCTTAGAAAGCAACTTACATTTGACTCAAAGAAATAGAAAAAAAATATTATTAAACATTATTTATAACTTTCGATCTAAAGTAAAATTAGATTTGAGCTTTAAGATGTTAAATCAAACACACATTTATCAATGTCACACTGATGTTGTGTTTGGTGTTTGGATCTTGATGAGGGGAAATGTTGTAAATAAATGGAAGAAAAAAAAAAGATAAAATGTGAAATTGGTTGGATTAAAGAAAAGAAAACAAAAAAAGTGATAACAAATGAAAGAGAAATTTATAAAATTTTGTGAGTATTTGATGAATGTTATAGATAAAAAAATATTTTAAATTGATAAAATAATTAGATTATAATTTTATCCTGTGGTTAAAATTAATTTAATATAAAATATAATTAGTTTTAATTAATTTAAAATAAAATGAGTTATCATTTAAAATAAAAAAATATTTGATAAAATTAATCTAAATAAAATGTGAGTAATTATAATTAAATTAAAATAAAATATGAGTGATTAGTTTAAATAAAAAAACATTTTAATTGGTCAAATATGAGTGATTAAATTATAAATTTTATTATTAATATAATTAATAATAATATTATTTTTAACGTTAAATATGATTTTAATTTCTTAATTTTTATGCGAATTTGGATTTCATCCCATTCTCAAATAAGAAACTATTTTTATTTTTAAATTTTAACAATAAATAAATCACTACAAAAAAAAACTGAAATTATCGACAATCAAAATTTGTCATTAAATCATCAATAAATCAACATTATTGATGGATTAACGGTCAAAAATCTTTCAATAAAACTCTTGTTAGTAAAATTTTACCAACAAAAATCATGTTTCGTCAGTAATTGCAGATCAAACAATTCGTCAATTACCTAAAATTCCATTGGTAAGTAACTTGTATTGTTCATCTTCTTCCTCTCTCTTTCATTTTTTTTTTCGTTTTGTTCTTCTTCGCCATCGTCGTATTCATTGTTGTCGCCGTCGTCTTTTTCTTTTTTTTTTCTTCTTCTTCTTTTTCTCATTTTTCTCCTTCATCTTCTCCTTCTTCCTCTTCTTCTTCTTCTTCTTCTCCTTCTTCTTCTTCTCTTTCTCCTTCTTCTCCTTCTCCTTCTCCTTTTTTTCTTCTTCTTCTCCTTCTTTTTTTTCTTCTTCTTCTCCTTCTTTTTCTTCTTCTCCTTCTTCTTTTCTTCTTCTTCTCGTCTTTTTATAAGGTGAGCTTTGGACGCGAAAATTTTCGCTCCTTTTACCGACGAATAAATTTGTCGGTAAATTCATCGATAAAAAATTAAATTACCGACGGATTTTAAGTTTTGTAAGTATCGACGAATTTTATCGATGAAAAAATCCATCGACAATACAAATTTGGACAGGAAATTTTTCGCTTCTTTTACCAACAGATTTATTCGTCGGTAAATTCATCGATAAAAAATTTTTAAATTATTGACGGGTTTTACCGACGAAATAATCTGTCGACAATACAAATTTGAGCGGGAAATTTTTTGCTCCTTTTACTGACAGATAAATTTGTCAGTAAAAAAATTTGAATTACCGACGAATTTTACCAACAGATTATTCTGCCGATAATTTGATAATCCGTCGATAAAATCTGTCGGTAATTCAAAATTATCCACTAAAACATATCCGTCGATAAAATTTCGTCAATAATTTTAGTTTTTTTTTGTAATGAATGTAGTTTTAATGATAAAATGATGTTAAAATATTGTTGGTGTGGTAAATGCATTGTCACTCTTTTCATTTTCATTCTTTCATTTTCATGGCCTTTACCTTCTTTCTTGCACTCTTCTCCACCTCTACATCAATGTTACATACTTGCTCCTCAACACAAACCCCTCCATCATCGGAGCCTCCTCTACATGAAAATGATGCTTTTTCTCACCATCTCAATCCAAATTCAAATAATTCTTTAGGTAGATATCAAAACTATCAGTTATAGAATTCTACAGCAAATAAAAATAGTGAATATTTGCAACCAACATACTTCCATAAAAAAAAATAGAAATACCAAGACTAGATTAAAACGAAGTTGAAAACTTTATCCCTTGAACTAGTCAAAAATCAACTAACTTAAGCACTCAAATACAAAAAAATTTGCTAATTTCAAGTCTACATGCACTATCATATTCTGGTGGCACTCATACACAACAGTCAACGCTTGTAGCATCCACCTTTTAACCTCAACGACGTCAACACCACCTTTTTTTTATCATAGTAGTAAAGGTCGTTTATGAGAAACTCAAGCACCACAACTACGTCCTCCTCCTTGCACTAAAATAACTCGTGTAGAATGACCACACTTTAGAATCCTTTCAGGACTCTTAGGACAATTACGTCCTCCTCTTTGCACTAAAAAAACTCGTGTAGAATGACCACATTTTGGAATTCTTTCAAGACTCGTAGGTCTTCGATTTTGTGAGATGTTGATTATAGGAGAGGTCATTGACATGAACACATATGTGTTAATACATGATATTGTTATTTATCATATGAGCAAATTTTAACCTCGTTTGGTTACATAACTATACTCATTCATTAGTAAAGTTTAAAGATAAAAATATTTCAAATTAAAAAAAATATATATCTAATTTTGTATAAAAATTAAAAAATTTAAAATATATATATATATATATATATATATATATATATATATATATATATATATATATATATATATATATAATATGTCTGATAATCGATTTTGTTACAATCGAAAATCGATTTTGTTATAATCAATAATTGATTTTTTTTTACTTCTAATTCTAGTCGTGGTACTTTTACTATTGTTTAGTTGCTTTGCCTTCTCCTCTCGATACAATAGCAAGGATTTTAGAGTATCATTTCCTCGCATTTAATATAACCAATTATGTCTTGTATATATCCATCCATATACAAACAAAGTAAAACATAAGCTCTAAATTTGAGTGGCTTTTTGTTTTCAAATTTGGGATTTTCAAAACCTAGAGTCAAATTTTGTGATGATGAATGTTACAGACATGATTGCAACAAAGCACACCATTATGCAAGCCTCACCAATAAAAAATGAAACGAAGAAAAACATAAGTATCACAATAAAGGAAGGAAGAAGAACATAAGTGTCACACAAAATTCAAAATTACAATCAAGGAATAAATAAATTAAAAATGAAGAAAGAATGAAGATTAAAACATGCTCTTGGGGAGGAAAGAACAAAGAAGAAGGTTACACTATTTTTCTTACTTTGTTCAATAAATGACTTTTTCAAATCTGTACATAATATCATGTGTAAATAATCACTTAATTTACCGATGGATATAGTCACTGAGGATAAAATCCTTCAAAAATTGTTCTCATATCATGGTATCAACATTTCATAGTAGTTAATTTTTTTTTTTTACATTTTTAGATGGAGTTGTTTGATTTTTCTGTTATTTAGGTGACATTGCATTTATTTTGAATTGTCATTACTTGCATATCTCACAAAAATTAAAATATGATTTAAGTAGGTTTTAGACTTTGTATTGTCATTACTTCCATGTCCAAAAAAATAAAATAAAATAGGGTTTAATTAAGTTTTAGATTTGAGTATTTTTAATTAAATCTATATTAAAAAAATATTCTATGAGTATTTAAAATATATTTTTTAATTGAATTTTTATCTTCATTTGAGATAAAGTGACAATTTGATTTTGTAATTTCAAGTACAGTATAATAAGAAAAGAATGATTGGAACCTTAAATATCTAAACCTAATGTCATTATTCTGTGTCTCCGTATAGTTAATTTGATTTTTGTTTTAATATTTAATTTATAAAAATAACAATGTCATTTTTATTAAAATTCAATAACTTTACATTCTTATTATCTAAGTTCGTTTTGCACTTTACTTGATAGTTTAAAATCAAATATTTCACTAAATTATTAAAAGATATAAAAAATTTGGAGACTTAATAAATCATAATATAAACTCAATTAAAAACAATTAAATTTGGAACACAAAAGAAGTAATGAAGTCGTTCTTTCAAGGACATGTTATGTTGACACTATTTTTTATACTTCCATTTAACAACTCTAAAACCTTTTTTTCTTAATTTTTTATATTTATATTTGTTAATTAAATATAATATTTTATTATTAAAAAGAACAGTAACGTGGAAATTAGAGAAAATACAAGATATTAAAATATAATTTTCCTTCTTTTATTTTTTAAATTAAAATACTAATTTAGTCTCTGATGCAAGGACTTAAGTGATATGGATACGTTCTAATTCGCTGTGACTTTGTGTCTATGCTTCACAGTTAAAATTCACTATGACTTCGTGCTTATGCTTCACTGATTAATTAAAGTTTGCTGATATTTATTTATATAATTGTTTCGTACATGAATTTGCACTTTATTTTATAAGTATTACGTATTTTATTATTTCGTAGATTACATGTTATTTATTTTATAAATGTTAAGTATTTTATTAATATTATATATGGTTCGGTCAAACTTTAATTTATGAAAGGATTTTGATTTTATTGTTTTAACATTACTATCTTTAATATTAATAACTCCAATATTAAAACCCACATAAAAATACATTCAACTATTATCTTTAATTTATTAATCAGTTTTTTTTATTTGTTAAAAAAAATTATTTTATATTTTTAGTACTTCTTTTCTTAAATGCTAGTCAATCATCATAAGAGATTTGAAATTGACACTATTTTTATTATTTAAAAGTAATAACAATGATTTATAATTTTTATTTGTTAAATTGTTTATAAGTACAGTTTATCAATTGTAATTTATATATTTAGTATATTTTATTTATATATATATATATATATTAATAATTTTTCAGTTGTAGCATGATTTAAAGAAAATTATAATAACATTGTATATTTTTTTGATATAGAATGAATTACCGTATCGAAAACATGTTATATCCTATAATTTTTAAGATAAGATGAATTATTGTATCGGATAGTATTGTATATGATACTCATATTATATTTCTCTATCATAGAATTTAGTTTTTATTTTTGTTGGACTTTGTTAATTTAGTCTTAATAATTTGTTTTTTTAATAAGGTTTCAAGTTTAGTTAATTTTGTTTAATTTAGTCATTTTTACTAATACTGTTTAATAAATAATTAACAGGACAATGTATGCCACATGTATGTTCATTATTTTTTTTTTGACTTTTTTCAATTTTTTAAAAATTTTTCTTAACTAAAAAAATGTTTATGTGCATCGAGTATTGTGTAATAGTGTTACGTGTCAATATTTTATATTCATTACTTTATTCAATTTTGTCCGTTTCTTATAAGGTAGAGCAATTTTTTTGTTTTGTTTTTAAATTGAGACCATTTTTTTTATTGAATGTTATACTATTATTTATATTAAATATTTCTAATTTAGTATTAAGTTAGACTAAAATTAGAATAAAAAATTAAAAGTGAGAACTAACATCATTGATTTAAAATTTTAAGAAATTAAAAACTACATAAATTACATGATATTTTATGTGAACTTTAGGTTAAAAATCAATACAACTATTTAATATTTTATGTGATTTTGAAGTTAAAAATCAATTAAACAATTTAATGCTTTACATGATTTTTATAAAAATCAATTAAACAATTAAATACATTAAAATTTTTAGTATGTAAATTTTAATAAAAATATCATTATATTTATATAAAAAATAATTTAGTCTCAGAAGAACAATAAAAATGTTCCATAATAAAAAAAACATTGGAACTGAACTGTAAAAAAAAACGAATACATATGAATATAAGATACTAAAATCTAAGAATAACATGTTGCACTAACTTTAACACGATAACATGTGAATTTTTTTAAATTAAGACAAATTAAAATTAATAAAAAAAATAAAAAAATAAAAAAAAAAATATCATAACTAACCCATAACATACACATTTAACTATCGATTAATTATTTATATAGTGTTAATTAAATTTTAACAAGACTAACAAACAAAAATTTGAATATTATTAAACAAAGAAAAAACATTATAACTAAATTGATAAAACAGAATGAAAATAGAAACTAAATAATACTTTAACCAATTTTTTATATAAAAACAAAAACAATAATGTGCAAAGTATCACTTGCATGATCTCAATTGACATGATAAAATCAATTAGAAGAATAAGTATAAATATTTTGAATATTAAATACAACAAAAAATGTTTAGTAAAAATTTAATTAAAATACTTAAATTTATAAACTTCACTAAACTTAATTAAGTATAATAATATTAAATAGGACTACTCTATGATACACGGATACTTCGATACTTCGATATTTCAATACGTTTATTTTGAAAATAATAAGATATGATACGTGATATATACGTGATATATGAATATTGAAAAGCGTACAATCATTCTTAAAAATATAATAAATATATAATTGTTATTGTGTGAATTCAGATTAAAACTATATGTGCTAAATTTGTCACCATACAAAATATAAATTATTGTCATCATATAAGTACCACTACAAAAGAAGTCTTAAATCATGATCAATTTTAGTAACCAAAAATATGTTAGAGACCAATTTCCTAATTAGAGACCAATTATTTTGGTAACCACAACCTTAATAGATAATGTTAGTGGTCGGTTTAAAAACCAATTATTTTGGTAGTCAAAACCTTATAATAGCTAATGTTAATGACCAACTTAGAAACCAATTTACGATAAAAACTATTTTAATTATCAATTTAAAAATCAATTATAATTTTTTGGGACTATTTTAGTTGCCAACAATTTTTAGTTTTTAAATTGGTCGTAATATAATGACTAATTATTTTTTGTTACTAAATTTGTTTATTTTCAAAGATTTTCTTGTAGTATATTACGACTTCATCAATTGGATACTTCACCAATAAATATCAATAGTGAATCCCTATACGTGTCAGACACGGATACATATCAGACACGGATACATGTCAGGGACTAGTATAAGGGTTACTAATGTAGTATTTATTAAATTTGTAAATAAGCGTTTCTTTTTACCGTATTTAATATTTCTTTAAACATATAGACTTAAATTTAATATTATCAAGAAATATAATATAATATAATATATTTATTACAATTAATATATATAATAAATGTAATATAGTATTAAATGAAAAGTATTTATTACATAATTTAATATATTCATTGCAATTAATGTATATCTATATTTATTTAATAATGTTATTAATGTATTATATTTATGAAATACAGTATTTTCATTAAATCTAATCCATTTACATGAAAAATATTTATTACATAATTTAATATATTCATTGAAAATAATATATAAATATGTTTAATACTGTTATCAAACAAATTATATTTATGAAATACAGTATTTTAATTAAATTTAATAATGAAAATTAATTATTAAAATTAATTATTACATAATGTTACATATTCATTGCACATAACATATAATTAAATATATTAGTATTAATACTCAGTATTGTATTTATGAAAATTAATATAATTTATAATTTTTAATAATGTAATAATTATAATTTGTTATTATATGAAGCTTATTTATTGTATAATTTAATACCTTCATATAATATATAATAATATAAATTAAAATGCTAGTTTTATTATTTAAAATATGTGCTTCACAAAACATATTTTAGAATATTTCAAATTTATATTGGAATTTTTATTAACAAATTAGGCGAACATTTTCAATCTCCGTCCGTGTATTTAAAATTAATTACAGTAACTGCTGCTGTTGATAAAAATATATTTTAAAAACCAAAGTGAATGCATATTATTTTGTTTTTCAATTTGTTTAAAAATTACATGTAAAAGAATAATTAATCAGGTTTATTTATTATAATCACTGTATTTTTTATTATTTGGGTGTAAAAAATGGATGGAAAATTATTTAATTGAAAGAATTAAACGAATATGTAAAAATAATGTTATTATATTCAATTTATGAGATATTTTTCTGCATCAGATAAATCAAGCCCCGTTATTTTATAGATAAAAATGAATAAAAAATGGGATTAATTGAATGCTTTTTCATAATATTGAAAAATGTAAAATTTAAATGTATTATCCTTAAAATTCATATTTCATTTGAGAGTATAGTAGTGATATATTTGAAAAGTAATTTTGTGACACATTTTTTATTAATTATTGTTATACGAGACTACTTTTGCTGTACGTATGTTGTCTTTTATTTTTGTAGAGTGTTATGTATAAATATTTTGACAATAATTTTCTTCGAAGTTTATCTGTTTTAAGTTCTTGTTAAATGATAAAGTATATTTTACACGAACACTGCTCGTGAATTAAGTCCAGATTTAATTAATGTAAATTAAAGTAATAAAAATGCAAGTATTATTTTTTTTTTTTTCTTTTAAGGGGTAATTCAAATGGAAGATTCAAAACAGAGAATAAATTTAATTTTCTTTGGTTTAATACTTATTCAATTTTGAGAATTTTTCTTTATCAGATGGAAGGGAAAATATTAAAGGCCTTATATATTTTAATATATTGAACTTATTAATTTTTATTTAATTAAATTCCTATTGACATGTATATTAAAAAGCATTCAGAATATCATGTTGGAAAAACAGATGTTCCAAATCCACCAAAATTTAGAAGTTTGTTCACTTTTATGATAATTTGCTTAAAATTCATTTTAGCAATAATTTATGTTTGACTGAAATTATAAATCCTTGCACTTATAGTTTGTTTAAACTTAAAATAAGAGTTTTGGAGATAATCATTTAAAAAAAACAGTTATTTGAGAAAGAAAACTGGAATTTGCTTATTAAATAATTAGAAAAATGTTTAATTTTCAAATAATAATTTATTTATTTTTAAATAAGCACAAACAAACGTGGATTTGGGTGGGAAAAAACGTTGGAGTTGAGAGTGGTGGTCCCAATGCAGTACGTAGAAAGGAAATAATAATAATAAGCCGCGCATGAAACGGCACCATATATTATGCAACGTTTGTGGTATGACAACTCATTTCTGAAGAGAGTTATTCTTACTTCACTTTATTTCATCACTTCCCTCTCATCTTCTTCACCAATCCATTTTTCTCCTCTCCTCAATCTTTGTGTGCAACCATGGTGAACAAAACTCGTAGCTGTGCCTCCAAACATCAAGTTCGTATCCCTTTCTTGACTCTCTGTTTTCTCATTTTCTCTAATTCCTTTCATTTAGATGTTTTATTGTGTTGTCTTCTTCGTCTCCTTCCATTTATTTGAAATCGTATCGCAACGATGGTTCAGAATTGAACTCAAATGATAGTGTGTTTGCATGTATGGAATTGGAAATCGAAGCCTGAATTAACCGTTGTCGCTCTATTTTTGTGCGCACAAATAGTCGAAGTGACATTTTAGTTTGGGAAATTCGGTCGATTTTTGGTTACTGATACATCCTTTGATTATTGACGATTTTTGGCGTGCTTTTCTGCCGCAGCCAAACACCAGACTGTGGAGGCAGATTGTATTTAATTTAATTTAATTTTATTTTATTTTATGCGAAAAATATGGACTTACGTGTATTTATTTATATGTTTAGAGCAATATTTGTAAGACTATTTTGTGCTGTAATTGACAGAAACACCATGGAAAGTCAGCAATAGATGTTACTAGAAGATCTTTGAAGACCAAGATTAGAGTATTGACAGATAAATACCATGCCGAGAGAGGATTATCAGTTAGAGTAAGGGTTTTTTTCTTGATATTTTTAAAAAGAAGTTTGCATTTTTTAAATTTATTTGCTGGCATATTCAAAACTACTTGCCTCTTGAGCAGATTTGTATTTTCTAAAAAAATGTCTCCTGGACCACCAATCCATGCACTCTCAATGAATAGATAAAATATGAGAAAGCATTTCTCAATTGTTTCTATTTTTTTTTAAGTTAATAGATTCTCTATCAGGAATTGGTTACTGAGTAGTGTGAATTTGTTCCGTAGAATAATTTTTAGAAAATGAAAAATTAGAATGAAAAGTCCTCTAAGTTCACAATTGCATGACTCGATTCTTGAAAATGTTTTTTTGTCCCTTTTATCATCGGCAATGTTATTAGTTAATTTTGTGGAATTAGTATCTAGCTCTTTTTGTTTTGTTTTGTGGGAAACTAGACAATGCCTAAAGTTTAAAACAAACAGTGCAAATTAAAACATGTTTAACATTTACAACTAAACGATTAATTTTTTGGAAAATTGATGAGCAAAAGCATCACAGAGACAGGACACCCCAACAATGGTGCCACCTCAAGCTCTACCTATCATATGCAGCACATCTAGAATAAAATATAAACGAAAATCACGCTGGATCAAACCAAAACTCACGATAAAAATTACACAAACCTGAAAACAGGCAGACTAAACCTATCTCTAAAATAGTTGTTTATGTTAGGAACATGATCCCACCAACCAAAGTTAAGTCTATTATCCAACCCATGCTTAGCTAACTTATTTGCACAAGAATTTTCTTCCCTGAAAATGAAAGATCATAGAAAAACAAATAGGTAAACATTTTCTCCATCTCACACGAAGGCGCCAAGGGACAATATTTTCCTCATTGAAAGCCTAGAGTACTAACTATGGATCGCATTCATGCTCAAAATTATTCCAACCATATCTTTCGGCATGCTCCAAAGCAAACATAACTGTTAAAATTTCAGTACAAGTGCAGAATCCACCCCAATGTAGGTTGAGAAGCCACCAAGGAAACTACTTATAATGTCTTGAAAAATGCAATCATCTGAAGGAGGAAACCAGTTAATTTCAATTTTAGGAGCCGGAGGAGAACACTTAGGGATAAAAAAATTATAGAACTCTAAAATCATCCTTAGAAACAACCCTGTACCCCCAGAAAGAAGACCCTGAGGTAGCCATTTCCAACTTAGTATCCGCAAAAAGTCTGACCAATTGATAATGCTTTATGGGCCAATCTCAGAGTTCCTCATGTACCAAGTCAACCATATGATATGAATCACTTTCAATAAGGTAACAACAACCAGTTGATTATGACGTGAGGAAGGAAGGAAGTTCAAGATATTACCTATGGAAACAGATTTGCAGTTCCAGTGAAAATATCTTTAAACCAACTCCAAAACCGTGAAGCAACCCTAAAGTGGAAAAAGATGTGTTGAGAAGTTATCTCCATGCCACCACAGAGACTACGCAGAGGCCACAATACATCTACTTTTACATCAATTTTCATCAATAGTCATTCTGTCATGCACAAATCTCCAAAGAAGGAATGGCCTAGATAGAGGAATCGTTGGAGACAAATCATTTTCTTACCAGAAACATATACAGCATCAGATTTTACATGAGATATAGCAATTTTGAAAATCAATATCCCGTCCTTAACAGGCCTCCAAATGACTTGATCTTGCTGCTCAAGGATCTGAAAGCCCGAAAGTTTATCACATAAAACCGGTAATCTCTGCAAAAGGTTCCCAGGAACTTGTAGCAAGTTGGAGTATGTGAAATCTTTTACAATAGCAGATAGCTTAGGGCTAATATCAGTAGGGTTATGAAGTGCTACAAAAATCGAGGTATCCCGACACCACACATCATTCCAGAAGTTAATATGGGATCCATCTCCTAACGCCCAACCTACATCATGAACTTCAGGTATGAATCTAGCCAAAGAAGGAGACAGAGAACAAGACTCGTATTTATTTAATTGAGTTCTGTGCTTAAAAAACCTAGCACACATCAGCTGAACCCATTGAGAATCAGAGAACAGTCAATCATTAAGTTTCATTAATCTTCATTAACCTTTATTAATAGCATATACAGAGAGCACATAAAAGACTAATATGGGATGCAAGTCATCCAATCTTGCTAATGCAATAAAATTGTATCGTTGTCCATGTTAATCAAATCAACCAATTATGAACACAAATGTATGACCACATGTATACACATATAAAGCCTGAGAAGGGGGCTAAGGTCCATGCCTGCCCCCTTTTAGTACACTCTTAATTGAGAATGACTCGTTTTGAATACTCTGCTAATTAGAATGAAATTAATTTGAGTTATGTTTCCACAGGAAAAGGTTCATAGACATTGGAGGAATCTTGAGCCTGCTTTTCCAACGACTAAGGGAGTATTATCAGGGAATGAGTATTTGCAGGTAGGGGAAAACGTCAATAAGCTGTCTATGAAAATTGACAATCCTTTATGTAAATTCAATGGGTTCCCTGAAGCTACACTAGAGGAGGATCAATTCAATTATGTGGACATATCAGCAGCAGAAAGTATTAGGATTCCAAATGAGGAAAAACTACCACAATATACGGCTTGGGTATATGTGGCCAGGTGTGTTTGACATTGAGGTTTCATAAACTAATCTTCTGTCCAGATAGATGTCCAATACAATTTTTGTCATTGGAAAAAATTACGCACTTCTTGATTTATATTTTCTTTTAAAATAGAAAATATTATTGATAAATTCGTTTGCAGATTGTATTTTTTGATTTTTCAAAATTTTCATCACTGAACAGAAATGAGAAAATGGCTGAAGATCAATCGGTTATTGGAAAATACCAGATGTACTTTGACCCAGATAGAGGGGAAATGATGATATGCAGTGATAATGAGGAAGAGATACCAAATACCAAGGATGTTAAACATGAATTCACTGAGGCTGAAGACCAAATTCTGAGGTAAATTAAGATGTGGATGTTGTACTTGCATGTAGTAGTTCTAGTTGTTTATGAAGAAAAAGGGAATTACAACAAGAGCTGAAGATCCTTACTGGAAATTTTTATTGTGGGTCATATATAAATTCTTAATTTCATATTTGTTTGCTGAACAAAATAGGGGACCTATTGTGGTTTTCCTTCCGCAAGAAATAGGACATAAGATCTTTATCATCATCACACAAGATATCTAAATTGAATACCAAATTTTATACTTATTGGGTATCGTTTTTCTGCTCTATTCAAATGTTTGAAGCTTCTCTATTCTAGAATTACTATCTTGACTCTTGAATATTAGGATGACACTCGAGGAATATGGGTCTACTAAGGAGGTATTGGGTATCATTAAAGAGATTGTTGATACTGAAGATTCACAAATTCAGGTAATCTATTGCAACTTAAGGACATGAATATCTATTTGATTCTCATTAATCCTATTTAATTATTCATGTATATTTTGAACAATCATCATCTTTATGTTTTGGAGATTTTTTCTCTTCATTAAAATGTGCAGGAGAGGTATGAAAAACTAAAGGAAAAGAATATGGAGAGTCTGGATCAACATTCTAAAGATTGTCATTGTAAAGGATGTGAAAATAATATTGGAATATGTCTGGAGAAAAGTTTGGGTGGCACTTTAGGAACTTTTGAGAAAATATTCTGTCGTCGATGTTTGGTACAGACTAAAACATTATCTTCTTAAGATTCTTGTCATTCTCATGATGTTTAATATGATATTAAATATTTTGTACCTATGTATGCTTTTACAATTTTCTTGAGCAGATCTTTGACTGTGCTCTCCATGGCACTGATCAACCTTTAATACATCTTGTAAGTAGAAATGCTTTATGTTCTTTTCAATTTAATGTGTTCCCAATTCCATCAATAAATTAATTTGACGATTTACTTCCCAGAGCGAAAAACATGTCTGCTCTGAACCTGAAGGTGGTAGGAAACCATGCAGTGATCAATGTTACCTTCTGGTATTCTTCTTGTTCTTGGTTGTTCTAATTAACTTGTGCAATGATACTATTTTTATTAAAATTAGCAATATTGAATTACTTTTATTCCCTTTTATTCTTTCATGTGATTTGAATAGCTATTAATATGGGTCAGTAAACATTAATGAAACCTAACAAGAATTAATAATTGTTTTTTAGTAAATGTGACTTCCAATAAACATATTATAAATATATGTATTTATATATTATCATTATTATAGAATTTGAGGACTTTCTATTATTATCATTATCAGATACTTTTATTTGTATGTGTAAAGGCAATAAATATTTTTGCTGTAGTATTATTTGTCAAAATGTTATTTATCATATGTCAGACGTTTAAATATTATAAAGCAAAACAAAATTATCCCTTCCTAAATAGATTTTTGGATGCGTTCTTAATAAAAAGTAATTTTTTAACTTGAATTGTCATAAATTCTTCGATAATAAGTGTTTTCTATCCATTTAAGAAAATTAGATGTTCAGATATACTTGCAAAAGCACCACCTTATCTACTTCTGTTACATGTTTGATGAAAAAACAATGTGCAAGGCTGTGAATTGATCTCCCTTTCATTTTCTCATGGTTAAAGGATGCCGGGATTTCGTTTAAAAAATTCAGCTCATTGATCTTTTCAGGATAAAGGAATTACACCAATGGAAGAGGACACGACAATATTGCCTCCTAATGAGACTCAGAGTTCTTGTGAATTGAAGAGAACCTCAGATGATACAATTATCAAAATGGGCAATCATTACAGTGAACTAAATTTGGATGCTAGTGACAATGAAAATCACACAACATCTGGTGCATCTTTGGGAAGTCTTGGTGAACATGCTTCAAAGAAATTACCAGTTTCTGGTAGCTTTGACAATAGTGAGCGGTACAAAAGAGATATGAATGGACGAGAAGATCTTACAAAAGAGATAGAATTTAATGAGATGTCCATTTCAAAGGAAGTGCAAACTGATGAGATGATAAGTGACTCAGATTGGACATCTCTAGAGAGAGAGTTATATTTTAAGGGAGTAGAAATGTTTGGAAAAAATAGGTATGGGGTTTTCTCACTCTTAAAAAACACTTGGATCATGTTAATCCTAAAATCATGAACAATGAGACATTTTCTAAACATGTTTTCCTTAATATATTTAACAAATTATGGTTGTTATCTGTTTGTTTTTGCTTATGTTGTGCTTCTCACGCTTTGCAGTTGCCTTATAGCCGGTACCTTATTTCCTGGCTTGAAGACTTGCTTGCAAGTAGCTAGGTATATGTTTGGTGGTGGAGAGTCAATGATCCATCGATCCACAACAAATTCAATCATGGATAGAAATGAAAAGATCAATGCAGAGTGGACAGTGAGAGTTACAAGCATTTGTTTCCTTATCTTTTGTGTTTTCTTCTACTTAATCATTTTTCTGGAGATTAGGGGGTTGTTTGATGATGATGGAAAATTTATTCTTCCACCAATGTTATGTAAAATAATTATAGTACCATTTATTGCGTAAACAAATTTTAATGGTAAACACTATTAATGTATTTTGAAATGTCTTGCACTTGCTCAAATAGCAAGATAAACATCAACTTCAGTAGTTGATTTTTTTTTAATTATAATTATTTAGGGGCTTTTGTATTTTGTGTTTCCTAGTAGGGGAGGGCGTTTTCTTGTATCACACTTGTCAAACTGAACTTCATAATCGCTGAATGTTCTGTTTTTTGAACTTTGAACATAATTTTGTGATGTTTTGTACTTTAATCTTGGTACTTTGCTAGGACCTAGAAATGTCATCAAGATCAAGATCACAACGGAAAAAGTCAAAACCTAGGAAGTTCAACTATTCCCGAAAGTCTGCCGGTCTGCCCCCTAGATGGAGAAAAATTGCTTATGGGCAAAACCTGAGCAATAAGCAATATACTCCTTGTGGATGTCAAGGAATATGTGGAAAGAAATGCTCTTGTCTTTTTAATGGAACTTGCTGTGAAAAATATTGTGGGTATGTGAATTTTCATTTAGTTATGTCCTCTAATCCTTCTTTCTATTAAAGAAATAGAGCAACAGTTGCACCGTATTTTAATTTTCTCATGACCGTGTGTTGCCCAATTTAAATTACTTAGTTAACAATCTTTATGGGGTATCTATATTGAATATTCAATTGCAACAAGTATATTTTTGTATTTGTCATGGCCATATGTTGGCCTTTTTAAAGTACTTTGTTAACAATCTTTTTGAGGTATCTAATTTAAAGATTCATGTCCAACAAGGGTGATCTTTATTTAATATGTTTTTTCCTAAGTATTTTAACTCAAAAGGAAAGAAACAAGATTATTCTTGGAGTGCTACAAGAGACATGTGGACAGAAAGCTATTACAAAAATCCATGCTTAGCAAACCATGAAAATGCGTTCTCAACATAAACTTTTTTTTTTCTTTCTATTTTTAGGTGTTCGAAGATATGCACAAATCGATTCAGAGGATGTCATTGTACTAAGAGTCAATGCAGAAGTCGATTATGTCCGTGCTTTGCAGCCAATCGTGAATGCGACCCAGATGTCTGTCGAAATTGTTGGGTTAGGTAATATCATTTTTTTTTTATCTCTAACTTGATTTTACTTGCCTATTTGTTTCTTTAATATATTTCCTACATTTTACTTTACGTTGTTGAGAAAGACATAACTAAGGTAAATAGTTTGATCCTAATAATTGGGTAGCATATGTTAATTCAAGAACGTGAATCATATTTTGCATATTTTTTAGAGGCCAAAAAATACAGTAGTAATTTTGTCTATTGAACATTTGCATATGTATTCGGGCAAAATTAACCTATCTTAAGTAAACTGTCAAATAAATGTACATTATTATATTAAAAAAATTGAACTATTTAAAATAAAAATTGAACTGAACCATAAAATGGTTCAATTTTAAAAAATTGAATCCCTAAAATTGTAGTTCAGTTAATTGCTAACTTAAAACTACTTAGTTGATAAAACACATAATAGTACATAGGCACATAGGCCGAAGGTTGGAATAGACAAATTTAGAATTGTAGTTTTGTTTATAAACTTAAAACTACTTTGTTGTTGAAACATATAGTAGCACATGAGCCGAAGGTCGAGATGAGAGAGTCGGACCAAAGGTTGTGATGGGTTGGCTCGGACCAAAGGTTGAGATGGACTAGGTAGGGCCACAATCCAATTTGACCAAATTCGGCCACGATCCAAATTTGATCAAATTCGACCATGATTGAAATTTGGTCGAATACGATATAGTCGATCACGATCAAAATTTGGTCAAATTTGATCAAGTCATTCCCGATCGAAATTCGGTCGAATTGACCGAGTTGATCCCGACCGAAATTCATTCGATTTTGACCAGGTCGATCCTACCTGAAATTCGAACGAATTTGGACAAGTCAACCTTAGTCGAAATTTGGCCAAAGTCAACAATTTGGTTAAATTGGGCTGAGTCGGTCCCGACCAAATTCGGCCAAGTCGGCTATGATCGAATTTGGTCAAGTCGTCTCTAACCAAAATTTGGTTGAATATGGTCGAGTGAGCCACTACCAAAATTTGGTCAATTTAGACTAAGTCGACCGAGAACAAAATTTGGTTGAATTTGGCCGAATTCAGTCGAGTCAAACCCAACCAAAAATTGGACAACTTTTGCCAAGTTGAACTCGGCTTAAATTAGGTCGAGTCAGTCCCGGTTGAAATTTGGCTCAATTCGACTGAGTCGGCCACAACCGGAATTTAGTTGAATTTGACTCAATTGACCCGACAAAAATTCGACAGAATCGATCAAATTTGGTGGAGTCAACCGAATATGGTCGAGTGAGCTGAATTTGACCATTGAATGTTAATTTTTTCTCCTTTTCAAGGTTTTGTAATAAATTCAATACAATTCCAAAATAGTTCATAAATAATTTGGTTCAAAAATATTGTAGTTTCAGATAAAAAATAATGTAGTTTGAAAATAGATTAAGGTACATAGCAGTTAAATTAATTCATATTACAATTTAATGAAATTCAATGCAATATAGTTTGGTAGAAAAAAATAATTTAGTACAATTCATATAAACTAATTTTCACTTCAATTGAGATAAACTACTTTTGAGTTCAGTGTAATAAGTGCAATTCATTTTGTCTATGTATCTTGGTTTCAGAAGATATTCATTTGTTTAAATACTATCAATTAAATTCATAATAGTTGTATTAACCACTTCAAACTTTGAGTCGATGGAGTTGATTTGCATTTTCCAAGATTATAAATGTGATATTTTTTGTACAGTTGCGGCGATGGTTCATTAGGGGAGCCACCTCGACGTGGAGACAGTAAATGCGGAAATATGAATATTCTTTTAGGACGAAAAGAGAGGGTTAGTAAAGACTTATTCTCTTTTAAATTTTGGTTTAAAAAAATATTTTTTCTAAACAATTTCACATTACTCAACAACCAAAATCCATGAAATTTAAAACATTATTTTAGAAACCAAAAAATAGAAACAGTTGAGAGATTCAATCTTCCACTTAATTCCTCACTTTTGCTTTGTGCCTTGCGTCATTCTCCTCCAATTGGTTGATTAAACTTTTTAGTTGAATTATTTTGAAAACTAAGTTGTTTTTGAAAATTAGAAATAAAAAACTTTATAATTACTTTATTATTTAAATTATTTGTATTTCATTCATGATTAAAGTGATATATATTTGAGTATCTTACATTATGTTCCTGATATCTATTAGATTCTTTTGGCGAAGTCAGATGTCGTAGGATGGGGAGCCTTCGCAAAGGTTGACATTTTTTTAACCTTTTTTTTTTAAATACTGTGATAGCATGCTTTCCTAACTAATTGATAATGCATTTCAGAATCCAATTAAGAAAAATGTTTGCCTAGGAGAGTACAAGGGTGAATTAATCCCTCCTAAAGAAGCAGAAAAGCGTGGGAAACTCTATGATCGTATCAACACTTCCTTCCTTTTTAACCTCAATAATCAGGCAAGTATTGGCCCTTTCGTATTTGATAATAACATCACTTTCTTTCATATAAACAAAATTTTCTCTTGACCTTGTTCTAATGCTTTTTATATGGACTTGAGCATTCTTGTAATGTCTATAAGGTTGTTTGAATGATTATCTAAAACCTGGTAGTTGTTAGTTTGTTTATATATATATATATATATATATATATATATATATATATATATATATATATATATATATATATATATTTGGAACATTGTTCCAATCCATATATAAATATAAATATAAATTCATAATTTAATGTATTTATATATTAAAAAGTCTTATCCTATATTTATTTATGAAGATATACTCCAATTATAAATACAAGCAACTCAATTACAGAGTTAAATCTTGTTGTAGTATGACCAATGTAATTTATTGTGCATATTTGGAACATTGTTCCAATCCATATATAAATATAAATATAAAGTCATAATTTAATGTATTTATATATTAAAAAGTCTTATTCTATATTTATCTATGAAGACATACTCCAATTATAAATACAAGCAACTCAATTACAGAGTTAAATCTTGTTGTAGTATGACCAATGTAATCTATTGTGCATATTTGGAACATTGTTCCAATCCATATATAAATATAAATTCATAATTTAATGTATTTATATATTAAAAAGTCTTATCCTATATTTATCTATGAAGACATACTCCAATTATAAATACAAGCAACTCAATTACAGAGTTAAATCTTGTTGTAGTATGGCCAATGTAATCTATTGTGCCTTGACAGTCCAACCTAAATTTTTACACAAATATTTTGTGTAAAGTTTCTTCATAAAATAATCTGCAAAATTATGTTTTGCATCATGGTCTGTCAACGAAAGTCTGTGGATACATTTCAGCTCCTGCAGGTATCTGTGTATACATTGGTTTACCAACATTCCTCCTTAGATAGTTTCCACCACAACCAATTACCAATGTTTGTAATTTTTATTTCTTTATAAGCCTATCGCACTATGCATCCACCGGTTTTTACCTCAAAAGAAAACACAAAGTTGTAGCCTTAGAGTCATAGTGAGCAAAAACTCTGACACTAATAGGTAGAGTGGAAATATAGAACCATGCATGTATTATATCTAAAAATCAAATAATACTTTGCATGCCTACATTCACATTAATCCCATTCTACCTAGACATAATAAAGGATTAAGACACCAATTAGAGTAAGTAAATTGTGCTTTTGGAAATTTAGTAATTATCCATCCTCATGTTTTCAGTTGTGTAACGAGAAACACTTCTATAATGTCGACCGTTCCACACCTCTAAAAATAATGTTATTTCTTTGTCTCAAAATAACCCACACTAATGCCATCCACATACATTTTTGTGCATTATTCTGTTTACAGTCTAAACCAAAAAGAGAAAAATGATTAAAGTGTTGTCTTGGCATGAAATGATACACATTGCTAACTCCCACCCATTTGTTGCACATATTTCACACTCCCATGGCCACATCACAAGTAAAGAATGAATGGCTACTGGATTCTTCAACTAACCTACACATAATGCATAATCTATTAGTTATATTTATTCTCCTTCTACCCAAATTATCTTTTGTAACCTCTTTGTTTAAGATAGTGTTATTGAATTTCAGCCATAACGATGCCATGGCAGAAATCAATAAAGTTTCCTAGCCTGTTGCCATAACAAGGCGGAGGCGAATCGAGTTTTCTGTGACGGTCCATGGTGGCCACTTTTGGCATGGCAACTGGTGGTGGTGGAACGATCATGCGGAAAAATTGGCTTGAAAAAAAAAAGGCTGAAACTTGAACAAAAGAGAAGAGAAGATGGATAGATGGGAGCATGCAGCAGTGACATGGGAGAAAGTGGCAGGCAAAGAAGGGATAAACCCTAATTGCATCCTTTGGTTTATGAGAGTTTTAAAAATTGGGCTTGGCCCTCTAAAATTTTGTTTGATCTAACCTTACCTAGTGCTATTGTCTTATTTTATTCTTCCACCCTAAGTTACTATAGCAGTAAATTTTCTTTAACTTAAAACATATTCTCTCTTACCCTAAGTTACTACAATAATAAACATCCTTTAACCTTTCCCTTTTCAACGATACTACATCTAGAATCAACTCTTGTAACTGCCCGACATTGCGCTAATCTCGCTATCGATCGCCAGCCACTGCCACTGCCAATTCTTTCTTTTTTTCTACTTCTCTATTTTTACTATAGTTATTTTGCAAAGAAAAAAATACTTATCTTCCAGCAAAAATAATGGCTAATGATCAAAATACTTCAATATCATTACTTTTACATCAAAATTATGTGTGGTATTATATTTTCTTTACCACAATATTTCTGTCATAATCCGTTTTGATTTCTGTTATAGCTTATAAAGATTTGTTGAGTTGTTGATATGTTCCACTATCTGATATCAATAACATTAGTTTAAGATAACTTTCTAAGCAAAATGTTGAGCAGAAGGAAGAGTCTTAACTTTCCAGAATTTATCAAACTCTATTGTTTCTTTGAAAATAGTGGCCTCTAACAATTTTCTACAAGCTGAACTAAGAGTAAATCTTTGTGAATCCTTGTCTACCCAGACCCAACAATCATCAATCTCCCTTATGAGAGTTTTAGTACCCAATTGTTGCTTCAAAATGGTTAATTGGTTTACCTCCCACTCAAACCATTGTCTCTTCCACTTCAAGTTCCATTTCCCAATTGTTATTTCGCTAATTACCCATCCTTCCAAATGTAGTTTGTTTATTTGTTGAGTTAGCGTATAATCTTTAATATGTTTCGCATAGTGGCTCGTGTCCCAACCACCTATCAATCCAAAGTCTAATACTATTACCATTTCCTATCTTCCATTCCACATTATTTTCAAAACACTTCCCCACCCTTCTTGTTGCCCTCCTAAGATCTCTGCACCAACATGAATCAAGCTTACTATCTAGTAGTTGTTATTTAATTTGTGTTATGGTAGATCACAATACTATGTAAGAGGACGGGTATTGCTTATTGTAAGATTTTTTCCTGCACATCGCTCATCAATTACTACTTGTATTTTGATAGTGGGTTATTGATGCACATCGCCTAGGAGACAAATTAAAATTTGCGAACCATTCATCAAAACCCAACTGCTATGCAAAGGTTAGTTCCAATACCCACTTTTGTGAACATATGAAACTTACTCATTGATGTCAACATATTCAACTTCTTCATGGAACTATCAAAATGATTGGACCATTGGATTGGTTTCATAGGTGATGCTTGTTGGAGGAGAACATCGAGTGGGAATATATGCCAAGGAAAACATTGAAGCTGGTGATGAGATTTTTTATGACTATTGGTATGATTTAGAATGTGCACCATCATGGGCTCTTCCACCAGAACACAATGCTTCCAAAAAAGATGACTTAGGCATTTCTCATAGCAAGGCAAAGAAACGTTAGTCTCTCAAAAACGAAATTTTGATCTCCTATGTGAAATAGTCAAGGCCAGATATCATTTGGATAGTAGTTCCAAATGTTAATATACATGAAATTAGCCTAAACATTGTGAGTATGAGCCTCTTTTTGTTTTAGACATAGTTATATTTCTATTTATTCAATACTAAATTTGGATATTTACATTAGTAATGCTATTAAATTGCAACAAAAAAATGTTATTTCAATCCATATGATTTTTTTTATCATTCATTGTTTTTTAATTAAAATAAATTGTTTCTTTATAATTTATGGAAATATCTTTTTGAGATTTGTTTGTGTCGAGTGAGTTTGTTCTTACTTAATCGTTCTCTCTTTTGACAATATAAAATACTTTCTCTTATCTAAATTTTATCCAATCTTATCTCAAATACTCTAAGAATCTCTTTCATTATTAAAATGTTATCAGTTCATTAAAACTTTTTTATTGGTGAAATATTCTGAAATTACTTTTATTCAATAAGTAATCTTGAACTCTAATTATTTAGTTAAGAGGATGTTTTTTTATTGATAAAGATCTGAGCATAAATTTTGATTTAAATTATTTTTTATTTTCTTGTATGTTGAAGATTTTAATTCATTATAGATAAGACGAGTTTATAGGATATAAGTGATACAAACCTCATTTCATAAACTGGTTTTATAGGGTTAAGTTAAGCTTAAGGTGTATTAGTTTGAACAAATTTACTATTGAAAGGGAATATCGCAGACGGATATGCGTAGATCCTTCACGTTTCAATCTACGGATTTGAGAAAGAATAGGAGCGATAATTTATGGGATGACCTTCGTCTTGAATCTCGCTGAGGGGGGAAGGGATTTATGGTGGTTTAGCGTGATTTTAAATTGTTATCCCTACATGACCTTGGTATCTTCACGTCCAACCACAATTGTACATGCCTTGACGAAAAACTTTCTACGTTTGTATGATTTGTTGGAGTGTGTATGTAGAGGTGTTGTTGTTCGTGAAGGCTGTCGCTTGCGGTGGTTGGTTGGTGGTTCTACATTCACTCACTCTTCCTTAAATTTATCCTCTCAAAGAAATACACCCTTAGGGTGTTAGGGTATGTTCTATTGTGAAGATGAATTTGAGAGAGAAAGAGTTGATGAATTTGAGTGTCAAAAGTGTAGACCTTGCGTAGGGAGTGTCAAATTCATTCACTCACTCTTCCTCAAATTTATCCTCTCAAAGAAATACACCCTTAAGGTGTTAAGGTGTGTTCTATTGTGAAGATGAATTTGAGAGAGAGAGAGAGAGTAGATGAATTTGAGTGTCAAAAGTGTTGACCTTGCGTAGGGAGGTTCCCCAAGCAATGCCTTGTTTAGGTCTGGATTGATTGCTGCTCCAAAACGTCCATTTCTGGTTGCGTATCACACACCACCATAGATCACAACATTGCAAATGAACCACCTCCATGAGCTCCGCCACAAATCAACTCCACCACTTTCTCGAGTACACCACAGCGTGAGCTCCATGAACGATCCTAACCACACACAAACACATTGTCAACCACCTAATGTGCGTTGCTCAGCAGCTCCTCATAGCAGCAACCTTGCCCTGTAACACATAAACACGCCTTTTTGTGAAGCATAACATTGTAATCGGTCCCATCAATAAGAAAACTAATTTTCACACAAACATGGCTTCTTGGAATCGGTTCTACCCCACCTAGAATTGATTCTCTTTTTCTTTGTAAAGTCACAGGGTTCCATCTCTCATGTCAGACATGTCTTCAGGAATCTCGCAAAGGGTTCTGGCTAAAAAAACAAACCCAAAAAGCGTGACACACAAGAGTGGTGCATGCATGTGAAATAAAGTGTGATCTTAACGAAGGTAGTTTGGTCATTAATAATAACAATAACAATAATATATTAATTTTATTATAATGACAAAAGAAAAATCTTATATTTTAATTTATATATCATTATTAGTCAAATCACTCAGAAATTTCATACCTAATTCCACTCATTTAGACCTCCAAATTTCTTAAAAAAAAAACACACAAAAAGTACTTTCAAATCCTTTCAAATTCATTCACTCATTCTCCCTCAAATGTATCCTCTCAAAGAAATACACCCTTAGGGTGTTAAGGTGTGTTCTATTGTGAAGATGAATTTGAGAGAGTGTGGATAAATTTGAGTGTCAAAAATGTAGACCTTGCGTAGGGAAGTTCCCCAAGCAACGCCTTGTTTAGGTCTGTATTGATTGTTGCACCAAAACGTCCATTTCTGGCTGCATATCACACACCACCATAGATCACAACATTGCAAATGAACCACCTCCATGAGCTTGCCACAAATCAGCTCCACCGCTTCCTCGAGTACACCACAGCGTCAGCTCCATGAATGATCCTAACCACACACGAACACATTGTCAACCACCTAATGTGCGTTGTTTAGCAGCTCCTCGTAGCAGCAACCTTGCCCTGTATTACATAAATGTTAAAAAGCATTTTTGTAAAGCATAACATTGTAATCGGTCCCATCAGTAAAAAAACTAATTTTCACACAAACACGGCTTATTGGAATTGATTCTCTTTTTCTTTGTCAAATCATAGAGTTCCACCTCTCATGTTAAGCATGTTTTCAGGAATCTCACAATGGGTTCTGGCTAGAAAAACAAACCCAAAAAGTGACACAGAATAGTGGTACATGCTCGTGAAATAAAGTGTGATCTTAAGGAGAGTGGTTTGTTTGGTTATTATAGTATTATCACTCTCCAATTAACCCATCTCAAACCATATTAAAAAACTGGTGCATTTCAAAATTCACTAATTCTCTCATCCTCAAATCACTAAAAACGAACATGAACCACAACCACAAATTCAAACCTCAATCCTTATGAACAGGAAATCACCCAAGATACCACAACATTAAATTTTACTCTTTTTTTTTTTAATTTGTATGTCTTTGAAAATGTATATAAAAGAGTATAATACATATATTTATAGGATTGTGATAATTTAATAATTATCATATTCTATATCACTATCTAACAATACAAAATATTCTTATTTTATTTTTATTAACATCTTATCATTGAAAAGAAATATAAAATGCACTAATATGAACAGATGAAAAGTAGGTATTAGATCATTTACCCAATATTTACTTTTTTTTAATTCAAATCATTTATCTTTTTACTTTCTTTTTCTTTCTTTTTTGTTTTACTTCTCATTTTAAATACTCAATCTAATCAAATGCAAAAGATAGAAAACCTGCTTATTACTTACCTAACCACTGCAGGATAAATTTATAGATGTTTTTTTGTTATTTATTATTAATTGGAAGTAGATTTATTGTTTTTATTATTAGATAACAATAACATTAGCCGCAAAATATTACCCCTATTCCACTAGCACTAACAATTTAAGGGTGTTTATTCTTCCCCTCCCTCTTCCTTCTTGATTCCTCTATTGCTCAAAGGCACACCACAGAACCATGAACGCTTCAAGGATGCTGCTATTGTCGCCACTATCGAGCTGCAACGTAGTACGCGGGAAGCTTTTTCCAGAGTCAATTAGGAGGCGCAGTTGTTGTTCTCCTCCACCGCTGAAAATAGTGAGCATGGCGAACGAAGGCAGCGATGCCAGCAGCAACGGCAGCATCATTGAAAAAGCAGCCATTGGAGGTGGATTGGTCTCAACTCCAGTAATCGCTTGGTCTCTCTACACTCTTAAAACAACCGGTTGCGGTTTGCCCCCCGGTCCAAGTGGCTCGATCGGTGCCCTGGAAGGAGTGAGCTACTTAGTCGTTGTGGGCATAGTGGGTTGGTCACTCTACACTAAAGCCAAAACTGGTTCTGGACTTCCCAACGGTCCTTTTGGTTTATTGGGTGCCGTCGAAGGCCTTTCCTTTTTGCTGTTGCTGTCCATTGTGGTTGTCTTCGGGTTGCAGTACCTTGACAAGGGTTTCATCCCTGGTCCTCTCCCCGCAGATCAGTGCTTTGGCTAGGTTCTGCAGTAACTATGTCATTGTGCAACATGAACCACTACAATGTTATCTTCTACTTGTGGATATGCACGTAACATGTGTCTTAGAATGTCCTAATATGGGTGTGTATTCTCCTTTGAAGAGTTCAAAGTATAAAATGGAAAGGATTATGATATTTTCCTTTTAATTGTTTGTGTTTCTTTTTTATTTGTAGACTACGTCACCCTTATACTCCCTTGTCACCCTTATACTCCCTTGTTCACAACCACATAAAATAGGAAAAAAAAAAAGTTTAAGTGGATGGAGATGGTTTTGAACAGAAAATTGATTTGTTTTGTTTCCTTTTACACTAAATTGTGTGTTTGATTTGTTCTGTGTATAGCGAAAGGAAAATGTAAACAATGGATTGAGCAAAGAACGAAATTGATCCATATTTCATAATTATTTTCTTTTTCAAAGAAGTTACTAGTTCTTGTGTTTTGGGTTAAACTACTAGGCTAAGATTCTTTCGTTATATTTTCATGTACATAAATTTAGTCTTCAAACTTTTAAAAAACACAACTTTAGTTTCTCTTTTCACTGTCTAGAGTTGATAACTTGAACACACTCCAACTCTTTTTCACTGTCTAGAGTTGATAACTTGAACATACTCCACCGCATTCTGGGACACTTTCGCTGAAGAGTTTCCTCCTTCAATATCTTGTTAAAAGCTGTGTTCAAACATATCTAAAGTATTATCTCAAAGGGAGGATAAATATGGAAAAAGGAAGGGTTAACATTGCTAATCTGCTATAAATGGGATTGTGAGATAGTTGCTTTTAGTTTAGTATATAAATTATATGATGAGTTACTTCTTATACTGAAAATAAAGCCTATTAAAGTTTAAGATGTTATTTTTAGGAGAATATAGAAGTGCTTTTGGTAAGCTATTTGAAGGTAAAATGTGGTATGAGTGAGCAGAATCCTATAAGGAAATAATGGCCGAAGATGGGATAACAGAAGGAAAACCAGCCAAAAATGGTCAAAGCTATAACTGATTCAAACTAAGCAAGAGGTGGCAGAGAGAAATGTATTGATTGAGAAAAACATAGGTCCTCCTTTGTAGGAGACCATTGAGGGATAACAGCAAAACCTCCTTTTGTATTATGGACTTTTTAGCATGCAACACGTTTCCCTTTTTCTTTCTGTTGAGAACCCCTGTTTTCTTCCAATCAGGTACATTTTCTCCATGAGAAACAAAACACATCTCCCCACGACACTTCAATCCCATAATCTAGGAACACAAATTCCATTAGTAATTCAAGATAGAAACAACAATAAACATAGTAGTAACCTGGTTTTGACTTTTGTGTAGGTTAATTGATCATTTCGCCTTCATCTACGTACATGTAACTATAACACGCATTCACATTTTCACCATAACTCATTGATCACCCCCACCACTTGTTCTTTTCAGGGGTCCAACCGTTTGTAGGTGGTGTTTCCGGCGACGTGCTCTTCTCGATACAAACCTTTGGCCGGAAACCAGAATTACGTGCTTCATGTGAATTTTGAGATACAGTAACAATGTCTTCCCCTCCTCAAGACAGTTCTTCAGATAATAATGAAAAACCTGATGATTCTACCCCAGATAACAGCACTCCGGACAACAGCACCCCCGATGACGCTGACAACTCATCTTCACCACCTTCAAATTCATCACCGCCACCATCATCATCACCACCACCTTCATCGCCACCTCCATCTCCGCCACAATCATCATCATCTCCATCTCCGCCACCCCCATCAGAAAAGTCCTCTCCTTCCCCTCCAACATCAACCAATCTAACCCCGCCATCACCCAATACTTCCCCACAGACACCTTCTCGACCCACTTCATCACACTCTCCTCCCACCTTTAAATCACCAACTCCTCCACACAAATCATTGCAACCTCCACCCGCTTCAAAAAATAGTGGCAGCGGCAGTAGTGGTAAACATGGAAAAAGCGAGAGCAGTAATCGTGGCAGCCAAGATAACAGTAAAGCCATAGTTGGATCAGTGCTTGGGGTGGGAAGCGTGCTTCTTGTTTTGGTCATCGTCTGCGTTATCTGTTCCAGGAAGAAGAAAAAGAAGAGAATGTACTATTATGGAGAGCAATCACTCGGAAAAGGTAACCAACCAAAACGGTTACTATTTCTTGCTTCGCTTTTTTGCATATCATACGCAGCACCATGTTATACACTTGTATATACTAATGTTGATTTCTGAAGTTGATATAACTAATGGTTTCTACAGGGAATAATAATTATTACAATAGTGGTGGGCAACACCCGGGTTATTACGGAGGTCCACACGGGGACCATGTTGTGAGGATGCAAAATGGAATGGGTATGGGTCCCGGTGGTGGTGGTGGTGGTGGAGGTGGGTGGGGTGCACCTCCTCCGATGATGCATAGTGCTGATATGAGCTCGAACTACTCGACGGGACCACCCCCTTTGCCTCCTCCGTCGCCAACCCTTGCTCTAGGCCTCAAAGGTGGCACCTTTACTTATGAGGAACTAGCTGCTGCCACCAATGGATTCGCTGAGTCAAAATTGATAGGACAGGGTGGGTTCGGTTATGTCCACATGGGTGTGTTGCCTAATGGAAAGGAAGTGGCAGTTAAGAGTCTAAAAGCAGGAAGTGGACAGGGAGAACGAGAGTTCCAAGCTGAGATTGACATCATTAGTCGTGTCCATCATCGCCATCTTGTGTCACTCGTTGGATACTCTATTTCTGGTGGCCAGAGAATGTTGGTCTATGAATTTATTCCCAATAATACCTTGGAATATCACCTTCATGGTAACTACTACATATATGCATTCTTGCAAAAAGCACTGAGTGAATACTAGTATTTAGATCTGACTCTTGTAATGCTCTGGTGCGGATTACTTGTGACATTTTTCTGACTTCTTTTGCTGTGACCACCTGCAACCAAAGTTACTAATGTGTTCTATGGTGATATGCAGGAAAGGGAAGGCCTACAATGGATTGGCCTACCAGAATGCGAATTGCAATAGGAGCAGCCAAAGGACTCGCTTATCTTCATGAAGATTGTAAGAGAGTCACTTCCCTTCTTTTTTTTATTCATTTTATTCTGTATTTACATTTTTTTTTTTAATTTTTGCTGTATTTTCATACGCACTTCAGGTCATCCTCGTATAATCCATCGTGATATTAAAGCAGCGAATGTCCTCATTGATGATAGCTTCGAAGCAAAGGTTCGGCATAATTACATATTTTATCTATTTCATTGGTTTACATACACATATTTACCTACTTCATTATCATCACACATGTTACGAATGTTATGTTGTTGAAGCTAATTGAGTTTGGCAACAACGCATTTCATTCAGGTTGCTGATTTTGGATTGGCTAAGTTGACCACCGATAATAATACTCATGTATCGACTCGAGTCATGGGAACTTTCGGGTAATTTTTCATAACCACATGGTTTCATTGCCTGTAGAAACTTCAATAAAGAAATGTTTTTTGCTCACGATATGCATGCTGACACAGGTACCTAGCCCCAGAATATGCATCAAGTGGAAAATTGACAGAGAAATCTGACGTTTTCTCATTTGGGGTGATGCTATTGGAACTCATAACTGGGAGGCGACCTGTGGATCACACAAGTGCCATGGACGACAGCTTAGTAGATTGGGTTGGTATCATCTTCATCTAAGGCTCCATCATTTGTCCTATAACATGTTTTTTTTTTTTTTTTCTCGTTGAACTAGTTGAACTAATTTCAACTTTTGGGAACCTATGAACCTAGGCTCGACCACTACTGAATCGTGGATTGGAAGAGGATGGCAATTTTGGAGAGTTGGTTGATCCATTCTTGGAGGGAAACTACAATCCTCAAGAATTGACTAGGATGGCAGCTTGTGCTGCTTCTAGCATTAAACATTCCTCCAAGAAACGTCCAAAAATGAGCCAGGTATATATATGATTCATACAGAGGTCATATCATCACTATTGATTAATGCCATAAGAGTATTTATGATGGTGTGTGAGTAAACAAAACATAATAAGGCGAGTTTATAGTATATAACTAGGTATAAATCTCATCTTATAAGTTTTATAGAGTTGAGTTATACTTAAAGTACACTTCTTAACATTATAAGAGTCATGGGTTAACGAAATTTGATGTTTATTGGGTCTATTGTTGTTCTAGCCAAAAGGTAAAATCCGATCAGCCAGAACATCCAAATAGTCATTTCCCTTTTTCCTATTTCCTATGGTCTTTTTATCCTCTTTTCTGACCTCGGTTCTAGCCTTGGTTTTTGCTGTCTTTAATATTTCTTAACACCCAAATTACTCTCATCCTCCTGTCATTACCCTCATGATTATTAATGAGGTTGGCTGTTTTTCTATCCCTTTTATCAATGAGGTCGGCCGTTTTTCTATCCTTTTTATGGGTGAGGTTGGTAGTTTTCCTATCCCTTTATTAATGAAGTTGGCCGTTTTCGTATCTCAATTGGCCTTGGGCCTAACACCATAATTATCGGACTACTCACTAATTTCTAGTTCCATGCACAAGATGTATAAATTTTGGCCTGAGGGAGTATGTTGAAAGTTGACTAAAGATAAGACGAGTTTATAATATATAAGTAGATAAAAACCTCACTTTACAAAACCGATTTTGTTGGATTGAGTTAGGACAAAAGTCCACTTCTAAACACCTTTTATAGTGACCGACTTAATTCATGTTCCATTAAATATAATTTATTAACTTATGAGTTTACGTGCAGATTGTAAGAATATTGGAAGGAGATGTGTCGCTGGATGATTTGAAAGATGGGGTGAAGGTACCGCAGAGTAATGCTTTTAATTCTTCATCCGGGTCAGATCAGTATGATACAATGCAGTACAATGCAGACATTGAAAAGTTTAGAAAGGCAGTGTTTTCTAGCCAGGAATATGGCATGACCAGTGGTGGCTCTAGTAGTGAAGTGAGCCAGAAACAACGGCTTTAGATTGCGGAAGTGATGAGATTACTCACCAATTGCAGTATTGGTTGCTGATATTATCCCGAAAGGAAAGGGAAAAAAACGAAGTGACCAGTTACTGCATTTTATTGTTTCATTGGCATGGGAAGTGAGGTCTCAATTTGTAGACAACTGAACTGAGCTTGGTGCCTTCAACCGTTTCAGGGTGCGTTTGATGAGGCCTAAGGTCAATGTAATGTTATGTGGCTTGCATCTTTTGTTCAATGTTTTATGTCCTTTGATGTAAGAGCACGTGTACGGAATGGAGTCTTGAACATAAATATAACCCTATCATTCATGCAATGTTTCTTGTATTTGTTTCACCCAGGTCGTCGTGGTGACAGTAGGTCTTTCAAGTACTTCATTCTTTTCTTTTATTTTTTCTTCTCTTTCTTTCAGGAAGGTATAGTAGGCCTTAAAAATATATTATATTGTTGTTTCTGATAGAAGAAATATTCAATTTCATTTATCAAATTTTGATGTGTAGGTCTCTCAATGTTTTTAAATGGGTCTAGGAAATTTTGTTCATGTAATTCTTTCAGGAGGTTGAACTTTCAAAACAAGTTCACATCTGGATTTCAGAAATATTTCACACTCACTCTTGTATATAACTCCTATGACACTTAAATGCATGTAAATGAGTTCTTGAGTAATTTATCCATTTGTATTTAAATCTTTCTCTTAATTTTGTATTGGTGTATAATTAAAAACAAAACACTGAAGCATTGACAAATCCTAGAAAATGGACGACTAAAATGAGAACCCAAGTTCTGATAGTTCAACATGAGAAAAGGATAAAGAACCTACTAAGTTCAATTTCTTTTAAGCTCACCATAGATAGTAGGGAGTAGCCAACTTTAAAAATGCTATCATAGGATAGTGGATAAGAAGATGATTGTTATATTGAATGATTAAAATTTAAGTTAAATATTTATATTACATGTTAAATAATTTATGATGGAGATGTATAAGCTTGAAAGTAGAATGTCGGGTACAATATGTAATAACCACAAATCATCACATCTACTATTATGACTCTCACGTTTCAATAAGTAATTTAGATCCAAAAATGCTTTAAATAATAAATGGATGGATGATTTTTGTTAACATTCATGTAAACTTATATACCAAAATTTCAACAAGATTTATTTGTATAAAAGAAACACATTCTACGTCGATAAAAATAAGAACTAAATGTTAATTGACACATTTTACAGGCTTTATATAGCCAATGTTGAAACTTTTTACTTTTCAACTGAGTAATATCTCTTCATTATTGGTTCATCGATCAATGTAGAATGTCCAAAATAACTGTATTAAAGGTTTATATTGGAGTAATGATATAACTTAGATACAAAATAATAAATTATTGAACTACCATTTACATATATTTATATCTCATGTTACGGTAAAAATAATATCGGACAATGATATTTTGACTCATATATTTTGACTTATATTTTTTACTCTTTTGATTTAGTGTGAATCATTTATTAATGTACCACTATCTTCTCTTTTGAAAGAATTAATGGTTTACATTAGGTCACGTTAGAAAGTAGAGTATAAGAGTAGACAAAATGGAGTCAAAATATAATTTTCTCATATTTAGATTTAAACAACTTCAAAACTTATTTACATAGAAAAATTTTAGGAATCTATTTGACAATTTTGAATTTTTAAGATTAAGTTGAATATTTACTCATGTTTATATCATTGAATATGAAGAGTTTACTTAAGTGATGTTTCAATCTACATTTTACATAATTGAATATCATTCAAAAACAAATCACGTAGAGTTGTAAAGTTGTTTGATTTTATATTTTGTTATATATATATATATATATATATATATATATATATATATATATATATATATATATATATATATATATAAAGTAAAATAACAAGTTGTTAGGACTTTGGCAAGTGTACTAAGTCACGCAAGTAGTAACTGGTAAGATCGGGATATCGTTTCCCAAGAGACTCGTGTATACTAAATACTTGCGTAATTAGTGACTAATTTAAACTAATGAATAAATTCATAATTTGGATTTTTGTATGAAATTAAATTTTGCATAAATAATTAAAATTGAACTTTGGAAGTTAAAGACACTTAGTGAATGGAAAAGATTAGAAATGAAATGATTTGATATTGCCAGGGTTAGAATTCACCAACTATGCTCTCATGCAACTACAATGCTCTCATGCAACTACAATTTAACATCCTCTTCATTAATATGCTAATGTCAACCCACAATTTTACTCAAACCCTAATTCCTTAATGGATTGAGCCTAAATTTTCCTATTAAAAG
>Ga0214542_1000277_pt1 | contig 86144 bp, 38 predicted proteins | sample CNSS1metaG_FD_160096 | JGI IMG/M metagenome (GOLD analysis project Ga0214542, IMG submission 160096) | Root nodule microbial communities from cowpea collected in UCLA plant growth center, Los Angeles, California, USA - CNSS1 | ecosystem: Host-associated > Plants > Roots > Nodule | place: USA...
CAATTCATGAATCATGCCAAATATATGTTTCATACTCCATTATATACATGTCCATCATCACACAATCATACTCAGCCAACATGGTTCATTCGGGAAACATTAAACAACCAAAACACAGCACGGTCTCGCCCAGCATCTCGCTCAGGCTGAGGGGTCTCGCTCAGGCGAGACCTGCTCGCTCAGGCGAGCCTCCCCCTCGCCTAGGCGAGAGCGCCAAAAACAAGGGCATGGGCAACACGGGATCTCGCTTAAGCGAGATCCCTCTCGCTTGGGCGAGTTGCCTGCTCGCTCAAAAATTGAGCGAGCCGCCCGGGCGACGTTTCGCGCAAAAAACTTAGGCGAGCTCCCTGTTTCATCTCGCCTAGGCGAGATGGACTCGCTTGGGCGAGATTAACAGGTCTCGCCACTGTTCTTCACTGTACAACCATGTTCTTCATCCAAATCACTCATGCAAAACACTCTAACATACCAGAACGAAATATCACACCATAAAATCAGCAACCAACTCGTACACAGTTCAGAATAATGACTCGAAACTGAAACCCTAACTTCCCGTACCTGGAAAAGGGCTAAGAGCGGGTGCGTCTCCAACAGCGGAACGCGAAGCTCCAACGGCAGATTAAAGTGCTGTGGAACAGATGCAGAAGAGCATACATGAGCCTATGACGAACCTCTACTGGAAGTACAGCATAATGGCGGAAGAAAAGCAAAACCAGAGGTGTAGAGCACTTACATGAGGCTAGGAACGCAACTGGGCTCACTGGTTCGGGGTCAGGGGTAAACCCTAGCGGAGCTCTAGTGCGGAAGGTCGAAGTGACGGCTGCGGAGGTTCTGCAAGAGTGAGAGTGAGTGTGGAATTAGGGCAACCTAATGGCTTTTATACTATGGGCCGGCCTTTAGGCCCAATACTGTAGGGCAGCCCACTAACTTTTAGGGCAGGAAAAATGGGGCCTTACAATCATCACATTAGAATCTATACATTAAAATTATTCTTTAAATTACATTAACCAAATATTAAATTAATATAATTTAACAGAATCACGTCTAAATTTCTAGCCAATGTTATCAAATAATTGCTTAATGCAGTTTCACAAGTGCTAATATATTAAGTTTAACTGATAAACACTAATATGACAACTAGTCCGACAAAATATTTGGTTCATTGTGTGACTTTCTCCATTCTTCAAAATATTGTTTAATAGCAAGTGGGATATCAATATATGAATTTTAGAAATTAATTTTGTTTGAAGCTACAATTATTCCTTCTCTAAGTGTCATTAGATTTGAATTGGTTTGGAAATTACTTTCAGACTGACTAAAGAAACTTACTCTTTTTAGTGAAACATAAATTTCTTCGCATCCTTTTCTCATTAGAAATAAACCAACATTGTAAAACGGTTATTTTTTTACTTTCCATTTACGGTCTTTCAATTTTGTCTTTCGCTAACTTTATTTAATTAAGATTTGGTATAATAATTTATAAGATTCCGCTAAATACATTTTGACGAAAAAATATTTGGCAGAAGTTTCTAATATAAGTTTTTTTAATTAAGGTATCATTTTTTATTTTGTTTAAATTACAGTTTTGTTAGACAATAAGATTAAGATCAGGTAATTTCTCAATGGCTTTGGGCAAGTTTCTCAATTCGTATATAATCAAAAAATATTTTACAATTTATGAAAATATTTTTTTTGTTTAACCAATAATATTTTCTGCAAATTATTACATTATAAAAATCTATGGACTTTTGGCCATAGCAAAGACGGACTAATATAATATATGAAGTAGTTTATCACTTGCCCCCTTGTTTGTTTTTAGCCTTTGGTGAGAATAATGTAGCTCATCGGTCTTTTTTTATGGTCTTCTTCCTCTTTCAATGATGTTACCAAAGCAAGTGGCATTATAGTTATTGAGTAATAATCACTAATCTTAGAAACGCTGTTTCCCCTTCCCATCTCATCTCTGCTGTTTGCATTTGGAACAACAATGGCAGAATCATTTCTCTTCAGCATCGCAGAGTCGCTCGTGGCAAAGCTTGCTTCTCGTGCTTTTGAAGAAGCTTCTCGAGTGGTGGGTTTATACGAAGATCTTCGAGACCTTTCAAAGACTCTCTCTTTAGTCAAGGCTGTGTTGTTAGATGCTCAGCAAAAGCAGGACCACAACCATCAGCTCCGCGAATGGCTGTCTCAGCTCAAAACTATCTTCTCCGATGCCGAAGATGTTTTGGATGAATTTGAATGCCAAACACTGCGAAAGAGAGTTGTCAAAGCTCATGGTAGCACCAAAGACAAGGTAAGTAACTTCTTCTCAACCTCTAATCCACTTATTTTTCGTTACAAGATGGCTCAACAAATCAAAGATATCAGCAACAGACTAGACAAGGTTGCAGCTGATAGGCATAAGTTTAGTCTTCAAATAATTGATGTTGACACATGTGTTGTTCATCGGAGAGATATGACACACTCCCGTGTCAGTGATTCAGATGTGATAGGAAGGAAAGACGATAAAGAAAAGGTCATAGAGCTTTTGATGCAACAGAATCCTAATGATGATGATACAAGTCTCTCTGTTATCCCCATTGTGGGGATTGGAGGCTTGGGAAAGACTACACTTGCAAAGTTTGTGTTCAATGACAACAGGATCCAGGAGTGCTTCCCATTGAAGATGTGGGTGTGTGTTTCTGATGACTTTGACATTAAACAACTCATTATCAAAATCATCAATTCCGCCGTTGATTCAGCATCTGGGGATGCTCCTTCTCACCAATCGAATTTGAGCATGTTTGATCTGGAACAACTGCAAAATCAACTGAAAAATAAACTTTCCGGTCAAAAGTTTTTACTCGTATTGGACGACGTATGGAACGAAGACCGTGTTAAATGGGTTGAATTGAGGAATTTAATCCAAGTAAGTGTAGGAAGTAAAGTTGTAGTGACCACGCGCAGTCATTCAATTGCTTCCATGATGGGCACACTTCCCTCTCATATTTTAGAAGGTCTTTCTGAGGAAGATTCGTTGTCTCTGTTTGTGAAGTGGGCATTTAAAGAAGGAGAAGAGGAAAAACATCCTCACTTAGTAAACATCGGAAGACAAATTGTGAAAAAATGCAGAGGGGTTCCATTGGCAGCGAGAACCTTAGGAAGTTTACTATTCTCCAAATTTGAGGCCAGTGAATGGGAATATGTTAGTAACAATGAAATCTGGAATTTGTCTCAGAAAAAAGATGACATTTTACCTGCCCTTAAATTAAGTTATGATCTGATGCCCTCCTATCTGAGACAATGTTTTGCAATGTTTTCTCTTTACCCAAAGGATTATATCATCGGTAATCATGAAATAACTTCCCTTTGGGTGGCACTTGGACTCATTGCACAACCAAAATCGAATAGGTCACGTGAAGATGTGGCCAATCAATATCTGCATGAACTTCTCTCAAGATCCTTTCTTCAAGATTTTAAAAGCTATGGCACTTTATATGATTTTAGAATACATGATTTGGTGCATGATCTCGCCCTATTTGTTGCGACAAATGAGTGTCTACATGTGAGTTCAAACATTATTCAAAATATTCCAGATAATGTTCAGCATCTGTCTTTTGCTGAAAGCAGTTTGTTTGGCAATCTAGTCACCAAAAACTCAGCAACCGTAAGAACCGTACTGTTTCCAAATGATGCAACCGCTGTCAATGGTAAAGTTTTACTAAATACGTGTCTATCAAAGTTCAAATACTTGCGAGTTATGGACTTACGTGGTTCGACATTCGAGACTTTGCCCCGTACAATTGCTAAGTTGAAACATTTGAGATATTTGGACATTAGCAAAAATCCCAACATTAAGAGACTCCCCGACTCTATTTGCAAGCTCCAAAGTTTGCAAGTGTTGTTTGTTAACGGATGCATGGAGCTGGAAGCATTGCCCGAAGGATTAAGAAAATTTATCTGTCTTCGGGATTTTTCGTTTAGCACAAAGCAAACTATTCTGCCTGTGAAAGAGATCGCCAACTTGGGATCACTTAAAATCTTGAATGTTGAATCATGTCATAATGTGGAGTCCATCTTTGGAGGGGTGAAATTCCCTTCTCTTAAAACATTGTTCGTTCAGGACTGTCAGAATCTAAAGTCATTGTGGTTGGATGGTCAAAATTTTCCTGAATTAGAAACATTGATTGTTGAACGCTGCCATAATTTGGACTTGGAACTGTTGAAGGACGGCCATGAAGAAGAAGGCCCCAAGCTGAAGTTAAAAGTTGTAGCATTTATAAACTTACCACAACTGGTCGCCTTGCCTAAATGGCTTGAGGAAGTTGGCAGCAACTCCTTACAGTGCTTCATTCTTTTAAGTTGCTTCAGTATTAAAACGTTTCCAGATTGGTTCACAACTTTAACGGATCTGAGAACACTTTATTTAACATGTTGCCCAAATTTAGTATCTCTCCCAGATAACATCCATCACCTCACTTCACTTGAAACTTTGAGGATTGTTGCTTGTGTTGACTTATGTAAAAAGTATCATCCCAGTGTTGGAGAGTTTTGGCCTAAAATATCACACATCAAAAACATTTACATTGATGAACCAAAAGAGTATGAGAAGAATTAGAGGAATGCAACAAGGAAGCAATCAGATAAGCCCGAATCCCCTTATTTTTCTTTATTTATTCTTTTATCAAGGTGTTTTCCACTTCTTTTATGGTTTTCCACTTTTTCATTCGTGAAAATTACTTTTTTAACTTTGTCTAAATATTGTTATACACAACTTCAGTATTTCATTTATACTTGTGAAATCATATGTCAGAATGCATGCTTAATTTAAAATGTGATAAAGAATAAAGCATATCCGAGAGCTTCGTAAGCAGGAAGTCATGCCACAATCCTGCACTGGTTGAAGAAATTGAGAAGTTTAATTTAAAATAGGATTTTAAGATTAGATTGAAAGTGGTTGTGTACGTAAAGAAAATAAATACCATTTACCTAATTGGGCAGCCAAATCATAGATATCATCCAAACTCACACCAATAAATCTGTTACGGTTTTGAAGTATAAAAATAATACATTAACAATGACCATAGTCCACAATTAGAGACTGATATTTTGTGATTGAAATATATTTATTAATATAAACTAATTAAACAACCAGGTAAATTCATTAGGGATATTTCAAACAGATGTGAACTTTTTATTCAGAGGAAAAAAGCATGGGACATCCTTAATTGACACCATTATTTGTTCCTCTCTCCCACTCATGACATGCTACTCTCAACTACATGCATTAAGTTACAACAAAAGCACTTCCCTACTACAACATAACTACTCTACAACTCGGTTCTTACGATCAACTCATTTTGGTATTTCACCACCCCCATGTCCCCAACAATTCCCTCAATGAGTCAATGCTAACTACACACGGCATTTCCTCAAACACCAGGTCTTCAAAAAATACTCAAACTTGGATCTCTATCGCCCATCTATACATCTCCTCTTGAGGAACTGGGATGGAGAAGGTTGCCAACCCAGTCTCTGACTCATAGTTGAAGTCTGTTTCAGTGCCACCTACTACACACCTCACTGGGCGTTCAGAGGAGTAAACTCCAAACCTCCCTCTTCCCCTGACTCTAAGACAAACACTTGCTGTTGCTGCTCGGTTAGGACTCAGAGAAGAGGTTAATTCTGATAACACCTCACCATCAAACAGTTCTGGTTTGTTGTCAGAGGCTCTGTGAATTTCAACCAGCTCCACAGCTCCTCCAGTGTTGAACATATCAAGTAGTCCTATTGCTGCAAATGAAACACCTGGTGCTATTTCCTGTTCAATAAAACAATTCTAGTTAAGTTAAGCATAAATCAAAGTTAGACAGAAAATCTAAAACTCAGTGAAAAATCATGTTCACTAATAGTTAGTGAATCCTCACATGGATTGGACAGAAATGGAACAGTTCAAACTCAAGAACTTTCAGTGTCACCGGAACAGAAACCCCCTTTGGTAGCCGAATCACCTCCCCTGAAATTTGGATATAGTTATTTCATCTTCTACTGTATATATTAAAACTGATGGTAAGGGAATGGCACAGTAAATTACTAGTACCTGATCTGTAAGCATAAACAATGGTCTCTCCAAGCCATTCAGGACCTGCTACTTGGGTGATAAGGTCAACATCAGAGGCACAGACAGAGCCAGTGAGTGTACCGGGAGATGTATCATGGATGCGAGTTTTCTTCTCTATCTTGCACCAACCAGCACCTTGGCAGTTAAATACACCAACAACTCCAGAGCATTTGTTCATGTTCCAGATTTTGAGCAAGCTGAAAATTGTAGTTTGTTAAATGAGTCACCACTTAATGTCATGGAACATAGCTTTGTAGAGAATGAAGATTTTAAATGAACAAACCTAGTCCCATCTCTGGCTGGATCAACAAACAGAGAATCACGAGTTGGCCTGCCTGGTAACTGTGCTCGGAGAACCGAACCATCAGGAAGAATCAGCTTCTTAAGAAGATCAAAATTATGGTTGCCTGGCTTGTCACTGGAAAAATAAAAAAATGCATTACAATGGTGCCAATTTAATGTAGTTAAAAGATGTGCAAGTGCAATGAATGAACATCACTATACCTGACATAAATTGGACATCCACCAATTGCACGAGCTGCAGCATGATATTCTGCTGCAGGGTGTAAACTCTGAAATTACAAAGATCTTTATGTTAACAAGAATATTAATAGCTCAAAGTAAAATATAAATTGAGATGAGTGAACATTTGTACTCACATGAAACATGTCCCAATCAGGTTGCATGAATTCTCCAAGGAAAAGTGAGTTATACGCAACAGAAGAAATATGGATGGTGTGGGAAGCAGGATCACGAGGGTAGAAATCATCAGAGGCTCTCACAACAGCGGTTTGCTTAGAACTGTAAAGGCCATCAGTGTTATGACACATGCAAGCAATGCATCCATTGTCAGTGAAGTTACGAGCAATGGAAGCCTCAAGCGCGTGATGATAGCTTCGTGTAAGAGAGACTCTTCCACCATGTCCAGCACCAAGGGTCTCAATAATGTTCTGCACATCAACCTTCACTCCATCCACTCCACAAGAAGCCAAGTAAGCATGGAGCTCATTGTAGAAATTGAAAACCTTCTTTGGGTGCACTAGGCCTAGGCCATGTACGGCCAAGCTGTCCATGACAATGTCTGGTTGGTTTCCAAGCACACCTGGTGACTGCACTGGATATGCCAAGGCAGTGTCATAATGCTCCATGCCAGTTGCTGCTGGCTTCACTCCACCCCAATAACCAGCTAGTGCATGCCATACATAAACATTTCTGTTCATGAACAGAGGAACCAATCAAGAATTCAGAAAGTTGATTAGGCAAGCTACTTGAACAATATTGAAAAGGAGTAAAGGATCCATGATCATACTTCACGTTGTGATGCTGCTTTACTCCTTCTACTAAATGCTTCAGACCTGATGTCTGCTCATTGTTCTGTGTTTTCTTCTGAAATTTAGTATTCTCTCTAATACCAGTCAGCCTAGTAGCAAACCTGCAATCATCATGGTTTTTAGTATTCTCTTGAACATTAGGAATTCATAACTGAGATAGGTATTGAATTTAGCAAAAATTACAGAAACAGAGAAATCTTACTGTGCCCCTTCTTGTACAACACAGTCAAGATCCTTTTGTTTACTTTCAATCTGTTGCCAGCCATCATCTATGATGAGGAACCGTGGTGGAGTAGCTCCCTCGGATAGACTGCAATCATATTGACAAATTTCAGTGTTCTATAAACATCATCTTCAAAATTCATCTTGTCTTCAGTTAATGAAAAACATGTACTCAATTTTTCTCACTAATTAATTACCTTTTCAGGCCTTCCTCAACACCCTCAGCTGTGACATCAGTATAGAAAGCATCCCATGTACACCAGCCAAACCAGTCAAGAAAAGATGGCAACTGCATAAAACCAATATTAAAAGGTTAAAAAGATCCGTTATCTATCACCTTGGCATAATAGCTAGAGCAATGAAGAAAGGGTCTTACCTTTTTCTTCTCACGGTGAAGAAAAGTTTGCATGTGTTTTTCCACAGCCCTGGAAAGAACAAGCGAAGGAATCAGTAAAATAAAATTGTCAGCAAACACTCTTGTTCTCTTTTATCAATTTAGGGAAAACACAAACGGGGGGTGCCTTACTTCACTGCTTGACTGATGACTTCAAAGGGGTTGGTCCCAGCATGCATGTAAACTAGGTGAAGGCCTTGATCAGTCTCAACCGCGTTATCCCCTGCAAAACCATACCACATACCAAAAAGAAAAGGGTCGTTTCGGTTCTTTGGGACGCCATGCTATATATATATTTTCTCCAAAGGATCAAAGCTATAAACTCCATTCGTTTGATTCAATTGATTGACTCATCGAGAGAAGTTTATCCAGCTCAATTCAATCCACAAATGACAGCTCCACCCCCTTAAAAGTATGGCTGAAGGGAAGGGAAGGAACTGAATTAACAGCAGCTATGGCACTAAATTATGTTATGACACGACGGAAAAGACTTCCATGTAGCCATCACCACGAAACCAGTTTTCATGAGCAAGAGTTACTCACCACTCTCAAGACAAATCTCTATCTCGTTCTTCTCATTGCCTTGAAGAACAGCACGGAATGGACCTTCGAGAAGAGGAAGAAATACGGTGTAGATGGTTGGAGAATTCTCTCCATCCACTTCACTCTCTTTGCTCTCAATCAGCATGAACTGTGTCTCCAGAGGAACATCCCTCCCACAAGTTCCCATTCTCTGAGTCATCCACCATAATTTGAACCGGAAGCAACACATGAACCGGAGCTCCCTGTTCCAAGATCATATCACAAATGAGAAATTAGAAAACACCGGTTCATTCACTTTAACTTGCTACTGTCAAATTTTCCACGATTATATAAACTTGAGCAAATATTATCCACCATCATTTAAATGTGGAAAAGCAGGAACTTACTCTAAGACACCCATTGGAAACACATGGAGACTTTTACTATGGGAAGCATTAGCACCAACAAAAGCACCAGTCACAAGGCCACTTCCAGATCCTGGAGTCAGCACAATGTTGTCCGGTACACCGGTTAATATGGTCTTGCCATGAACAACCAAATTCTTATCGTTCACGGAGATCTTAGGTGTGACAGTCATTTTCGAACACTTCACAACTGTATCACCAAACCAAACATCAAACAACACAGAAGTTATTATATTATAAGATTAAAATTCACTGCATCTCAATGAAATTTACAAAAATTCAATGATTATTAGAACTCTAAAAGCTACGAAATACCACATAAGCTGATTTTTTATGTACATTATCACGATAAAATAATATTAACTCGACCTAAAATTGTTGAGGAGTTTCGTAATATAGACCTAGGGGCTTATGATGATGGTGATGGATGATGCTAAAGGTTAAGCACATGTTAGATAGATTGCGACGTGGTTCACGGAATGGAGGAATCCACGTAGGGAACTGCGTTGGTGTTGTCTTTAGCATCGTCATCTTTTTAACCTATACCCCAAAAGTTGGAAGAAAATTAATAATCAAATTCTAGAATGAACCTAGAAAAGCAGAGTCCTTTCCTTTCTTTCTTTGTCGTTTAGTGCATTTATGATTTGTCGCTATACTTCTCCCTAACTCTGGTCTCACTATTGGTTAATGAAAATCGACAACATATTAATTGAAAAACAAGGAGAAGTTAGAACATAGCAAAAGCTAAAACCAAACTTCATCCGAAATTAAAAAACAAGGTGAAGTTTCTTTTTCTTCCTTTTAGGAAAGCTGCGTTGCAACAAAAGAAAATAACATCAGAAATCATCTGGGGTACTAATTAATAGTGTAGTTTCCGCAATACACCAGGGCAGTTTTGTCAACGAAAAAAAAAGACAACTTTAAACAGAACCTAGAGAGATCTAGCGTGACCCCGACGTTTAACTTGGTCAATTTCGAAATAGTATCGAAATAGTAAAGAAAAAAAATCTTAATTTCCGACGCGTAATCCAAAGCAAGATTTCGTAAATCTCCTCCTCGTAAAATTACTGCTACACAACGAAAAACTGAACTCACCAAAGTTAGTGTCACGAGAAGGTGAAAATGAAGGAACAGTTAACTCAAGAATCTGGGGAAGAGAAAAAGTGTGATCCTATCCCTGGAGGAGAAGGTCCTCCAATGGAAGAAGGTGGAGGAACGGAGAAACACACTCAGCACAGGGCTGAAGATTGATCACTAGCTTCTCAAATTTTGGTACGAGATATTGAATGAACACAAGGGAAGGTGGCTTTTATAGCGTGACGGAGGCATGATGTGCTTTCTGATCCCGACACGTGGAGTGTTGGGAGGCGTTGGATCGCAGAGGTGGTGACGTGATTGTGACCTGATTTAGAAAGATGGAAGATCGCTGTGATGATAATGGCGGCCGAAAAAGACGTATATGATTACGTGGACACATGTGATTGTGAAGTGTTGAAGCTGGATTCTTGGAACATTGAATTGATCTAGATAATTCAGAGATAAATACGTCAATTCTTTGAGGAAAATCACAATAGTTTTTTTTGGTCGGGAAAATATCAATCATTGCATGTATTGTTCTGGCGAAATATTAAACATGTTTTAAATTATTGTTTTACCTCCCAATGGCAAAAAAACTTTTTATGGAGTGAGTCAATGAATTTTCCAAAAAAAGAGTTTGATTTAATATAAAATAAATTTGAATAAGTGAAATTTTACACCGATTGTTGGTAAGAACTAATTTGGTTACCCAGAGGGAAAGGAAATGGCACGCAAAACTATTGGGTAAGTTTAAATAGGTGGGAGTTGAGTGAAATATGAACATGTTGGAAATTGAACTGCTACCAAGCAGCCCAAACAGGATCTCAGAACTCTGTTTCTTCACCACCAATTATCAAAAAGAATATTGGGTATGAAAATTTTAAAAATAAATATTATTATATCGTTTAATAATTAGAAAATATTATTATATTGTAAACAACATTGGTTATTATCATTATTATTATTATATAATATTATATTTATTGTTTAATTTTTATCAAAATTGCACTTATATATTTATTATTAATATATAAAATAAGTTCTTCCAATCTGATAGACCAATACATTGTATTAGTCTTATTTGTGATTCGTGGTTGAAGCCCCCCAAATATTCGCATATCTTGTTCATCCTTTGGGAACAACATGATAAAAACCGCAGCTTTTTATGAAGCCAAAAGTAACGCCATTATTGTAATGTTCTGTATTTAAACATATAATATTAAAAAAAATGTAAAATTTAAAAAAAAACGAAATATCTGCTATAATACGAATAAGATAATTTAAATATTAATTTTCTTTTCGCTGAGATTATTTTATAGCATAATGTTTTTATCGACAATAAAATCGACTTTTTAGTGTATTTTTTATTTGTTTTTGTCAATCATGAAAAAACGTATCCCTCCTCAACAAGTACACCACAATTAAAAGCCAGACACTTTGGTGCATTGTGAAGGCTAAAATCACAACTTGGCCAACATCCCAACATCTATCTACCTTGCATCGATCAAAAAGTGCAAGATCAACTTGTAGCACTTGCCATTTTCTTATTGTGTATGTTACTTATGTACATAAATTGAAGATCTAGTGGAACACATGGCCAACATCACAAGACCATGAAAAGTTCAACCACATTCCCGAATCAATTTTGCATCAATCAGAGTAAGAGTGTGTTTAATTCAACATTAGAGAATTGATTTCATCTTAATCAATTTTTCAACATCAAAGTAAGAATTAATTATTTTTCCTTCAACGTAATTTTTTATTTTTTAATTGATTTTGAAAACCAAACATATACTGATTTTACATTAGAAAATCAATTCTACATCAATTTAATATAGAACCAAACACGCACTACCATGTTAGCTTGTAACACTTGCCATCTTTGTTATACCATTCTTGAAGTTATGGATTTTGTTTCCATTTCTATGTTTCTCTTATTTTCGTTTTCAAAATTTACGTGACATCTTATAAATATAGAGTATAAAACAAAAAAACTGTATACTTGAATTTTCTTTTTCTACCCCGTAAAAATCTTTTATTATCTTCAAAAACACAAACAAGTTCCACATATGCTTTGGTTGTCCACTAATTAATTTCCGTGACGTTAACCTATTCCATAATTGATGTAACATCAGTTGCAAACTTGCAATTATTGATGGTTGTTCAAGTACGGACAAAAAGGGAATCCAAATCACAATCTACATTGTAGATTATTTTATTTCCTCAATACCACACCTTAATTAGGGTTAATTGGTACGTGGCACAAAACTTTAATTTCTTGGGTTGACATGTTTAGCTTCGTCCTACCCTTGGCTTTGACTTGTGTTTGCGTAGCAAAGTGATGATAAAACCCTAATTTAATTAATAACATACGTGTATAACCCTTTCTTCTTCAATTGGATCGCGAAGGTGATTAAAAGATAAAAAAATGGTGGAAGATATGCTTTAGAAGGGTGTTGTGTGCTGACTGTTATATGAGTAATGTATCTGACAGTTGTATAATCGACAATGACTCTCAATAAAAACTTTAAATTTTAATTATAGAATTAAATTCATTCAAGACATTGAAAATATTCAATCGGTTAGAAATATGTCACTACAATCAATTGTTTGTGACATTAATTTTCGTTTTTGTCTTTCAATTATTTGAGTTTAAATGATCATTAATGTGAAGTTGCAATCCATGGTATATAATATAAATAAATATATGTGGTTATGTATGATATGAAAGATAGAAATAAGGTATATAGTACATTGCATGAGACAAAAAGTAGGGAGAGGTGTGAAGGACAAAATAACAAGTGGCATACCAACTTGAACTTTTGACGATTGAATGCATACAACAGTACAACAAAAAATCTTGTTTATGTTAGTAAGATGAGTTCAATATATTTTTGGCTTCTTAATTTTTATTGAATTTTGAAATTAGTTTATTTTAAAATTTTTGACCAATTTAGTCTTTCATTATTCGAAATACATGAATTTAGTCCTTTTAATAAGATCTTGTTAAGTGTATTTAACATTTCAAGTACGTTTCATAATAATATTTGATTTAATGATAAAACAAAAATGTGTCAAATAATATAAACAACTTATATACAATCATGAAATACGTACGAAATATCAAATAAATTTAACAAAATTTGATTAAAAGGACTAAATCTATGTATTTCAAAAAATGAATGACTAAATTGGTCAAAAATTTCAAAATGGACTAATTCCAAAATTTACCGTAAGAAAGTTAGGAAATAAAAAAACGTAAAATTGAAATTTTCTGCATTGTACCTTTATTTGCACTATCACAGTAATAATTAATATTCATACATGTTTTACTGTTTGTATGTCTTTCAATAAAACAGTGTGGTAAAAATGAATGAATATTGGATAATCGTGTGAAAATATATAAACAATTTTCTAAATTCTATTTTTACTCAAAGATTGGAACAAAACAGATGGAAATTGAGAGACTGGTGTTTGTATTTTTAAAGGTTTAAAATAATGAAAAGATCAATATTGAAAATAGAAGTACGAGACGAGAAATGAGTAAGAAAGAAAGAAACACGTAACACTAATTAGAATGATGGATTAAATGGATCAGGTTCTAACCCTGTAAAATAATGACATATGTGTTTGGTAAAAAATAAACATCTATAAAATAAAAATATAAAACTTTTTAACGACAAAATTTTACAAAAAATTATTATTATTATCAGACTTAAGTTTCAAGTTTTTTATAAATTTGAAAACTTTCAAAAGTTTCTATTTAAGTTTTTTATTAACTAAATGATTTGAGTGTTATCTTATTATATAACATCTTCACGTAATTTTATAATCCCATATATAATCTATAAATATAACAAGGAGAGCAAAATATAGCATCTCCATGTACGTACATTTATACAATACTATAGGTATCTATAAGCTATGAGAAATACTTAAAATATATCATGCTTACTACTCTTGAGTGTCATGTAGTTTCATACCTCAACAAGAGTAAGTCACCCTTATTCAAAATTTTATCCTGTAAACCAAAAAAAAAAAACGAATTTCACATTTAATTATTTAAGTTACTGTTGAGGTGAAGAAAATAATGCCTTTTGGAAAGTACCATCACATGGGATAAGTAAAGGAGTGAGTGTTAGTGACTGTATAATGAATTCTAAGCTCATGTTTATACTATATTGGTAGAGTGATTCTTAGAAGTAAAGATAATTATGTTTTTCATGATGACATATTATTTTCCATTGCTCTGTAGATTTGAGTTGGATGAAACACGATCTTCGGGATGGCAAAGGGTCGGTTACGAATAGTGTCTACCCACAACTCAATCAGCAACAAAAAAGATTAATCAATTATCTGGTTTGTTATCCGTCGGGTACCCGTTTAAAAAATACTCGCAGGTTTTAAGAAACTCGTTGGTACTTGTGGATACCTGCAGCTGTAGATATTTAAAAAAAAATGATATTTTATAAATTTTTAAAATAAAATTTAAATAAAAATACAAAAAAATTAATGGGATACATTGTCTTTGTTTATTTCAAATAATATATAGCAAATGAAAATAACAACTTTTTTGTATTTGGGGTCATTTTTAACTCAAATTTGTAAAAGATGGTACTTTTAATTATTTTTTTTGCGAAACAAGGTTAAGTCGTCAGGATGGAGGACGACATTGAAGGTGACGTCGTCTTTCCTCCAATCAATTTCATTTAAAAAATAAAAAAAATAAAGTCGTCAGGTGCGAATACGTTTCCACAACTCTAAAGTTGAAGTCGTCATGGTAGAGGTCGGTTTCACTTTTAGTTTTTTTTTTTTTTTAACATACCAGTATTACAAATTCGATTTAAAAGTGACCCCATATACAAAAAAGATGGTGAATGATGCAGGGGATGATTTTGCTGACACTTTCAGCTTCCCAGACAACTATGTGGCGACACTGTAATTTTACGGCATGCGAAGTAGCGAGCAAAGGCCAAACCTTTTTTCATATACTGTGCACTTGCACTCTTTGCCTTGGGTACAGGTGGAATCAACCCTTGCGTCTCCTCCTTCCTTCGGGGCTCATCAATTTGATGACGCATACCACAAAGAAGTTCAGATGAAACCATTGTTCTTCAACTGCTTCTTTTTCGTCATTAACGGTGCAATCCTTAGAATTATGTTATTGGTTTACGCACAACAAGTTGTTGGGTTTCGTTGGGATTTTCGAGTATTTACCGTCGTCTCCATTTGTTCTGTCCTTATCCTAGTTGCCGGTATCCCTTATTACCGTTTCAAAAAGCTAATGGGAAGCCCTTTCACTAGGGTTCTTCAGGTTGTGGTAGCCTCCACTGGGAATCATCTCAACGGGGTTTATCTTACAAATCATGAAACTCCTCTCTCTACGAGGTTCAAACCGGCCTCCACGATGACGACTTCAGTCTCAGATTTGCAAAAATCCAACTTGTACTTGACGACATCGCTTTAAAAAAAAAAAAATCAAAACTGTAGATGGGAGAACGACTTCACCTTTAATGTCGTCCCCCTAACAACTTGACTCTGTTTCACAAAAAAAAAATCAAACTACCCAATTTTACAAATAAATGGTCGAAAGGATCCAGAAATACAAAAAAAGCCAAAAATAACTTACCACCAACAATGTAAATCTCGTCTAACAAATCCAATACTCCAATATTGATTTGTTTAGTTCCTAAGAAATAGGAAAGTAACTTTTACTTATTCAAAAATATAAATAAATAATAATAAATAAAAGAGAAATCCTAAATAACTACCATCATGGTCATTATTGTTCCATCGAGTGTCAATAGGTGTTGTTGAGATGTGTGTGCGATGGAGATCGGCATCGTGGATAAGTGTGCACAGTGGTTGCTATTGCTCCAGAAGGTCTTTGTGGCTGCTCCGGTGAATGCATGGAGGTGTGGTGGCGGCTAACAATTTCCAGCGAACTGTAATGACGACCACAAAATGTGTGTTTGTTGGATATGGTGACAGTGGAAATAAGATTAGCAAAATTAGTTAATAAATAATATAAAAACAAAATCAAGAAAAAATGTGTTACATGAATAGTCTCTTTTTCTCTTTTACTCATGGGACTGGATATCAAATTAAAAAAAATTATGTAATGTGTAATATCCAATTCATCTTAATGTAAAATTTGTATAATATACCTCAACAACTACAACCTCTACAACCTCTTCTTTTAGATTTTGAGTGAAAAGAAAGTTTGAAGCTATTTAAAAGCTCAAAATTCATGGCTTCCACTTCCACTTGCTTGAGTTTTGTTTTCATTTCCTCTTACATTCTTTTTCTTATTCCTTGAAGTTCATATTGAGTATGTATTTGAATTTCATCGATTAGTTTTCGTATTTCGACTTGAAATTTATATTCCCATAAATGTAAAGGTACAACTCATTTTTCATATATGTGCACGTAATCATGTCTACCTAAAGGAGTTGTTATAAGGTTGACTTGGTGATAAAGTTGGATGAAAGGTTGAGAGAGGTTGGAGTTCAACTCCCCGTACTAATTAATAGTTAACAGTTATAAGGTTGGCTTGGTGGGTTGGAAAGGAGGATGGGAGAGATTTGGATTCAATTCTCCCCACTAACATACTACTAACAACTAACATTTGTCGATAAAAAAACATTTCGATCTTTTTCAAAAACTTTAGAAAATACATCATTTGGAGTTGAGTTTCTCGTTAGTAATCATGTGTCATGATGAACATTTTTGCACAAGATGACTCTTTTTCGTTAGTATTTTTCATCTTCTATCATATAAAAGAAAAATGATTCATGTAAAGAAAACCATTAATACATTAGTTATGCAATTAGTCTAACCTTTTTATATTGAATTTTAACAAAAGTTCTAGTTCATATGATACGTACAATAGTAAAATTTGATAACTTATTTTGTTCTTCTCACTATAAACCTTTATAAGAAAAACATGAAATGAGAAAATATAAAAGGAAGCTAGGTATGTAGAAATAAATATATAAAAAAATTTAAATAATCAAATGACCTTAGTTATGACAAATTTCCAAAATAACAAGAATTTTGCACTTCTTTAAGTTGTAATCATCGAACATGTTTTGAAAAAAAAAATATTTTGTCTTCAATCAATATTTATGGTTCCTCCAACTTGGGCAAGTGCCTAGAATTGACTTTTTTACTTGTAATTCAATATAAAATTTTGATTGCATTTGATAATTTTTATGATCAAAATCGTACGGAACAACAAACAAAAACATATTTTGAATATTTTAAAAACAAAAATTTTAGAGTCATTTCCATAGTTTATACTATAAAACTATGAGAAAACCGTAAAATAAGACATAGTATGCAAAAACTAAATTTTGAATTTAAGAATCAATTACACCTAGAGAATATGTTAGCACCCTAATGCTCATTCGAAGATGATACCTTTAACCAAATATGCGAAATAGATATGATTTTTCTAAATATTTATTTTTCTCCAAAATAAGAAAAAAGAATAAGAATGAAACATGCTAGGCTAATTAGATAATTATGAAAGATGATACCTTTAATCAAATATGCAAAATAGATCTGATTTTTCTAAATATTTGTTTTTCTCCAAAATAAGAATGAAACATGCTAGGCTAATTAGATAATTATGGAAGAAGAGGTAAAATTGAAAAAATGAAGGATGAGGGTTTAAGATGGAAAAATGGGGTGCGAACAACAAAATACTCTTTTTTAGATTGGGCCAAATAGAAAAACGACCAACCTCTTCTCATTCTCTTTTCTTTTCTCCTTTTGTTTCATTTTTTTTTTCTCTCTCTTTTATTATTTTCTCTTCTTCTTTGTTTCAAAATAATTTTCTAAATTTTATATTTTTAATTTGATTTTGAGATGATTAAATTTAATTAAAGAAAAGAAGAAAATTACTCATTTATTTCTATCATCTTTCTTCTTCTCCTTCCTCACCATACTTTTTATGCTGTGGATATCATATGACAGAGTAGCAATGGAGGTGAAGAGGTGCACAGTAGAATACGAGGCTTAACACAAGAAAGAAAAAGAGGTAAAATTGTCATTTTATCATACCTATGAGATTGCAAAAAGAAAAAAGGGGAAGCAGGAAGAAATAACAAACAACTATCTATAACTGGTAAAATTACCTTCATTTTGTTTTGTCCCAAGCGCCTTTTAAGGTTATAACCTATAAATTAAAATTTGGAATTGCCATTAAAATTGTTATGTGATTTTATTTTAATTTTCGAATTATTTTAATTATTAATTTCCCTGTTGATTTTATTCTTCATTTTCTTTACTATCATGATAAAGTGTATGAAACATGTAAAATTATTTAAATTCATGGTATAATTAACAATAATATTTGGTATATTTTTTAATTCTGAAAATTATACATTTTTCTCTAGAAATAAATAACTAAAAAATAAACAAAGTAGTAGTTAATTGGGACTTTAGGCTCTCTAATGCAATTGCACTACATTTTTTTTCCACGAAATAAGATTAATATTTAAAATAACTATTAGGTTACAGGTATTTTTAGCGTCAAAAGAACTTCATATTTTTCCTGATAATGGTGAAATCATGAAAAGATTTCTTCGGCGTTAAATTAATTCTTTTGGTTATTTTGTACCGATACATTAAAGAAATAAAATTTGATTGATAAATTTTGTACCAAGTTCATTTCATTTTATTTAAGCTGTTCCAATTGTTGAAATCAACTGACTAAACTAAGCTTTAACAAAAGTAGTACAAAATAAAAAACGAGTTTATCTACTAGAGATATCATTAGCCTGAATATCTAGGAATAATCGATTTTGGTGATGATTTTATGAATATTGATGGGGCAGGATTTGCGTAAAAATTGGCAGATGAAATACAAAGCATGATAATTTTAAAATATTTACAGGCACAAATGAAAAATTGTCCAACGTTGTCCACCACTCCCCTCTCCTGTCTCCTACCACAACAACCTCAACAAACCAAAGAGGCATAATTCAAATCACAAACACTATTAGATCCAATATTCCTAACTTTTTTTTCACCCAAAATATGGGGTAGAGAAAAGAATTACAATCAAGAGAAGTTAAAATTAAAAAATAAAATAAAAGACTTCTTTATCATTTTTACTTTCCAAGGTAAAATTGGCATTTCTAAAGTGGTCATCTACCCTCATTTTTTTCATTGTTTAGATGCAATGACCCGTCTCTCATCAAAGTCAGACTCAGACTCGCAAACCTCTCTCGCGAGTACTGTCTTGATGCTTTTCTCCAGTCTGTCCCAGCCTTCATCATTGTAGCAAATTCATCGTAACTTATTCTTCCATCCTGCAATTTCATCACCAAAACATCAATTATAACATTTTTTTTTAGGAACACAAACTAACATCAGTATGCAGCACCATGTAAGCGAACATCAATAGGATCCACCTTTTCATTTTAACCAGACAAAAATCAATCAACAAGAAATTTATCTACTACGTGAAAATGTACTGACCTTGTCTGTGTCCACATCATGCATAATTGCATTGATAACTTCTTCACTGTTTGTTTCGACGTCATCAGATAACGCGTTACGCAGTTCTTCAATCTCAATATACCCACTTTGGTTTTCATCAAAAAATTGGAAGGCTTTTCGAAGATGCTCATCATTTCCCATCTTTCTCAGATGAACAGAGATAGCTACAAACTCTCCATAATCTAGGTGTCCATCCTTGTCTGCATCACCCTGTAAAAACAGTCCCATACGTTAGGAGTGAACAAGGTCGTATGGTCGTGTTTATAATATGATTTAACAAAAACTGAACAACGATGTAGCACTTTTAATTATGAAGTTTCTTTCAAGGAAGTAAGGATATGGCACTTAGGGAAGAATTAAGAACGCCTGATGATGTTTGCAATTTAGTTTGGCATATTGAAAAGAAAATACGCAAAAAAAGACCTCGATCTTTTATAAAAGGTAGGTACTTCTTTAAATATCAGTTGTGGAGAAAAGGTTCCAGAAATTAATACTCACCGCTTCCATAAGAATTTGGACATCTGAATCGGGAACTTGATGGCCTAATTTATGCAACCCTACTCGTAGTTCATCAATGTTAATTTTGCCTCTGTTGTTTATATCCATAAGCTTGAATCCCTCTTTTAGCCCAGCAGCTTCTTCTACTGTCAAATGCTCTGCGATTACCTGTTATCAAGAAATACCAATCATTAAGAGAAAAATGAGTAATCCTGAGTTACAGAAGTCATAGATAATCGATTCAGGGATGATAAGTATTGAAATATTGTTGCGAACATTACCCTTAAAGCCCTTTTCTTAAGCTTGTTCATTACAGAAAATTGCTTGAGCCTTGCTCTAACTGTTTCGCCTAAAGAAACATTAGGAGCTTTCTTCGCATTTTGTAACCACGGATGATCTGCATTTAGTTAACAAGAAATTTTATACTTCTGGTATTTCAATTTTGCATTTAAAGGGAAAAAAATCCATAATGCAGAGCAGAAAATTTTATGAACAATCTACATTTTTCTTCATCTCTCAAGATTTTATCTAAATAGCATGTTACCTAACACTTCCTGTGCAGTTAGCCGCCGCCTTGGATCAGGATCTAGCATCTTCTTCACAAGGTCTTTCGCATTATCAGAAACTTTAGGCCATGGGTCTCTTTTGAAATCAACAACAGATCGTATGATTGCTTGTGCAACTCCTTGCTCAGTTTCTTCATTTTACAAAATGAGTAAGAGAGACGATTTAGAAAATGAAACCAATCAGATACAAAAGGCAACAAATAATAATAAAAAGAAATAGCACTTAAGTGAAGGGGAAATGAATGAGCAAATAAGTTTATTAAATCTTTCCTCTTCTAATGCCAAAAACAAAAAGAAAATACAGACTAAGAAAATTACAAAAACGTAAGAATTGCATTGTATATACAAATGAAACATCTTTATTCACACCACAAAAGAGAAAGTTGCCCGTTAACTCCTGGGAATGATACCCCTTCCATCAATGCAATTAGCCATCTATGCATCTCATTCATACTTATATGACAAATCATGCAAATGAATCAATAATAATGCTTAATCATCCATTTATTTTTCTTCCACCAATTTCTCTTTATTATAAAGTATGATCATATCATAGTACACGATAAACATTGGTTGCATAAACTCCTTAATAACTTAAAAAGGGAGAATTTAAGATTGCGGTCTAAAGCTGAAAAACAACATGCGCAAGACAAAGCTAACCTGCCCAAAATGGTGGAACACCACAAAGTAAGATGTATAGAATTACTCCAGCGCTCCAGATATCTACTTCTGGCCCATAATTCCGCTTTAATACCTCAGGAGCCATGTAATATGGACTTCCAACTATCTCATTAAATCTTTCCCCTGAAAAAAAAAACGGCAAAGTTTCAGGCATCGTTATACGCAGCATTGCAACAATACAAATAAAATAAAGCAACAACATCAAGCAATTTACCCACCAACAAAAAGCATTACCTGGTTTAAAGAACACTGACAACCCAAAATCTATAGTCTTCAGAGCTGCAGTTTCCTTCTTATTTGCAAATAGAAAGTTTTCCGGCTTGAGATCCCGATGCATCACGCCATGCTTGTGGCACATCTGAAACGTAATATCAAACAAACCTCCACATCAGCACACAAACTGAAAACAAACAACGCTCAACGAAGCAAATTACTTCAAATGCCAGGTTCTCCATTCGCAGCTCATAACACAACCATTTACTGGCAAAAAAAGTAACCACACAATGTTCATAAAATAGCTCACAAACCCAAACTCGAAAGAGCATACCCCATTTATGAAATTCCATTTTAAAAAATTTTGGTAAAAGGCCTCAAGTATCCTCCGTGAGAGATTATCTTGCTCCATTTCTTTTCCAATACCACAAATATCTTCCAGAACAGTTACAAGCAACAAAGTTCATGTTCTAAGTAGTGAACCCAGAACTCGAATTCTAAACGCCAACTTAACCAGGACAAATTCCAAGTTGTTTTATATCATAACCATTTGAATTTCCACATATCCATTGTTTATGATAAAACGCAAATCAAACCCTCCCTCCGATGGAGATTAACCAGTACCCAAACTCAATCGCGAGACCCCCGTTAAACCCAGAGCGTTCCAACTTTTTTTTTTATCAAGGCCAGATTTTAATTCCCCCACATCAATTCTCCGTTTCATAGGACAAAACAAAAACCCAGACCTAACAAAAAAAAACAGATCAAGGCACCAGATCGAACCTGAACGACTTCGACGATGGTTTTGGTGACAGCGGCGGCGGCGCGTTCGGTGTAGTGACCACGCGCGACGATGCGATCGAAGAGCTCTCCACCTTCGCAAAGCTCCATAACGAGATGAACGGCATTGTCGTCCTCATAGGTGTCCTTCAAGGTGACGATATTGGGATGCTGCGGCAAGTGGCGCATGATCTCAACCTCCCTCCTCACATCCTCGATGTCGATGGCGGTCCTCAACTTCTTCTTGGAAATGGACTTGCAGGCAAGCTCCTCGCCGCTCTCCTTGTCCGTGCAGAGGTACGTGACGCCGAACTCGCCCCGGCCCAGCTCGCGGCCCAGCAAGTAGCGGGCCTCGATCTCGCGGCCCGTGGGAGACTTCAAAACGGTGAGCTTGGAGCCGTTGGCGTTGGCGCTGTTGTTAAACCCGTAATCGACGGCGAAGGGGTTCTCCTTTTTCCCCTTTTTGCCCTTCTTGTTCCCCGCTTCCTCCGCCGTGGATGGCTTCGCGCAGCAAATACCCATCTTCGGTGGCGACGAGGTTCCTCAGATCTGAGGATCAAACCTTTCTCCCAAATAAGAAAAAACAAATGGAGGCTAGAAAAAGGAAAGTTAACAAAAAAAATGAAAAAGCTGGTATAGTGAAATGGAATTAGGGTGAGAGGGTGATTTATGAGAAGGGTTTTGCGAAATTTGATGAATGAAGAATCGAAGAACAACGATGATGATGATGATGAATAATTTTGCGCGTGTTTGAGGAGGAAAGGGGATGGAACTTAACTTGGAGAGGGTCAAACTTGTTTCGCAGCGACTTCGTCTTCCTTTTCATTTTTTATTTTTTTTTTATTATTATTTTCTTATTTTATTTTGTATGTTTCTCCCTCCCTCTACATGGGGAAGGTGACTCCAGTTGATATTATTTTAATTTTAATATTATTTTATTGGAGGAGTGAGTGGTAATTATGAGTGAGAGTTGCTTTGACTGCCCTCTTCAATTTGGTGAAATTACGAGAGTGCCATTCGGTGAACATAGTGCAAAGACTCACCCAATCGCTCACTCTTACCTAAAAAGTTTAAATTTATTTCTATTCTTCAAACAAAATATAATACCCTTAACCTGTTATATCCTGCCACGTTGCAGGTCATTCAATTCTGGCGGAGGAAAAACATGACCCTTTTCAATGCCGCCGCCATATCTCGACTACTAAATTTTTTTTTCTCTTAATTTATTTAGTTTTATTAGAATTACGTTAGTTTTTTTAACATTTTAAAGTCAATTTTGTTAATAGATTGTTATTCAATCCGTGTATACTTAAGTCATCCATGTCTCAGAAAATTTGAAGTACACTTGGAAAATCAAATAATTGTTGAAACATTTAAGTTACCTTCATTACATATAATTTAATATAATAAAATAAACGTTTTAAATAAGAATAGTTTTTAAAATAGAATATATATATATATATATATATATATATATATATATATGATGTGTATTTTTTTATATATACATATGTGAACGTATGTAAGTTTGTTTACGTGAATATGTGCATACAAGTGAGATATATATAAGAGGGATTTTGATTAAAGAATAAACTTAAGTAAATTTGTTCCGGTTGATTCTTACACACTTTTAATTTGAATTTTTTTATATATAGATTATTTTAAATCATTGAATAACTAACTTAATTAGAGAAATTGTACTTTAACTTTTTTAAAAAACAAAGAAATATTTACCATTATTTTATTTGTTTAAAAAAATTGTACCTGGAATACCACTGTTTCTTTTTGTGTATTTGATATTTTATATTCAACCATATTAATGTAGTTGGTTCATATACCACTTTTTAAACAGTATGTTTATATACCTTTTTTCTAAATTTATTTCAAAACAAAACAAATAAAAAGGAAAAGGTACATATTCTAACACGACTTTATCGTATAAATAGAAATTGTGTTTGAAAGTAATAAAAGAAAGTTAGGTTGTCTAAATGTTCTCAGTAGTCAACCTAGTGTGGCTAGATAGTATTAAAATTGAGACAGATAAGTTAGTGTCTGTCAAGTGATGCAAAAGTTAACTACTTTAATTTAATATTAGTATTTAAGCATAAAATAAAAATGAAAATAATATTAATAGCATGTTCAATACATAGGTTATAGCTTTTTTGGCTGACATTAAAAATTAATTTTTTTTTCCTACAACATTAGTGCATACAAATATATAAATATTTACTGGCATGACTTTTATTTATTTAAAAAAAAGTTAAATTTAAATGTAAAAATGGATTATCTGAGTTAATTCGATCCGATTCATCATGAATTGATTATCTAGTGAGTCAATATAATCTAACTCACTTGTTAACGAATTAAACAAATTTGAACTCCATCCGACCTACTACGGGTTGGTGGGTTAAACAAGTTGGCTCACTTAATTAAAAGAAAATACAGTTTTTTTTTAATTGCAAAAAAAAAAAACTAAATTATAGTTGTGATTGAAATTTAAATAAACTTTAATATAATCTAAATATAATCTAAAATAATGTTAAACCTCAAATACAAACAAAAAATAATAGTATGTTTGCATTTGTTGCTAAAACACAACTAAATCCAACTCAAATACAAAAAAATTATGTGGTCCTCTATCTACGAGTGGGTTGGTGAGTCAATTCGGATGAGTCATGTTCTTGATAAACCGGGTCAAAAATTGACGTGTATTGAAATTGATAAAAAAATTTCAATCCAATTCGGTCCGAAATCATGGTGGACAAGGTTGATCCACAGGTTTTAACCCACTTTGACCACTCTAGTTAATCTATTAAGAAACATTATTTAGAAAATATAATGGTACAGAGAAAGTTGAATCCCTTGAAAGTTTGATGAAGAATGTGAGATAGGAAGTATGAAGAAACTTGTTGCTAAGGTTGGTGGAGAGTTAAATGCAAAGGCAAATTTAGGTCACCTTATCTAACATGTGGGTTCATTTAAACAAGACTATCAAAAAAACATTAATATAAGTGGTTAGGTTCATGAAAAGAAGGATCATTTTTTTCCAATTTTGCAGGTACAATAATTTGACTCAGGGGATCCTGAAAAGCCCCTAATTAGAAATCTAAGAATAGGATATGGTATATTCAAAGCTAAGAAATAAATCAATTGATAACGAAACCTAAAGCAGAGAAAAATGAAATTAAATTTTGATATGTTTTACTGTTTAAATTTTCAAAATAATTTTATAGTTTTATGTTGTACTTTGCTTCTTCCACAATTATAATTGTGAGATTTTAATTATCATGTTTCATTTATGTCAATAAAATTATCTAGGTACAATTTTCCAATTTATGTCAATAAAGTTATCTAGGTTCAAATTTCCAGTTTTTTATTTTTCAAAATTCTAGTTGCGCAAATCGTGTCCTTTTAGTAATAAATGATGTAATTTTAATCATTTTGCCGATGAAGATATGATTCATAAAATGTTTAGAATACTAAAATCGTAAATTTTGATTTTTTTTTTCATCGGAAGCATTAAAGTTTAGGACACTAAAAGTATATACGGGTAAATCAAGAGATTTAATTGATAGAATTAAATGTGAAGATTACATTAAGATTCAAAATGATTTTATCTCACGTTCTCATTTTCCTCTCTTTTTAATTTAGAGAAAATTTCATCAATGGTTATTTTTTCATTTACTGATAAAAGAATTATGTATTCCTAGACTTCACACACTCTCCACTCTATGTTTAAATCAGAACAACATGGAAATAATCACATTATTCTTTTTTTTTCTTTGTTAGAAACATCAATTCTCAACAACAAAATATTACATAAAAATATTAAAAAAAATATGACAAGTCCTTTTAATGTGAATTGTCATTGATTGGGACAATAATTTTTCTCTCACCCAACCTTTTAATGAAAAAAGTTGCTTATATTTATCTATTCGCATAAAAATTGAAATTATTTTTTAACATTTAATTCTTAAATATCTAATATTTCTAAATTCTCTTTTCATAATTAAATTATTTATAATAAATAAAAGTGTTTTTATGAATTGTTATCATTGGTTGTATATGGAAACTAGAAGCATTTTTAATGATTTTCATTAGTTCTCATACAGAAAATAATTTCCACAAAGTATTCTATTTTTCACTTGAACTTAAAAGAATGTTGTCCAAATGATTTGGTTTTTGTAAGTGAATATGGATATTTATAAAGATAAAAAGAAAATAATTTTATATTAATTTATTTACTCATTTAAACTTTAATATTCTTCAAGCATGTGAGACATGGTGAAACAACACTAGTAAAATTTGTTGTATTTTAAGAGATTTTTTTTTCAAATTTATTAAATAATATTTTAAAATATATGTTTTTTGTCATTCTCTCTAAGAATTTTAATTAAAAAATAATTCTTTCCTAAATAATTATTTCTTACAAAATTCTAAAACTCAAAAATATCTTCTACAAAATTTTCTCAAAATATTTTATACAAAATAATTAAAAAAAACATATTAATTTATTGTAAATTATTTTTTATAACAAAATTTATAAATATTTTCTATTATACAATTTTCAAAACAAAATTGATATATTTGTTTTAGTAAGGCTTGAATTAAAGTTGTCAAAACGGTTAATCCGACCCAACCTACCATTGGTTGGTCATGTAGTGAGCTAACCCGACTTACTTATTAACGAGTTGAAAAAATTCAAATACAACCTCATCCACAACGGGTTAATGGGTTAAACGAATTGGCTTACTGACTCACTTAATTATAAAAATATAATTTTTTTTCTTTAGTCTCAAAAAAACTAAATTATAATTCTGATTAAAATCTAGATAAACTTAAATAGAAAAATACAATCTTAAGGGATATTAAACTCTAAACACAAACAAAAATCACAAAATATAAATTATCAATGTGTTGGCTAAAAAAACAATAACCTAATCTGACCCAAATGCAAAGTCACACATAATAAAAATAACTAGTGTGACCATTTATCTACGAGTTGATGAGCCAACCCGACTCACAAAGGGTTCAACCTAGGTGAGTCAGATTTGAGGTAGACCGGATAAAAAATTAAATCATACTAAAATTTATAAAAAAATTTCAAATCAATCCGGTCCGAACCCGTGGTGTGCCGGTCCAAACCCGTGGTGTGCCGGGTTGGCTCATGGGTTCCAATCCATTTTGATAGCTCTAGCTTAAATACACCATTGGTTCAATTTTTGTAAATTTTTTAACTTTAGTCCTATTTTTAATGTTCAAAATAGTCATAATTTCTGTAAATTGTGATCCCTCTTATAAAATATCGTATAAATTGTTAACAGAGGCCAAACAACAACAATTTTGTATCATTTTGTAACTTTTTTTATTTTTTTTTTGAATTTTTTTAATTTTAAAAACTTTGTCTACATGACAATCCATAATTATGACACGTGACAATGTCAGTATCACGTGGCAAGCTAATATTACTGTCAAATTTCAAATTAGTATCATTGTCATACCATATGTAAGTATCTTGTGACTAGGGGTGGGCAAAAAATCTAATTTTTTTGATCCAATCCACTTTTGCTCCAATCCAATCCATTTATAATCCATTTTTTAAAAAAATTCAATCCATTTAAAATCATGGATTTCAATCTAATATATATTTTATATATTTTATGGATTGGATATCCATTTTATAAATCAAGATTTTTAAATGTGGATAATCCAAAAAATCCAATCCAAATTTTCAATTTAAATTTTTAGTTGGGTTAGACTAAAGATTAAGATGGACTATGCTAAATTCAGACTTGGACGGACCTTGCTCGACAACCTATACGGATCGGGCAGGCCCGACGACCATAAGAGGTTGGACGGGCCTAAAGATATGAACGGGCTAGGTGGGCTCGACAAAGCGAATGAGTCGATCGAGCCCAACGATCCGGAAAATTCGAGTGAGCCCGATGACCCGAACGGGGCAGGCCGGCCCAATGACCTGATGAGCCAGGTGGGCCCGAAGACCCGAATGAGCCAGGCGGGTTTGAAGATCCGAACGGGCCAAGCGGGCTCGAAAACCCAAACGGGCCAAGTGGGCCCGATGACCCGAATGGGTCAAGCGGGCTTGAAGAATCGAACGGGTCAGGCAGGCCCAAAGACCCGGACGAGCCCGAATGGGGTGGACGACCTGGACAGGTCCGACGACCCGAACGAGTCTGACGACCTACACGGGCCTTACGACCCAGATGGGCACGATGACACGAACGAGCGCGTCGACCCAGACGGGGATTACGACTTGGACAGGCTCTACAACCCAAACGAGCTAGACGTCCTGGATGGGCCCTACGACCCGGATGGGCCCCACGATCCGAACATGCTCGACAACCCAGATGGGTCCGATGACCCAGACGGGCATGACGAACTTGACGTACCCGGACGGGTCCCACGACTCAAACGTGCCCGACTACCCGATTGGGCCCGACTGTTTGGACGGGTCCATTCGGGTCGTCTCGCCCCTCTAGCTCGTTTGGCTTGTCCAGGTCATCGGGCCCATTTGGGTCGTCCGACCCGTTCGCGTCGTCGAGCCTGTTCGTGTTGTCGGGCCCGTCCGGGTCGTCAAGCCCGTTTGGGTCGTCCGTGTCGTCGGGCCCATCCGGGTCATCCGGGCCTTAATGACACAAGTTTTAAAAAATTCAACTTAAATTTCTTTTATAAAAAATGGATTATGGATTTTGAACTTGATCCAAATATTTGGATTGGATTTAAATCTTGATCCAAATATTTGGATCTGAATTTTAAAAAAATCCAAACTACTTTTGCTAAAAAAATAGATTTGGGTCAAAAATCTAATCCAATTATTTGGATCTAAAATGAATGTGAATTGGATCATTAAAAATCCAATCCATGTCCACCCTTATTCGTGACTTATATTTAATTCGGTACAAATTTTCAATAATTTTGATCGATTTAGACTCAATGTTGTATTTAAGCCTTTTAGTAACATTTTTTTTCCATAAAATATTATAAATTATCAGTTTCTGTTCTCTACGGAAACGTTTTTTTTTTGTCGCACTGTCTTATACTAATCTCACACATTGAGCTTTTATTTATTTTAAAATTCATAACTTTAATTTAAAACTTAATTTGATTTCACAACTAAAAATCACTTTATAGACTATATCAAACTATTACTTTTATTTTTGTATTTAATTTTCTATCGAATTATCAAAAAATAAATTTTAATAATTTTAAAATGTTATATATTAATTAAAAATAATATTCTGTGATAATATAAACTATTTATCCGAAATCTAAAATATAACTTACATATTTAAAATATTTATTTATTTAAATTTAAATTAAAAATTAATTAACACATTCAAAATATTCCTTTCACATTTTAGTCATATAGAAGATAATACTTTATCTTATACATTTTGTAAGGGGTAAAAATACTAGTTACAAAAAAGGAAAAATAAGGATAGGAATTAAATTATGAAACTAACAATAATTTGAATGAATACAAATATTATTTATATCATTTAATTGAAACGCGGTTTCTATTTAGAGTTATGATAAATTAACAAATGTTTTTGACTAAGTTTTGATAAACTTTCTTATTCAGGTAAAAAATTATTATTTTATTATTTTATTTTAATTAAAAAATAAAAATTTAATCTACTTTAATTTCATTTTTAGAATCTTTGTTAAGTTTGTCAAAATTTTATCTGTCAAAAGATAATTTTCCTTCTGGAGTATTTAATCCATCTCTTGCTTTTAATTTTGGGTTCTGATTTAGAAAAGAAAAGTTGTTGCGGTCAATGGAATTTTAAGATGAGCTTTTAGGAAATCATTTTTGTAATTAAAAACATTGAGCTAATTTTAGGTGTTTTATTTTTATTTGAACTCTATAATTTAAAAGTGTAAAATCTTAGATTTTTTATTTTTATTTTTATTTTTAAACTTACGAAATTATAAAAACATCTAAAATCTTAGCTTTAAATTTTAAAAATTTATTTTAATAGTAAAATTTAAAAGAAATATATTGATTTATATTTATGTTTATTTTGTTATCATCACATAATAGGAATAGGTTTGGTCCCAAAAACAATACTCTTACAAGTTCACTTAGAAAATATCATTCCCCATGTTATTTATGTATTTATGATACATAACTAATGATGCATGTATGTAAAGTTCCTTGAGTATGTCATACTCAAATATAATACAAAAGTGATCATATTTATGAACTTTTATATAAACAAGTTTTAATTCGCATAACTCTATTTAATGGGCTTTCCTACGTCATTTCAATAAATGATATTAAAAAAATTAGAGAATATACTCCTTTATTTTATGACATAAAAAAAATTAAAACAACTTAACCAACCGTCTTAATATATCTAATTAAAATATTTTTACCTTTATATGCGGTGTATTAATTTTCTATTTGTAAATAATTAGTTAGAAGTCAATTTTAGAATTTTTTTTATTTAAAAACAACTTTTAACGAATTATTGCCAAATGATTAATTTACACGATATATATCCTAATAAATAAAACTATTTTAAATGTTTTCACAGAAACCACTATCACGTTGATTTCATTTTCATAACCTAAGCTATGACCTAAATGCACCAAAGCTAAAATCCAATTGAATTCAGACAAACCAAATAATTGTAAATCCCTTAAAGTACCTTTTTTATATTTTAGAGTATCCAAATTATAATGATAAGTAAAATAAAATTTTAATGAAATCATGTAATATCACAATAAGTGTCTTAAAATCAATTGATCTCATGTCCATAAATTGAAACTTCCCAAGAATTAATTATAAGTAATTAGAACATAAATAGTCTTAACTAATTATAATGATTAATTATACTTGTAGTTTAATTTTACAAGTATAACTTTTCTTAACACAGTTTTATATTTTTACAACATCCTTATTCTTAAAAATTTGCAAAGCAGTGCTCCCACAAGAAGACTTAACAAAGATTATGTAATGATAAATAGCATTGTTTTAAAAGGCTAGATGAACAGTACATTATAAAATATTTCCCGTCAAATTGAAAATTTTATATTCAAAGCTTACATTATCACTATGAACAAATACATTAAACATGTTGATTAATTAGTGTGGAATTGTTTTAATTGAATTAAGAGTTTTAAGTTCGAGTTCTAATATAATTGAGTTAAATACTTGAAAAAAGAGTTTTACTATTTATAATTCAAACAAAATTATTTCTCAAAAATATCTTATGTATAAATAAACAAGTAAGTATATACGCTTTTTAAGGTAACATGACAATGATACATCATAGTTTTGAATCTCTCTGTTAATAGCATAACATATTAATAACTAAGTTTTTCGAATAAAAAAAAAAGTTTGTATAGTGTGTGTACAAGAATGAGTTATACGGAACTAACTCCCAAAATAATTTTCTTCACACTACAACTTTTAAACTTATTAACAACTATATTTTAATGTTTTACGGTTAACTTTAAAACTTAACGTTTTTTTTATCAAGTAATCATATATCTTTTATAATATTCTTTGACTCAAAAACATCCTCAACATGATGCAAATATATTTTTTAGTTCACCAATGTGACTTTAAGGTTTTATTCAAAATCCTTGTTTTATTCAAGGTATTAAAATAGAAAGAAATAGGTCAATGAGTTCACGTAACCAAATAAAAAACGACGAGTTCAGAACTAGTTACTGAGAAAGCTAGAACAGAGAAAAGTTATTGACAAAATATTTCTGATACAAAATAGAGTAAAGTGGTATACACATATAAACTTTTAAGAAATGAATACATGCTCAATTTGTTTACTTTTTATATACCGGTTCAACCAAAACGAAAACCCTTTTAGCAAAACGATAATGATATTATTACTTTTATTTTTTGACTTTCATCTTTCACTTTAAAACACATAATCAAAAGATGATGGAAGTAGTCCTATAATTTTACTCAGCAAAATACCCATTGATTTTGAAGATAAGGCAAGTCCACAACCAAATAAATGAAACCAGAAACCAAGAACATTATTAAATTTGTAAATACCAAGTTTGTATTTATTAGTGGATAAGGTAAGATTGGGGTAACATGCATCTCCTCCACTTATGCCGAACCTGATTCTTGTGTGAATAGTTGTATCGAGTGCAGTCAACAATGGCATGTGTATAAACTATGAACATGGAAGAAACACGGTTGTGATGATTAATAGGATTCTAGAAGCTGTGGAAACCATTAAAGTCAACTTTGTGTAGTTAAATGAACATGATCCAACCAGAGAAAAGATGACATAGTCCATGATGTTTGCAAGATTCATACACGATGCCATATAAATATAAACAAAATTCTTCTGTGGGTCTACCATGATGGCTTATTCTTCCCCTCCAACAACACCATTTACAATATCTGTTGACAAAAGGGTATTTCATAGAACCTTCTTTTCGCAATTTCAGATTATTAAACACAGTCCCATTTACACGTATTGCGTTTGAAATACATCACATGGAACTTTCCTTGCTTGTTTTTAGCGGCTAAGTTCCAAAATAACACTTCATTCTGATAAATGAGTTCATTTTAAACTTGTGCCGGAGTCACAGAACTTGAAAGTGACGCACCATGTAATTTTCTTTCTACAGTTTTTGGATGTGGTCACGGGTTCGAAGGATCTTGTGATGATTATAGTATTGACCGAACTTGTTGGAAAGAACCAAAAAGAAGTGGTCAATATGACTACAAGTTAAGGTCTTGCAAATGCGAATTTGAGTTTGATTCTAGAACGATTTGAACTTTGACAAAATCTCTTGCTACTTGGTTTTTACTCTTTCTGCTGTTTTATAGATAACTTGCACGTGAAGAAAATTTATATTTCAAGTTTTCATTATGTTAAAAATGAGGAAAACTGTTGTAAGCCAATTGCATGCCTTTAAAGGCCGAAACCAAAGGCCTTCTTATGTATAAGATATATATATCAGTCACGTTCATAAGCATCAAGGTGCCACTCATTTCAAACACTTTGTAGCACAATCTATGTTTGCTGGTGAGGTAACTAAAACCCCATAAGAGTCTGCGTAGCACATATTTGTTTATTATTTAATTTCGTTGAGCCCAACTCGAATAATATTGACACCATGTTCAACCTTTTTAAGGTGTTCTATCTTGTCTTATATGATGTTTTATTGAGTACGATGAAAATGTACATCTTCTAAAGTCTCATTTCTCTTAGAATAAGTAAAGTAGTAGGTGTTGATGATTATATAATAAAGTCGAGATTAAAGGTTTTAGTTACTCAAAATCAAAGATACTTTGAGTTTCTGTTTAACTTTTTTCATTCTCTCGTAGGAAAGTGTTCTGAGGTATAACTAAATTATTGATCTGAAGAATGTGAGAGTACTTAGGATCAAAGAGTCGAGAGTGTTTTCTGTGTATTGTAAAAATTTACACATAATGATTATTTTTATGTTATTAAATGATTTTTGTAGATAAAATATAATGATTTTCTTGTTGACATGTTTAATTTTGTCCTTTTTAATTAATAAAAGATAGACTCAATCTCTTGTGATTAATTACCTCTCAAGCTTTGTAGACAAAGTTGAGACTCCCGTTTGTATCTTTTATCATTTTCAAGCAATCCAATGAGTTACTTTTACGAAACTTCTCATCTCTTTGAACTACACATTGTGGTAATTTATGTATAAATTAATTTTGATTAATGGAAAATTTCGTTTTATTTCCTTTTTTTTTTCTTCTCTTCTAAAAGTTCTGAGGAGAAATTTCTTCATATACAACCCTATAATCAAACATGGTCTGATTACCCTAGTGCAGTTAGGGAAATGCAATTATAGTACATTCCATTTGGTCATGTCCCTAGTGCTGAGAACCATTGATTGTTGTTGTTTCATGGAAATGAGTTGGTATGATTAGCATTATGCAGAAAATTGGAATGTGAAAAGACAAACCAACAGAACAGTGAAATAAACAAGACCAAGAAAAGCGATGTAACAAAGTGTGACAATAGATAAGATGAAAGGAGAGACATAATGCAAAACTGGTGTGTGAAAAAGGTAAGTTTGATGTTAGAAAATTGTTCTGCCCTTGCTGTGATAAGAAGGAGAATGTAGAAAGTCCCAGTTCCAGTGTCCATGATCTCTTATGTCTCCTTTGGGCAAATTCAATGATCCCTTTTTGGTTTGTTGATTGAATTTGCCAAAAGAAGAGATTTCATCCTGTCATATGTCATGTTCAAATTCAGCAAAGTGTGTCGGCACCAATGCTTTTCTATAGTAGCAATGATGAAAGATGCTCCACTCGTGATTTATGTTGCATCAGACATTAATATCTTCTACTGTTTAACTTTGGCTAATATTTTTAGATTGCAAGCGTGGAATTTAGTAGTTAAGATGATTAGAAGTTGGATGCGAGAAAATTGAATAACACATTACAAAAGATTTATCATACAAAATAATGAAATTTTGTAGCTTCAATTATCTCTTGCACATGCTTCGTTTCCTCTGAAAATGTATATGAAAACATTTCGTTTCTTCCAAATTCCTCCAAAAACCTGAAAATCATGCTGCAAGCTATTGTTACTTTTACTCATGACTCCACACCCTAATACCTCATCAAATTGATTAGCAAAAGAAATTATTGTTGTATTAAAAGCAATAAGAAATAGGAAAAAATGATTGTTTTTAATCCATATAATATGTATAGATTTTATTGATGGTACTTGCAACTTTTGTTACAGGAAAGAAGTTTTTTCCATCCACCAAAAAAAGTTTTCTAAAATTAATTTCTTAAATTTAACTTTGGATCATCTATGTTATGTTATAGATAGCTTTTGAATGAACTGACACACAATGATATCATTGAAATTGTTTGATTATTAAATTTCTTTTAACTAATTTATATTTCAGAACATAGAAAGACAAAATGAAAGCTAATAAATCAAATTCAAATAAAATGTAAGGGTAGCCCAAGGCCCAACTTTTCTTCTCCACAGATAGGTTTCTAATATTTGTCGGCTTTTGCTTCCTCCAAACCCATATCTTCGTGTACCCCCAATCTTCAAAATGACAATTTCATGTTTCCTAAAGGAAAATTATATGTTAATAAAATTTATTTTTTTTTTACAAACTTTACAATTTTTTTTATAAATTTGACAAATTCTATATAAATAGAATTAAATAGATTAATTTTTTATTTTTTAATCAAAATAAAGTAATAAAGTGATATCTTTTTTACTTAAAAAAAAAAGAGTTTGTTAAATTTTGTTTGTCAAAATATCATTATTTTTTTAGAAGCAACTTTTAAATAATCTGTTCTGAAAATTTTCCAAAATAAACTTTTTGAAATAAAATTTTTAAAATAAACTTTCTATAACAAATTTTTTGGAGAGAGCTTTGCAAAACAAGTTTTTTTTTTTTTTTTATTCTCTCTCATCTTTTGTACAATGTTCTCTCTCTTTCTATGATAACAACTATGGTAGTAGTTAGAGATGACAAATAAATTTGTTTCCTATTTGACGAAGAATTTTCACACTAACTAGGTATGCAAATGGGTATGGGAAATCTGTAACTTTTTCAATTGGGTGTACATAGAGATGTACATATTCTCGCTATAATATTGGTCCCCACCATACCTCTGTCCATGTTTAAACTATTAAAATATTCACAATTAATTAAGTAACCATATATATTATTTCTTCTAATTATTTGGTTTGTTGTTAAACTCATTCGCATCCCCCATATATTTTTGATCGTATTATAACTTTTATGTAATTATGTTAAAATGATGTATGCCAATTAAAAAAAAAAAGTTATGTCTCACATTTGAATATTTCTATTTTTTAATATTTTTATTTATTGCATATTTTCCTTTCACATGAGACATTTAATATATTATTTCTTCTAATTATTTGGTTTGTTGTTAAACTCATTCGCATCCCCCATATATTTTTTATCGTATTATAACTTTTATGTAATTATGTTAAAATGATGTATGCCAATTAAAAAAAAAAGTTATGTCTCACATTTGAATATTTCTATTTTTTAATATTTTTATTTATTGCATATTTTCCTTTCACATGAGACATTTAATATTATCAATTTAAGTGTTTAATAGCATAAACCTTTCATTTACTAGGTAATATAAAAAAAATCTTATTATTAATAATTTTTGTTTCATTTGAAGAACTATTTTGTTTTCCTTAAACAATTTTCGTTATTTTTCAATCATTGAGTATATATGTTGATATTTGAAAAGTTTTCTTAGATCTCTAAGGTATGTTTCATCTTATCATACCCTTAATTATACATTTGGTTTCGTTTGTGCCATTTCTTTCAATAGTCTCTCAAATTGTTTTTAAGACACACATTTGTTAATTTTTTAATATTTTTATTTGTTATTTATTTTCATCATGTATAATACTTTTTCGATATATTTTATCTAATTATTTTTTTCTAACTCATTATCAATCATATTGTAATTTTTTTTCACTATAATTGTATAAATAACTTTTATTTTTGCTACAATATAAAAATTTAATGTAATTGTCATGAATATTTTCTTATCACCATCCAACATATATTGGAGCTCAAAAGATACAAATCTATGTCAACATTTTATTATTATGTTCATTGTTTGTTTTTTGCGTGATTTTGATCAAATGATGTATTGTAACTTTTATTAGTGTATAAAAAAGAAATTCATTGGAATTTAAAAAATTGAAGTACATAAACATTTAAAATATATTTTAATTTGAATATTTGTTTTTCTTTTATATTTTTTCAAAAATATTTTTTAATTTTATGAACTAGGTTTCATTAATATTTGCAAATTAATAAATGTTTTGGTTCTCATGAAATTCATTTGATATTCTAATCTAAAATATGAACAATTAAAATTTATTTCACAGTATTGGATATCTAAGAAACAATCGTCATTTTAATATTGAATATTTAATAATATTATGTTTCTTTTACTGTAATTTTTTATTATTTAAAATAAATTAATTAAAATTAATATTGAAATAATAAGAAAATGGGTACGAGTATGGGTACGAGATTATACCCGTTACCTGATGAGGATGAAATGAGACAAAAGTTTGATATATGTTGGGTTTGGGTATGGGGATGTGAATGAATTTTTTCTATGGGGATGGGTATGGGATATCGAAACTTGTCCTCGTCCCGTCCCGTTGTCATCCCTAGCAGGAACGGTAGCGGTGATGGTTGGTGACAACAACATAATGATATAGGAAAATAAGTTTTTAACAACTAAACTAATTGACAATTTTCTCTTACAACTTGATGTGTCATCTTTTAAAATGGTCTTCCATTTTTCATTTTCTCATTTTTCTATATTTCTAAACCAATTAGAAGATGATACTCAAATTATAAAAGAAAGTTGTCAAAATTTGATTGTCTATATATCATTGTCCAATGATATAACAAGAGGGTACTTTAGTCTTTTTCATAGTTTGGGGGTGCAGTTATTAATTGTGACGGTGTAAGAAGCAATGATATTTTTCCTGTGATTATTTGTAATTTATATTGCTCTGCAGAATTTAAGGCATCCTTATAGGCTCCTACAGGGGAAAATAAACAAAGCTTAATATCAAAGTCATACATCCATTAATTCTAGAGTGTTGTTAAGCATGCAATTACTTAGATGTTTAGAATGGTTTGTTACTCATAACTTCATAAGCCAAGCATCAAAGTATTTGTGTTTTGTGACATGATTTAAGAATTAACAAGAGATTATTAGATGGATTTGTCGGGAGCAGAGTTTGGTAAACCATAATCTCATGATTTGGAAAAGGAAAATATAAAGAAAATAGTAGTAATGCAGATGAGGAGGTGGCAGGGTTTGGTAGGTAAGGTGAGCATTTGGTAGTAGTGATTCAAAGACGCAATATCTTAATGTACAAAACACAAAAGTGCTTATTAACCACCACAATCAAATAAGCGTGTCACCACTCATCACCTTCATTCAAACACTGCAATCACTTACAAACACTCCAATTGGTTCTCACATAATATGACACATATCCCTCATCTGCACTTTTTTGTTTCTTTCTTTCTTTCTTTTCATAGTGCTGCACCCTTTACCCAATTCAAAAAAGGAAAAGGGGGCTCTTATACATATTATTTTTATTTTTATTTTTATCTCTAAAATTCTGTTTCAAAAGGGTTTTGGAAATGTGAAATCTTTAGAAGAAGGACTTTTTGGCTGGTGCTCTTCCAACTGCTCTCATCAGACTTGCAATCTCCAAAACCCTAGCCACTTTCGTTCCTCTTTTGGCTTCTGCTGATGCCCTTCTCTCCTCTGCTTTTCTATGAGCTTTTGCTATGTCGTTTTGCATTTTCTCCATTGCTCTTGCCCTTTTCTCCTCCAGCTTCCTCTGCACATTTTTTACTCATCATTAACAAAAACGTTAAATCAACTTTTCTTTTACTGCATGGACACGTAGTTTTAGTTCAAATTAACATGAACTCAAATAGTTGAACGGTTTGGTACTTGCTGGTGGGTAACACATTTAAAGTTGCAGTTTTCACATCACTACAGGTTATGCTACCAAAAGAATGTACCCTCATGGAAGTTGATAGCAGGTGGGTGACGTTTTAGCTTAAAATTGCAAATGCAATAAAAAGAGAAAAGGTGAAAAATGTGAGGTTCAATGTTGAAGGAAGAACTTATTAGTCGTAATTCAACTTCTCAATGTGAGGTTCAATGCTTAGGGTGATTTCGACATTGAATCTGTGGTATTGTAAATTACCAAAACCATGGGAATGCATGAAAAAAACAAAAACATTCATTCATACGACCAAGATACAAAAGGAAGTTGACACTGTTTGGACAAATATGTAAATACACGCATAGATGTTGGATTCGACTTGTCTCGTTAAACTTACATTTTTTTCCATCCAAAACATAGACATAACACTCCTTAAAAAGTACACTGAATAATTCTATTCATCCACACACACAAAAAAAAGATCACCTTTTAATCTCAGTTCAACACATATGCATAAACAAATCATCAATGCATAGAATATTTTAGTTTTTTTTACCAATGATTAAAAAAATTCTTACTTTATTACTACAGTTTTTTCTTTCCCTCCTGATGTGGTTCCTCAACAACCAAGGGAAAATAATTCCCCACCTTTTCTTCTACATATAAATCATATAATACTAATAATGAGGCAATCATCAATCATGGCTGCAATCACTTCTGGCCAATCTTACTCAATTTTCTTCTTAATTTCAAAGTTAACCTGACCATGTACTGATTGGATCATGATGAATGAATCCAAGCATGTTCTGTTTCAATCTCAAGAGTAGTAACAGTAATCATAACCTCAAAGAAACCGAATCAACCCACTCAGAATAATCACCACACACGAACACACATAAAATATAATAAAAGAGGAAGAAGATGAACATGCAAGTAAGTAAGTAAGTAAGTAAGTAACAGCGTGAGAAAAATAGAAAAGAAAAGTTACCTCAACTTTCTTCATCCAAGAGGAAGCTTTCTGAACCTGCTCGCTCTCCCACCCATTGATCACAGCGTCTTCTCTCTTGAACCTGTTGTTAATCTTCGCAACCTTCGCGTTCTGCCACGCTGATATCTTCGTATCCACCTCCTCCTTCTTCACCCTCTGCACCGACACGTGCTCTTCACGTGCACCACCACCCATTTGGGACGAGGGAACCGGGTCCAGAGGGTGGTTATCCGGCACGATCGCCAAAGGGTTCGTCTCTTCCATCAACTCATCTTCTCTGATCCTCCCCAGGTTGTTGTTCACGTTGTTTTGGTTGACGGGAGTTAGGTTGCGGTTGTTGTCGGGGTCGATGGAGGAGCCTGCGAGAACCAGGGCGTTGAACTCTCTGCTCATGGTGGTGAAGTTGTCGGAGGAGGAGGCGCCACCGTCGGTGCTGGCGACGGAGAGGGAGCTTGAACGGTGGGTGTGAAGGGTGTCCCAGGGTCTGCCACGTGGGTGGGGAGGGTGAGTTGGTGTTAAGGCGTGGATTTCTCTCACTTGTTCATCTTCTTCTTCATGATCCTCCGAGCCCTGGCTCGTGGAACCCATGATTGATGGATCGTTGAACATGGCGTGCGAGTGAGCGTGTGGGGTTGGCTTTTTTAATTCTGTGTAGTGGAGCGAGTGAAGGGAAAGTAGTGTGCAAGAGACAAGAACAAAGTGAAACCAAAGAGTTTCATGAGCATGGGAGAGTGTGTTTTGAGGTTGTTATTAATGAATGGAAATGGAGGAATAAGTGTAGACCACACACACCACAAATGCAAAATCTTTCACCTTTCAATGGAATGAACTAAAATAAGGGCACTGTAGGTTTCTCATCGTGAAAGCAACATCTTTTCTAAGCAATATTTTAATGGCGGTTTTTTCTTTCTTCTTCAGTCCTTCACCTTTCCCGTTATTTCTGTTTTGTCCCCAGAAACAAAAATTGTAAATTCACTTTCTTTTCTTTCTCAACACTTCCTCTTTCTTTCTTTCTTCGGTAAAGTCTACGTAGCAACTTTGTTTTCAATGTGGATTGAGACTGAAGGCACTGGTATATAGCACACTTCAAAGTGGGGTACTATAGTGATATTCACAATAATAAATGCTCAATAACATTAATTGAACTCGGGTCCTCTACTTCAATTACATGTTAAGCTAGCTAGTTGAATAATCATTAATGTTGTACCCAACTAGGTTAATCTGATTCTTATTATTCCTCTTTTTAAATTATTAGATTGCTTCCTAATATATTACTTTGGAAATGATTAGTAGTAGATAAGCTTGAGTTAGATAAAATAAATAAATAACTTATCAACATTAATTAATGTGCAAATAATACAAGTAATAAAAGGAAAGCATGGCAGAGTGGATAATAGCAAAAATCCAGGGGCAGAAATGCAAAACCAAACTTTTAGAATATTTTCTTTTCCTTCTAAATTATTTGTGATGTCGGCTAGAAATTATGAGTGGCCCTCAAATACAATAACAGTACAAAAAATAAAGAATCAAGAATTGACACGTGCTATGTGAAGAACTTGGGTACAGTTGGATCATTGGCACGTGGCAGTAATCAATAGGTGTTGAGTGTAGCTACGTATATTTCCTCCATGCAACTGATGACATCACACCTAATTTTTTAATCAGTGATTACGCCACGTGTGCGGTTCCACTTACCCACGCCTCACGTTGCTATTAGCCTATTCTACTCATTTTTCATTTTAATACAATGTCAACATCGTTAAACTATATATTATATTATCAACAAATTTTAGTCACCTCTTTTTATAATGTATAGAAAATAAAATATGTTCACACACAATTTATTCAAATGTATTTTTTGTTATGTGGAAAACATGAAACTATTGTGAAGAAAACTCAAGAGTTTGTAGGACTTAGTCTACGACTTAAAAAATATGGTAACCCTTGGAAGGGTTAAATGACTTTATCTTATCATAATGAGAATATTTTGTAGGTGTTACCATTAGATGTAATGGGAGAGTGAAAGTGATTGAAAGGTAGAACAGTGATGTGGGTCATGTCACTCCATAACAAACAAATTTAGGTACGTGATTTGGAGGGAACTTGGGTGTATTAATGGCGACAATGGAACTTGTTTGGTTCAAGTTGGTGATCAATAAAACAAAACTTTTTTTTTTCTTTTTTTTCTACATATTTATTTCACAATAAGGAGGTTTCACATGTGAATATGGAGGACATTTTCAGATTGGATTGGGTTTTATCTTTAAAATTATCAAAACAAGTGTTTTGAAGAGTCAAATGTATTAGGATTGGAACATTCAAGAGGTTGAAGAAAAATGACTTGTAATTTTAACATTATGTTTTATTTAATGTGTTTTGAAAACAACTATTTTTATTGACTTTTATGAATTATTTACTTATGTTTATTTTGAGCAATTTTTCTTTACTTTTTTTCACTTTAGATCATTGCAAATCTCACTCGACCCTTCGACCAGTCCACTTTATTTTGACAATGATATTTCCTCTTTGTGAAAAGATGGGGTCCAATGCCTTATGTTGATAATGAGAGAACATGGTGTATTTTTTGTGGCAATGTTATTTTTGATTGATTTATTATCCATTTCAGAAGAAAAATACTATTATTTACGATAAGCTCAGAATAAAAGAGAATGGAAAAATTAACTATCGTTGAGGACTAATTTTAGTGACATTCACAAATATAAAACACGGTCAAATAGAAGCTAATGAGGCTAAATATAGCTGTTCAAAATGAATATATTAAACGTAACTATTGAAATTAATCAAATCTCAAGTGCAAATGAATTGGTTAGAATTAAAGATATATGCAAAGGGGAGTGCACTTAGCGACGGGGAGAGTGGTATAGCAATTTCTTCACGATAAAAATGCCTCTATTGGGCTACTGCAATAACTTTTTCTAGTAACCTAGTTCTTGGCCCAATGAATATAATCAGATCCGGTACAGAATATACTACTCTCTTCGTTGTTGGACCTTCTTTAACCGAAAAGAAAAACTTATTGAACTTTTTGTGCCCAATAAACATATCTTATTAAAAAATGTGTTGTTTCTTTGTACACCCCATCAAATTTATTTCTTCACCTCATTACAGGCTTCCGAAAAGTTTAATCCGGTATAAAGGTTGGTAGAGTGTCTTTCTGAAAGATATTTCCAGTGTTTTCTGGAAAGCAAAATCTGGTTGATGGGTTGCAAAAAAAAATTAAAATTAATGGAATGCAGGAAGAAAAAACCAAAAAATTGTTCATTCTTCGAGTGTTGGTTTCTTAATAGCCCCATTATAGACATAAAAATAAATATCCTTTGGTTATAGCAAGTCGTTCATTTTTCCCTACTACAAATAGTTTGTTCCATTCAATGAAGTCATTTTGTATGTTCTTCTAGGAAATTACTTCCTGCACTTCATTAATTTCTACCCACACCCCATATTTGGAGTGCAAACAGCCATTGCCGTTCATTATCATATTTTAGTTTCAGAAAAATGACGGACCTTAATTAAAAACAAAGACCTTGATTCTCAAATTATTTTATGTATAAAAATTGTTATATAAAATAGAATATTTTTAAATTTTAATATATTTAATATATTTCACATTCTCAAAATATTTTATATTAAATTATTCTTTGGTCCTTGTTTTTGTCGATAAGTATCAAATTTGTCATCATTTTTTTTTTGTCTCAATTTGGTCTTGACTTTTTTATGATTGATCCAATTTAGTCCTTGTCATTACACAAACGATGTCAAAGTCAGTGTCACATGTTAATTTGCGGTCTTTTTTTATTTATATTTATTTTTTATTTTTTTACACGTGTTATTCCACAATTGTGCCACATGGACAAAGCCTCAATTTGTTTCCTATATTTATATTTAGCTTCAACTTAGTCCTAATTTTTGTAAAAATAAAACAATATTGTCCCTTCAAATTGAGACACAACTTACTTTTTGTATACATCTTATTATGATATTCTTACTAAAATTAACATTTTTATTAAATATTTCTTGAAATATTTTTAATTTAACTTAAAAAATTTATACAAAATACATGTTTAAGATCATGTTAGTGAGAGTTTGACTGTGATTATTAAATCTAACGTCAGATGAAACACAAATCATGCAACAAAAAAGTACATGAACAACTTAAAATAATAAGTTAAATAGTATAATATTCAAGATTTAATTATTAACTCTATCAATTCAACCATGTGAGTTGTCCTAAATATTTGGTATAAATTTTAAAGTTTGTTTAAAAATTTTCTATAAATATTTAATAAAAATGTCAATATCAATTTTAATAAGAATATCAATTTAAGATTTATACAAAAAGTAAATTGAATCTCAATTTAAGGAGGGACAAAATTGCTCCCTTTTAATAAAAAATGATGACTAAATTGAAACTAAAAAACAGATATAGGGACCAAATTGAGATTATATCCGTGTTACACAACCTTGTGGTGACATGTGTAAAGATATTAAAAAAAACATAAATTGACATGTGACACTAACTTTAACACCATCTAAAAACTAATCGCAATAACCAAATTGAATCATTCTTACGAAAATCACTGAAAAAATCAAAATCAAATTAAGACAAAAAAAAATTGAATGATCAAATTTGACACTTTTATCGACAAAGACAAGGACAAAAAAAATTAGCCTAAAATTATATATCTATAAAAGATTTTTAAAATTATAAAATATTTATTAAACATCTGTACCTCATTTTAAGTTTTTTTCTAATTAAACGAATTAGATAAATGAACGTTATATTTTTGGTTTAATCAATAATTTTTATAGTATATTTTTTATTCGTTTTAGGTTTTATATTTTGTTCATTATATTGAGTTTATGTTCTTTTAAAAACATTTAATTGAGTTTTTATTTTGTAAAAACTCATTATAACCCTTTATGTTAAATAGTCATTAACACCGGTCAGAAATATCATTATTACAAGAAAACTCTTAAATGATAATGAAGTTTAGTAACTAAAAAGTTGTAAAGTTTTTACTTACTACAGTGACCAATCTAGATACTAATGTATAAAATAATAAAAGTTATTGGTTACTAAGATAGTTACTATTATGGAAAAAAAAATTGATCGTTAAATAGATCAGCAATTCATTTAACTCATCATACACCAATTTATAAACTAATTTCTTTGGTAGTCAAACTTTGGTAACTAATATTTCGTGACTAATTAATAAACTAACTAATTTATTTGGTAGCCAAAACTAAGGGTGACAATGCAGGTTGACCCGACCTGTTTAGGCTCAACCCGCATTTGGCCCGCACAATGCGGGTCGGCCGCCCCGTCCCTCATTTTTAATGTAGGTTGAAAAGTCTGGCCCACCTCGCATAAGTGCGGGCCCGCGAGCTAGCCCGATTTTTTTAATTTTTTTTAAATTCTTATGATACAACTTTCAATGTTCTAAAAAAATGGAAAACTTTTAGAAGTTAACAAAATTATTAAGCAAAGACTTTGGGAAATTTAATGATAAATTGATAATTCAACATGTTCATCATATTCATTTTTTGACTTACAAGATCTATTCTTCAAATTGTAGTACATTAAAAAATACATAATACTTGTATTTTCCAGTCATACAAGAATTTAGAATGTTAATTTAGGAGTCCAGTAAAAATGTAACTAATATACACACGTACAATTTTTTTAATACTGACTTGCAGGACAACCCACTACAGTTCTGCGAGTTCACTCTCCTGGACTGCCCCGTGATATTTTTGCGAGTCAGTATGGTTGGTCAAGCCCTTATCATCACCCTTAGTCAAAATCTTGGTAATAAAATTTTAAAGATTAATTATAATTTTTTATTCATAATATAGTAATTATTTTAGTAACTAAAAATTTATTATTTTATAAATAAATATATAGATTAGTTATTATAGTTATTAACAATATTTTATTACTAAAATTAGTTGTTAATGAAGATTTTTATGTAATGGATATATTAAAATCTAAATTTATTATGGATTAAAATTTGAATTATCTTTTATTTAAAAAGATATTACGTGTCAAAGATTCTAAAATAAAAACTGACCTAAATTTTAATTATGTGATAGTTCTAAATTGTATTATCAACCTAATCGAAGAAACCAGGTCTAATCTTAACAAAAATAATAAAGAAATAAAATATTTAAATATAAAGATGATTATGAGTGTACATGATATGATATGGGCGACAAAAGCCTAACAAAGGAAGATGATGGAGCATGAGTTTGACTTTATTTGGTATCCACGTGCTTTCAGCCCATGCTGCTTTTATTGCTCTTATACTCATGCTATCTGCCAATAAAACATAAGTAATCAAATCGTGAAGGAAAAAAATTATATTTTAAAATTATATTTTCTTAAATACTTTATTTTTCACTCATTAAAGACTAAATACTGTAAACAGGTACTATTATATATATGTTATAATTTAGTGTTTTATACAGCATAAAACCTATATTTTTCCGTTAAAACCTATGGCAACACCATTCATTCCTAGTTACTTTGTTGGTTTATTAAGCCTTATTTTCAAAACTTAGTAAAGTAGAGATTTGATTAGTCACTGTCTATTCATTCACACAATACGATGGTTTTAGAGTCACTATTTTCTTTTCACACATCAACCTTCCCAATAAAAGTCACTCTTTTTGGATTTTTTGTTTGTAAGTTATTACAATAATAATAATGCTACATATTATAACGAGTAAACTTACATTGTCATGATATCTTTTTCAATTTACTACAAAAATGTCTGCATCACTTATTATGAAAAGTGGATTAAAATCATCGTACTAAGCCGTTATTGAATCATAGTTTTAGACTAGTGTTTACATTTTTTACGGTTCTAAGTATTAATTAAATAATTTTTTACAATAGATAAAAAACATAAAAAAATGACATAATCAAAAATTTAATATATAAAGGATACACGTAATGTTAAATATAAAAAATATATGGTTATATAAATATCAAACAAGAGTATCAAATACTAACTGAATAAAGATGAAATAATTATGAAAAAGAGTAAAAATCACTAAATGTGTATCTATTAATAAATTACGAAGCTTGGAAAAAAAATAATACAAGTTTTGCAAGTTACCTAATAAATTAAAATTGTTGTACTAATTAAAAAAAGGGAGGAGAAAGGTAAGGAATGGAACAAGACAAATTTGTGTATATACTTATCTTGTTCTCATATCTCATTAAAAAAACTCAGATAATATAGTGAATTATTAAAAGAAATCAAATTATGTACACATTCATAGTGTTAAAAAATCAATGAACATTTTAAAATAAAGATAAATTATATTGAATAAAAAATATGAGGAAATAGACAATATATAAAAAGGAGATACTTAAATTTATTATTTTAACATTTTAAAATAAAGATAAATTAAAATAATGCCTTGTATTTCTCTCTTAATTCTTTCTCAAAATACTTCTAATGTTCATACCTAATTGATATAGAAAAGTTTCAAGTACAAGTGCATACAATAGTGAAATGAATAGGTTCATTTTCTGATCCGGTGTCCATCTCGTCCAGTTCTGAAATGCAAATTGGATAATGAAAGTGCACCAAATATTTAATCCAACATTGTTTGGCTGTTTCTTGGAAACTTTTTTGTTTATGTTTTGGAAGCTTTTTTGTCAATCAGCACCCAACGTTTTCCTTTGTCTTTTGAAAGCGAGTTTAGGTTTAGCCAAAACCAAAACTCATGTCGTGTTTCATCAATTAATTATCCACCCACTTTCTCTCCACAAAAAAACCCTAACCTCTCTTTATCGGGTCTTCACTACACAGTAGAAGAGACATGCTTCAAGACTTTGACTAAAGAATCTTTCGAGGAGCCTTAGATTTGAATCATGCAACTTTATGTCCAAAACTTTCTTAAACAAACCAACAAAACCAAAAGGAATCTTTCGCATGAATTATTAAAGAAAATCTCTAATATCTTATAACTTAAAATAAAAACTTATTTCAGCCAACAATTTTAAAGAGGTTTTCAATACACTTTTTGTACTATTTTTAGATTTTTAATTTAGTTATTGGCTGATACCCTAAAAAAAGTTATTGACATTCTTCATAAAATGTTTTGGATCATCCAAAATGCTAAAGACCTAATCAAGTTGTTGTACAATTTGCAAAAAGGTATGTTGAGCTATTACTATGATGAAAAAACAATTAAAAAAGTTGAGATATTTTGTCATTGATCCACCTCCACTAATCTATGGTTATTGCATTTAAGTGCCCTATTGACTATAAGCAAAACCTGGAATCAAAAGCATATATCCACCTGAAATAGTGTTCTTTTACAACTTCTGAAAATTAATAAACTATTATTAAGCACTCAACATCATTGAAATATTTTCGCAAAATTAAAGCGAGAATAAAGTAAAAAGTGCCCTACACTGCAGATGAAAAGTGGAGAAGTTGATTAGAATAATAATAATATTATTAAAGTAACTTTTTTGTATCTTTGAAGCATTTTGAGTGGCTAAGACCAATTATTATGATTTATTATATATTAACATGTAATGTTATAATTGTTGTTTTTTTATCAACGGATCGCCGTAAGGAAATGACTCGTTAAGAAGTTAACAATTAATTTCAGTGATTAAAAATTGTCTGTTTAATGATTTTATATAATAAAAAATATTAAATAATAAAATAGTTATTATTATAAATAAAAAATATATAATTGATTATTAAATTGGTCCTTAATTAATTATAAATTAATTTAAAATTAATATTTTTGATAAAAAATTTTGATAGTTATTATTTTGTGACTGATTTTCTTCTTTTTATTTTTTGTATTGGTAAAGAATTAATTTAAATTAAAAATAGAGCACTTAAGAGATATTCTAACTCATTTACAAAAAGATGAAAGAGAGGTGCACTGCATCTCTAAAATCTGTCAAAATACAATTTACAACTTTCATGTACAAAAAACTAAGGCTCTCTTAGACATTGAAAAAAAAATATATATCAAAAGAATTTTTGAACAATGTCTAAACAACATTTTTAATAAAAAAAATAAAACTGATAATTAAAATCCTAATAACTAAATTTTAAAAATTAATTTAAAGATTAATTATAATTATTTATTATAATAATGATTATTTTAACAATTAATAACTTTTTGTTTCATAAATTAGTATCTAAATAAACCATTATGATACTTAAGAACTTTTGATGATCGTTGATAAAATAAGTTTATTTGAAGTGAATAACAATTGAAATTATTTATTAATTTTATCCTCTAAAATACGGTGCTCATTTTAGATGAGATGGATTCAGCTAACAATCTTGACTTCTAACTATTTGATTTTGAATAGTGTCTATAACGAATATTTTATGATACTTTCCTTTTATAATTATATTATTAATATTCAGCAGCTTTGCTAACTTTATTTAATGTGTATTATTCAAATCAACAATTTATTAATTTTGTATACTATATTGTTAATAAGACATATTCGGTAAATGTTCAACGTTTCATTAGTATATTACAACTCTTTCTACCAGGGCCATGATCCCAAATATTTTTGATTTTTTTTAAATTATATATTTATTTTTAAAAAATTTAAAATTTTTAAATTTAGATAATATATTTTACAAATTGGTGAAAATTAAATTATGTTTTTTCTTATTTCTTTTACAAAAGTACAATATTTTATTTTAATAAATAATAAAACATAAAATAAATATAACAAAAAAATAAAAATATTTAGGTTTAATAATTTTTTTAATTTTAATTTTTGTCTAAAAATGTCAAATTGTAATTACAAAATCATGACCAAATTAAGACTAAAATAATTGGAACACTAACTTCATATCTTTGAAATCGGGAATCAAAAGAGTAATTGAACCAAATATTTATTAAGAAGTTTTTTAATTAAACCAAATATTTATTAATATATATTTTTTTATCATTATCCTTTTAGTTTTTGACAAAATTGTATTCATCTCTCACTCACTCTCATATATTTTTTTTAGAAACAAACTCATTATTTTTGTTCTCATTTGTCATTTGTTCTTCTTTCTTGAAAAAAAAATGCAACTCTCTATTGTCTAATTTGATAATAAAATATTAGTTTAATAGTTATCATTATCTTTTATCTCATGAACATTTGTATATTTATTTTTTATGAATATAGAAGAAAAAATAATATATATATATATATATATATATTATAATTATGTTTCTTAATTTTTTATAAGATTATGATAAACTAATGTATAATATTATTTTTTTAAATGATAGGCATATTGATGAGAAATAAAATAATAAATTATTTTTAAAGTGAGAAAAAAAGTAGTGTGAAAATGAAAATAAGATAGATTTTACTTTTTCACCTCTTTTGAAGTATTATAGTAATGATCCAATTGTTCAATTAAAAAAATATTTTTTGAAACAATATACTAATGATTCAGTCTAATTATAAAAAATTATATTACTTTGATTTCTCCAAAGTTTTTAATTAAGATCTGCAACTATTTTCTACACCTCAAAATATTTAATCGAGTTGTAGAATGTAAAATCTATATATAAAAATTAAAAACACAACACTAAGCGATCACTAAAAGAACCAATAATTAACGAATTTAACACATCCATATATAATTTATACACATATATATAATATCAGCTGATATTTTCATCAATAACTAAATACTCATATTCTTTAAAGTGAATTACTTGTTTTAAAAAATCAAATCTTTATAAAATACAAATAATTATAGCTTTTTTTTTTTCTTAAATTCACTTCGACAATTTTTTAGATTAAAAAGTGACAAAGTCAATTGATACCAAGGTGAATTATTCTTCAGATGCTACAACAATAGATATATATAAAAAAAAATAGAGACATGCTAATCTCAGCTAATGCTTAATTTAACAGTGCAAAAACTATTCACTTATTGAAATTCAACTTGGAATCTGCTACGATTTATGGAATAAAATACATGGTTAGTTTATGGTTTTGTATTCGTCAGTACTTATCTTTAGGGATAAATATTCCCATATTCTAAATAATATTCTTATACTATCCTAAACCCTAATTGCCAAGTTAACAGAGTTTGGCTGCTATAGAACAAAATCTAACCTACGTATAATACAAGGCACTGTAATTCTGGACTGTAGTGAAATGCTACAATAACTATAACTATAAAAGATGATGACGAAAATCTCACATCAATCGATAAAGTAATTTAATAATATTTAAATAAGGTGTAAATTTTATCTTATAAATTTAGTTTTATAAAATTAAATTAAATTTAAAATTTACTTCTAAAATAATATCAGATTATTTTTTGAAAAAAATTATCTTAACGAAATCTAATATACTTAGACGTGAACGAGAATCTGTTGAAAGTCTGGTTCCGCATCTTCCGAAACTCTATTTTGAAAACACTTTTTTTAATTGTGTGATAGATAAAACCCAAATGACCTAAAGTTAAAATCTAGAGGGTACATATATAAATGATAAGACATATTTGAGTGACAAGATGTGAGAGAATAATGTTGGAATATAAGTGTCTCGGGTTTTGCAGAAAGAGAAGAATCCTTCTACAGAGTTGGAAGAGTGAGTTTAGGTTGCTTTCTTTGTGGGTCAACTGATATGAAAGATCAAAGAATTTGTTCATTTGACTCATTCTGCCCACTTAATGGAAGAAGAAATTTAATTGTTCTCTCTCTATCATTTCAGAGAAAGAAGAAATGATTAATTAAACTTTAGTCAAGACAGGAAATTAAATTAATCGATTTGAAATAGCACATTCACAATTACGGTAAATTTTATCTTATAAATTAATTTTATAAATTTAAATTAAATTTAAATTTACTTTTTAAAATATAGATATAAATTTTATTTTATAAAATAGAATTGAACTTAAAAATTATTTTTTAAAATAATAATTAAAATTTTAAATTTCTCAACCTGTCATATTAATGTACCGGCTTCTAGGGTTGTATTTATACAAAAATGAAGGTCAGAATTTGATTTTCAATTATCGAATACTGACCTATTTTAAAAATTGTGCCAGTCATGTAAATATAATGTACAATATATTATGTGAAGAATATAAAAAAAAAAAAAAACTGTGCTACTTTCAAAAATAAAATCGAAGTTGAAGATGGTGACAACGATGACAAAGGGATGATGGTAACATAGGTAGTGCAACAAATAAGTCATAAATATTGAGAAAAGTGAATGAGAGAAGGGAATATGGAGAAAAATAATCGATCGTGATACTTTTATTCACAACTAAAATTTATCGGTAATTATTAATAAATAATTATTAATAACTTTTTTATTAATAATGAATTTGTGATTATCAATAATTATTAATAATAATTTTTATTATTTTTTTATTATCTTTTTTATTATGTAATTATAAAATGTTTTTGAACTCAGAATATTATATTTCATTTAAATCAATTTTTTTTATCTTGGTTTCATGAAATATTTTGAGTAAGACATGCGATTTTAAAGTAAGGAGTTATTGATTTAAAGTTATTCAACTTGAACCTTAATTTAACGTGATATTAATTTTAAGTTTATAATATATTTAAGTATCCGTTATACCGTATGTTATGTTTTTATAATGTTACATATAGTTCAACTAACGTGTATTTTACTCCATGTTGCCGGTTTTGAAATGTTGAATTACGTTTTCAAGTATTGAAAATCTTGTCACCAGAATTTTTCATAAACAAGAAATCATATAATCATTTATATTACATCTTTGCTATCAGACTTATCAGTAACGTGCTATTTCCGTTAAGTTTTTTATCAGTAAAAAAAATTATTTAACTTTATTAACATTGTTTGATAAACAAATATATTTTTTAAACAGTACTTCAAAAATAAATACCTATTTTAAAAATGTTACTTTTTTATTTTTATTTTTATATATTTATTTGCTTATTTTTTTTTTAAATGTATATATTCGGTAAGATTTTATTACTATTTTCTTTTTGTTTTCCTACGTTCATAAGTTCGGATGTTATTAGTTTTTTTTTTTTTTATATAAGTTGATTTTTGTTTATAACATAAGATATTGGTAATGACATATAATAAATAATTCTCTGATATTTTTATATGACATTTTTTACTTTGATTATCATACTATTTTATAATATTTATTTTAAAATTATTATACTTATGTTCATATTGATAGATAATACATTACACTTATTTTTTACCCATTACATAAATTAATAAGATGAAACTACGACTTTTATCTAAAAGAACGATATATTTATTTTATTGTAATTTTGACTAGAATATTTTAAGATATAGTTTAAGATGAATAATATAATACACCGTATAACAATTAAAAGTAAAAAAGATAATTTAAATAATGAATAGTTTTTAAAAAAAATTAAAATTAATTAAAACTATTAAATACATCAAAATATCTTTTTATTTGTAACATTCCATATTTAACCGCCTAAACCCATTAAACAAGACATTTCATGACTGATAAAGATCAAATCATAGAATAGAATTCTAACATATCAGTATTATAAGTATCATATTATAGTTATTACAAGATAAAATAAATTGAAATACAAATATTATACATGATCATCTAAACGATTGAAGTTTTTTCAAAATATAAACACTAAACTTTAAAATAAGATCTAAACAACTATATTTTCTCTTCCTTGCACTAGTCTAACTACAAAATCTTCAATTACTAACACCAATCAAGTAATTATTACAAAAGAAAACAAACACCAGAAAATAAGACACAAATAAAAAGAGTAAACTAATGTAATTAGAAGATTAAATCATTTATAAATATAGTTACACATATCATGTAATATCTATCATTTAATTTCATTTATAAACTTAAGACTTGTAGTGACATCTCATGCTCTGCAGATCAGTATATAAAGAGTTATAGTCTACCACATACAAGGTTAGTTCATTAAAACATTTGGTCAAAGGTAAAACTCCTAGGTTAGGACCTTCTACTCCTTTCACCACATGCCTCATTCCCCTCTACTTGAAAATTTGAATGATTATTAGAGCGCCAGGATAACTTTCAATTATACCACTACATCAATGCATACACTACACAATTCAATACTAATTCTCCTTGAATTAGTATCAACAAATTCTAATTCATTAAGTATCTCTCAATCAATCATAATGAGAACCATAAAAATACTTCACATCAAACCACAAAAAACCTTAAAACAGTCAAATAATAGAAACATACAAAATAGGGCAAATAACGTTATACATAAAGTACGTCAAAATGGTGAAAATAATTTATCTAACCATAGACTTCAAAACAAAGATCTCACTGGTCGAAGTGAGAAATCATGTGTCCAGGATCAGCTGCCAAATTTTCAGTTCGATCCGGCTATTAACGAAGAGAAAATCTTCATTTTACCACAGGAGCTCAAATAAAAAAACAAGTTGGCGCCCAACGTTGGAAAAGTGGCGTCCGACGACACCAAGTCAGGGAATTAGCCAATGGCGGATCTTCACCAAATTTTTTGAGAGAGTTAAAATAATATACTCAAAATTTATATATTTAATATTACTGTGAATAATTCAATAAAAATGAATACATAATCTAATATATCTATAACTATAAAAAGAATTACACATATATAAATGAATGTCTATCATTTTTTCATATTTTTGAACTCATGATAATTGAATAATACTTAAATTTTTCAATTAACTTTTTTCTATGTAAATAACCAAATTATCTGCAAAATATTCACCTTCCATTTTATTAGCATGCATTTGATTCAAAAAGTCTTCAAACCCAACTTTTTGCTTTTGGTCCACAAAAATTGTACTATGAAGGGTTTGCAACAAACCACATCAAACCGTTCAACATATAACTCATCAATTCAACAAATCACATCAAATAGTTCAACATACAACTCATTAATTCAACAAACCACATCAAATTAACTATTAAGATGATCAATTCAACAGAAAACCAGCTTTCCATGAGACAACTTAGACAGCCCAAAAGAGTACCAAACCCTCCTTCAAAACTAATAGAGCTCACAACTCAACAAGGAACAACATAATCATGATCAGGGAACATCATTAGAACCACTGATCATTATAAAGAACATTCATATGACCCATGCGGGCCAAGGTTTCCCACATACACAAAAATTAAAATTATACAAGGGAAAATGGTAGAAAATCAACTTACTCAGCTTAAAAAATTGACCGGACATAATTAAAGAGCTCGTCACATGGTCACTCTAGCGGTCTTTGATCTTCAAACAGATGGACACAAGAGTGCAAAATCTAAAAAGAAAGATGAGAGCTCTAGGAAAAAAGATTTTTAAAGAGATAAAGTATTTGTAATAATGAATTTCGTTTATAAAATTTCTATTTATATTTTAACAGTTTAATATTAAAATAATTGAGTATTCATTATTTTAAACACTTTATCGATTCTATACTAGGTTCTCACATTATTAATATAATTATGAAACGAGCATTTTGTTTACATGTTTATTTTTATCCTTTTATATTTACCAACAATTATTTCCGATAATTATTTCGTAAATACATTTATTAATCATTCGTAATTTAATACGTAAGCTTAAAGTCTTTCAGTTAGTTGAACTAGGTCTATTAATCAAATTCGCTGCAAAAATCATGCTTTCTAATATTGGGTTGAATTTTGAATCCTATAGAATTTAATTAGAACCAAACTAATGAAGTAAACTTAAATGCAATTAAGTTATGTAAATGAAATTGCCTATGAGATGGAGCATTTAAAAACTTGGCCATCACAATTGACCATGACCTTTTAAACTTTTAGATAATAAAGAAATAATGAGCGTTTACTTGTTAGAGCTATGTGCCAACACACAAAAATAAAAAATAAAAAAAATAATGAAGGAATGAATTTTGAGGCCATGAGAAATAAAAATATGAACTCATTCATTATAAGATTTTAATTAATCTTTACTTTTCATAATTTTTTTCACTGAATTTGAGTGTGCAATAATAACCTTTACTATAATTCTACTATTCACAATTTTGGTTAAAATAAATATATGTTTAATATATAACATCTAAAATTAGAAGGTTTATTTAATTGGAAATTACAATTTTTTTTCTATTCTTTCAAAACATAATTTTTCTACTTAAAATATCATCAGAATATATGAGAATATGTGTCTCATCAATATTTTTAATATAATGTTAAGATTATTTACATATAAAAATAATTATATAATTAAAAATACGCTGTACAATAACTGATATGATAATTAAATAGGTTTATAATCATATTTTTATTCTTTTTATATTTATGACAATGATTAAATTTTTTATTTAATTTGATTTTTTTTATATTTTTTAAATAAGCTAAAGTGATTTTTTATATCAGATTAACTTTAACATCATTTAGAAAATATTTAATTAAATGTGTGTTCTTTTGAGATGAAGATGATGAATTTGAAAGAGAGTGAGTGAATGAATTTAATTAAATTTCAAAATAAGATTTGTGTTGTTTCTTTCAAAAAATTTGAAGATGAGAGGGAGTAAATTTATGAGTAAAGTTTGTGGGTGATTTGATTGATATAATAAATACATAATTTTTTAATAAATTAAAATATAAAATTACCATTTTACTCTTAAGATAAAAATTAATATACTACTATTATTATTATTATAATCATTATATATAACATATATTATTATTATAATATACATTATTATAATTCTTATATATATATATACATATATAAAATATATATATATATATATATATATATATATATATATATATATATATATATATTATTGTTATTATTATAAACCCGATATATAACACCACCAAAACTCACACTCATGAACCTCCTTCACACACAATGCAAGCAAAAACAAAATTGAGTCTGGACACATAGAAAACAGCTGACACCATAGAAATATAGTGATAAATCATTGGTTGATTCCTGCAAATCACTTCTAAAGTGATTACATGAAATAAAGAGCATATCTCACAAATTAACTATGTTTCTCTCTCCCAAATTTATTCAAAAGAACACATAAAATATTCTAAATTTATCTCTTCTAATCACTTAAAAAAAAAATCAATAAACACGAACACACTCTAAAACTGATTTAATATAAGAATCACATTAAACATTTTGTAAAAATCACAATAAAAAATAAACAAAGGTGAAATATTAAATTATTATTACTACCAGATAAATATACTATCAAACCAAATTAAATAATATCATATACACTAAAAAGTAAAAATGAAAATTTGTCCTTTTATATATATATATATATATATATATATATATATATTTATTTTTTTTTTTTGTGTCATTATGATTTATCATACAAGTTATACAAGTTTTACTAGTAATGAAAAAAGTTGCACAGGTAAAAATATGAATATAAAAATATACAATAATTTGACCAGTGTCAAAGTCAATTTCCAAAAAAAGTTAAATATATGCTTTATTTAATTAGTAAATTCAATAAATTGTAGCTAAATATTCAACCATAATAGTGTCAAAAATAATATAATCTAAAATAGCTCTCAAAAAATATAAATAATAAAAATCAATATAATCAATTAAAATTAAGCCATTAATTATCAACATAACTTAAAAGATTAACCCTTTTAAAAATTCATATGGTGACATATGCAATAAAAAGTCATTCCTTATTTAAGTACATAACAAGTTGCATCTTCTAGTTCTAAGATATTTTCTTTTGCATTTCAAATTTTACCCTTTTTTTTTTCCTATTTTACGCAAAGTTTGTTACAGCAGAATCAATGACAACAGAAAGGTACTTTGGCTAGATTGTTCGTCCCAACTAACCTACACAAATTTAAGATAAATTAATATATTAAATTCTATGTACTTTTAAATTATTTCTTTTAATTTTTTAAAAGATTTCAGTTAAATATACACAATTTTTTTATCAATAACAAATATTTAATTAATATTTTAGTTTTAATATTTATTAAATTAATTTAATATAAAATTCAACGTGGTTACATATATTAAATTTATGTTAATACTGTAAAAGTGTGATCACATATCAATAACTTTTTGTATTTTTTTTTGTTTACTTTACAATTAAATTTTTCGATTTTGAGTTAGTGGAAAAAAAAGTGAGAAGACAGTGGATGAGATATATGTGAAGAAGAAAGGTACAAGAAGGTGAAGAAAGATGAAAACAAAAATAACCAAAATAAACTAAAAAAGTAAAATCTAAGTAGTAATATTTGATCATTTTGTATTTACATCAATTTATTGATGCACTGATACTTCAACTTGGATTACGTATTCGTATCTGACACGTATTGTATTCGATATTTTATGATGCTTTAACGATATTTATCAATAAAGTATCTAATTTATAAAGTTATCACACACTACAATAAAATCTTTGAATAATAATAAATTTTAGTGACAAAAAATATCTAGTCACATCTATAGTGACCAAATTGACAACTAAAATAGTTTCAAAAAATTATAATGGATAATTAAAATAGTTTCAATTATGAATTGATTTCTAAATTAGTCACCAATATTAACTATCAGATTTTGGCTACCAAAATAATTAGTCTCTAATTAGAAAATTTAGATTCACAAATTAACAATTATATATTTATTATGTTTGTAGAAATTATTTTATACTTTTCAATATTCATATATCACGTATCGTATCCTACTATTTTGAAAATAGACGTATTGACGTATTAAATACGTGTCGTATCCGATATATGTATTGTATTGAAGACACGACATTAAATGTTTTCAAATAAAATTAAATTTTAATTGAAAACAAAAAAAAGTTAAATAATTATATTAAATTGACTCTACAAATATGTTGAGACTAAAATATTAATTAAATTTAATTATATTCTAAAATACATAATTTTTAATATTTACAAATTAATCCCACAAAACATTTTGATAATTCTTTAAAAATGTCATGAGTGTCAATTTAATAACTATAACTATAATTATAATCATAATCTCACTTTTGTAATGGAAGATCATTATTGCAGTATCTCTAAAGTGTATCACATTATTTAAAGGGAGTGAAATTGAATTACTTAAAGATAAATTGTTAGTTAACTGAAAATCTCAAATTAGAAAATGATGTTTTCAGGCTTGATCTATATTTGGAAAGATAACATTTATTGAGTAATATTTTTTTTGGTAAAGTTTCCTTCATTCTATAAGAATCCAACTTTTCCAATTTAAAATAAAAACTTTTACCGTAAAAATCCCATATCACTTCTATTAATTTTTTTTATACAAAATAGCACTATTATTTGATTCTTAGAAATTTTATGTAAATAATTTTTAGAAATATATTTTATCAATCAAATAAAATACAATAATTTTTAAGCATTACAATTTCCCAATTTATATCTATAAAGTAAATGGCCGATTCGGTATAATAATTACATATTTTACTTTTAGTATATAAAAAGTATTATAATATTAATATAAAAATATTAGTTTCGTTAATTTTAATTAAATTCAGTGAATAGTTGAGATAGTAAATGAAAATATATTTAATAGTTATCTTTTAAAAAGAAAAGTTAATACTAATATACAAATTAATGTAAAAGAGGACCCTTTATCATTTCACTTTTATTTTATAAACCCTAATTTATATTCTAACATTACAATTTCCACCTATGAAGAGAGTTGTCATATACCAAAATATATTAATCTTCGGTGGCTAGGGTTACTGAACAGGGTTATAGACGGAAACTGCAAAACTTAAATTAAATTAATATTCACAGCAAAAATAAATAAAAGAGTGAAAATTTTCAAAATGAATAAAAAATTAAAATGAAGAAGGAAGGTTCTCATCAGCACCGCAAAAGAAAACGAAAAAGAGGCCATTCTCCCTCCTTCTCTCATAATCCAAACCTGCCCCTTTTCCTTTTTGTTTTCTGCCTACAAATATGAATCATCTCTCACATTTTCTTCCACCTCCACCTTCCTTATTCTCTCGGTTTTGCTCCTTTCTTCCTCTGTTTCTTTCCTTTTCCTCACAACAAAAACTCATTTCCCCTCAACACGCATCGATTACAAGGTTGTTAATTGCTTCCCCTGCAATTCCTTCTTGTTCCCCTTTTCCCAAGTTTATTTAAGGTTGTCGGTGTCAACCTCGTCCAGATTTCAGATTTTGTCGCATTGCGATCTGGGTTTTGTTCTTTTGATCCTCTTTTTCTCCTAGCGTTGTCTTTGCTTCGTCTTCTTCTTTGGGTCTTGTAAATATCTGTTTTTCATTTGTTTGACCTGCTGGGATTCTTGATGGTTTCTGGCTTTAAAAAATAAATTAAAAAGTGTTTTCTAGTTTTCTATGGTGCGGGATCAGACAGATAAATTGAGGAAAAAAAAGGGGAAGCTTGGTGGATTTCTGTCACGCATTTATATAGTTTTTGTTTTTTTCTGGAAGCCGGGTTTGTCTCTGTAACTTTTGTCGTTGGGGTGTTCTGGTTGTTGATTTTTTTGTTACAACTTGTAATGGAGCTTCTGGACTGAAATTTCTTTACAATGGAAGTTTACATATATTGTTAGATCCCTTGGTTATTTATGTGGTATTAATCACTATTCATTTTTTTGGTTCAGGGTTTAGCTTAAACTAGGATTGTAGGCACAGATTTCTCTATGGTGAGCTTCTTCTTCTTTTCTGCTATTTCATAAAGGATTGGATTTTTTTTTTTTTTAAATATGGATCGATGTGGTTTTGCTTTAATGTGTCCAATCTCTTTGGTTGTGATCGCTAGGGAGAAGCACCAGCATTGCATGTTGATGACCTGCAGGATGGGGCTCAAAATGGCCTTGAATTGAAAAACGGAACTTGCAAAGCAACTGCTACCATTGGTGATAAGACGGTGAGTTTGTGCAATATGTTAAAAGATAATTTGTATGTATGTTGTTGCTCATGATTAGATTAGTGTCTAGCCAAATCTTCTTCTGCCTAAAGCAAAAAGTGGGCCTCCATTTTTTTGACAGTATGTCATTGGTGGAGCTGATGATGGAACTTTGTCCATTGAAGTTCAAATTTTTGACCGTAATCTTGGAGAATGGTCAGTTTAAGGTTTCTCCGCTTCATAATTGTTGCTCACATGCTTTGTTGCTGATATCTACTTGAAATTTCAGGGTTCGTCCCACTGTGAGGGGCACCAAACCCGGATCGTGCAAAGGCCTTTCAGCAGTACCTTTGGAAGACAAAATACTGATTCTTAAGAAGGGTTCTAAGCCAGATGATCAAATATGGTTCCTGGAGGTTGGTGTTTCCCGCACAAAATCCTTGGCATATTCATATTTCAACAGAATATTACTGATGCATGGAAACACCAACCGTAGTAAATTTCTCATTATTGCCCAATATAAGTTAAATGTCTCAATATGCTATTGGCAGGTTGACACCCAATATGTTAGGCAGCAGCAAGAATATTTGGGGACTGAGGTAGTTGCATGGAGTAAAGGTGTGGTAGGAAAGGCTGAGAAGCCTGTTGTCATTAGTGGTCCTTCTGGAGTTGGCAAAGGGACATTGATATCAATGCTTATGAAGGAGTTTCCATCTATGTTTGGTTTTTCTGTGAGCCACACCACCCGTGCTCCGAGAGGTATGGAGAAGGATGGGGTCCACTATCATTTTACTGAGAAGAGTATAATGGAGAAAGAAATCAAAGAGGGAAAGTTTCTTGAGTTTGCTTCTGTCCATGGTAATCTGTATGGAACAAGTGTTGAGGCTGTGGAACTGGTGGCAGATGCAGGGAAAGTTAGTTTCCTGTGCTTAACTATTATTATGACTCATTTATTTGGAACCTTTGTTATTGTAGTATTATTTCCATGTTGTAAGATTGTTGTCCTTTAGATATTATTTTTAACTTCTCATTATCTGAGATAATGATTTTGTTTTTAATTGTTTCAGAGATGTATTCTTGATATTGATGTTCAAGGTGCAAGATCTGTGAGGGCTAGTTCTCTTGAAGCCATATTCATCTTTGTATGTCCCCCGTCAATGGAGGAGCTGGAGAAGCGCCTTCGTGACCGGTGAGTTGTTGTAACATGGTGAAGCTTTTTAGTTTTCAACGAGACCATGATTTTTTTGCTAAATTCAATGTTTTGGAATCAGAGGGACAGAGACTGAGGAACAGATCCTGAAGCGACTAAGGAACGCAAAGGCTGAGATTGAGCAAGGCAAATCTTCTCACATATTTGATTTCATCCTGTACAATGACAAACTTGTTGAGTCTTACGACAGACTTAAGGTAATTGTTTGTAAAACGAATACCTCCTTAATAATCTGAGATGTTTTATGACCATTAATTTTCCTCACTATTCACTGGTGCAGAAACTATTGGGACTTGATGATTATGTCACTACTCCTAAATCAGGTAAGAATTATCCTAGTAAAACACGGTATGTGGTTTCGTAATTTTAAAGCCACTAAGATTAATTGACGTGTTTAATCTTGTCAATGGAGCAGGCCCTGGAGAGGTTGATCTACCAATTGACCATTCAGTGTCAAAAATTGATAACAAAATCATCATAAACCGCATTTCCTCAGGAGAGAAGGAATCAAAGAATTTGTAAGCCTTCTGAACAAAAGTCACTCATTTCGCACCAAAGGGTATCAAACTGACTCATCCTTTGTGTTAACAGGATTATATTAGATGTTTCCTCACTAAAAGGAGGTGCACCTGGACGGACCAGAGGCCTAAATTTCCAAGCCATTGGCTCGTTCTCAAATGGATTGACTGAGATAGAGGGACTTAGCTAACATTCAATGGACCTGGCCAACTAACTTGGTTTTCAGAAAATGGGCACGTGATAAGGCTTTAGATTTACTTCTTAAAACAATTTTTTTACCCTTGTTGCGTTCTTTCATTGTTATGACTATTGAATTGATTTTAGAGTTGTGGATCACTCAATTATTATTCTCTGCATAGGCAATGAGATTATTTGTGTTTTGGCGTGTCAAAGAAGGCAAAATGTGGTATAAATTTCTGTATTCCCCCACCCTACCTGTAGATTAGGTGCTAGACTACCAATGGAGGTTAATTTCTAGCCATATGTTTTACCCTTTGAGTTTGTTGGATACACTTGTTGTATGTCAGAAATATCTTCGGTACATTCAAACAGTTGTATTGCGGTAGTCATGCAAAATCCATCTACATCTTTGGTAACGACACATTCACTTAGGAAGCTTTTGCCCCATTTTACTACCATTAGTGTTCCAACCTCAAAAGGGCTTTGCCTCATTTAACTTTTAGCCCCTACATGTACATGTGGTTCGTTATTCCCAATCATTTCATATATTTCAGCATCTAGTGTGAGAGAGCTTGAGCATTGTCAACTGATAGAGACATAGTAATAAAAATGGCTAGGCTTAAATGGTTAAGAATTACGGTGATGTAAAAAGGCTAGCTACTTTTTATACTTTTTTGTGAATTGAGCCCTATGAAGAAATTTTTGATCAAATTTTCAACCCTAACATTGTCAAAGTGGTGCGTTTCTGAAGAATGACCACTCTACGACAGAGAGAAGGGACTTTAATGTGGCTAACTTATGGAATGTATACCTTTTCAAAGGACAAGAAAAACGTTTCCTTCGTGTTACACTTTCCCAAACTTTGATTTGTTATGCAGATATTTCAGAGTACGTGGACAAAAGTTGCAAATTATATTCTAGAACTTCTTTCGATGTAGCTTTGAAATTTCAACATATGTTAAGAATATGACAACGCTCCCACCAAACTATACTATGAACGTATTACACGATGCCAAGTTTCTATGGATCTTCAAAGTCTACTTGAACTACCTGTTGTCTGTCAATGACAACTGAAACCTTGGCCCCAGACCAATGTTTGCAAGATTATATGAAAGGTCTGTGATTGAATACAAATACAAATTGTACACGTATCACTAAAGTAACTAAAAGTTACGTTCCACTCATATACGTCATTTCACTTTTTGCATAAAATAAACTCAAAAGACTATATAGAGTATGATATTTTGTACTGTTTAAAATCTAATTGAACACCAGTTCAAGATTTTCGTTCAATCTTGTTACACTGCATTGAAAAGTAAGATAATAGAAAAAAAAAAAGCGTCCAGGTGTTTGTTTTTTAGTTGTCAGTTCGTTCTACTTCATCTTGTGAGAAGGTTTAAAGTTCTAGAACATCAAAACCAACATATATTTCTACTTAACCAGTTTGCACCTATTCATTATAATTTTCCCCTTCTTCAAAATAGAAGATAATTTTAATTTTACAACTTGGGGGGACACAGTGAAGAGAATAATTAATTGGCAGAGGTGGTTAATGCAGTTTTCAGTTGAGAGTTGTGGAGCAACAATGAAAAGTGGAGTGATACCGACATAAGATAGAACAGAAGATGGGTTGTGTCGTGCGAGGTGATGTGTCGTTTAAGTGTTTGGTTAAGAAGGCTGTCACAGGTCGATCACTTGACCAAAGGCACTGCAAGTTGTATAGAACTCTTTGAAATTGCAAGGTCACTATTTTTCCACATAGTATTGTGATAATTATGATTGCAACAAGTGTAGGTTTTTATTTTGGGGTTGGGTTGAAGTTTGAAGGGAAAGATGGGGGAAGGATTGTAGGGTAGAGTAGAAGTAGAAGACATGACCCCACAGGTGTGTGGTGGTGCAAGTTGGTACCTTTTGGGGTGAGTGTGGGGTGGAAAGAGCTTCACGGAACCAAGTTCACACGCGTCTCAATTCTCCTTTTCTTTCTCACACCAATGCCAAAAGCAAAGACAAACACTTGGAGTATGGTGCAGGGTGGGGTTACTTCTTAAACAACACCCATTTTCACATTCAAATAATTCCCATGACTCTCACTACTATGCCATAAATTCTTTTACTTCCTTTTCTATCACATCATAACTCACATTCTTTTGGGTTATTATACTTTCACACTCTAATCTTTTTCTTACACTCAACTCACATCTTCCTCAATCATCATTTTATTAAATTATTTTATTTATATTTATTATGTTAATATAATATTTTATTATAAAAGTCCATTATCCAATGGATGTTGACACCAAAGGTTGTTGTCAAACATTTTTTTTATATTTTTCTTCCTATGACCGTGCTGGGTAAATATATGTGTTCAAATCCTAAATTTGCATAAATTCATAAAATTGACTGTAGTTAAAATTATTTCACCAACGCGTGTCAGCATAAAAACGTCTGTATTATTCTGTTTTTTTTTTCTGTTCATCTCATCGTCTTTTTAAAAACAAACAATCTTATTTTGGAAAACAAAAATAATATTAATAGTCTCTTAAATAATTTATTTTCTGTTCATAATATTTGAATTTACAATCTTGCTTAAGATAAATAAAGCATGTTAGAGACTAATTATAGCATTATGTGCTTAATATTTAATAATAAAAATAATCGTACATATTTTTTAAGATACAAGAATGTTAAGTATTCTCAAAGTTTTTAAAATATAATTACCTTAAAATTTTCCTCTTTCATATATAGATGTTCAAGTTATGTTCTGTTTATGCAATCATATATCAATTTAGAATAAAAAAAAAAGATTTTTTTTCCTGAAAGAAAGAAAAAAAATTGAAAAGTCACAGTTAATTATTATATAAGAAATATTCTATCAATATTTATGTTATGTAATTATTATATTCTAAATATTTAATTTACGTGTTAATTTTTTTATGATAATAAAAATAATAAATAATTTTATTATTATAATTATGAAATTAAATATAAATAATTTTATAATTTTATTGTAAATAGTTTTTGTCTTAAATAATTTATTAAAATAATAAATAAAATAAAATTCTTAACAACAACTAAATTTATTTAATTTTATTTCTTACTTAATCTAAATAATTTTACTTTTTAACCTTTTTTACTCTCTTTTCTCTTCTATTTATTTTCTTTCACACACTTTCACTTTGTATCACCTACATGACATCTACTTATATTTGTTATGGTATAATACTACTACTAACCATGTATAGCATAAAAAATAACAGAAGTCCTTGCAGTTTAAATTTTGTTCACGAAAAACATAAACTTGTCGTAGATGCTTGCTTAAGTTCAAATACTGGAAAATGATCGTTTGATATCTACTTATTTTTTTCTCTATTTCCACTTTACAACCTATTATAATAATATAATAATGTGTATTAAAATTTTAGATTAAAAAATAAAATAATGTAATTAAAATATTATTATATTGAATTGTAAGATGAGTATATCTTATTTGACGGGTGTGAAAATATTATGTCTCTAAAATATTTGAACGATAGACATTACTTTCAGACAAAATATTTGGTTGGTGGTTCATACACGTGTAACTCCATTGTAAGGACACAAGTGTATCTAAAAACTTCCCATTTGGAAGTTATAATTATCTGAAAATCTCAAAAGACTTTTTTTTTTTTTTTTTCTAACTTACAAACATCTTTTGTTTCTCAGTGGGTGCTTGCATGATGAAGAGACAAACCTTCATCTCCTCAGGTTTCCATTTTAAACTAGAAACAAATTTTTAGAATGTGACTTCTTTGTTATAATAAAACATTATTAAGAATAATTAAAAGAATTACTTACAACTATTATATTTACTTACCAAAATTAAAAGTTTGATACTTTTTAAGTTGTAAAGTGTTTTAACTCACAAAATCAACTTTAGAACTTGAATTAATTAGACCGCACATTGTAGTATTACATTTCGTTAGTTATTTTCGGTACAAAAGATTGGATTTTATCTTCCTGTTTGTTGAAATTTCTATACTTTCTTTAAATTCCTACAGCAAATTTGTATAATATCTCAAAATTTTTTTCATCATTCTATGCTTTCTTCTTATACTCTTTTAGCTTTCAAGAACGATTATGGATTAGAATTGTTAGAATTAGTTCTTACTTTAATCTAATCTAATAAAATAAATCAAATCTAAAATCTAAATTATTTTATTTAGTTTTAATCTCACCAAATCCAACCTAATGTAAGTGTACTCTTACCAAATTCACCCTAATGTGTTAAATTAGCCTAACTTGCATTCAAATTGACTTAGATACAATTTTAGACTTATATGGGCTTGTCCTAGCCTAATTCAATTTGACTTTGGACATAACCCAATCCAGTCTAACCTAGGCTTTGCTCGACTAATTTTCTTTGGTCCTGATCAACCAAACTTGATTTGGACTTAGGTAAATCCACCTGACCTTTTCGGACTTGTACCCAATCCAACTTGACTTGTGTCAAACCTGACTTGACTTGTATCCAACTTGACCAGACTTGTGCCCAACCAAAGCTGACTTGTCATGAAGTGGGCCTAGCCTGACTTAGGCTGACATGTCCTACAATAACTTGCCCTTATATAAGCCCAACATGACTTGCCCTGATGTAAGCCCAACATGACTAAATCCAACTAGACTAAGTCTAATGACATGTGCCAAACTTGACCAATTTTATGTGGTTCCAACCTAAACTACTTAACCTAGGCCCAACTTGACCCATATTAAATTAGGTTTGGCCTATCCCAACTTGATCCTACATGGTCCTGACTGAAGACATCTTAATCAGGGATTAGTCTAACTAGGATGTGACCTAGCTTGGTTTAACGTGAACTCAACCTGTCTCAGCCTAACCCAACTTGATATGACCGAAACTTGACTAGATTGACATGGTCCTAACCCTTACTAACTTTACCCATGGCTAACCCATCCCAACCTGAGCTGACATGGGCCTAACTCAATTTGGTTGATCTAAGCTTGACCTAACATGGACTTAACCTGACTTTACCTAACATGGACTCAACCAAACTTGACCCAACATGGTTGTAGCTTGATTAAGACATGACTTAAGCCTCGTCCTAACTTCACTTGATTCCATGTGGGTTCAACATACCTTGACTTGACTTAATCTAACATTGGGCCCAATCCAACTCAATTTTTGGTGGACCTAGTTTGATATGAACTGATAGAGAATTATCCCAAAATTCCATACAAGAAGAACTTGAAGATGAACCTTTGGGTTTTCTTTTAGAAATTAGTTATATTCTATGTTTTTGGGCTTTGAGCTTTCTTTTATAAATTAGTTTATCTTTTAATATTTTGGGCTTGGGCCTTCTTGTAGGGTTTTCAGGTTTGCTTAAACTTATGTGCCTATAAATAGAGGTACCAAAAACTGATGTGGACTTTTTAGTCATATATTGAATTTGATTTTATTAAAGAGAGGATTCTCTTTGTTCTTAGCTTAGGCCTCCGGTTCTTATCAAAGATTAACCATGTATCGCTTCAGCTTAGGCCTCTATCTCTGTCTTATTCTGCGTTCTTCTCTGATTTATTCGTGTCATGCCTCTTGAGAATTTCAAATTCAGAAACGATCATACTCTTTCCTGGATAGAATCGTATCATGGACTCTACTCAACTTATCTTGACCTAACCTTAGCTCGACCTAGGTTTAATTGAGAATGATGTAGGTTTGACTTACTTAGGTTCATCTTAACTCGACTTGGGCTTGGTCTAATAGTAGTCTGGTCTAGCCAACTTGACTTAATCCGATCTAGCTTGACTCGAGTATGATTCAACTTAACCACACATGACTTGGGCATAATCCAACTCAACCTTGCATGAGCTAAGTCCATAACTTAGGTCTAATTCAACCAAACCTTGCATAATCTAACCTAATAAAAGACATTGATTTTGGATTTTCAAATTCTTAAAAAAAATCAATCTATATACAATCCAAATCCAATTAATTGAATTATACTTAAAATCCAAAACTATCTATTTAAATTTGAGATAAATCTATTAAAATAAACTTAAAATGATACATTTTCTAAAATATTCATTTCTATTGTTTAAATAAAAAAATATCACTCCTTTCAAAATATGTCCATACTTTCTAAGTTACATGTTTTAGCGTAATAGTTTATCATGAAATATATTTCAATTTTTTTTTCTTCACAACCTTGCAATTATTTTTTTAGTAGTCATTTATAAATTAGATATTTTAGATTAGGCAATTCAAAATTATATTTCATCTTTTAATATCATGAAATCTACATCATTTGTAAATTACATAATCCTACATCATATTTTGGATGATAAATTGCATATTTTGAAATATAACCTCAAATCAGATCATCAATATAATACGGTCTAGATTATGTAATTTGAATTATAAATTTGAAACTTTATACTTTATAGTGTATTAATAAATAAACATGTGTTATATTTCATATAAATGTGCTGGTGATTTCTCTGTGATTTTTGTCAGCCCACTTTGTGCCAATGTCCAGCCCAATTAATGTCATCTAAGGACGGTTGATTTGTCGGGTCTTTCTTCGTGCACTTCCAAAAGTTCTTTTACAGCTCCAAACAATTTTTTAAATTCCAAAAAATATTTTTTGATCATTTAAGTAAAGTTACTGACATCTTTATAACGCTTTTATTTTCTTACATTACATAATCTTAATCTTGGGTGAAAAATATTAGTCAAATAAAAATAAGTCAACGTATATATGATATAACAAATAAAAAAAAAAAATACAGGCGAAATCAAAGGCAATGAAAAAACAAAATATCCCATGCGGGTCTTACCTCTCTCATATGTAACCTATGAGATATTTAACGAAACATGACTCCTCTGACATGCTAAACAAATTTGATTTCAACTCACACATAAAAAATTATAAATTGACATTATTCTTAACTCAAAACTATAAGATAATAGAATTTTTTTTATTCTTATATGATGTTTAATTTTTTATTTTTATTTAATGTGATACTTAACTTATTTGAATTCTCGATGTAAATAAATAGTAATTGAAAATATGTTTGCTGCTTCTTGCAGGAATAACATTTAGGACATGGTTGATTTTCAGCTGGACTAGTCCAACCTTCACTTAAACTCGAAACTTGTATGTTGGTTAATTGAATTCAACTAAAGTTTGAATTGTTTGAATTCAAAACTATTAAATCAAAATTAACAAGTATGATTTGAACACTATTTCACTTTTTGGATAGATATTCCATCACAAAGCAATCCATCTTTGGATTCTCATTTTGCTGCTGCACATGCCGTACTTTTATTTCCATTTTCTATTCTTTTTTCAGCACTGTCAAAGGTATAAGGATGACAATGATAATGATAGACAACATTTTAATTTACCACTCAGGTTTATTCTTTCTAACACATCTGCAACTTTAATCATATAAAGTAAACTGGACGCTTCTGAGTTCATGCACAGCGCCATAGAGAACATATATACCTATCTATAATAAGACAGAATTAGACTTCCTTTAACATACATTATTTCTGCATTATCAATGGAGTGTGATATGTTAAAACAGTTCGGATTCTCTACTATATTTTTTATGTTGTCCTCTGTTGAGTATTAATAATGTACAATGATGGTATTTTAAATTTTTTTTTAATATATTTTAAAATATCAAACTCAATGTCCATAAATATATTTTGAAAGTACATCAGAAGAATAATACATAAAACTTCGGTTGGCACCAGAAGTTCATAAAATCTGAATGTGCACTTCTTAGTTACCATATTTTTACTTACCTGAAATTAAATGTTTCTACTCATTTTAATTGAGGCAGTAATGCTTGATTTAAACAATGTGGCTGGTATCTACAGAGTGCCTTTTATGAGTGTTGTAGAGATGAAAAAAAGAAGCATGAAAAGAGGTATAGAAGGACCAGATGAAGGAATATTCAAAATCAAAAAGCATTCACTTCCACATTCAAAAGTTGCTTTTTTTTCCTCCTCTTTCTTTATATATAGCGTGGAGATAGCACTAGCAAAAGAAAAGTAATATTATTAACTGGTTTACCTTTAGAAAGATATCATATACATGGACACATATTCACCAAGCAAAGCAAGGTATCTTTTAATTAGTCTACTCATTATAATAATACAAATTTCACTGATGAAGCCAAAGACAATCAAATTCTTCAGCAAATGAGTTATGTGATACAAATTGAAACTGCATGAATTCCATACCCTTAGAAAGACAGAAACATTAGATAACTGATAAATCAATTACAAAAAGAGCTTCATGTCTTAGAAATTTTGATTTGTTGCACCACACACCAGACAGAAAAACTAAAGCAAAAACCAGAAAAAGGTAAATAAAAAAAAGTCATGCCTAAGTAATAACAATCAGAGTACGTCAATGCACACTGCAAAATGGTTACAAACTTTGTCTCTTCCAAGGATCAACTGAACTGAACTTCATACTTTCTTGGAACTAGATTGAAGCTTTCAAGCTGAAACATTTCTGAGTGCAGAAAAGAAGAACAACTCTATATCCGGTGAAGCAAAAAATGTCACTGGAGATCTATTTGATGAGCAATTGGGTATTACCAGTGCCCTTCTCTTCTTTGGAGCTGGTGGACATGTTAGCACCTCTGGTATTCTGAACCTTTTAGCCTTTGGTGTAGCACAGACACTTGAACAAACACCTTCACTACCATCTTCCTCAACATTCGTAAAACCTTGTTCTTGGGAGCTAGAAGAAGCAGTAGCATGCTCACATGGCCTTGTCATTGATCTTTGCTGCTTCGTTTCCTCAAGCTTCTGCCACTTGATTTGAGTTGTTGTGATAGAGGATGGCGCCATATCAGGTTCTGCTACAGCTAAATCTTACTTTCTTTGGTTTCAGCCAAAACCAAGTGTTGTTTATAGAGAATGTGAGAAACCATGGATTGATGATCACTCAGCTGAAAATACATAGTCTCTGTATGAGAAACATGTGAAGGAATTTTCAAAGCATAAAACTATTTGAGAGGTTGAAAAGTTTCTTGGCCTGCCATAAAATATAATACATAAATATGAACCTGAACTGCTACCACTAAGAAATTTATAATTAACTTTTATTCAAACAAGTGTTGATAAGATGGAAAACTCTCGAAGAACCTGGGCCAGCTTATTACTCTTCTCTATGAACAGGAATCACACCTTTTTGCTCGAGGTTATATATAGGGTATAACCCTCATTTAGTACTGCGATTTGGGTGAGTAATTAAGTTAACAAAGTGTGTTAAAAGATACTTAATTAAATGATACAACTTTTAATGGAAAAGTTAACATTTTAACCAAAAGTTGCAGAAGCCGCAGCCAAGAAAAGATAAAGCTTTTAAAAACACAATCATCTTTCTTTTCTTTTTAAGTAGAATATTAAAGAGAATTTTTTTAATAAAGTTTTAAAAGTGATTTTAAGATTTTATTCTGTAAAAAATCACTTTAAATGATAATCCATAGGTGGTTGCATTTTTTTTTTATATTGTGAATAGAAAAAGGATAAATCAACACTTCCATAAGGTATACACCCATTTTACATCTTTACCTGTATTTATTCATTTATTTTTATTAGAACTTATTGGTTAAACTATTGCTCTATTTTGGTTAAATTGATATAATTATTAGTTAAACTATTGTTTGTATCAATATATCAATAGTAACACATTATAACGTTGTGAAGTTCTTATAACAATCACTAACATGAATAATCAATACGTGAGACATTGTGTCAATTATATCATATATGAACAATATCTAAGTGACATGACATTTTTTTTTCATTTACTTTGGTTAATTAGTTAAATTAATATAATTGATGGTTAAATTCATCTCTAAACCAATATATCAATCATACTACATTAAAAAAAGTTTAAAGTAAGTCGTATGGTATAAACAATCTTGACAATGTATATTTATAAACACTCTTCTCGATATTTTCGACTTCATGTATTTAATATATATATATATATATATATATATATATATATATATATATATTTTGTTGTAAATTATTGAATGTGTAGCGTATTAAAGATTTTAACAAAACTGTATATACATTAGTCATTTATATTTCTAGAAAACTATAGGAAATGGATTCATAATTTTCAAATATTAGATAAGAAAAATTCTCAAATATCAGGCATCGTCTAAGTCTGTTCCAAATCAGTATGATCTTGGTTTATTTTGTTAACTTCAGTTTAACAAAATTTAATTATACACGCTAAATTCCAAAGATGTTTTCATTTAGTTTAGGTTCACTACAATAATAAATTCCAAATGAAAACTAATGTAAAAGGACAATTTATGCGCTTAATTTGTGGAAAAACATATGTATTAGTTATAATTAAACATTTATAAAAGACCATTATTTCAATTAACTTTGTAGGAAAAAGCATTTATGAATTATATCTAAAATTTTACAAAGTAAACAGTTAAGTGAATTACATACGCATGAAATGTTATTACAAAATGCAAGCTGTCTCCGTCTCCTTTGATAACTATATGTTCTTTGGAATCATAAAAAAACTTAAAAACTTTCGAAGCTCATGATGAGAAAGAGAAAATATACATCGCCGGTCAGTTCAACCTTGCGTATTTGAGCCCACGTCAAAAACTATTTGGGCATACTGTAATGGACTCATTCCTTCTCGACTTTTTCATACAATTACTTTATGGGTTCTCTCTTCCTGCACCTCCTTTTTTTTTCTTTCTGCACCGAAAAAACCCATAATCCTCAAGATACCCTTTAATCCTATCCCCTCAACCTTGTCAGGTCCTCATCCCTCACAAAGTTTCCATTCTTCCAGCGCCTCTCCCATCATTGCTGGGTAGCCTAAACCCTTGCTCGCCGGAATTGAAGATGGTGGAGGCTTCCTCAACGATGTTGAGGTCCATAATCACTAAACCCCTGTTCCAATTGAAATTCTGTAATAAAAAGTGATGGAAGAGAAATTAATGAAGAATGGGACGTGAAGAATGATAAAGTAAGGGATGGTTTTTCATGCAGAAGCCTTCGTCCGCGGAAATTAGTTTACAACGGGAGCATGGCCAAAGCCGGCACCAGCGTAGGATTGTTCCAAATTAGAAACTATGTCCCAGATTGGAACTAAAATGTCCCAGATTCCGAAATACAATTTTTTTGGAAGTAGTGTTCCGGAAGGAAATTTTTGATGTAGAAATTTGTTTTACAACATTTGGTCCCGGAATTATTTTGTATTTCAGATCGGGTGTTTTGAAAAAATAAGGTCAAATTGAATGTTTAGGAAGATATTTTCGGATTTAGAAATATCTTCGAAAATCTTTCTCAGCTCAAAAGCCACAGTGTGTTTACTCACTATGCACTATTGCAAAGCCATACTCACTCACCTTGGCCATTGAGTTTTCATCCAACATAACAGTCTCACATTTTTTACGGTACCATGACTCAAACTTCCTTCCTCCAAGTTAACCTCTTGCAAAGTGAGGGATCCTCTATGTACTTATCCAAAGAACCGTTTTTTGGCATATTCATGCACGAAAAACCTATGGCTAAACTCACAACAGTAAGCCTTCCAGCTTCATAAGGTCCTTAGCATTCCCGAACTTCCTTTCCTATGCATTCAAGCCTTTATCCGCAACCAGGGAATTGTTTGGTGATCCGAACTTGAACATACTGTGATAAAGATTGATGGAGAACACAGATTGATGGAGAACTTGAACATACTGTGATAAAACATACAGGGAATTCCTATTATTGTCTTTGAAGATGATGAAAACAGTTACCTGCTGGAAGATAACCTTTACCATAATCTTTTACCCATAAGAATCCAATGCTCACATAAGAAAAATGAAAATTTAAATTCCTTTGGATGTTGTAATAAAAATTTAACCTCTTATGTACAAAATAACAATGTTATTTGTTCTATGCTGTCCAATCTTCATGCTTTCCATCATGATACGGGAGCTCTTGAGTGATTCACCCCTCGTCTTTAACACAAAAATTAAATTGATGAGGAAACGTTTTTTTTTTTTTTTTCTAGAAGTGTAGTTTTTCTGGACAACCTTGTCTAACAGACTTTAACCAATTCTACTAGCACTCGAGTTATTCAATATAGCCAGACATTAAAGGGGAGATGTCAGATCCCGATACATAATCCGTTTTTAGAGCAACTAAACATAGTTATGCACTACAGTTTAGATGAACACACGACTAGAATCAATTCTATTATGTGACTCATTTAAAATATTATGATGGACCCAATTCTGATTTAATAAAATTTAAAGACTTATTGTTTATTATGGGAAGTGTTAATAAAATAAAAACCAACTTGATGAATGTTAGTTTATAAAAGAGATTGGAGTTCTGTCTCTAGCCATAAGGATTTGCTCACAATAACCCATTAAGAACGTGTAAGAAGAAAGAAGAAAGACAAAGAGATAAATTGAAAAAAGGTGGTTGGAGAACACACAAATTATGAAAAAACACATACTCATATGATCTCTTATAAATCAAGGTTAATGCTCTATTTTGTTTTATTATGTGAGAATAAATCTCAAAGATCCTTAATTGTTTTACATGTGGTATCGGAACATGTGTTGTAGGATTTATGATTCTCCACTTGTGTGATGACATTTCCCTAATTAGATATACCCTAATTAAGAATGTAGTGATTTTGAAATTTATGTTTCCCAATTTTTTTTAATGAACCTAATTACAAGTTTTATGGCGAGCAAATTGTAACTAAATAATCATAGATCCTACAACACATGCTTTGATATCACATGTAAAACAATTAAGGATCTTTGACATTTAAGATTTTCACACAATAAAGCATAATAGAGCACTAACCTTGATCCATAAGAATAAGAGATCATGTGAGTATGCATTTTTCAATATGTAATTTGTGTGTGATCTCCAACCACCGTATCTCAATCTATCTCTTTTCCTTTTTCTTTTCTCTTACACGTTCTTGATGGGATGGATTATTGTGAGAAGAACCTTATGGCCAGAGACAGAACTTCAATCCCTATTATAAATCAATGTCTATCAAGTTGATTTTTATTTTATTATCACTTCCCATAATAACCAATAGATTCTTAAATTTTATTAAACCACAATTAGACCCATCATAATATTTCAAATGAGTCACATAATAGAATTAATTTGTCAATTAATTCTAACATTCTCCCACTTGACTTATATGACGTCATAACATTATGTGATTTAATGTGCATTACAATAACTTACATAAATTGGTTCCATCATTATTCATAATTAAAGCTACAAAGATAATAAGAATCATGTCAGTCATACATCATTCAGTCGACAAGATTCATTCCATGTACTATTGTATTATCCATTTCTCTTTAACATGACCTTAAAACAAGAAGTCCATAATGTCATTTTTCCAAATAGATGAACACACAACACAAAATATGCTAAAAGTAAAATCCATAACTGATGAACTAATTGAGGGTAGTCTCAAGCCAAAGCATTAAGAGTAAGAAAAATACTCAGATCACAGATATCGTCAGAGGGCAGAGGAGCACCATAAAAACTTACCGACCATGAGAATTTAAATTAGTAACTTAGCTGGCATGTCATTGATGTTCCAACCTCAAATCAGAATTTACGGATATACTATGACAGTGGTATGAGGAAGTCAATTGAGTAATCAGAAGCGCCATCAAAAACTGCTACTTCTCACATTCACGCATCTTCTCTTGTATTTGAAGGTAGTCGTACCCTGGAATATCTACCAAAATGCAAATTAGGTTGTCATATAACACACTAGGTTTTGTAAATGAAACAAAAGCTAGTCTCAAGAATGGTATTCAAATTACTTTTGGAGTTCTTCTTTGAGTACGGTACTATATAGACCTCCTTTTTTCCCCATCACGTTATCTTCAATGGCAAAAAGATAAATACCGAGATCTATACGCGGCGAGATGACAAAAGACAAGTTGAGCGTTGATGCTACTCTGTTCCTGCTCTGCTACTGAAAATAGTTTGATGTGTTCAGTGACTCTCATGTCATTCACCTTACTACCATGATCACCAATAATCTCCACAAGTGCATTTTCCCTCCTCAAATCGATGGAACCGGTTATTGTCCCTCACAATGATTACCCTTTGAGTACACTTGCTAATAAACTTGATGGCAGTGTGGCAATCACCACAAACACGCAAGTTCTTCATCACTCTGATAGGCCGCTCCTGAGGAAAAGTAATAAGTCCAAACGCTATGGCCAACCTTTCACTATGATACCTTATAGTTTGACTCTTCTCATCTCCGTCTACTTCTTTCAACACGAAAGACGTGTCAGCAACATACCCAGCTTTTGCCATTTTCTCTCCCAGCTCCTCCAACTTCTCATAAATTTCCTTGGTCTTCCCATGAGACCTATCCCCAGCAGCAAATGTATGAACCCTATTACCCTCCTCCACCCAACTCAAACCAGTTTCTTTCTTTATTCCCTGATCCCTCAGCATTTTTCTTGCTCTCGCCGCTTCCTCCCATCTCCCAGCAGCAGCATAAGCATTAGAAAGCAAAACATTGATCCCAGAACTCACAGCACCCATCTCAAAAACCCTATCAGCCACAAAAGAAGCCAATTCAGTGTTCCCATGAATCCTGCACCCAGTCAACAAAGCCCCCCAAACAGATTCCGTGGGCTCCATAGGCATGTCCTCAATCACCCGAACCGCTTCCGCCAACTTCCCAGCACGACCAAGCAAATCGACCATGGTAGCATAATGCTGCGATCCGGGTTCAATCCCATGATCCTTCATCAACTCAAAGTAATGCTTCCCCCTCTCCACCAACCCCGCATGGCTGCACGCATAAAGGAGACACAAAAAAGTGATGAAATTCGGCTTCATCCCGACACTCCCCATCTCTTCAAACAGCTCAAACGTTTTCCCCGTGTGAGCATGCTGAGCACACGCAATCAACATCGCATTCCACATGCCAAGGTTCCTAACCTTCAACTCCTCAAAAACTTTGTAACCCCCTTCCACAACTCCACACTTGGAGTACAACGAGATCAACGAACTAGCCACAAAGCAGGAAGAGTCAAAACTCGTCTTAAAACACAATCCATGCACTTGCTTCCCCAACTCAAACAGAGTGGAAGCACTACAAACCCTCAAAACACTAGACAACGTAAAATCATTAACCCGAATATCATAATCCTGCTGCAACGCACATTTAAAGAGGTTCAAAGCCTCCTCATCGAGACCCAGTTGGGAGTACCCGTATATTAAGCCGCTCCAGGAGACGACGTTTTTATGAGGCATTTCGTCGAACACCTTCCGTGCGATGTTTATTTCGCCGCATTTAGCGTACATATCGACGAGGGAGCTTCCAACGAACACGTCAAAGTGGTTGGCGCTTTTAAGGGCGAGGGCGTGGAGGGAGTGGGCGGTGGGGAGGGACGAGAGGGCGGCGCAGGACTTTGTAGCTGTGGGGAGGGTGTGGTCGTCGGGAAGGAGGCCGTGGCGGAGCATGCGACGGAAGAAGCGGAGGGCGAGGTGGGGTAGGTCGTTCTGGGCGAAGGCGGAGATGACGGAGCTCCATGTGGTGGCGGATTTGTGGGGAAAGGAATCGAAGAGTTTGTGCGAGGAATGAGGGAGGTTAGTTTTGGAGTAGAAGTTGATCAAATGATGGCACACCAATGGAAGAGCTTCAAACCCTAATTTAATGGCGTATGCATGCAGTTGAAGACCCTTGGGGAGTGACCTTGAATGTGTTAGACACACCAGCACCTTGCAAACGTCTCTGCAGTCACTCTGCAGAGGGAGCATTACTAACAACAGTGAAACGGAACCAACACGCTGCGTCACGTCTTATTATCCCTTTGGGCCTACATTAGTCCCAAATATAACAAAAAAAAAAAAGTTAAATCTTTTCTCTTTTTATTCCTATTTTAGTATAGTAGGAAAATTTTAAGTAAGTCTTCTTTTATATCTTAGGTTGTTATTTTAAGAAATTTATTATAATTAAGTTCTTTTTGTCAGTAATATATTAAGAGCGTTAATCATGTATAACGTTGGACACGTGAATTTTTTAAATTAAAAAAAATTATTATGTGTCAAGCTAATATTATGATATAGGATAGAAACAGCAGAAACAGTGTGATGTGCTAATCATAATGTCATGTGTCATTATTGAAGTGAAAATTTTTAATTTAGTTTCGAGACTTGTTATCTTGTCTCAATTTAGTCATATTTTTGTAAGACATCAATAATTTCATCCATACTTAAATTGAGACAAAATTTAACTTTTATATAAATGTCACAATCATATTTCTAACAAGATTAAGTTTTTATTTTACATTGAAGTTTATTTAAATATTGTTTCAAATAATTATACATTAATAATATATAGACAAATGTTAAGTTGGTTTAAAAATAACAACTTTATAAATTGAATTGTGATATTTTAAATATATATATTTATTTTAAATTGTTATAAAATTATTTTAAAATTTTATATTTAAATTTATAAAGTTATTTTTAAAGCAACTCTAACATTTATCTATCAATTATAGATATATAAATATTTAAAATAAGATTTAAGTAAAGTTCAATGCAAAATATACATTTAAATAAACTTAATTTTGTTAAAAATATCAATTATAATAAAAATACCATTATAAAATTTATATAAAAATTAAATTTGGTATAAAGATGAAATTGATTTAATTTTAAAAAAATTAAAAACAAATATAGACAAAAATAACAAATACATATATAAGACAAGACTACGATGAAACTTTTCACATAAAAATAATACGTTCTATGTCACACTCTTTGTACCACATACCACAATATCATATTGATACATGAAATTTTTTTTAAAATTATAAAAAAAATTAAAAATAAAAAGAATCACATGCTGACATATAGTTAACTAATTAGTACTGATTAAAATAAGCTAATTAAATTTTTAAAATAAAAACTTAATTAAGAAAAAAAGAAGAAGAGAACCTACCGACGAAAAGAGACCAATATTTTAACCTATAAAAATAAACAAAAACTGTGACATTCAATTCATTGACATCGTCGCAGTGGTTCAGTTGAGTAAGTGTAAACTTGACACCAAGGTAGTAGGCATAGAGAAAAATGGAGGGAGAAGAAGAGTTGCTATGGAAATCGGAGCCACAACGCGAGTCCATCGTCTCCGTCACGCTCGCACGTGCTATCACTTCTCTTCTCACTTCCCGTCCCAAGAAGCTTCAAGATTCTATTTCTCGCCTCTCTTCACATTCTTCGCGCTCGCACACTTCACTCGTTTCCCTCGAAGACTCTCTCTGGTTTTTCCACAGCTACGTTGCCGACGCTGCGACCAAGAATTCTTCCCTCGACCAAGTCCTTCTTCCAATCATCGACAGCGTATTCATTTTCTCCTCCTTAATTTGTTTATTTCGGATTCTGCTTTCTCTTCGTTACGCTGTTTTTCTTGTTTGCAGGTGTTGAAGTCCAAGCACGGTGACCAAGCTATGCTTCTGTTGAACTGGCTCTTCCAGGACGAGATTCTTTTCCAACCCGTTGCCGAGGCTCTCGCTGGCCTAGTTGCCAGAAAGCACGTCAACGATCGCTACTTGTTGCTTGGTTGGTGCCTCCTTCTTCGGAATCTAGTTGAATTTGAATGTTCCGCTCATCAATCCATGTTTGGTGGTGAGTTTCTGATTTTCACTCTCGCTATTTCAACTCAAGTATTGACGAAGAACATGTTTGGAAATAGGAAACCTTTTTATTTTTAATTCATTTTGGATTAATTAATTAAATTGTGTTTGTTAGGGATACGCGAGAGTTATGGAGATTTGTTGAAGATACTCTCCACTTGTCTTCCGGATTTGGCTAGCATTGTTAGTAAAGGAAGGTATTGTTTGTTTCTCATGCATCTCTTTCTTGTTTGAAAGTGTAATGTAGACGGACGTTCTTGTTTAGTGGTAGATTTTGCCGGTGTGCATTTAGCACTGTACTAGTGTATTTATCAAGATTGTTGTCTTTTATTTTATTCTATGTTATGTAAACGTATATATGTCTCACATTGTATATTCAGACATTCATCTAATTCCCCCCTCTTTCCCCTCTCTTTATAGACAAGATTCCTGATACTGTCAGGAGCTACCATTGTTGGCTAGAGGCGTTTGATTGATTATTAATTTGTTCAATGACAAGTCTTACTTGTGTACAGCTGTTCCTCTTCATAAATTTACCTTTTCATGTTTCTTATTGTAGCATTGTACCCATTTATTTTACCAATAATGTCAACTCCATATCTCTCCCATTTGCTCTTTTTGTGGATAGTATCATTATAATGTTGTTTTATTAATTCACTGATTATTCCTTAAATTTTCATTATCTCACCACTGGCTGTTCAGCACTTTGCAGGATGGTTTTGAGTTGCCATCTCGCCTTGGAGTGTCTGCGGCTGATTGTTTTTTGTCTCTTTCGGGAGCATTAACAAAAGTGGCGGACAATAAAAAGTTGAAATTAAATGCCAGAGCAAAAGATCAGGCAATTACTTTTGTACATTCTCCTACTACTGACAAGAAGGAGAAATTGGATTCAAATTTTTTGATGTCAATGATCGATAGGGACTATACTCTGTGGCATCATTTAGATGACATTATTTGTTTGGTTAAAAGGCTCCTTTCTGTAAGTTATACAGTCTTAGTTCTTAATTCTTTTATTCATATATTCATAATGTGCAATAATGATATACTATAAAGAAAATTATATTGAATAAGCAAACATTAGAAACTGCATTAGAAAGTGATGCCATTATTTAACTACAGTGTGAATAAGACTTTTAGACGATCGACTATGGCAACATTTCCTGTTATATTGAATTTGGTAAACAAAACCTGTCCTGATTTTAGGTTCATGATTATTAACAACTCTTTTTCGATGTTCCTTTTCAGAGGGGCAACTAAGGTAAAACTATTTTCAATTTTGTGATGAGAACTCATTCGCTTCTGCAGAAAGTATAATCAGGCCCAAACTTGTAACTGAATTCTAACTGGCATATAAAATTACTGATATGAGCATGCATTTGTAACAAGAATGTAAAAAAGATGGTTCAAGCTGTTACTTATTCAGTTGTTTAATGTTCAACTCTACATTACAGTGGAGCAGGAAAAGTCGTTTTTTACATGCCAAAGGCTTGGAGCAAGTTCTTAAATGGCTGCAGGAGATAAAGAATCACCATGGATCCTTTCAACTAGAGGCAGGTTCTGGAATCAATGCATTTTTTTCTCTATTTGATATTCGATTTTAATCACTTAGTATTTTCTATGGGCCATAATTTTTCTTTTTGTCTGCGGCATTGAAGACTGATTCTAATGCTCTCAAGACTGGAGATTTACTGCTCTGTTCTTGCTGGAAGCATTATAGCGTGCTACTACACCTGGAAGATAAGAAGTTCTCACAGCATTACAAGGAACTGTTGGACCAGTATATGTCTGGCATCCAGGTTATATACAGTACAGAGTAGCTATATATTTATAATGAAGTCTTGAAGTAATTTGAGCAATCACCTTATGTCCTAGTTGGTATGGATGGCAAGGTGTCTCTATTTGATGTTGCCAAGGGGGATAAATTATTCTTGTTTTAGCAGTTCTGCTAAGAAAAATATATGCTGACTGACTTCATCATATTGTATAAACGTTTAGGCTTTAACTTATTTATGGCATATATAAAAGGGAATTTGCCTTGACTATCTGGATAGTGTCTCTTGTGCAATTTTTGGCAGTCTTGGGGTAAGAGTGTTTGTCCCATACATTTTATTTAACACTTTGAGCATATCTTATGGTTAGTTTGTAATTGTTACTGGCTAGGGCTACATCAATTCAAATTAATCAGGAATAGGTCAGTAGGTGATAAATATATTTGACATGATGACATGACAACTCAATTCTTTGTGGTTTCATATGATTGTGCGTGTTGAAATTGTTTTTTTTTTTTTCTGATATCCATGCAAAATGCAGTATTATATGGACAACCACACTGGTGGTGGCTATATTGACAACAATGATGGTGGGTTGGAGACCAGAAAGTTCTTTTTGAATTGTTTATGCCTGCTTTTGGGACGTCTAGATATCAAGAGATTTGAAAGCACAGTGTCGGAGTTTGGGATGAATATCTCACGCATTCTAGTACCACAGGTACCTCTAATTGAGGCCTTCTTGGGGAAATATGTTGCAGATATATTTTTAAACAAAAATGTTACACACCCTTTTAATCATGCGAATGAATGTGTTATATTCATTTTCCTTCGAAATCCAATGTTTTTTCCCTTGCATGGATCAGGTTTAGCACTGAATTTTATGATTAGAAACTTAGAATAAGGATACCATCAATTAGTATTTTTATTATAGCATTTTCTTTGTTCTGAACTTGAATGACATGTTGATGTGGTTTTTGCAGTGACTTTAATGCAGTAATAATGTCCTTTGCATCTGATAGAAAGATCAAAGCTGTTATTTTCAGCAGTAACTGTCAGTTGAATCTGACTTTTTTTTCTTTTTCTAACCATTCCATAGTTAAATAAAATTGTTTGTTTACCTATGATGCACTGTCAAGGCAGAGTACTATTTCTAATTTTACAAACTGAGTCCAGATCTACTTGATATTCAACAACTTTAAGTTCACATATTTGATACAGACATTGCCATCTGTTATGTGTAACCTGGCTTCTGCTGCATTTTGGCATAGAACTATAGAGTGTGCATTGCTTATTATCAACATATTTTTTAGTTATGATGTATTTAGAAGTCAATGATTAATCAAATTGTGATTTAGTAATTTGTGTCTCCTTACCAGATTGAAAATTGAGCTTTTATACCTTTCCTTCTTTATTCTGTAGTTAAATTGCACTGATGAGGATGTGATAGCTGGAGTTGTTTCAATATTCAAGGCTATCATTCTGAGGCCAGATTACACACAAGAAGATGCACTTGCTGACAGTAGGAAGGCAAATAGTGTGATTCCTCTTCTGCTTCACCTTTTAGATGAGCGGGATGGTACAGCTAGAGCTGTTGTTATGTTGATAGGAGAATACTGCTCAATGTAGTCATTTTATTTTTTCTCTTATGATACTGACTAAAATCACTCTTTAAGTCTAAAATCTTTTCTTTTAAATTTAGAACTTACACATATAAGGATTCTCCAGGAGCAAAGATGATCGCTGTCTTATGGAAGTTCTGAAGCGCCTTTCTTCTGGAAACATTTCCCAGAGAAGAAATGCTATGGATGTTATATCAGAAGTCCTACATATATCATCAAAATCACAAAGTTTAATATCTTGTTCTTCTAGGTACGACTGCTTTTGTTGTTATACTGGTTTTTAGTTGTTTGTATATTTATTTGTTGAAATGTGTATTTTAGGCAAGATATAGCAAACAAATTGCTAGAGCGGCTTGGAGATGAAGAAATTATGATTCGTGAACAGGCATCCAAATTACTTCCAATTATAGGTAGCATTAAAACTGAAATGTAAAGTGTAATATTTTGTATACAGATTTCTTATATAAATTGGCAAGTATTAGCGGGTCTTGTATTGACCGGATCTTTATGGATGATTGATTCTTGATGTGGTGCTGAACCTTCTTTGCCCAATTGTTAAGCACCATCTTTTTGGTTTTTAATTTTAATTTGAAGCAAAAACTATTGGTGGCCTATGTTTTATTCTCACATAAAGTCTATAGAGTTTTTATATCAGGACGTTACAAGGTGTGTTTAAGATGTGATTAAAGCAATTTCTAAGCTTGCATCTAATAGCTTAAGCTTATAGGTTGCTTCTTTGCATTTCCTTTACTTTTTTTCTCTTTGAAATGATTCCTTCATTGTCTTTATTTGTTGTGCTCCTCTGCTTTAATGAGTTGCACATTTTTTTTTAAGCCATAATGTTTTCACATTAATTCCATATGCGTTACAGTGATCCACAAGATATCTGTCACGAAAATTTTACAAATGGTTGTGACAAATTTTATTGGTGAATTACTTTTGCAGACCCTTCACTGTACTTGCCTGCACTGGTTGGTCTTGTCTACTCTTCAGATGTGAGACAATCAATTGCTATTGATTCCATCATTGAGGTCCTCAAACATCACAACCAGAGAATTGAAGTCATATTCTTGTTTCTTGACTGTCTTAGGTAGGTTTCCTTTTCTTTGCTCCTTCTACTGGGCCTCTAAAGTTTGGATCTCAACTTATAGAAGCTGTTTCTAGAGTCGGAGTTCAAAATCTAAGAATGTTTTATAGATGAAAATATCACTCTTGGCTGAAATTTTTTCCTTCTTATCCTTGCAGCAATACCAGTATAAGCGTAGACCTTCCACAGTCCAATGGAGATGAAGGTACTTTTTTTCCCTACTTCCATCACTGTTTGAAATTTCATTGCATCACTAGTTCTGTATTTTATATCAACATTTATATAATGTAGATTGAGTATTTATTGACTCTTGTGTAATACTATTAGTGGATTAGTTTTATGTTGTTTAACAACTTCTCAAGTGGCATTACTCATGAAAGTCTCCTGAAAGTTTGATACCATAGATTTGTGGATAATTTTGTTTGTAAAATTCCATACCAATTTCAATCAGCTTTTTTACATCCGTATCTCCTAAAACTAAAGTTCATCAAGTTTTCTAGCACAGTTTAATATGGAAAGTAATGGCTGCTTCCTTTGAAATTGTTCAAGATCATGCACTATCCAGACATTGTAAATATGAAAAACACATTCTGCAGTTGAAACAACAGTGTAAGATCACCAAATTCTTAATAGTGCTAGCTGATTTTCAGTGGCATATAATATAAGAATGCATAATACTGTGTAATATACATAACTACATATCACTTTAGTGTGCTATATTTTCAAGATGCACATCAAAGTACATGTACATAACTGCATTATAGGGTCCGCTTCAAATTGTGATAATTTCTTATTCTTTTACGTTTCACCACTGTGACTGTAAATATTGAACAGTTTGTAATATCTGTTTCTTGTTTATCCACATCTGTTTTATGTTAAAAATACTGCATTTATTATGTTCTCATTTTTTTTTTATTTGCTGTCAGGGTCAAAGTTGGATACTGACCGACTACTCAAACTGGTTCCAGTATGGTCCAAAAATGTAAGATGGTAGATTGAGCAATTATGTATGGCTGTAGGATTTGGTTCACTCTAAATTTCCGAGTAAATGCATGGAGTTATAACTGTTGATAGGAAAATTAACCACTGATATTTTAACTACATTATTTGTTATGCATATGTATTCTATAACAATTACAACCATTGACTTTTCAATCAATGACTGCAACTATATACTTTTTTAGAGTGCAAGTCCCGCATTCCAATAACGATTATAACTTAAGGCCATGACCTGTTTTACTTTCTCTCTCCTTTTGTTTTTTTTTCAGTGTCGTAGCTGTTTTTTTTTTTCAGTGTGGAAGCTGTT
>Ga0214542_1000278_pt1 | contig 86127 bp, 49 predicted proteins | sample CNSS1metaG_FD_160096 | JGI IMG/M metagenome (GOLD analysis project Ga0214542, IMG submission 160096) | Root nodule microbial communities from cowpea collected in UCLA plant growth center, Los Angeles, California, USA - CNSS1 | ecosystem: Host-associated > Plants > Roots > Nodule | place: USA...
ATATATATATATATATATATATATATATATATATATATATATATATATATATATATATATATATATATATATATATATATACTTTTCTTTTTTTTTATCTTTAATAAATATATAGGATAGTATGTTGATGATTTTCCTTTTTAATTAAGAAAGATGATTTTTCTTTTATTTATATAGTATGATCTTTTATCATATTATTAATCTAACTTAATTTTATAAAATCAACTTAAGAGTCACATTTCATTTATTATATATATATATTATCTTATTTTTAATTGATGTAAAATTTAATTTTTTTAATAAAATAAAGAGTTAATAAAGAAATTGACACGCCTTCATCTTCTCCATAAAAATTGAAGAGCCTACACACATAACCTAGAGAATTGGTCCAAACTATACAATAATGGAGAAGATGGTTTCAGTAATAAGATTCATGAAGAAAGGTAAATGAAGAAAACTTTATCCTCTATTCTGTCTTAGCAAAAAAGTGTTTGTATAACAAGACACCTATATTATATAGGCTTAGGTAGGTGGAAAAGAAAAAAAAAAGGGAAAAACAACCTTAAATCATCTAAAAACAATAAAAAGCTTATCCTATACAAGTGGTGACAAATTCTAAACAAGCAGTGATTGTTTTACAAAAGGAACTATAACCCTACTTGGGTTCCAATACCCTCCCCTCAAGCAGGATGATGGATACTCGTCATGTCGAGCTTGTGAATGATGGTCTTGAAAAAGATGCGATGAAGTGCCTTGGTGAAGAAATTTATTAATTATTCTTCAGAGCAAATAACACTACTAAAAAAACTATATTTCCTGTCAATTTTGTTTTGAAATTTTTTTGGTAGAAAATACTTATAAATTTTGTTATGAAAAAAAATTTGCAGGAAATTGCTGCCAATTTTTTTACAAAATATTTTGTATAAAACACTTTTCGCAACAAATTTTGTAGGAAATACTTGCAAATTTTATAATTTTGTAGGAAATAATTACCCACGAAGGAATTACCCACCAATTAAAATTCTTAGAAAAAATGGCAAGAAAAAGTATTTTCTTGCAAATTTTTTTAACAAATTTGCAAAAAAAATTCCCATGTAATATGAGAATTTTTAGTAGTGTAAAGAGCAAATGGAAAAGATTACGTTGGAGTTGTTCATGAACCATATGACAATCTATATCTATGTGGTTTGTTCTTTCATGAAATGTAGGATTATGTGCGATGTATCGAGCTAATTGGTTGTCACAATATATGACAACTTGAGTAGTAGGATGAACTTGTAACTCACGAAGAAGATAGTTGAGCAATTGAAGCTTGCAAGTAATGCTAGCAAGAGCCTTGTATTATGCTTCTAATGAAGATTTGGATACAATGGTATGGTTCTTTGATTTCCAGGAAATTAAAGAACTCCCTAGGAAGATACAATACCCAATGACACTTCGCCTAGTATTGGGACAAGTAGCTCAATCTGAGTCACTAAACCCCTTTATTTTTATGTCTTTGTTAGAAGCAAAGAAAAGACCACGCCCTGGGTCTGCTTTGATATATCGAAAAATGTGTTGCATAACTTGTTGGTGATATGAGGTTGGTTCCTACACAAATTGAATAAGTAAATGTATAGAATAACTAATATCAGGTCTAATGTTGGTTAAGTATAGTAATTTTCCTATTAAGCGTTTGTAGGAGTCACCACTGCTCATAGGTTCAATATTTTCAAACAGATTTTTGACATCCTTCATAAGAGGAGTTTGATTGGGCTTGTAATCCACCATCTCTATTTCAGATAAGATATCCAATGCATACTTACGCTAGCATAAATTTATTCTTTTATTGGATCGAGCTACCTCAAAGCCTATGAAGTATTTTAGAGTTCATAAGTCTTTAATTTTTAAAGCTTTGTGGAGAAGAATTTTTGTTTCATTGATTTTAACAATAGAATTTCCTACAAGGATAACATCATTTACATACACAAGAAGGGTAGTGAAAGTATTGGTAGTTCCTTTTGTAAATAATGAATAGTCTGATTTAGATTGTATAAACCAATTGAGCTAAGAAAAGAAGGCAATTTTGCAAACCATTGACAGCTTATTTGTTTTAATCCATAGAGAGGTTTTGTTAATCTGCAAAACTTGTCCTAGTTTAGGAATTTGTAATCCTGGTGGTGAAGTCATATAGACTTCTTCTTCTAGCCTTCCATGTAGAAAACCATTATCTACATCAAGCTAGTGTAGGTACCAATTTTAGTGGTACAAGAACTAACATAAGGCTTAATTGGTGAGTTTAGCAACAGGTAAAAAAGTGTAAGACTCGAGGAATTTAAATAATTATTTAATAAAGGCGAGTGAATGAGCCTTTATGACAATTAATAGTAGCATTTATGATGTGTAATAGTACTAGCTTAAATGGTTGCAAGTGCTTGGTTATGTTGAGAGAATTTGGGTTCGAGTCTTTTGTATGACAATGGTGTGTTATTTTAATTGTTTATTATTTTGGTAATATGCTTCATCATGAGGAGTGATATTATAATCCTAGATTTATAAAAATTATCATAAAACATGAATTGGTTGAATGGTTGTGCACTAACTTGACATTGGCATGGTTGTGGGTTAGAACCTTGGTTGACACAAATCAAGGTTTCTTTTTGCTAAAATTACTTTTGGGCATGAATGCGAAGAGTTAGAAACCCTAGCTAGTTAAGAGCCAAATTAAGGGAGAAAGAGTGGATTTTTGGAGGCTGCCATTGTAGAGTCTTGTGAGGAGAGAAATTTCAGAGCAATGTGTGTTTTAGTGAGTGAGAGGGAGAGTTGAATTGAGGAAGAGAAAATGAGGTCATTAGTGATCAAGGAAGGGACTCTAAAGAAATTAAGGTTGAGCTAGAAATCCAAGTTAGGGGAGTTTTATTACATTTTTTCTTATGAACTGTATGATTCTGGACTGATTTATATGCATGTAAGCTTTGAATCTTGTTAAAAATGTATAAATCATTTGTGTTTCTAGAAATTTCCAGAAATCGCCTAGCGGCATTGAAGACTCGTAAGGCAACTTAAGCTTCAAAACCCAGTTTCTAGGTTTTCTTTATGAATCGCCTGGTGGGTTGGCTGCCAGTTGTTCTATTTTCTTGAGTTATATGATGTTGGTGATGCCTGGTTGGAATCTTTATATCAAATTATAAACATGTTCATGTGTTTACATGTCAAAGATTGTATGAATTGGTGATAATTGTATGAATGGTGGTATGATTGGGGAATTAGGGTTCATGTGGGGATTGAGGATTAGAGAATATGCATTGGCTATGATTGGTGTGTTGTTTTTCATGAAAGTTATAATATATTTGAACAAGTATGAAATGTGTAAATTTGACAGAACGTGAAAAAATTGACAAAATACATGTCTGAATTGATAACTAGGGTTTTAGGATTTGTACTGGTGCAGGAAAAATCTAGGCAGAACCCATAATTTCTATGCACTGCCTGGTGGTTAGATTTTGCTTCGCGTTAGATTTTTGGGTGTGGTTATCTGGAAATTTTGTACATAATACTGAGTAATTGGGCATAGGGTGTGAGAAGAAAACATATGTATATCATTAAATTAAGCATATATATATATATATATATATATATATATATGAATGTGTAATGATTGGAATTAAAAGAGGTTAAAGGTGATTTTATTCTTGAATGTGATGTGGTACAATGTTTGTTTTGGAGTCTTTACTTGTGTGCAATAGGTTGTAATTCATGGTGATATGCTTAATTGGTAGCAAATTATGTGTGAGAAAAGTTACATTGATAATTGAATGATTGCATGACCTCAATTGTGACATCGAGAATGTGTGACTTGTGATTCAGTCATATGATTATGATTGAATGACTATATTTGTTGTGAATTGTGTGTGGAGTGTTTGGGGTTCATTAGAACCTGCCAAAAGTGCCAAAAACCAGTAGCATTGCACTACTGATATGGCACTTGGAGACGCGGGGCGAGTCGCCAGACAATAGTGACTTAAGACAGTGGCAGTGGCCATTGGACTCGCGTGGTGCCTAGCGGCAAAGGTGGTTCTACAAGTGGAAGTGATCTGGCAAAGGTACTAGAAGGCGTTTAGCGCCTAGCGGTGTGTGGGTTTTGCCAGGCGGTTTGAAACCAATTTCCACCTAGCGATGTGTGTGATGCGCCAGGCAGTTTCGAGTACAGAGTTAGATCGCGTGGAGGATTCTACACAACTTTGAATGGAGGTCTTGATGTGATGCTTTGTCAGGGGCCTATTTACGAGTGCATCTTGTATTGGGGTAACACGTTGCCACTCAAGGTTGTAGCCTGGTGGTTTTTTAAGTCAGTGGAGTGTGGGAGATCGTGGCTCATACGGATGGGTTCCGGAAGATTGTCCTCCTCAGTGTTATCCGACTAGTTTGGTAGTCTTAGGACAAATACGGACTACGGTTCGTATTAGGGAACTCCACTTGATGTTGCGGATTGTGGTCGTGACAAGCTTATTCCTGCGTGTAGACTATAGGTGGTGGCCTGTAGTCGGAGGGGCGAGTAGACACTCGTGGCAGCAACGATCGATCAATGTAATCATCAAAGGGTGTAGAATCAAGAGGAGTCTAGAGTAAGTGATGAAGTCTGGACTGTGAGACTTGGGGGTTATTAGAAGTGTTTGAAATAATGAATGGTTAGTTGTGTTATTGTGTATTGCACTTTTATTCTGTTAAGCTCACCCTATTTGTGTGTGTGTGGCGATGATCATGTAACTGATTACATGGGAGCAGATGATGTTGCAGGAGATGCTGGTGAGACTTAGTGTCAGTGAGGCAACTTGGGAATTTTATTTTCTACAGTTATTTTTATGATGTTGTAATCTAAATATTACATTTGGTTTTGGATTTGATTATTTATGAACGAATTAATATATGTTTTAAACATTTTTTGCGCTTAAAATAATTTTTTTATTTCCCGTGTCTTGGGAGATGTATTGAATAAATGTTATCTCTTTAATTATTTATTATTAAATTTACTTAAATAAGAAATATTCGACTAGGATGTTACAAAAAGTATCTAAAAAATCTATCCCTTCAAGTTGAGTATACCTCTTTGCTATAAGTCTAGCTTTATGTCTTTCTATGGTTTCGTCAACATTATATTTAATTTTAAAAACCCACTTATATCCTGTAGGTTTTTTTCCTTTAGGTAGGTCAATGAAGCACCAAGTTTCATTTTCCTCTACGGCTTTAATTTCTTTATTGATGGCATTAGTCTATTCAGATGTTTTACTAGCCTCAACATAAGTATGGGGTTCTTGATAAGTATACATAGCAAGAGTATAACAAATATAATCTTTAGAAAGGGTGTTATAGGAGAGAACAAAACTAATAGGATATTTAGTGTTTCTTGTAGGTTTATTATGATCAAAAGTTTTAGGATTAACGAAACTATTCAATTGGTGTAAGAAATCTTTAAGGTATTTGGGTGTACTTTTGAGTCTATTAGAGCGTCAAAGGTTATCTTGTTCTTCCTCTGGGTTTTGATCCTATTCTTCTGTCGTTGTATTGAAATCCTTATTGTTTTTTGTATGTGTCTCGGTTTGTAAATGTTTAGTGTTGTTATTAGTGGTAACTCCTCTGTTAGTATGAAGATATTGTTGTGTGAACCTGTCGAACTTATTACCACAAGTATCTTCCAATAAAAAACTAAAATCATTTTTGTGTAATTTCCTTTGGTTCGGTATAATCATCGAGAGATCTATAGGGAAATACATTTTTATAGAAAATCACATTTCTAGAAATAAAAATTTCTTTACTTTTAATATCAAGAAGCACATAACCTTTGATCCCAAATTTAATCCCCAAGAACACACATTTTTTAGCCCTAGGATCAAGTTTACTTCTATTGTTATCCAGAGTACTACTAGAACATACGAATCCAAATATTTTCATTTTCATATATGTAAGTTGTTTTTCATATAACAACTCATAAGAACATTTATTTTTCAGAACAATAATAGGTAATTTATTCATAAGATGAATGGCATGAGTAACAACATAATAAGAGTAAGCCTGTAAACCAGGTTGAAAAAGGAAACTTCTAGTTACATCGAGAATATGTTGATGTTTTTGCTCCACAACGGAATTCTGTTATGGAGTTTCTACACAACTCCTTTAATGATTTATTCCACAAGTTTAATGAAGATTAGTGCAATTAAATTCCTATCCATTATCATATATGATTCCTTTAATGGTTTTATCAAACTATTTTTTAATGTGAATTATAAAGTTTTGTAACAAAGTTCTAGTTTCAAACTTGTTGTGCATGAGAAAAATCCAAGTATACCTAGAATGATCATCTCCTATAGTTAAAAAATATTTATGGCCATGTATATAAAGAATAAATATAGGACCCGAAATAACAACTTACACAAGATCAAAGCAACTATTAGAAAGATTATTACTATGAGGAAAGAGAAGCTTATGTTATTTAGAAAAATGGCATATATCACACATATGTTCAACAACAAATTTAACATAAGGAAAGATGCATATTTGTTCAATTACTTTACCTGAAGGGTGTCACAATCTATAGTACCAAATGTCAATATTATGTTTGGTACAATTCATAACAGTGTTAAGAGAAAAATTAGTCTCGGCAACCATAGGAAATTCATTAAGATAGTACAACCCTCCAGTGAATTTAGCTTGCCCAATCATCCTTGATGTAATAACTTCCTATAAAAATCAGATGAAAAAGTCAGTTTACAGCCCAAATCCTTAATTAAGGTTTGGACTGATATTAAATTGAAAGAAAATTCAAGGATGTATAAGACATTGTATAGAATAAAAATCCTTGAAAATTGAACAATCCCGATATAATAGGTTGTAACATGATTATTATTAGGTAATTTTACATGAATTGGTTCAATTTTATGAGAGGTAGCAAAACAACTTTTATTGTAAGTGACATGATCTATGGCACTAATGTCTAGAATCCAGTGATTGTGACGTTACTGGATTTTGTCAGGCTTTGTATTGTCTTTGCACATTGTTGATACTATGTTCTGAGTTTTTAGAATCTTCAAAAAGTTTAAGAAGTTTCTTCATTTGTTCAGTAGGGAATCTACTAATTTCTTCTTTATTGGTCAGTCTATCATAATCTGAGGAATCAACCTTCACATTTTTGTTGCAAACCTGTTGTTCTTTTTTATCTTGACTTCCTCTTTCTTAAGAATTGCCATTCTAATTACCTCTTTGTTTGTACCAAGGGGGTACCCATGCTTGGAATAACACTCATCAATGGTATGGTTCATCTTATGGTAGTAAGAGCACTGCTTAACTTGATTTGAGTTTCCGCTTCTCCCTCTTCCTTAAGAGCAGGATCCATATCCTCTTCCCTCTCCCCTCTAATTGTTTTGTTCTTGTGTTTAGTAGCCTCTTTCAATAGTGTTAGCTAAAACCTTATTCTCAACCTTCAAATTTCTAGAATTACTATGTTGCCTTAATTGTTGCATTATTAAGGAAAAGGCTTTGTTTATGTTCGGTAAAGGTTCCATCAAGAGAACTTGGGTTTTTACATTACTATAATTTTCATGTTGACCTTCTAGAAAGCAAATAACATATTGAATTTTCATTTGCTTCATAAAGATCTTGGGAAGATCATAGTCACATGACTTACCACAAGTGCAATTTGGAATAGGCCTTAGAAATTCTAACTCCTTTCACTGTGTCTTTTCCTTCACTCAAATTTGGGGCTACAAGTTAAACAACCTAAGCAAGGAACATTTTTTTAAGCCATTCAAAATGTTGTTTTGACTTGTTGGAAAACTTTGAAATGGAGAATTGCAAGGAAGTTTCCACTAGAACAGCCCCCAATTTCTATATGGATTCAGATGAAGTTGGACAATCAATTAATGCAACCAAATGTAGAGGGTTAATAGGTTCTTTGATCTATCCAACTACAAGTAGACCTGACATATAAATGAGTGTATGTATGTGTGCAAGGTTTCAATCCAATCCAAAGGAGTCTAATCTAATCCAAATGAGTCACATTATAAGACAACAAAGAGGATTCCTAAGTATCTGAAAGGGACAATCAATGTTGGATTGTGGTATCCAAGTAACTCAAAGATAAGCTTAACTGGATTTTTAGATTCTAATTTTGTTGGTTGTAAATTTTATAGGAAAACCACAAGTGGAATCTACCACCTACTTAGCTCAAGCTTAATATCATGGAACAACAAGAAACAAGAATGTGTAGGACTCTCCACAGTTAAGGCATAATACATTGCATATGGATATTACTATGCACAAAATGTGTGGTTAAAGCATCAACTCTTGGACTATGAGTTAAGTTAGTAAAGGTACCTCTATATTGTGATAATACAAGTGCAATAAACCAGACTAAGAATCCTATACAACATTCTAAAACCAAGCATATTGAAATAGGACATCACTTTATAAGAGATCATGTGTTAAAAGGTGACTGTGAAATTAATTTTGTTAAAACTAAAAATCAATTGACTAATTTGTTTCCTAAACCATTAGCTTGTGGCTGATTTTATAAGCTAAGAACTGAATTAGGGATTTTAAATATGGAAAATGTGTTATAATACATTTTTAGCCTATTAATCTTATAATTCAACATGTTTTCACTTAAAGAGTTAATGTGTGCATGAAATAGATCTTATTAGTATACTTGGTCAAATCCTTATCACATGGTATGGTACAATCTGTTGCAGCAGCTATTGCACTAGTTATTTGTTGCTTTTTCAAATTCTCTTAACCATAAAGCATATGTTATGTGTGGTTCCAATGTGCATGCAACTTCCATGACTTGAATTGATTGATTCACTCATAAGAAATATTTGAAATGCAATGTTTTATGTTGATACACCAAATCATGTTCATTAAATTGCTTCTGATTGCATAAATAGAATTAATAAAATAATCTTGCAATAATAAACCGGCTAATTTTGCATTTAATGCGTTGATCTATAAATATTGCACCATCATATATGCATTTTCATCCATTATTTGTAGCAAATGGCCAAACCAATTCAGCATTCCTAGATGTTAATCACGTCGTGCTCAAGAAGAGGAGGAACACTCTACCCCTCTCACTTCTAATTCTCCAACAAATAAGCATCATGGTAGATTTAAGGCTTTGTTTGATAGCAATGTGGACAAGATTGAGGCGTTCTTGATTGAAATGACCAGAAAACATATCAACATCCCTAAGATTGTGCGTCTTTCATGGCTCAAAGTTAAGAACTTTGATAACCTGAAGAAACAACCTTAGCATCAAAGGTTGAAGATATTCTTCGAGCTCTCAAGTAAGACTTATTAAGATTTGGTGAAAGTGTTCTTCACCAACCTTTAATTCAAAAGTGGTGTTCTCAAGTCCTGAGTCAAAGGTGTGGAGATGGGTATCTCAAAGAAGGCGTGGAAGGATGTGGTTGGCTTGAAGTAAAGAAATGTTCAAGTGAGAAAGGGTGAAACTGATGTTGTGGAAGAATTTAACAAAGTGCAATACTACTCAAGCTACCTGCATAGGCCTGATGTAGAGATAAAAAGCTTTCATGTTGGTGGTCTAAAGATGGATGAAAGATTGCTAGCTATGATAGTTACAAAAATTATGGTACCACGTGGAAGCAACCACTCAACCTTGAATGATGGTAACTTAGTTCTCATGTACTGCACCTAGAACAACATTCAAGTGGATCAAACTTTTGTTATGCATTACCACATGATGAAGGCAAAGAGGTTGACTGATTTCATGGTTTTCCTATGTTGTGCTAATCTCCAAGTTCATTAAATATTTTGGTGTTGATGTGGAGGAAGAACTTGAAGAATCAACTAGTACCATAAATCATATTTTTTGTCTCAAACTACACAAGATGGGTTTCTCAAAGGTGAACAACTTCTGGACAACAAAGGATGATGGTGGAACAGTTGGAAATAATGATGATAAAGTTGGCCCAAGTGGTACAAATCAAGGAAATGATGATTCAATTACTACAAAACCAATGAAGTTGGTCCCCTAACATCTATAAGAGGATATAGGTTTTGCATATCCACCATTTGAAAGGCTGGTTCTTAATCAACTACATGAACTTAATGTGGCACAAGATGAGCATCACAACTTTCGTAATGTGCATTTCCAAGACTAGTAATGCCAATGAGATGTTAGCTAACCTTTACTATAGAGATTACCCTAAGCATCTTGTGTTGTATTTCTGCATTTTTATGTGCTTTGTCAGTTTTTTAGATGGTTGTTTTTTCTTTTGACTGGTTGTTTCTATCAATTTCTTAATCATTTTCTCAATTATGATTTTGTTAGTTTTTGTTGCTACTATTATGAACCATGCACTTGTTATTTCTCTTTATTGCTTTACTTATGTTTGATGAATCCAAAAAGGGAGAAAAATTAAACAAAACTCAACTAAATCTGAACTAGTATTTGACCTTAAACTAAATCAAACAAAAACCATGTTATGTGATAGGGGAAGTAATCTTGGTATATAAATATTGTTTGTTATCATGTATACATTGGTTCTGTTATTTTTTTATCAGATCCTCAAGCTTGATAGTAATAAGTGTAGCAATGAAACCATGGATGTTGGCTTCATCAAATCAAGGGGGATTGTTAGCACAAGTGCATTGGATGCATATAGATTTGATGAAAGATTGAAGATCTTATTGAGATTTGGTGAAGAATTGTGATCTGATCAAGCTTGAAGCAACTGTTGTAACTAGCTACGTTAAATATCTCAAAGCTTAAAAATGTTCTTAAACTTGAAGACGCGTTGACTTGGAAATAGAATTTTAGTGCTAGTTGTAGCTAATTCAATATGTTAAAATAGTTTTTAATAGGTTAAACAACTTGGTATTATAGTTCTTCAAGTAACACACTTGATTAGCTGAAAAATTAATCAATCAACTGGTTTCATTTAAAATAATGGAAATCAATGCATTGAGCATAAATTTTAACCTATTCAATATGTCAACTGCCAAACTATATAGCCTGACTTTTTCAGTGAGAATGGAGAGAGAATCACTTTTGTGTGAAATCACTTTGATACTTCTGGAATATCTCATTCTCTTTAAACATCTCAATGCTAGAATAGTTCATGATCATCTTTGGAGTCTTGGAGCTCTAAGTGCTCTTGGTGTGCGCATTGAAGAAGGTTCTTAGTTGGCTAGGGAGAGCCACCATTAAGGTTTGATCCTTCTTGTGCATCTATAGTGTGTTTGGTGTGATTCTAGAATTTGCAAGAAAGGTTCTTCTTGTGCTGTGTGGGGCTCTTGTGTTATTCAAGAGCCATTACTATGTTGTATTATATTTTTTAAAGTGTAATCTTGTAAGGATTTTGTAAAACTTTTGAAATAGTGGAAAGTCAGGCTAAGGTTCTTTTGACTAACTAAATGTAGCTGAGTGGAGTGAATCAATATAAAAGTATTGTGTGATTTGATTTACTTTTTCTGTATTGCTTTGTTCTTTTTTGAATTCATCAAGAAAATAAGTTTAAGCAATCTTTCTTTGTAATTCTATTGTGTTTGCATAATTAATTAGTAAAACATTACTTCGACTATTAATTGGCATTGTTCTTGACTAGTAATTTCATCAGATTTGAAATCTTGTGTTAATTGATATTTTTGTGCATTTATTGTCAGTATTTTAACTAATTGATCATGTTTTTCAATCAGTTGAAATGTATGATTCTGAAGTGATTGCTTGCTAAAATCTTTGGTCAGTCAAATTTAAGTAAAGAGATTTTAGAAGCTTAATATTGAACATAGTTTTTTTTTTTTTTTTTGAAAAAAAGCCAAATTCAAAACCCCCTTCTTGGCTTAATACATCTTTTACTACTTACATATGTAACATATCAAGCAAGTCATCTAATCTAGGAATGGGATGCCTATACCTAATGGTGATGTTGTTTATGACCCTACAATATATTCACATCCTCCAACTCCTACCCTTTTTAGGGACAAGAATCACGGGCATGACTAAGGACACATGATATGTTGCACCTACCCATTTTCCATTAACTCTCCCACCTACTTTTGGATCTCTTTGGACTCCTCAAGGGTAGTCCTGTAGGCCAGCCTATTAGGCAAAGATGAATTTTGTATAAAATCAATTTGATGTTCAATATCCCTTTAGAGGTGAAAAACCCTTAGGAGGATCTTGAAAAACATCTTTGAATTCATTTAGCTTTACAATATGTATGTAGATTTTAATCATACAGGTTTTTCCACTCAAATCTTTTAATAGCTTCATGTTTTAACTTTTGTTTGATGACTACATAATTAGATATATATATATATATATATATATATATATATATATATATATATATTATGTTCTTTTTCTTATATGTTATTACCTTTAGTTAATTTGTTGATTAATGCTTGCATTCAAAGAGGCACATGACATCATTTAGCTTTTATGGTATACTTTCATCAAGATCATTCTATTATCTATTTGTATTCTTCTTAAGCATCGGGTGTGTAACTCAAAATTCAAGGATGAACGCTTTGAGAATTAACTAAATAATTTTGTGACTAATTTTAACATATTGTTAGTTATATATCAAATTAAATTTACATTTAATTTTAACATTATTCATGTGCTAAAACCATCCTCCGCATCAACTTTCTATGAGAACATATTTGCTTAAGAGTTATTTTGGAAGTTGATAATTAGTTGATTAATAGTATTTATTATTAGTTTATAATTGTTATAAAATCTAGTAATTAATGATAAAAGAAGAAAGACAAAAATTTAATTTATGAAATATGTCTCGATGCTTCCTCATGCTTACCTTTTTTTAGCTTGGACGTCAATATAATACTACACAACAAATGGAAAAATGATTATTCAAGAAATCTCTAGATTTTGCAAAGCAAATGCTATAATGTTTTTTTTTTATCTTTTAAATCTTTTAGTTGTAATACTTACAATATTTTTACTTTTAATATACATCGGATTACATATATGTCACTTTTAACTCTTAATTTTAATGTTTATTATAACTTATTACTTTGAACTCTTATTAATTTTTATTCAATTATTATATATATTACACGTTTTGTAATAATTATAATTATGATATAAAAAGACTTAGTTATATTTTAGTTATAATTAACATGTGACATAACTCAATAACATATAAAATAATAAAAAATTGTCTAAGTGAATAATTATAATTTTAAAACTATTGATTTACATGTACATTTATATTCTAAACCAATTTAAAAATAAATTCAAAAGTTTTATGATCTTTAATATTTATTTTTTGGCCATTTTAGAAAAATATTCTCTAAAAAATAGACAATCGTTAAAGAGGTATGATTTCTATTTGACAACATTTCACAAAATGTTGTCTAAGAAATAAGCAACATTTTAAATACGTTGTCTATAAATAATAAACAATATTGAAAATGTGATGCCTACAAACAATAGACAACATTTAAAATTTATTGCCTATAAATAATAAACAACATTTAAAATGTGTGGCTTATTCTAATACTATAAGGCAACAATTTTGTAAATTTTGTAGCCTTAGTAAAAAAAAACGTTACCTATAATCTAAGCCCATGATCATATCTTCCACGCTTAGAAAATTGTTGCCAAAGTGTTGCCTAAAGTTTAGGCCACCAGTGGCGGAACTTGGACAAAAAATTTAAGGGCGCCAAATTAAATTTGTTATATATAATTTTTTTTTCATTTTTTCTCTTCATTTTTTCGACTTAAAACAAGCACACATAATAGTATAATTCAAAAAAATATGATTATCATTCGATATTATATCATGCTATTATATCATGATATAAAATACCATTTTGATAAGTCTTTCATACCCCATCAATTTGATTTTGTGGGTATTGTCAAATTTAAGGACGTTTTTCCCGGATCGTGTTCTAATGAATTCTTAAATTCATTATATATAACCCTAGGAAATTTAGAGATTTGTTTTTCATTGTCTTGAATTCTTGGTTTTCATGAAATTTCTTAAGTTTAGTTAATGTAGATGCTTTTTTTTTCATCTTTATCACAAACCTTCCTCTTTTCAAAAAAGAATCAATTCTTTTAATCTTTATCATAATCTTTCTAATATAAATTTATCACCTCTCACTTATTTAGAAAAAAAAAATTGTATTCACAAATCGCAATTATCACAATACAAAACATAACAAAATTCATACAAATTTAATTAAATAAGCAACACTATATAAATTCAAAACTTTAAAAAAAATTTACCATAGACAGTAGAAAACATGAAATCCCTAAATTTCATAATTAAGGGTTATAATAATTTGGGAAAAATTATAATTAAGGTTCATACAAATTTCATAAAACAATCCCTAAAATCAAAATTAGGGTTTATACTCATTTGGAATAAACTTAATTTAGGAGAAACATCTTAAAAAGAATTATAAATTTAACATATATAAATTATAATAAGATACTAACCTTGATAGATGAGAGATCATCCGAGAATGTATACTTCAATCTCAATTTATGTGTTCCCCAATCTCTGTTTTCTAATTTATCTCTTTATATTTATTTCTTCTCACACATTTTCATGATAATTTACACTGTGGAAAGTTTTTATAGCTAGAAAAAAAAAACTCTAATCTCTTTTATAAATCAATGTCTCCATTGAACTTTTTATTTTATTTTTTATTATAAATTTTCATAATATAAATTTAATATAAATAATATATAAATATAATTTTAATAAATAAATAAATATATATAAAAAATAAATTTCAAAAATTTTGGGGGAGCCGTGGCTCCCCCTGTCATTTAATAGTTCCGCCGATGTAGGCCACATTTTTTTAACTTCATACCACAATTTTTAGCTAATGCCTAAAGTGAAAAATGTAGTGTATAAATAGGGCATACATCCACATATTTTCTTCCTACACATCCTATTTTCTAAAATGTGATTTATAACTCCTTCAACCTGCAAATGCTTCATGATTGTGTTGCTTGCCATTGGTGCACTTTCAACTCTTACTTTGGATAGTATATCTTACAAAGAATATTGTTGGAGATAAATGTTTTGAAGAGGTATTTGTTGGAGATAAATTAGCTAGCTCCTCGGGCTAAGTATTTCTTCTTCTTTTTTTTGCAACAAATTCAAGTAACAAAAGAGGTGTCCTTGATTTTCACATTATTTCCAAATTAAATATACTTTAAAGCTTTTATTTGTGGAGCAATTTGGAATAGATAAATTTCCTTGTTCTATGTAGTTACTTATTATACAATTTGGAAGACCCATGTTTACATTCTATGTTGTATATTTGTAGTTACAATAAATTAAATTTTAGATTGCACAATATGGAATAAACACCCATTAGAAGAATTTCAATTCAAAATTCTAATTTTAACTTAATAATGGATCACAACGGATTGGCTAATTCTGAAGTTTGTATTCAAAAGTAGTCAAAAGAAGCCACTATATGACACAATACACGGATAATTGAGAAATAAGCCAAAATTATAATGCTTTACAAGTTCCCAAATTTATGCCATGGTAAATTTCTGAGACATAGAATTCAACAAAATCATAACACCATTTTCATAACCACATTAAAAGCATTAAGTAGTTGTCAAAAAATATCACCTCATCTAATATGTTCAAAATAAAGTATTGTAAAAAGCCTCAAAGTCTCCTAAGGTGAAATTAAATGCAAACTTAAATTCTCAAGAATATTTCAAAAAAAGAAAATAAAGGTGATAAAAATTGTGCTAATGAAGACGACCCATAAAGTAGTGATAAATGTGATGAAGAAGTTTAGGAGATGGACAAGTTAGAGAGTGGTGGGAAGAGCGATTGACTTTTTCACCGTGTTCTTATGTAGGTAATTATCGTGCAGGGATGATAGGGTGCGATAATTGTGAAGAATATTTGTGTGCTTTTTCCTATATTTTGAAGCGAAGCAGAGCGGTGATTTGAAGGATGTTTGGCTGCATCTGATCCCACTACCATGCAAAGATTAGAGAGTGATTGGGATCATTTTAACGTATTTCCCTCGTTATTTTATTAAAAAAATAACCAACACATCTCTTTTTTGGAACCAGATATATTTTTTGGGGTAACCATATATGTTTTTGCATGGAACTTATTCCCTTTATATTGGATCTGATTCCAACTTTGTCATGCTCCCTTTTAACTGGTTCTGTTTTTTGTGTAACCTATTCCATTCCATTCACGGTGTCTAGTGTCAGGAACTCATTTGCGTTTTGGTTGTTGAAGGGCTTCACAACAGTGGAAGGAGGAGGAGGCATCGTCGTTGCCAATGGTCGTTTTTGTGGTCAGCTTGTTGTGAACGTTGGGTTGGCCGTGATGTAGCGTTGAGTTGTAGTGACTTATGAAGTGGTAAGTTCTTTTCATATCATGTGATTTTTGAAAATGTTTTTTTAATTAAAATATTAAATTTTCTAAATCAAATATATTTTAATATTTTTTTAATTAATAAATATTTTTAATATTTGTATTTATGATAATAATATATGAAAAACTAATTACAGCTTATCTAAATATCATTTTATTATACTTTAATAACATCAAGGACAATTAGGTCATTCTACATTTTCATCTATTAAATTTAATTTTTTTTAGTCACATTAGTCAAATCTTTGACAAACTTTCACAAAAATTACTCTCAAATCCATTGTACAATCACCCCAAATCCATAAAAAAGAACAATATAAATATTACCTTCTAATCAATCCAAATCAATCTTCTTCCTCTCTCTCAAATCATCACTCTCATAAGATCACATCCTTTAACTTAAAGCATCTAAAAAAAATGTCATTTGTATGATTAGGAAAGCCATGACATTGATAGCCATTAAAGTAAAATATTATGTTTTCAAAACTCATCCAAACATTTTAAACCTTATAGCATGAAATTGTGTTCATTAAAAGAGAAGAAGGAAAAAGTATGAGTGAACTTTCATTTTTGTTAACCCTAATCATATTTTGGATTCTAAAATGCATTTCGAATTGCACAATTTAAAAATACATTACAAATTATAATTTTTCAGATTATATTGTTGAACATTATAAATAAAATAATGATTAAATATACAATTTAAAAATATTTTGCAAATTATCGGATTATAATTATTAAATATACAATTTGAAAGCCTTTTTCAAGTTATGGGATTATATAATCTAAAATATAATACTGAATTTTTTAAGTTTTGGATGAATTGATTTTTAATGTTATACTGTACTAAACAATTTAGAAATATTACGAAACAAACAATTCAAACTTTTTTCCGTAAAAGGTGCATGAATGAAAAAAAAGTGACGGGGTTGCAGTAAGTAAAAATCAAAGAGAGAGAGAGAGAGCCCAAATACAGCAGACCCAACAAAAGGCCAGTAAACATCGTAGGCATTCTCCGTCAGCGGTGGTGGCAAGTTGAGTGAAAAGGATTGATTCCTTTTTTCACTCTGTTATACCCTCTCGGAGTGGAAAAATGGATCGGAGTTCTTTCCGGTCGGGAATGCGAAAATCCCATTCTAAACCCGACATTTACTCAACCTTCGTGGTTCACGACGACGAAGGCGATGACGACGACGGCGTAGAGACTAACCGCCGGCGGAAATCCGGCGGCGCGCAGCCGCGTGAGGATCCTTACGCGACCATGGTGTACAAAGACAACGGCCGCGACGACGACGACGACGACGAATATTCCTCTCTCCCTCCGCTACTCAAGCGCCTCCCCAAGGACTTCGGCGGCGGAGCGCCGCTGGACTACGATGACGATGATGACGATGCTGGCGACTTTGGCACCATGATCGTGAAGAGCGACCGTAGACGGAACAGCGATCGCCCTTCTTCCAGCTTGGCTTCGCCGCCGTGGAAGTCTCGGAGTTCGTCTCAGGCGAGTCCTCTGAATAGATTCGGCGAAGGGGAAGACGACGGCGATGAGGAAGAGGACAGCGGAGGATTCTCGACGTTCGTCGTTCGTTCGACGGTGAAGTCTGTCGAAAGAGAGGTTGTAAGCGGAACAGTTGTACGACGGTCCTCCGGCAGCAGCGGCGGCGTCGGTTCGACGATGGAGAGAGCGGTGGCGAGCATGCAGGGGATGGGAGATTTTGGATTCGGAAAGCAGAGGAAGGGAAGTGGATCTTCGCTGAACGACGAAGGAAGGCATCACTCGATAACGACGAAGGTTTCGACGAGTTCGATTCCTGAAAGTATTACCAGAGAGGACCCTACGATTAAATACGAATTGCTCAATGAACTTGGTAGAGCCATTCGAGTTCAATCTTTCAATTTTCATTCATTTCTTACTTTGCTGAGTCCATTCTTTTAATTTTTCATTCGTGTTGTACTTTTCTCGCATTGCGAATTATTGTGGTGTTTGTGTTGGGGATGATGGAATGCAGGGAAGGGGTCCTATGGAGCTGTTTACAAAGCAAGGGATTTGAAAACCTCGGAGATGGTTGCTATCAAAGTGATATCGTTATCCGAAGGGGTGAGTTTAGGTTGCTTTATGTCTAGATAATATGGTGTTTTTATTAGACTAAGTTTGAACTGTTGAGAATGACTTTTTGGATGGTTATTAAGGAGGAGGGGTATGAGGAAATCCGTGGTGAGATTGAAATGTTACAACAATGTAATCATCCTAATGTTGTCCGTTATCTTGGAAGCTATCAAGGAGAAGAGTATCTTTGGGTAAGAAGTCATTTTATAACCTTAGCTTGTGGTTCATATAACACTGTCTTTGTGAAACACGTTATATTTAGAGTATTCTTGTGACTTTGGTTTAATGGTGACATATTTTTGTTTGTTTGGCCTTCCTTGGCGTTATGGTGGTGATTGGCTAATTTTTACTCTAAACGGATGCCTTTGACAAAAAATGAAGAGAGATTGGCAAGATTGTTCTTTTTGGCTTTTGTTTGCTCTTCGTTCTCTCCCTAGGGCCCCCTTCTTAATTTCTAATTCTTATCTATTGTCTTTCTCTATGCTTTTGTATAAATTTGCTTGATTCTAGTTACGAGTTTGATTTTGCTTGTTAAAATGCGTTTTCTGAATTCTGATTAAGTTTTTGGCAGATAGTGATGGAATACTGTGGTGGTGGTAGTGTTGCTGATTTAATGGGTGTGACTGACGAGTCATTGGATGAGGGTCAAATAGCATATATCTGTAGGGAAGCACTGAAGGTATAGCTGATGGGCTTCGTTAGCACTGATTGTTTGACTTCTACGAAGGTTTTCAATTTTAAGTATAGTTAATTGATTTTGATAGAATTTAGAGAGCAAACTACTTCAATAGATTTGTTTGAACCAAGTTTTCTGCTGTGTCTGTATGTTATTTTTGTTTAGTTTAGCCCCTAATAGTTTACCTAATTATGTGTAGGGTCTTGATTATCTGCACTCAATTTTTAAAGTCCATAGAGACATCAAAGGTGGGAATATCTTATTAACTGAGCAGGGGGATGTCAAGCTAGGTGAGTACAAATGTTATATGATGATTGTCATATTGTTTCTTTGCAAATGAGAACTATAATAGTAATATGCCTTAGAGGAGTTGATTATTTCGTTCTTACCCTCTCAAATAAATGTCAAATTCATTTACTAAATTTGTGTAATAATTTTTTGCCTTGAATGCTTAGTTAGCAAGTAGCTATGATGTTTTAATTTATGTAATTGAGATGTTGTATTAGAACAACTACTCTAAATTGTTATAATCTACCACTTGTAAGCTATTATGATATGAAAAAGTGATTGCATGGTAGACAATTCCATTCTAAATAATGATTTCTGCAACTACAATGTGATCAAGTAGTTGGGTCCTCTTTATGGTCATAGTCAACCCATGCTTTATATAGTTAAAATTATCAATGGAATGTTCTCCAATTCATCACGTGGTGTACAATTAGAACTTCTTTTCTGTTTTGAGCAAATGCACTTGTTAAACTCAAGGGAAGAGAGAGACATTGAGCTGAAATAGTGTTTTTGAGACAACATGGGGACTTCATTTATATTGAGAAAAAGGAATCAACACAATAGGGGAGATTTGATATCCTCTAATATCAAAGATATGATACTGGAATAAATAAAAACGTTCCTAATAATACGTATATAATCTAGATATTTTATATTATATAGGATAAACTCCTTATTTCCATAGTTATAACACTCCCCCTCAAATTGAATAGTATAAGTTGTGGGTGCCAAGGTTGATGCAAATATAATCGACCCTCGATTCTTTTAAGAGACTTTGGGGAATATGTCAACCAACTGTTCATTATAGTTGACAAATCTAGTAATGTCTCTAGACTCCAGTTTTTATGTTTGATCCTCTCATGAAGGGTAGGATTAGAGGAAATATAGGATAAACTTCTTATTTCTATAACTATACACTTCCCCTCAAGTTGGATCGTATAAAGTCGTATGTGTCCAGGTTGATGCAAATATAATCTATCCTCGATCCTCTTAGAGACTTTGGTAAATATGTCAACCAACGGTTCATTAGAGTTGACAAGTCTACTGATGTCTCTAGACTCCACTCTTTCTCTTATGAAATAACAATCTATCTCAATATGTTTGTTCTTCTCATGAATAGCAAGATTAAAGGCAATGTATAAGTTGCGTAGTTGTCATATACATGGTGCATTTTGGAACTTTCTTCAAATTTGAGCTCCATGAGGAGTTGTTTTAGATATATGAGCTCACGAGTGACTAATGTCATTGCCCTACATTTTGCTTTTCTCTTGATCTTGCCATAACATTTTTTCTTACTTTTCCACATTATTAAATTACCTTCAACAAACAAACAATACCTTGAAGTGGAGCATCTATCGCTTTGTGACCGTACCTAATCAATGTAAAAATATACTAATTAATTTGAGTATTTTCCTTATGATCATAATGAGGCCTTTTTCAAAGCCTTCGTGATGGTATTGACAATGAGAGTTTAAAAATTGACTTACTATGCTTAATGTAAAGACAATGTTGGGATGAGTCACAATGTTACGGGTACAGGTACCTTTTCTAGTAGCATTGGGCCAATCAATTTTAAAAGAGATCGGATCTGGTACAGGAGATGGTGTTGGGGAGGATAAAAAACATGGCCTTTACTACATTATTATCTGTTAATGATGGATCGTATACCGGAATATCAATAGGTTGTGAATGACATTAATAGCCTTAAGTAGTGTAGTAGAAGCATCTCAAGTTCTAGAAGAGTCATCTAGTGGTGATAAAGGAAGATTGACTGACGTGGGTAAGGGACTAAATATATTGTCATTAGGGGGACTCACTCACAATTCAAATTAAACAAATGTTTTGGATTTTGCATCATCTACAATTTTGTCAACCTGAGATGTCTTAATTGTGCATGAATTGTCATTAGGGAGATTGTTGATGCGCATATTGAATATGGAGAGATATTAAAGGCCATGTGATGCATGTTCAACGCTAACCGCCTATCCTGATATTTGAACCTGACAAGTAACATTTCCTTTTAGGGAAGGTTAGGATAATATCATAAGATTGAGTGAGTTAGGTATTGGTAGTGCCTATCCATGTTGTCTTAAAGAACCCATGTTGTCTTAGAAACACATGGTTTCAAAGCCTATTAGTGCCTATCCTATTGAGGTTTGTGGGGCTTATCAACTTGCTATTAGATCCTCCTCCATTCCCATGCTTGAGATGTTAAGTTTACGAAGGGTGTGTATTAGAGATTCCACATCAACTAAAAATATTACCAAATATATAGTATATAAGTGGAAGCAAATATCATCATACAAATAGGTTGTGTGAGTTTGAGTTAGGTTTAAAGTTTACTTCCTTAGTACTATTGTTAATATCTTCTAATTGGTGCATGACCATGCCCATGCCTGCATCACTATTGGGTGTTTAGAAGGAGAATCTAGCATTTTATATAAAAATTAATACATTCTTCCACTGTGTGTTTCAAACATTGAAAATGATTGATGACATATGGATTTTCATATTTTAATATTCCTTTCTAGATGAAGTTTAGAGTTACAAACATCTCTAATCTGAATATTTTGTACTGTATTCTTTGCCAATTCGTACATGCAAATATATTGAATATATTTTTGGATCTAAAAACACATGTACTAAAATTTTTATTTATAAAAATTAGTAATGGATAATTAAAATATCCTAATGACATTATTCTTAATTTTCCTTTCAGTATAGCTGTTAGAATCATTTTTTTCACCCTATGGTTTCTTCCTTTCTTCATTTATTGAAAATTAGATTTCCTATCTAAGGCATTGATATTCTTGGACTTTAACAACTGGCAGTTAAGACTCTTATTATGGTGGTATATACTCTTGTAATTCACAAGTGGCTAGAGTTAGATCTATATTCAACTTTTGCACTGCACAGGGCAACAACATTTTGTTTCTTGCGCTTCTTACAGGCAATATTTCATAATGAATACATAATATCCTATAGTGTATCTTCTTATAGCTGGACAACCAGCTCAATTTGCATCACAATACCCTATAATTTGAGTACTTATTGTGTTGTCATACGACATTCTAGTTTCACCTTTGGCCAACATCAACTTTGGATTTGGATCTATGGGACTATATACATGTTGGCAATTTGCCAACCTTGTCTTATGTGGAATGTCAAGAACATACTTTATTTTTGTAAAGTAACAACACCTTCCTTTAATTGAGCTACTTCAATAGCATAAAGTATTTCAGAAAACCTAGATCTTTAATATGAAAATGGCTTAATAAGTGCTCCTTTAGTTGAGATCTTAGTGGTATCATTTTCTGTAAGAACTGTATCATCAACATAGACCATAGATAAAACACACTTCCCAAGAGTAGTATGGCAATAAACTAAATGATGTGCCTCACTTCATTTTAATCCAAAAACCAGCATAGTATGATTGAACTTACCAAACCAAGCTACTGGTCATTCATACCAAAGAGAGAGTGACATAATTTACACACTAGACTAGATTTCCCTAGAGTAACAAATTCAGGAGGTTCTCCATGTAGCTTTTCTCCTCAAGATCACCGTGAAGGAAATCACTTTTAATGTCAAGTTGGTGAAGTGACCAATGGTGAATAACAACCATTGGAAGAAAAAGCTTACCTGTGCTGATTTTGGTCATGAGAGAGAAAGTATCATCGTAGGTCCAACTTTGATAATAAATCCACTTATGACGAGCAATCTTCTTTTTAGAGGGAAGAGGGAAAAGCTCCAAGGTGCTATTTCGAGCAAGAACCAACATTTCATGAATCATGGCTTATCATCATCTATGATGATAAAGTGCCTCATGTATAGTTTTAGGAATAAGTGTAGACAAAGAATAAACAAAAGAATATGATGATGGCATACAATAATTCAAACAATTATTAATAGAATATAGAGTCATGTAAAGAGTTGTTGGAGAAGGATCCATGGCATGTGAAGCTGATGGATTAGAATTTGGGAAGAGTGGATCTGTATCTGACGTTGGTGTGTAAGGAAAGGTGGTTGGCAATGGTAGATTGGTTTTCATTAGGGTTGGAGGCAAAAGGTGTTGGAATCAGTAGAGGGCCAAAGGTTGGAACAAGTAGAAATTGTTGCATGGAAATAGGAGTTCCCATGGGGGACGAGAAAAAAAGTGTTCTAAAAAAATGTGACATTAACTGAAATACAATATGTTTTGGTAGTTGGAAAATGTCATTTATATCCTTTTCGAAGGCAGTAATATCCTAGAAAAACACAATTAATAGCCTTTGCAGAGAGTTTGTCTAAACTAGAGAGACAATGTTAACAAAAGAAGTACAACCAAACACTCTTGGAGACATGGAATAAAGGATCATTTGGAAAAATAATGGAGTGAGGAATTGATTTTCAAGAGAGGAGGAAGGCATTCTATTTATTAAAAAACAAATGAAAAGTCCAATCTCCCCAATGATGTAAAAGAACATTTATATTTAACACTATAGAGCATGCAATTTCATTTAAATGTCTACTTTCCCACTCCGAAATTTCATTTTGTTGTGGCTTGTGAGGACAAGTGGATTGATGTAAAATACCCTCTGAGGATAAGGAGGAAAGCTAAAAATATCTTAAGCCAAAAGGCCTGACATTGCTAGGTCCCACGTATATGTATTAATGATAAAAATTATGTATAAATAATATATATATATATATATATATATATATATATACTTTTTTTGTTTGTTTTGGAAATAATGAGAAAATATTAGTGTTGGATTGGGTTGGGTTGTATGACCCAACTCCTTTGTCAAATGGAGGAAAAGAGTGTTTGCGTTGAGAAATGTTTGGCCCAAGGAGAATAAGAAAGAAATAGATAGCATTAGGGTTGTCTTCTCTTAGGTGCCTTCATTTTCCAAGGGTGCTGCTGCCTCTTCATTTTCGCAATGGGTGGCATTGCATTGCTAACTAAACAATTCATGGAAATCGGAGTAAGTCAGAGCATGAACTTGTATGCATCTCTTCCAACTCAGTTCTGCAATAAAACGAAGTAGATTAGGGTTTTTTCAACTTGGGTCATGCATGCCCCCACCTGTTTCTAAGTGAGACTGAAATTTGGTTTAACCCACAATTCGGGTTGTGATTCTTGTTAGAATCGTGATTCATGCAACTCTAAGTGGGAGACAAATGATATAACACCGATTTGGGAGCACAAACGAGTTTTCCTATGATTTCTATTGTGGGGGTTGCGAATTTTATCATAATGTGCAATAATTACTACCATCTTTATATATCTGTCTATTTGAAAGAGTACAAGTGAAAGGTATACCCTATAACACTCAACCCTCAGGCTAGGTGCATACACTGAAGAATCTTCTTTGTCTAAGCTGTACAATACAATAAATTTCATAATTTTACTAGTTATACTCAATTAGTTAGTTAGTGATAACTTCTGAGGTGTGTTGAGGCACTCGGGGGACCCAGCCCCAAAGCTAGTTATTAGGAGAGAGGGGGAGGGGGGAAGGGACAAACACTTTAATACTACATCAAACATTCCATACTACACAACTAGGTAGAACTTAAACACCCATAGTACCTAAGTTTCTATCATAAGCATTGCCCTTTAGAGTTATCTTTCACTGAGAAGCTAGCTACTAAGGGGGAAGAATCAAGTACTTAAATGTTCCACCTGGCATCCCATACTTTTCAATGTGAGACTTAATCACCCACAATGCTGAAGTTCGGCTAGGTTTCTCACTCCTTTTTGTTTGTAATCAGTTTTTTGGAAATACAATTTACCTTTCCATCTCTAGAGTTTTTGCTCAATTGTATTTTAACTCTAGGTTTCTTGAGCAGGGGATTTTGGTGTTGCTGCGCAGCTTACAAGGACCATGTCAAAGCGGAATACGGTAGTTGATGCGATAACTTATTATTTTTAGTTATTGTGATTTGTACTTTTGTTATTATTTACTTGATTACTTTATTTTTTCCCCCATATAGAATAGAAATGCTAATTGTTACTGATTTCAATCCCTATGATTTAGGGAATCTTGATTTGCATGTTATGTATATAAATTAAGTGGGCTGATAGTTTTTACTTTCAAGCAATTCACAATAAAAGCAGTTTCAACTATCAGAATGTTATTCTGTCTTATTAATGAAGGGAGGAGGAGGAGTAAGAACATGGTTTTGAATCCTTACATGACGGAGTTATAGCTAGATGCAAGATTATTATTTTTTTAATAAATTGCAAGGGGTCATGAATAATGTATTTTGATTTACATCACATTATTTCAGTTTTGGAACAATGTTAAATAGGTGGGTGTCATTAAGTGGCTTATTAAGTATGTTATTTCTACCAAATTGCATCCTAAAAGGAGTTGGAAATGGTTCTATTATGTTCATTGCATGAATATCCTTCTAGTGGGATTGACTTTGAATCCAACTACACATATTTTGAATTAAATTTATTCTATCATTTCTTTACTCAGATTTTTGGGGCACTTGTTTCTGATTAACTTGCACTACTGTGGGGGTATTGAAATCCCCGCCTGCCACTTGTTGTGGCTACAAACACAGTTGTTTTTAGTCCCATTGTAGTTACTTGAGAGTGATATGAGCTTATAATTATATCCAAAGTATTTGCCCAAAAACTTTGGCTTCGGTGAGGTGAGGTGTTGTTTACCTTATACATGCTCTTGAGAATTCTTGGAAATGACACGCACTCACATTCTAAAGAAGTTGATTTAGATTAAGGCCTCCTGCTTCTTAAATGGACATCTGATTCATTCTTCCTATCTTATAAGATTTTTTATTTTCCATTTAATATAGTTCATTGGAACTCCTCATTGGATGGCTCCAGAAGTTATCCAGGAAAGTCGCTATGATGGAAAGGTATTGTATTTTTCTAAAATTGTGAACCTTGTTTACTTGGTTGCATTATTTTTTTATTTCACTGTACTGGATCTCCTCCATGCTTTATATCCATCTGCCCTTCCTTTTCTTCTGTAGATTGTTCTTAGGTTAAGGATTTAGGCGAAAAAGTTGCACACTACATTGCCAGAAAACATCATTTAAATGTATCTTTAAATTTGGACAAATAAAAATGAATTTGGTACTGGTGGGTTTCAAAATTCATCTTCCATGCTACCGCATGAAGCTCCTTCAAAATGAATGTCCGACCCTTATGTTTTGTATGTTTGATAATCATTCCTTATGTTTTGTATGTTTGATAATCATTGAATGAAGTGGATGAAGGAATTTTATTGAACTGGAAACTACAATATTTTTCATATGTTAGTGGTTTAAATAATCAGAAACAGGAATACATAAGGTTTTTATTGGAGGTAAGTGATGTTGAAGTATAGGAGGTAATTATTATATATGAATATAATAATTGGAGTTCATCACTGTTTTAAAATTTTTGGAATAATAAAGTCTACTAGTTAGTAGGACTAGAGTAGGGAGTTGTGTGTTGGGTTATCTCTACTTACTATACCTAGTTTTGTATGTAGCAGTCTAGGACGTCCCTTGACCTTCCATCTTCATATTGTATCAACTCTTTATCAATATAAATAGAAGATCATGCATGAGAAGGGTCCTTCAAGCCCTTTAAACATATATTTTCTCTCTGTTTTAATCTTAAGTAAAATATTAGTCTTAAAAGCTTTTTCAAAATATTGCTGATTGTAGTGTGGGGGCAGTGATATACTTGTTAACAAATCTCTTAAAAGACGATGTTAGTTTATCATGTTAGAGTGTATACTTAGTTATATTTTGTATATACTTTGTTTGAGATCTATAATCTATTACTAATAGCTATATCTTTTGTTGCAAGCGGTTACCTTTAAATACTTTTGTAAGCTACTTATTCAGTAGTGAAGAATGAATACATTTCAATTTATTATAAAATCATCAAGTTCCTTTCACATGGTATCTAGAGCCAAATTTTGACGTTCCTCTTCTCAAGTTCTAGGGTTCCTCTTAGCAAGTTCCTCATTGCAAGTTTCTTTTCACGTTGTCTTCACTTTGCATTGTCTTCTTTGCAACGTCTTGTTTTGTTTCCATGGCAATTGCTTTGCAGTCATTTCCAACCTCCATTGATGAAAAGATTGATGACATGAATTTTCTCCATTACCAATAACATGTTGAACTGATAATAAAATTGCATAAGATATAGTGATTTGTCATGAATCACGTAGTTCCACCATGTTATCTCGTTTAAGATGATCATACCCTTGATCAAATTAATTTGAAGTATGAAGCATGGGGAGGTGAAAACCAAATGTTACTTGTTTGACTATAAATCCATTTTCTCTAAGTCAGTTTTGTGTCAAGTTCTTGGGTCGAGTCACTCCTATGGGCTTTGGGAGAAGTTCATGAATATTTGGTCTTTAAATAAAATCTCACATGATTCAATGCATAATGCGATGCGTACAGGTCGCTTGATTCCGAATCAATGGAAGAGTATTCTTAGAAAATAGACTTTAAGCTTAGCTCAACTTCACAAAATCACCTTGTAAGTTGAAGTTTGCACCCAATTATGTACTACAATTTGCTCATGTTGAGGATTGGACATCTCGAATGTTGGACTAAATATTTGTATGTGATTTGATAGGATAGGTCCTAGATAAGTTCTGATATAGTCTTAGAAATTGGACTTTAATCCATGTTTAACCTCATAAAATTGACTTGTAAGGTGAAGTTCACACCTAGTTGTATACTACAATTTGGTCATATTTCTAGTTGATATGAAATCTCTAACAAGTATTTTGTAAAGATTAAAAGTTTTGTTGATTAGCTAGCTGGTGTTGGAGTTATGGTCTGTAATGAAGAATATGTTGATGCAATTCTTGGAGGACTTTTGTCTAATTATGCACCAATTGTTTCAGTTACTGAAAGCAAAAAGTGTACACGGTCCATTGCTGAAATACGAAGCTTAAGATTATGAAAGGAATGAAGTCCATTAACACCAATAATTCCTTGAAAAAGAACTTTATTTTTCCCTTGATATTTGACAAGACAAGATGAAATTCTAGGAAAGCTAAATTATCTTTGGCAAATTGGCGAACACTCAACAAGTTTTTAGGAATAGAAGGAACATATAACAAATTATTTAGTTTAACACCATAAAGAGGAACATATAACATGAGGTAACACAAATAAAGAGGAACCAACACCATAAATACTTTAACTTTCACCATTGCCTATGAATATTTGATCTGGACCATCTAAATGAGTAAGTTGTTTGATATGTTTTGGTTCATGAGTCAGTCACATGAAAGCTTGCACTAGAATCTGGTATCCAAGAAGCATTTCAAGTTTCTTGAGAATTTGGGTTTGGCTGAGCAGTGTTTGCAGACTTAGTATTAGGATTAACCCAAGAATGAGGTTTTAAAGGATGTAGCAGAATAAGTAATATATTGTTGTATAGCTGGATCAATGAAGTACATTGACTTATGAGGCGGATAAGAAATATCATATCTAAAATGACAGTCATTTGCTGTGTGCCAAACTTAGGCAGATCTAACATTGAGAATTAACAAATTTACAATCATTGCCTGAACTGGAAGCACAATGAGTGACTCCACCACTAGAGGCACCGCGATTAGTGAACCCACCACAATTACCACCATCAATGCAACAATACTAGCCAAAGTAGTCTTCAGTATAGTTCATTGAGGATATACCAAACCTTGCATCTCATTAACATATCAAACAAGAAATGTTTCATGACCATAATGATTTCAAGGCATGTGAATTGTTTATTTGCTCAAGTTGAATATAAAGTTAATGGAGAGAATTAAGATCAAGAATTTAACATAAAAAATTTCAGTATAATTGACTGTGATTTATCTAGTATATGTTTTAAACAATTTAAATAAGAAAAAAACGAGGCCCTTTATGTTATTTTAGAATCAGAAGTATTTTGCTTCAGTACTGTTCCCAATGTGTTGTTAATCAGAGTCTAAAAAAAAATGCATATTGCCAATATAATGTTTACATTATATGATTAAATTATTGGACTCACCCATATTTTGATGTGGTTACATTTATTTAAATGATTTTCAGGTTGATGTTTGGGCTCTTGGCGTGTCTGCTATTGAAATGGCTGAGGTATATCCAGTGCTTGTGTTTTTATTCTAGATCTTCCAAGTAAATTGTTATTTTATCCAATGTGGGTTACCTTTTTTCTTTCTCTTTTTATGCTTCCACCAAGGTATTGTCAATTTAACACTTTCTGAGGTGATTTTAGCCGATAAAGGGGTCTTAGATTTTCTGGGTTTGGTCTTGACCCAACCTCATAAAGCTATCTTGTAAGGGGAAGTTTTCATTTAACTTGATATTTTTAGCCATCTCACTAGTAGATGTGAAACTAGACTACAACCCTTGAGATTGTCGTTTAGGCCCATCCTAAAGTGACTGCAACTAAGGTGGGCTAGGCCTGACTGCAATTAAGGTGTCCAACATTCCCCTTCATGTCCAGGACTTTAAGCCTGGAGCATGGCAAATGCAGGTGGCCCAATAATGGATCTAGGATAGGCTTTTGTACCATCTTAGATTTTTGGGTTTGCTTCCCACTTCTATATTCTATTTTAGCCATATCACTAGATGATTTGAGACTGAGATTAAACCACCACCAGGAGATTGCAATTAAGACAACCTCCAAAGAGGTCACAACTAAGGCGGGTGAGGGGTGGCTTTAATTAAGGCGGCTTTGCCAACAGGTAAAGTTTAAGCCCAACACACTTCTGGATAAACAATGTTCTGGGTATCTTCCATGAAGTTCAAGTTTATAGGTTTTATGAAGAAATTTCTTATCTTTACATGGGTTGGTCATTATTTGTGGGCTGTTATTTACAGTTTCAGATATTGCAATTGGATAAAAATCTTCATATTAGATATTTTTTATCCTGATGTTGCATTAGAAAAATAACTCATTGCCATGCTTAGTGATGCTCAAAGTCTGTTACCACAATTTTCAGGGTGTTCCTCCAAGATCTGACGTACATCCAATGAGGGTTAGTAACTTCATACATATTTGTATTGACTGTTGTTTAATTGATAACATATGATCTATTTTTCCCCTGCCTCCTTCTCATAAGTAATATTCAACTGGTAATATATGTTGATCTTCTTAAAATGTTTGGATTATTTGTCGTTTGATCTACTGTTTCATGTTTTTCAGTTAGTTAGGATAAATTTTAATATTTGAATGGGTTAATTTGGAAGGAGAAACATAAGATTAGCTAGATAAATAGAAGAGTAATTGAATAGGTGAGTTTATGGATATCATAATATTGGATAGCTGTATGGTGAGATTTACTCCTTTTTTATTTAATAATAAACACTTTGTTATTTTATGATTTATTTGGCATTTTTGAAGGTATATTTTTTTCTCTCTCTTTTCTTTGAGGGGGTTCAGTGTATAATAATGTTTTTTTTTTTCTTTTATAATTGTAGGTTTTATTCATGATATCAATTGAACCAGCTCCGATGCTTGAGGATAAAGAAAAATGGTTTGTTTCTATAGTCTGTTGTCATCCAAGCTGTAAATTTACAAATTTTTTAGTAAGTGAGCTTGAAGAGTCACCTGTTGATGATCTAGAAAGAATTATAGTTTAGATAATCCTAATGATCTTTTTCCATGTGCTATATATTATGTTTTATGTTGCGCTCATTTTATAATTTTGTAAAGCCAGTAGTGTGTAATTGCATGCTGCAATTCTTCTACTATACAATTTTTGCCTTTGATACTTTATTTTTATCGAGATGATGTTGAATGGAGAAACCACATGTAAATTTGAAAGTATAACTTTCTATCTTGAAATGTATATTTAGCTAGGTTCTATCTCCTATTAGTTGTATATCTATTCTACATACTATAAAGTCTTGTATTGGCTAGAAACTCATCTATTAACCTACACAAACGAAGTTGCATACATTATTTGTTCCTTCCCACTTCCTAGTTTATGAATATAGCACATCCATTCAAATGGTAATTCACTGTCGTGTTGAAGTTTAATAATACAAAGGTTGGTGCATTTAAGGAGACGGGACTTGATGTACCCAAAATTCATCGTGATCTCTTCGCTTGATCTTAATGAGATTTCTTTTCTTAACCCAGAAAAAAATAGTGCTTGGTTGGTGCTTTCATTGTCTAATGGTAATAAATGCAACATAAACTACCCTGTTAATATTTTCCATCTAGGAGTGACTCCAAAATCCTATTTTCATGTTCATGGTGCCAATGTGATATCTTGGTGTATGAGATAGTGTCTCTAATTAGTGATGATACCTTTATGTGATAATGATTTGAATTTGAATTTCTCTTTAGGTCTCTGTATTTCCATGATTTTGTTGCGAAGTGCCTAACTAAAGAACCTCGGCTCCGCCCTACTGCATCTGAGATGTTGAAGGTATGCTTAGTAATATTGTTTCTAATCAAATTTAATTACTATTATTGGGAGTTGTAAGTTTTTGTTTTAAGTTATCCTTATATGTTAAATAGTTGAAGGAAAATATAACAAGAGTGACAGACAAAGAAGAGATGAAATCCAGTAGTCTCATCTCAATATATTTGGTTCTGTCATGAAAGGTTAGATTAGAGACAATGTGTAATGCTTCCTAGGTGTCACATGTAAGGTGCAGTTAGGAGCTTTCTTCAAATTTAAGTTCTTTGAGAAGTTGTTTTAGCCATATCAGCTCACGAGTGACTATTGTCATTGCCCAATATTTTGTTTCTGCTCTTAAATTACCTCCAAGAACACAGTAGATTGAGTGGATCATCCATTTTTTTCAGAATACCCAATAATTTTAGTAGTTCCTTTATCTTCATAAACGAGGTCTTGTCTAGACGCATTCTTAATATTAATATATACTTAGGCATTCATGCGACTGCATTTAATGCTCTTGACAAAGAGAGTTCAAAAATTGACTTGAAATAAATTGCTATCTCTAGAAAGAGGAGGGTGTTTGAATAGCATTTTTAAGACCTTTTGGAAAATTTTCACAAGCTTGATAAAGTAGGCACTGACGGGGGACGTCTAAAGATTTGAATTAGTTCACAATCTTTTCTCAAAAAAGTAGGAGCTTACTCTGTGTAGACTTCTGTAGGAAGATCATCAAATGAATGCATTTTTATGTTAGGCTGAAACATAGTCTGGTAGTGAATAGTTGCAAGGCAAAATACAGATCAAATAAATGTCATTTTGGCAATAGGAGATAAAGTGTCAGTATAATCTTGACCATGAACTTGGGTTTCCTATGCAACCAACCAAGATTTATATAGCAATCAATGTTACCATAGGTTTTGTTTTAAGTGTATAAGACCACAAGTACCCATCAATTGATTTGCTAGCTGGAAGAGGAGCCAATTTCCAAGTACCACTGCTTTGAAAGACGAGACCAGATCTAGTATGAGAGATAGTGTCGTGGAAGGATCGGACATGACCTGCACCATATTGTTGTCTGTTGAAGATAGGTCTCGTCTGGAATTTCAATCCGTGAATGACGTTAGTGTACCTGAAGAGGTGCTGGAGAAACATCTTGGGTTATGGCATAGTCATCTGATAGTGATGAAGGAAGATTGGCACTGGTAGGAAACTGATTACATATGTTGTCATTAGAAGGAACATGTGTATAGTATGAACAAACAAACTCGATAAAAGGAGACAGTAGCAGACACAATACCTATGAAGATCAGGAGAGAAACATCATTACCCTTTCAGAGAATGATGATATCCCACAGACATTTGAGCGACCGAGGAGATTGTGAAAAAGGATAGTGTGGTAAAATGGTGGCATTCAATTAATGATAACATGTTGTAAGGACAACGTCCTCCCAGAAATGGTGAGAAAGATGACTTTGAAGAAGTGTTTGATATACAATGTCAGTAATTGCAGTTGGGTGCTCCATTTTGTTGAGCAGTATGTGGACACAAGGTTAGGTGAAGAGTTCCACTAGATGCCACAAACTGCTGGAATTAATGAGAAAAATGTTCACAAGCATCATCATTACGAAAAACACATTGATATACCAAATTGTGTTTTTGGTTTCATTAAAAAGGTTTGAAATATAGAAAACACTTCTAGTTGATTTTTCATTAACCAAATCAAAATACATCTAGAATAATGATTGGGTAATAAAATGGTAAATACCCCAAATATCAGAGTAAACTAAAAAAAAGGATGTGAAACTTGTTTATTGAGACCGTTAGGAAAGGACAGGTGAATATGTTTTTCTAACTCACAATTCAAAAGTAGACAAATATTTTAGACTTGGAACCATCTTTTGCAATTTTGTCAACCTGAGATGAACTATTTATGTATGAATCATCATCAGAGAGAGCAACGATACACATACTGATGCTAAGGTCATGTGACTCATATCCGATGCTGATTGTTTGACTTGATATTTGATCTTTCAAGTTAATATTACTATTATAGAAAGTGAAGATAATATAATGGGATTGGATTAGTTGGCTAACAAACAATAAATTGAAGGGGGCACGTATGGAAATAAAGAACAAAATCAATTGTAAACGGAGAGGGGTTGGGTAGTACCAATGAGTTGCACTAGAATCATAAACCCAAAGAAAAAGGAAGGGAGATTAAGAGAAACAAGCATGTGAATGATCAGTGTGACTCAACGAGAAGTAGTATTACTAGTGGTTTGGTGTCACACACCATTTGGTAAAGTCTTCATATATTGCACACATTTTGTCATTGGTAAAAAGGGCACGCGTCTTACTCCAAAGTGGTGCACATGTCTCATGAGAACCAAAAATAGGTTTGGACAAAAAGTAGGTTTGTGTCAGGATAAATAGTGGATTTAAGAACTCTACATAGTTGGGCCCAAGTGGAATTTTTAGACTCTTCCATCTTCTCAATACTAATAATATGGTTAGAAAAGATGGAAGAATCTGTTCTGGAGGTATATTTGGTCTTCAAAGACATTTTTTTTCTTGACATTTGGAAAACAGATAAAAATAAAATAGCCGATGGAGAGGGGAAAGTAGATTGGACCACTAAACAAACTCTAGTGGAGCCACCACCTGGGTGAAGTTTGGTCGGCAGACAGGTGCCACTGCACACCAATCAGAGTTGTGGCTGGAGTGGGAGACAAGTCGCATCATAGGGCCCATGGATGGGTGGTTTGCATCGGCATATGGATGATTGGACAGATTGGTGCGGTGCGATCCCAATCAGGTGTGTCAATGAAAACACTGGTGGTCGGCAGAAACTTTGCTGAAAATCTTGTCATAGGAAGCACCAGAACAGTGAACAATAACTTGGGGAGTAAGGTTTGCCAAGAAAAAAAAGTCATCTAGAGACAGTGGGTCCTTCAGACCAACATGTTCTAAAAAGGGCTCTAGATGTCATGTTAGACTATAGGAAAGAGAGAGACATCGAGATGAAGCCATATTTTGAGACAACATGGATGCTTTATTTATATTTAGAGAAAATAATTAATACAATAAATAGAGGATATTTGATATCCTCTAATGATAAAAATATGATACAGGAATAAATAGAAATGTTCCAAATAATATTTAATCTAGATATTCTTGATTATATAGGATTTGCTTCATATTTCTATAATTATAAACCTGCACAAAATTTTGAGAAAAGTTTGTCATCTAATATTTCAGTTAGTTAAAAAGGTGCACGAGGTTAGCCCTATAAGTGGAGAGCCTAATTTCAAGATTTGAACTTCTGACCATCACAGGGGTTGCATCTCATGTTGCACCAGGGCTCAACTGTCAAATACAGATGTCAATTTATCCTTGTCTTATACTTATATTTAATTATTTAGTTATGCTCAAACTTACTACAATTAGATATTGGTATCATGTTAGACCTGCAGTTTTTAAGTTCCCGTGATTTGAGTTATATGTAAATTTATTATACATATAATCCTCATCTGATTGATCAAGATCCACTAATTAAGATGTAAGTTACTGATATTTTTCTTAACTGATTTTTTTTTTCTCTTCCCAATTTTTTTTCTCAATATGATATTGTTTTTTACTTTCACCTATTAAATCAGAGTGTTAAACTTGATTCTTGTTATGACTTGAAAGATAATAAACATAATGTGAATGATTATATAAGGTGTTTCAAAATTCAAAATTAACACAGCATAAAGTAATAAGTAAAATAGTAATGAATTCTAAGGAAGTCTGGTTAGCTAGAATTACTAAATTAATTCTTTTAGTGATGGCTAATCAAACGCGTTAGCTTTATTTTTGTTTTGGCTGCTTCTTATAATAATAGGTGACTAGAAAACTCCAGACATATGCTTCCATTTGTCCTCAAACCAATTTGATTTGCTACTATCTGATTTGCAATGGCATATTTAAACTTTTTTCAATGCTGTATTTTCCATCAAGTGAAAGTTATTTTCTATTGTGTGTAGCACAAATTCTTTGAAAAGTGGAAAACTGGATCTGCTGCAATGTTGCCAAAATTAGAGAAGGCAAGGGAAATCAGGGCTTCAATGGCTTTGCAGGCGCAAACACTTGCTCCAGCAGAATCAGAAGATCAGGTATGACAAAAACTCCCTCCCTCTTATGCACATCTATGCATCTTGTTCCATCTACCTTCTACATTGTAAAACTCAATAATGAAAGTAATTTCCATGTGAAACTCAAGTTCTTAATCTGAAGTACCCCATGTTGGTCTCAGAGATTGAGGAATTATTCTTTTTCTGATAATGCATGCATGTTATATATATATATATATATATATATATATATATATATATATATATATATATATATATATATATATATATATACACACACACACACACATATACGTACATACACTGGAGGCAAATTCCATAACTTGCGGGTTTCATATCAGAGAAAAAAGCACTCGTAAGTATCCTTGATTTAGGGGATACAATCTGTTATGGAATATTTGCTAAAATAACTAACATGTTCTTGTTTTCGTTCTTTTTCCAGTTAGTTTCAAAACCAAATGATGAATATGGAGACACTGTTCCATCCAAACCTCATAACATTGGTGTTGAGGGGGCTGCTAATCTGTCATCACATGGCACTGTGAGGAAGCTACGTGAGGTGGAAGATATAGACATGAGTGAAGGTCTGTGATTCTTGCATCTTGTTTGTGAATTGGAAATTTTTTCTCAATTTTTATCATCTGATGTTAGAATGTTTGCTGTGCATGCGTATTTGTATGTATGAGAATCTCCTGGAAGTCAACTACTATGTAATATATATGTTTCTTTAACGATGTCTGAATGTTATCTTACTTCTTGTATAGTACCTCTTCCAACTGAACAATTGTATACAGTTTTTCCTTGGATGTTGTGCTTCCTATGGTTTATAATTGTTTGGTCTTGACATATTGCTTGGAATATTGATTGGGAGGGAAATTCGGAAATGGTTTTAAATGTTCTCTTTGCTTGAAAAGACAATGAAAAGAAAAGGTATGGTATGGTGAGAAAGAAAAATGTAGAAACAAAGAGTTCACAATTTTATCTGTTTCTAACTTCGCCTACCATTTTCTTCCTTCAATCCATATAAAGGGTTATCTAATTTATTTCTTTTCTAAAATGTACAGTTCTTAAATTTTGGAAAATGGAAGAAGACCTTGTTTTTGTTTTATTTAGGGGTTGAATATTATGATTTATGTGGATTATTGGCAGGCAACTTTGGCACTGTTATAGTCCATGCTGATGAGTTTCATCAGAAGACTACACAATATGCTGATTCTGCAGTTTCCGACTCTGCTGTACCCAGTGGCACAGGAGGCAGATTGGCTAACTCTGGGTACTTTCCTGTCTGTTTACCTTCACTACCTATATTTTTTAAGAAAGCAGTTTTCTTTTATTCTCTCACTCTGATTTTCAAACTGTCTTAGCTTTGCAAATTTGTGAATTGTACGTCATTTTCAAATTATAGACTGTCCCTCTCTTTTCCTTTTCATTTTGCATGTCTTAACGTAGTTTGCTTTCTTTTGGGATAATCTTTTAGGATTGAGAATCAGAAAGTTGACTTGACGAAGACCACCTCCTTAAGAGAATCTAGTGCTACCACCAATACTATTCGATCATCTATACCTTATGCTAGTGATTCAACTGAGCAGACCCTCAAAATCAAAGGTAGTTATCGAGCACCAGCTGGAATGGGTAGTAGTGATATATTCAGGGGTGAAACCGGCAGCCGTAAAGCATTTGCTTTACAAGATAAGGTATTTTTGTGATTTGATTTGCGCATGGGATGTCAAATCCTATTCTGAAAGGGATATCACCCTCTTTGAGCAAAATTTGATGTTTTTAGTTATTAGAGTTGTTGCCTCTAGCTTCTTTAAGAAGTATGTCTTCCTTCATCCTTTGTTTGGCAGATTTCTAGCCCATTTCGTTTCTTGAATTAATTGTCCCATTAATTAAGTGTATATGTTGTCCGTTATGAATGTCTTGTGTGATTGCAGTGTCAGACTTACCTTTTTACTTCAATTTCTGTGCCAATGCAGCTCTGGTCGATTTATGCTGCTGGTAATACTGTGCCTATCCCATTCTTAAGGGCAACAGATATATCACCTATTGCTCTCTTGTCAGACAACGTACTTGGTGGCCTGCAACAGGATACTGCTGGAACCGGAACAGTGGAAGCACTGCAAGAGCTTTTCAGTGGTGATGGACAGTCCAAGAAGGGCCGCAGAGCACTAAATGAGGTAACTGTGTGTGGTGCAAATTTGCGCATGTATATGTGCAGTGCAGTACACTTGTTATGGCCATTTATGTTGGTTTTCCAATTGATGCAGCAGATGCCTCTTCCTCCAAGCATTTACCAAAGGTTGACATCAAGTTCTACACTTATGAATTTGGCACAGGCTTTAGCTTACCATAAGATGTATGTCTCTTAAACTTTTGATCAGCAAAACTTTTACCATTTCTACGTGAACAAAATTACATTCATGTATTCAAATGCGTAAATAGGAGAGCTTCACCAGATTTCACCAATGGGCGTGTCAATTAAGCAAACAATTTTAGGGCTCGTGATATCCTGATGCAGTGATTCCTTTCAGCTCCTCCTATGTTGATGTTAATTATTCTGTACCTAATTGTTTTGCTTGTTAGGTGTTACGAGGATATGCCACTGCAAGAGCTGCAAGCGACCCAGGAGCAGCGGACTATTCAAAATCTCTCTGACACACTTCGAACCATACTTCGGTTGTAGGTAGGTACAATATCTTCTTGCGACTATTTTCGTCCCCAAACATTACTGGCCTCAAAGATCATCATTCTTCTTTTGTCGTATCATTGATATATATATATAAATTCATGCTAATCAATGGCAGATAAGCCGCAGCTGCCTTTTATTTATTATACATATTTTTTAGGTGTATGATTGTGTAACTAGTACCCCTAAAGTTTTGCCGGTTTCTTTCTCTCTTTTCTTAGTTTTGTTAAGTAAACCCTAGAAGAATAGGGTTTTGTAAGTTGCCACATATTTGTATGTAAATAGTGTATGCATGTCTTTCAACTAACATTGTTGCATCTGTGCACGTTGTAGTCATTAGTAGTGGGAGTTTTAAAGGAATGTAAGAATTTTTTGTACCATATTTCAACTATAATATGAATGGATGGATGAATTAGTTTCATTCACTGGTTACATATTGTTTCATAAATCAGTATTTTGAGAGATCTCTGTTCAAGTTTACGTGCGGACCTTTTATTTGTCAGGTGAATGGGGATTTGTTAAAAAAAACCCTAAAACTTTTGTAAGCTTGTTGATAATCTTCTCATAAGAGAACCTTTGACCTGTTTAAGCTTTCTTTTTTTTCTTAATGAAGTCGGGTTAAAGCCATTTACACTTTTAAAGACTTTCAGAGGTCTCAGAATATTATTAGTATACAATATAATCTAAAATCCAGAAGGTCGGTCTACGAAGACAATTGTTTAGAACAGTTAAGATTTCTCACTTTCAGCTGGTTTTGTAGAAAAAATTTGAAAATAATCAGTGTTTCAGATAGGTGTTCAAATTTACTAATCTTTTTTAAAAGAAAAATTGTTTTCATTTAGTTTCAAGTGCACTTTTGTAATTTATTATTCATAATCGGATTGCATCTTCTGCAATAAATGCAATTCCGGGAAAGTTTAGAAAGGTTTATGATGCATTACTGAACAACTTGGTGTGAGGAATTGTTTTGGATTTTGTTTTCGCTTACACGTTTTGTACAACAAATTATATAAAACATCGTTGAAATATGTAATTCAAAATAATGTAAAACATCATATAATTTCGAGATATATATATTCTGAAAAATGTGTTTTCTGCAGTAACTACTCCAGAATGTTACTTACACTGTTATATTAAAACACCGTTGCATTGCAGTTGCAGATATATCTCCACACTCGTTTGAATTTTACATAGAAGTTTTACATAGCGTGTGTTTCGATGCGTTTTTCCCAGGAAGAACTGTTCTAAAATAACTGAAAATTGAAGTAAATTTTTATATAAATTAATAGTAAAGTCTTTTATTTAAAAAGAAAAAAAAAACTCGTCCAGTCAAGTATGTAAATAGGCTGGAAGCAAAATAGTAAGGTTTAAAAATTATACCTACAAAATTTGGGAAGTAAGGAAAACTTTCAATAATTAATTGTATGTATTAATTTTGTAGTAATCTTATTTAAACAACTATTTTGAAATACATACATAGACTTGTGTATGTGTGTTTTTATTAGTGAATATGAAATATTTCAAAAAAAAAACTGTCTCCCGAAATAACTTGTTTACAATTAGTTTGTTTTACAGCCCTGTGTATAACAAACCCAATGGTAAACATGTCGTTCTTTATGAATTAAAAGCAAAAATAAAATGAAAAAAAAAGGTAAAAGAATGATAAACTTATTCAGTACTTTTACTTTTAGTGGGCATTCTAAGTTTTAAACAATCGTAATTTATTTTTAACAATTTAAAAGGACATTTCTATATTTTACTTATTTTTCTTATTTTTTGGACACAACATGAATTCTATTTGTAAGTACTTATAGATGTTTTATACTTTTTAATTTAAAAAAAAAAATTAAAAAAATCAAAATATAAACTTACATAAAACAAATAATCGTTTAAGTACATCTCAAATCAAATTATTTATTTTAATACAAATAAATTTGGTGTGTGTATTTTAGCCACACTCTAATAGGTTTTAGTCGTAATTGTGGTTAGGGATGACAATTAGAGCGGGGATGAATTTTGCTATCTCATATCCATTTTATATAAAAAATTAATCCTATTTTCTTACTCAAATCAGACGGGTATTAAATTTTTGTCACATTAATGGATATATTCTTTACTCATACTTGTACTCGTTTTTTTAATATTAATTAATTAATTTTTTATAAAATATTAAAAAATTATGATAAAGGAAATTTGATATTATCAAATATTTAATATTAAAAGGGTTGTTTCTTCGATATATCAAATATTTAGAAATAAATTATAATTATATATATTTTAAATTAGAATATCAAATAAAAGTTCAGGAGAACCAAAACATTTATTAAATTTGCAAGCATTAAGCATTAATGGAATTTAATTGATAAGTTTTAAAAATATTTTAAAACAAATATAAAAGGAAAATAAATATTTAAATTAAAATATATTTTAAATGTCTCTTTACTTTAAATTTTTAAATTAAAATGAATCTTTGTTTTATATACAATTATAATAAATCAAAATTACACACAGAACAAATATTAAATTAATAATAATAAAATGTTAACATAGGTCTTGTATCTTTCGAACTTCAATATATCTTAGATGGTGATAAATAAGGTTAAATGTTTATATTATAGTAAATAAGTTTATTTATACAATTATAGTGACAAAATTATAGTATGATTGATAATGAGTTAGAAAATAAAAAATAAGTATATAAAATATATCAAAATAATATTCTACATGATAAAAATAAACAACAAATAAAAATATTAAAAAATTATTACATGTCAAATGTATAATTAATGGTATGATAAGATGAAAAATACTTTAGAGATCTAAGTAAACTTTTTCAAATATCAACATAGTCAATGATAAATAACGAAATTTTTTTTAGCGAAACAAAAAAGTTCTTCAAATGAAAAAAAAATAATAGTAATAGAGTAAAGAAGATGTTTTTTTTTATATTACATAGTAAATGAAAGATTTATTCTATTAAATTAAATTGAAAGTGTTAAATATTCTCATGTGAAAGAAAAATATACAATAAATATAAATATTTAAAAAATATAAATATTCAAATGTGAGACATAAAAAAAATATTTAATTGATATACATCATAAAAAACTTCCGTATATCTAATACATAAATTGTTCTTTTTCTCACATTATTTGAATCCATCTGTTGAGAGTATATATAATTCTATTATGATTAGTTACTGTAGTTTGTTATTACATCTTCAGTTACGCTAGTTTAGCTCCAAGCTTGCCTATATTAACCTTGTGTTTGGATTGAGCATTTCAACAATGCTTAGAAATTGAAATGTTTTGTATTTGAATTGCTTACAATTAAATCTCCTTCATTTTTTAAATAACTTTTTTGGATAAAGAAATTAAAATACCTTACATTTCAATTTCTTGTTTAGAAAAAACAATTGAATTTCTTGTGAGATAAAATTTGGGTCATTGGGTCCATCGACTCGTTTATGTTATCGAGCTAGTTCGACACATCTTGGTCGTCGGGCCCGCTCAGACGATGTGGGTTGTCGGGCTTGACCGACCTGCTTAAGTTGTCAAGCTTGCACGACCTGTATGTGTCATCAGGTTACCCGGTCCATCTGGCTAATCAAGCCCGCCTGACCCATCTGGGTTGTTAGGCCTGCTCGACCCGTTTGTGTCGTCAAGTCGATCTGATCCGTCTGGATCGTATGGCTAGCCCAGCCTGTCATGGTTGTGGGGTTTGCCGGGTCCGTTTGGGATTGAGTCTAGAGTGTGAGGTTGTGTGAGAAGAATTTCAAATTTCACTTTTTTTTAGGGTATTTGAATTTCTTCTAATTTAGCTAATTGAAATACTTCAAAAAAATGCATGCATTTTAAATGCTTTTTAATTTCTCTATCCAAACAAAGCATTTCATTACAAAGAATTTCAAATTCTCCAAATAAATGAATCACCCTCTTGAATTGCCTCATCCAAACACACTATAAGGCTTTCTCTCTCTGTATCTTTTCATTCAATATACCATGCAACGTTCTGTTTCTTTCTCTTTCTCATAATAACATGGTATCCAGAGCTTGATTTTTTTTCTTCATCATGACTTCCGCAAGCACTACCCAATCTGAAACTGCCTCCATACCTTCTTCTTCCTTCTCCCTCCATTTCTTCCCCTCCACCCTTAGCATCAAGTTAGATGATGAAAATTTTCTGGTTTGGGAGCATCAAATCCTGGCAACCATTTACAATTTGCAATTCTTCCATTTTCTTGATGGCACTCCAGCTCCACCAAAGTTATTGACGCAAAGTGCAGCAAAATCCTCCATCGTCAATCCTACATATGTTCACCATCAATAACAAGATAACCTCATTATAGCGTGGCTATTGGGATCAATGTCTGATCATATGTTAACAAAAATGGTAGGTTTACGTACGTCGGCCGCTATTTGGAAAAAATTAACGATATACTTCGCAAGTCAATCCAGAGCGCGTGTGAAAAAGTTGAAGCTTCAACTAAAAGCATCCAAGAAAGATCGTTCCATATCTACAAACATTCTTGATATCAAGAAGATCGTAGATTCGTTAGCCGCCATCAGATCTCCTCTTTCTAACGCTGATCATATTGAAGCCATCCTTGATGGATTGCCGGATGATTATGATGGGTTCATTACATCAATTCTCTCCCGCATAGAACCATACACTGTTGAAGAAATAGAAACATTGCTTCTTGCGCATGAAGAACGCTTAGAGAAACACAAACAAGCTGATAATGTCTTTCAGGTCCATGCCACCACATCTTCTTGGCATTCTTCCACTCGTGGCAGGTTTCAAGATCGTGCTGGTCGACAACGATCACGTCCACCATCTTCTGTACGTGGAGGCCGAAGCTTCAAGAACAACTCCTCCCAATCCACACCTTCTTCATCACATCAAAATTCAAATACGCATCTTCAATGTCAACTCTGCATGAAATATGGGCACACCGTAGCTTCGTGTTGGCATCGCTTTGATCAAGATTTTCAACCGCCTATTCAATTACATAACTCTCAGGTTTCTCCTTCCAATATTGATAACTGTGATCAATTGTCTTCTATCTCTACTATGCCTGAAACTCTTTGGTACCCCGATAGTGGGGCTTCACATCACATAACAAGTGACTCTTCAAACTTCACATCTAAAACCAACTACAATGGATCTGAACATGTTAAACTTGGCAATGGATCAGGTTTGGCTATTACTCATGTTGGATCTGCAAATCTTTCTTCTCTGTCAAATTCATCTAGTTTTGCCTTGCATAATCTTTTATGTGTTCCAAACATCACAAAAAATCTTTTGAGTGTTTCTCAATTTGCCAAAGATAATTGTGTTTATTTTGAATTTTTTCCTTCTCATTGTAATGTGAAACACCAGGTCACAAAACAGATTCTACTTCAAGGACAACATAAAGATGGCATATATGTCTTTCCTACGCTGAAATGCTCACACAAGCCCCAAGTTCATCAAATCTCAACTGTTTCCTCATCGGTTTTGGACCTATGGCATGAACGCATGGGCCATGCTACTCTTCAAACGTTAAAGAGAATTCTACAAAGTTGTAACATTTCTTTTAACACTTATTACCACTCTCAACAACACCTTCTCACTCAAAGACCTTGGCAAACTTCATTTCGTCATTGGTATTGAAGCTCATTAGCAACCAAGTGGCTCTCTTCTCTTTACTCAAACAAAATATGCAAATCAGATTCTCCTTAAAGCAAGCATGACTTTCTCAAAACCTCAACCAACACCAATGGCAACCTCTCTTAAGCTCACACCTGATGGCTCTGAGGCGTTTTCGGATCCCATGTTATATCGACAAACTGTTGGGGCTCTTCAGTACCTTACTTTCACACGTTCGGATCTCACGTATGCGGTTAACAAGGTTTCTCAGTTCATGCACCAACCACAACTTCATCATCGGCAAGCGGTCAAACGAATTTTAAGATATGTTGTTGGCACTACTCATTTTGGCATTCGTTTCATACCAAACACGGATTCTACACTTCGTTGTTTTGCAAATGCTGATTGGGGTTCAGATCCAAGTGATCGAAAGTCGACTTCGAGTTTCTGCATATATTTTGGATTGAATCTCGTCACTTGGTCGTCGAAAAAGCAGGCAGTTGTTTCTCGCAGCACCATTGAAGCAGAGTTTTGCAGCATTGCTTCTGCAACAACTGAACTCTCATGGATGGTTTCTCTTCTCAAAGAGCTTTCCCTCTTTCCTCATGCGCCCACTATATATTATGATAATCTTGGTGCAGTGTTACTCACAGCCAATCCCATCTTTCATTCCAAAACCAAGCACTTCGCCCTTGATGTTCACTATGTTCGTGATCATGTTCGAAAACAGCATCTTCGTGTTCAACATATTCCAGCCCAGCTTCAAGTTGCAGATGCTCTTACGAAACCTGTCTCGAGGGATAGCTTTCAAAACTTTCATGATAAACTTAGGGTTCATAGCTTATAGCCTCCACCCTAAGTTTACGGGGGGCGTGTTGAGAGTATATATAATCCTGTTATGATTAGTTACTGTAGTTTGTTATTACATCTTCTGTTACGCTAGTTTAGCTCCAGGCTTGCCTATACTAAGGCTTTCTCTCTCTGTATCTTTTCATTCAATATACCATGCAACATTCTATTTCTTTCTCTCTCTCATAATCACAACACCATCGATAATTAAACCAAAACTAAAATTTAAAATAATTTCTTTTTTAAAGGTAAATAATCATATTGTGTGCATGAAATTATCTTTCGTTTCATCTTGAAGTTTTATTTTTAAAAATTACTACAATAAAAAAAATTATTTTAGCTTAAATAAAATGTATTTCCTATTCTTGTAAAAAAATCAACATAATTCAAATATGATCGATGAATTCTTTAAATTTAAATGACTAAGAACATCAACAATAACACATGCACAACCACATGGTATGTTCGAAGAAGCGACGCCGATAAATTTATTCAAAGCTCCTACAACAATACAAAACCCTGCTTTCGCAGATAATGGATACGGAGGCGCAACCAATAACCTAAAGTACAATGGGTACACGAAGAAGGGTTCAAGAAATACAGGAGTTGAAGAAGGTTTGAAGAAAAGGGGTTTGAAGACAATGATGAAGAGGATGAAGAGGGCATTTCACTTCACTATGTCAAGAACGAAAATAGTTGGAAAGGGCGGTAGGTTTCGTCTCACTCCATGAAAAATAACATACCTTCCCTAACTACAATACATCATATTGTCACTATCTTCACCATTGTCATGCTTTTGTACTATGTTATAAAGAAAGAAAAGAGAGAATTTCTTTTGAAAAAAAAAAAACTTGTTTTAGCAAATTTATTATGAAAATTCTATTTTCAAATTTTTATTTCAGAAAATCTATTCTGAAAATTATGTTACAAAAGGTTTGTTCTGAAAATTTTGCTTTAGAAATTTTGAAAACACCAGGGAACCATATTCGTAAGAAAACACATAATATTTTTTCTTCCGCTACATTGGAATTATGTTGAGAAAATTTAAATAAAATATGTGGAACCAACACAATCTTCCATACTACGAAGGAAACAACTTTCAATTTCGACATAATGGGAATTAATTTTAGAATTTTTTTTAACTATTGAGATATGTATTTTTGGTTAAAAAGGGACAGAAAGTTATATCATATTATACAATATAATATTAGTGAAAAATTAAGGATAAAAAAACAAATTTCATAATAAAAAGTCCACGATGTATTTTTTTTTTAAATTAAACCAACACTGAATAAATTAAACTGCATTTACTATTAGAATACTTAAAGAAGCGAGAAATGTGCAATTTTTTATATGGTTAAATATGTTTTTATCTCTTAATCATAAGTAAAAATTAGAATTAGTTATTTTTTGAAACTTTAAATCAATTTAGCCTCTCATCTTTAAAAATTGTTGTGTGAATTTAATATTTTTAATCAAATTTGGTTAAATGTATTTAACGTGTTTCAGACGTATTTCTTAGCTAACATATATAAATGTGATAACATCTGATAACATTTGAGTTGTTTCAATCATTTAACATATTTTCACTTCATGTTAATTAAAAATACATTTAAAATATCAAATCAATTTAACGAAATCTGGTTTAAAAAACTAAATCCACCTAATTTCTAAAAGTAAGAGATTAATTTGGTCCAAACTTTAGAAAATTCACTATTTTTTATTTTCGTAAAGGAAAAAAAAAACATATTTCTACCCAAAGCATTTTTAAATCAAAATCACAACTAAGATAATAATTGAGCTTAGCGTCGATTAATTGGGCTAAAAGGTCCGGTAGGCCCATATAAACACAAACCCTAGGGACAACGCCTCTATAAGTACACACATTTCTATGATATGTGTATCTGCATCGTGCGGTATTCTTCTCTGTTCTCTGGTTTGTTTTTCAAAATTTTAAAATGGTTGAAGTGCAAGTTCAGCTTCTTGAGTGGATCTTGTTAACGCTACGGTCCAATCAATCGTTTTTATAAACTTGCAAAATGAAATTCTGCAGTGTCACTCGTCTGAATTTGATTTCTCTGTGATCTTTCAGGCCCTTTATCACTGCAATATCTAACTCCTTTCTCTTAATCTCCCCTTAATTGCTTCTACTTTTGAATCTGCTGTTTGAATTTCTCTTATTATAATTTGTGGATCATTCAATATTATTATAAAGGTAAATATGTTAATTGTTTAGAATTTTTCAAAAAAAAAAACGAGATGTTGTCTAGAAACATTTATTCCAAAAATAAAATTCAAGAAAATATTCCTAATTTATGTAATATTGTTTACTCAGGACCCTGACAGCTCCTAAACTTCTATCCCATATGCATTTATAAGAAGGGTAGAAAAAGAATAAATTATATTATAAAATATATGAGAAGAATTTAAATGTCAAACATAAGTCACACGTTATTTTCATTTTCAGTTTCTAGTAGATTAATAAGTCATTGAAAATTCATTACAAAAATATTAACCTTTGATAAATATAAGGGACTTAAACCAAGAATAAAAGAATCTTTTGTTTAATAAAATAAAATTCAACATATAACAAAAAGGAAAAAATCAATGACAATCAAGCTCCAATTAAAAGATAGTTATGAAAAAACACATAGTACAAACCTTTTTATTTCAAAATCATAAAAAAAAATGAAAATAAGGCTCATGTGTAAAAAATAATGTTAATTATTAAACAAATATTTCAATATCACGTGATGCAAGAGAATTACCTTTTTTCTCCACGAATGAAAAAAGAACAAATGAGAAATGAAAGCAAAATTAATAAGTTTGTATTTAACTTTTTTTTTTTCAAAACAAAAGGAAAACATGTGAGAGTGTGAGATCATGATAATTTGTGGAAAACTTAAAAATACAGTGAGAAAGACAATAAAAAATATCTTAATAAATATTTTTATTCTTCATTACATTTGATTTTATGTTTTATTATTTATTAACATTAAATGTTATGGCTTATAAAATAAATATAAAGATACATACTTTAACTTCCATCGATTTCCAATATATGTTACATATAGTTTTAAAAATTAAGAAAATTGAAAATAATATATATATATATATATATATATATATATATATATATAATATAGGTATGACTTTGATCAATGTACTATACCTAAACGGACTTGGATAACTATACGACCAAAACTGCCTACCTATAGTCCCACAATAAAAATAGTAGATGGATAATCGGTTAAACAAGATCAAATAGCGGCCTAGGCCGCCTGCTATAAAGTGTCATGTTGTAATGTAGAACCGTTACATTTCAAACTTAGGCTTCTCACATATGCTCAAAACTTGGGCTCTGTCCAGGTCCATAGAGAATCTAGATATTGGCCCAAAATGACTCAAAAGGGGCCCAACCCACAAGAAAGGACAGACACATTTAATGATTTTATAAATACGTGTGGACCCCAACAATTAAAGGTACACTTTCATTAATTCCCTAATATGAGATTTGATTTTTGAGAGTCTTTTGCTGACTTCATCGTCGGAGCCCTTTTCGCATGTAACCCCTTAAGGGTCCAAACCGCCTACAGAGTAGGAGACAACATATACAAGTCAAGAAGGAGCCAACTCAAGAGATTAAGGATTGAGGTAAGACATTACTTGTGTTCCCTAACATCTCTTATTTGTTTCTGTAGGAACAATCACTCATAGGTTTGTTTGGAATGGATAAACAAGCTAATTCATGAGCATATATTTCTAAGCTTGTGCCCTCCTTTTTTATCATCATTTATTCTTCCCATTGTTGATCCTATTGTTGCTTGATGAACAAGTCTTTTGTAAGATCTGAGAAAAATAAATAAATAAATAAATATTTATTTAATATAAATGCTGCAAATGAAGGGGTCTTATAGTAATTAATGCGGAGAGTTATGACAAGAAGGAATAGTATTAGGTCAAGTGGTTGAGAGGAACTGGGTTCATGTCTTGTGTATGTTATTAGTGTGCTAATCTTATTATTTAATTGTTTTGCATGCATGCATGGTTGTGGAATACAAAATTATAAAGCCCGCATGAAATGCAAAGAAACATGAATGGATTGTGTACTTAAATTATAATTGTGTGGAGGTGAGCTCGAATTGGCTAGAGCAAAATTCAAATATTTTATTTTTAGCTTTAGTGGAATTTTGGGTAGGTGAAGGTAGGTTCAATGAATCTAACGCATACAAGGTGTTAATTGGGTTTACTTAGACATTAAGGACTAAATTAATTAATTAAATTTATTTTTTTAAAATTCGTTTTTTTAACCTAATTAAAAGAATAGAGGGATGAGAATTAGGTAAGGAGACATGGTGTTAATTGGGTTTAATTAAACATTAAGGACTAAATTAATTAATTAAATTTATTTTTTTAAAATTCGTTTTTTAAACCTAATTAAAAGAATAGAGGGAGGAGAATTAGGTAAGGAGACAACTGAAACAATGATGGTGGAGGAGGCACATGTTCAGGAGTTTTCTGAGCATAGAGGAACTTCCTAGGAAGGAAGCTAAAGCTAGAATAGGTCGCCAAAATTTTATTAGTTTTGGAGTTTTAAGTAAGGGAAGTTAATTAGATTTTGTTTTTGAAAAATTTCTTTGGTATATTTTATTGGATTAAATTAAGAAATTGTATTTTACTTTGTTAGTTAAAATAATTTTGGCACTTGGTAGATTTGTGATTTTTCTTTATGTGGTATTTATCGGGGCAAACTCTTAGCATTCTGAGTTGCTATTTGTTTTTTTCGTGATTTTATTGCGATGATGTTTTATTAAGTGCAATTAACATGGGTTGGCTGATTTGATCCTATTACTTATTTCTATATTATATGGATAAAGTTGAAAATTGTTTCGGACATTTGTATATTATTTGATGAATGATGTTAAAGTATTAAAATAAAATATTATTAATTTGGTTATCATAGTTACGGTTGAATTTTTAAGTGTTATGTTTTGGGAATAAGCAATTGGGATTTGCAGTACTTTAGTTTTAGTTTGTATTGGCAACTTTCGAGTCTTTATTTTCTTATTATATTATTATTTGTATGTGATGAGTGTTGTGAAACTGTTGTGATATGGATAGTAAATGTTCAGTTGTGCAATTTATGTATTGGGCAATACTTTTGTTATTTGACAAACCTTGGTAAGCTTATAAACAAAGTGTAGTAGTTGAATAATGTTTATTTCACAACAATAGATTTGGTGTGTATACAATTCTATGGATAGGATTAATTTTAGTAATGTATAAATTTATATTCGCCTGAAAGATTTTGTAAACTTGGGTTAGTAATTTTTGTTAAGTGTGGTTTATTATAAAGCCTAGAATTTATAATAATTTATATTTTATAGTGGGAAGATTTGTAGAGATAGTATAAGTATATTTATAAAAATAAAAAAGACAGTATTTTATTAAGTTGATTTCGTGGTAGTTTTCTTCTCTTTATACTAGAATGATGCATAATAAATTAAATAATATTATTTTAGTTAATTAGTGTAAATCCCATAGTTGCTTTATTGGTGAGTTTAGGGGTTACTATTGATAGTAGAATTTATATTATTAAGTTGGGTTAAATAAGTCTTTTTTTTCCTTTAACTTTTAGTAAATTTTGAAATTAGTCCATTTCGAAATTTTGAATCAATTTAGTCCTTCATCTTTTGAAATACATGGATTTAGTCTTTTTAATCAAATTTTGTTAAATTTATTTAACATTTCAAACACGTTTCATGATAGTATTTGACTTAATATTAATGCAAAAAATGTGTCAATAGTATAAATAACTCAAATACAATCCTAAAATGCGTACGAAACATCAAATAAACATAACAAAATTTGATTAAAAAGACTATATCCACATATTTCGAAAGATGAAAGACTAAATTGGTCTAAAGTTTCGAAATGGACTAATTCCAAAATTCACTTAAAGTTAAGGGACCAAAAACATATTTAACCCTATTAAGTTTAATAGTTTAGGGGTTAACATTAACAATAGAGTTTAAGGGTTAACATTGACAGTAGAGTTTATGGGTTAATATTCCAGTGTAAAGGGAACCGTGAGTCGCGTGTTGGACTACGGGCGAGGAGGTCTGTAGAGCTGGACCACAAGCAGGCAGGTTCGTGGAAGCATTGGAATCCCTAAGACCTAGGTTGAGTGTGTACTGATCTGGTATAGGTCAAGTTAAATGAGATTGAGGGTTTTACACAACTTGTGGTGATGACTTTGAGTACGAGAATTGTTGGGGCATTCCTTGAATTATGGCTCATAACACGTGTTTCTACGAGTTGTGACTTGTGGCGACAAGTATCATCTTAAAGTTATTACCAGAGTTTTATTTTCAGTTTGTGTTTAGCGATGATCATGTAACAAGAACATATGATGTTTCAGGAGGAGCTGGTGTCCGTTCTAAATCCCATCAAACCAATCTTATTTCTTCAAATTGTTAAGCAAGATGGGATCAAACCCACAATCTTCCCTTCCATTTCTTTTCTTCTAACCACCGGTTCATCTTATCACTCCAATTTTTACAAAAATAAAATAGTTCTTTTAAAAATTACGAGTTGCATTTAAAAATTATGGTTACAACTATTGAGTTCCCATCTACTTTGTCACATTAATAATATTAATAATACATTGATCAATCAAGAGTTAAATATAAGTGGTTAATGTACTGAATCAAAGTTTTAATCCTTAAATAGGCTTTAAATACATTCTGATCACGAAGATTAGTTTTAGGTGAAATTTGGAAACACTAGGGAACCATATTCGTAAAAAAAAAAACGTAATAATTTTTTTCTTCCGCTAAATTAGAATTATGAAACTTTAAATAAAAGATGTGGAACTAACACAATCTCCCATCACTGCGAAGGGAAGAATTTTCAATTTCGGCATAATGGGGATTAATTTTAGAATTTTTCTTTTACTATTGTGATATGTATTTTTCGTTAAAAATAGACGGAAAGTTACATTATATTATGCAATATAATATTAGTGTAAAATTAAGAATAAAAAAGACAAGTTTCAGAATAAAATGTCCATGATATTGTTTTTTTTTTCTAAATTAAACCACTACTGAATAAAGTAAACTACATTTACTATTCGAATATGTAAAATAAATGTGCAATTTTATATTACAGAAAGCATTTTTAAGTCAAAATCACAGCTAAGATAACAATTGGGCTTAGCGTCGATTAATTGGGCTAAACGGTCCAGTAGGCCCATATAAACACAAACCCTAGGAAAAACGCCTTTATAAGCACCACACAATTCCTTCATATTTGTATCTGCATTTTGCGCTATTCTTCTCTGTTCTTTGGTTTGTTTTCTCAAATTTTGAAAATCGTTTAAGTGCAAGTTCAGCTTCTTGAATGGATCTTGATAATGCTACGGTCCAATCAATCGTTTTTATAAACTTGCAAAATGAACTTCTGCAGTGTCACTCGTCTGAATTTGATTTCTCTGTGATCTTTCAGGCCCTTTATCACTGCAATATCTCACTCCTTTCTCTCATTTTTATTTCCTTAATTGCTTTCATTTTTCAATCCGCTGTTTGATTTTCCTTGTTTCACTTTATTTTGCCCTAATTTTCTTTCACTTTTGAATCTGCTATTTGAATTTTCCTTGTTATGAAGCAAACGCACTCTGTCCCAAAACTGTCTTTGACACTGATGTTTTGAGGCAATTTCTTCGTTTGCGACATTAACAGCTTCCGTTCTAGCAAACTCGTCCATGAAATTTCCATTTCATGGCTTCCCTATTTCGGATACAATCAATAAATATTTTAATTCTCTTCTCTTAAACAAAGATAAGTACTTTCAAGGATAAAACAAAAAAAAATGTTTATGCCTAATTCTTTTAACTATTCCCTTATCCCACTTTTATAAATTCAATATTTACAATAAAACATTGTTATTTTTACTTAAAAAATTATGTAAAATGTTTGATTAAAAATATTTTTTAAAATCATGGTCGAAAGTGTGGTAAGTAATTTGATATTAAAATTGACAAAACATATATCTATATTAGAATTATATAAAATTGCAAAAAATAGAATTTAAATATAAGTGTAGGAAATATTAAATGAAATAAATCATATTTCTTTTGCCAACATTGACATTACTAGAATAATGTTTGAAGAGATTTCGTTCAATATTTTGTATAGAAAGTGGACACGTATTTCAATTGAGTGCTGGGTTCATATTACTGCCAACTTGTAAAAGTAATAAATTCAAGAATCAATTTATTTAAATTAAGAAGTATACTTTTTTAACATTGTCTAGTCATTAATTTTGATTTTCATGAAATATGATTATTTCATATCAATGTTCTTACATTGAAATTCATGGAAACTACTTTCAATAGAAATGGTATAGTCTATTTATTCATACTTGAGTTTTCAGTTTAATATCTAATTTTCTCAAAAATTCATGTTCCTTTAGCTAGATTTCAAAATGTACACTCCACAACCTTTATACATCTCACCTCTTAAACTAACCTGTATTTTGGAGTTAAAATTTATTAAACATGACTAGAATGATCCATTAAGAAAAAAGTGTGTGTCAATTAGAATAAAGTCAGAAATTAATTCACGCCTTAGTATCCAAAAACAATCCATTTAAGAACAAAAGTTGGAAGAGATGAGAGAAACAACATACCATTTTCCAAAGAGAAAGACAGTTGCAAAAGAAGACCTTGTGAAAGAGATGTGTAGAGAGCTAACGTAAAATTGATTCTGTTTGAAGTGAGGAAATTAATTTTGGTTAATTGAAAAGTTAGAAAAAGTTGATTCTCTTTTATGTGAATTTTGTTATTTATAATTGATTTTGGATGTCTCCAAATAATTTATTACCATGAATTGATTTTGGGTGTTTCTAAAATGAAACCAAGCACTTTTTTATCTTTCATTTTATTTGATGTAAAATTTATTTGCAACAAATTTTAAACCACCAATTTTGGTGCATACGTGACTTATTGACAATCCTTAGTTAGGAGTAAAGGAGGTCTACACATACTTTTGACTTTTGTTAATAGATGTATAAATATTTTTAAATATTTATGATATTATATTAATAATTTATAATATTGTAATTTGATTATGAATAAAGTATAATATATATTGTATATCATTAATTTACAAATTCATAATTGTATATTAATTAAATTTTTTATTAGAGACCAAATAAAAGGATTTATGATTAGATGAATATTAACCTGTGTCTTAATTACATTCTTTAACTTCTAATTAATGAACATTGAATTTGATAAACATTTATAAATAATTATAATATTAAATGAATTATGAACTTAATAATTATTAGTTCAATTTTACTTTATTTAGAGGACAAAATTGCTCATAAGAATTATACTTTGTGGTTGAGTTGATCAAAACTGAAATTTGGTTGAATTCGGTCAAGTCGACTTTGAAAGAAATGTGGATATATTCAGTCGAGTCATCCCCAACCGAAACACGACCAAATTCGGTTGAGTTGGCTCCCCAACCAAAGAGGTGGGCATTGACATTGATCCTTCTCTCTTCAAGTCTTAAAGGTAGTTGTTCAGATTGTTCAATTCCTATCTGTCGAGAACTAGTCCAGGGCTTGGCTTGGTGCAGGATCAACTCGACTTCTCTATGGCCTCCTCGTTTTGAGACATTATAGCGGTACAATTGAAATTCAATCATTTTCAGTCGAGTCAACCTCGATAGAAATTTGGCCGAATTCAGCTGAGTCATCCCGGACCGCATGTTATAAGGATGTGGACTAATATCGTTGATTTAAAATTTTAAAGTAATTGTAACTCTAAACAAAAAATATTTAATAAAAATTTGAATTTTAATAATGTGACTAAATTGAACAAAAATAACGAATATATGGACCAAATTGAATATAAAAACATTGACCCTTGTTCCTATTTTTCAAAGAGAATATATGTTGTTTTTAATAATGTCATACGTAAATGATTGCTTAGAATAGGTGAAAATTAAACCGGACATAAATGTTTGTATGAACTTGATGTGGGTCAAGTTAAATGTGTTAAATCTTTCACACTTAGAATGTTAATCTAATCTATTAGATCATGTCTGATGTGTGATGGTTAAATGTGTTGTTTTGATATCGTGCTAGTTGATTAAAATATTAATCTAGTAAATTAAATTAATTCTAGAACATGAATTTGAGCATTGTCATAACCTAGTTCATTAGCTAGATAATCTAATAAACTAGATTAAATCAAAAAACAACTTTACTTTAAAAACATATTATTGCACCAGTTTGGAATGGTGTTTTTGAAGCATAAGATTTGAGAAAAAGATTGTTGAAGGGTTCTTGGAGAATTTTGCAGTTGTTCTTCATTGTTCATCAAAGTTGTTCATCAAGAATTCAAGAAGAATGGTGTAATATTGATACCTAGTTATGTATTGATTCAGGTGTTATTGTTCCATTACAAGTTTATCCTACATGTATCACTGTTACTATTTTTGATTGATTTTTGTGATCTTTTGGTTATGAAATTGCATGCAGCATTACTACTTTGCTTTTCTTGAATGAGTGTTTCAAGAGTGTGTATCTAGGGTGTAAGAAGTGCATAAGTGGAACTTGTATTGTCCTAACTCTTGATATTTTAGTGAAATTTCTAGTGTGGATAGCTAAAGACTGGATGTAGATTCAATTGAATCAAACAATATAAAACTTGGTGTCTCTTGTGCTCTCTTTCTTTTATCTTTTACATTTTGCTAAGTATAAAGGTTAAACAATATGCATTTTTAAACAAATCATGTCAATTGATTAAGGATTTCTTTAAAACTGGTTTTAAAGTGAAAAGAACAACAAAATATTTGCAAAACCAATTCACTCCCCTCTTGGTTGTAAAATATTAGTGAATCAAATCTAACAATTGGCACCAAAGCTGGTTAGTCGAATATATAATCGATTAGATCTTGACAGATGACCAATATTTCACAAATATTTTCTGAAGGGGCTTCAATCAATAGACTACCATTGTTTGGTGGAGAAAATTATCTGTTCTGGAAAATAAGAATAAAAATGTTTTTAGAATGCATTGACATGGGTGTTTGGAATGCTATTATAAATGGACCTATGCATACCATTAGCAGTGTGCAGCTTGAGAAAGATTTGAATTTGTGGACTGAGGATGAGAACAAAAAAGTACAGTATGATGCTAGAGCTAGATACATCATCTCCTCAACACTCACCATAGAGGAATTCTACAAAGTTTTTACATGTAAGAATGCAAAAGAAATGTGTGAAACCTTGGAGAAAGCTCAAGAGAGCATTGGAGAACTTGACCATAACAATTCAAAAAGCAACAACAACAGTAATGATATCAAACACATGCTTTATGATTGATGTTGAATCCCAAGAAAGCAAGATAAGTACTTCTAATTCTAATATTCGAGCAAAGTATGATGAACTTCTTGATACATTTGAAGAATTACATAAAGAAGCAAATGAATTTAATTGTTTAAACAAAAAGCTTAAGATAGATTATGAAGAGTTGGAAAATAGATTGAATCAATTAGAAGAGGAAAATAAGAATTTGGATTTTGATTTGGAAAATTTGGACATCATTCATAAAACCTCCTTTTGTAATTGTAATTCAACCTTGCAAGTTGAAAATTTTGATTGTAAAGATTGCAAGAACTTTAAAATTAGAGTTGAATTTGTTGAGAAAACTCTTGCAAAGTTTACAATGGAAAAATCCAACTTGGATATTCTTCTTAATTCTCAAAAGTGTGTAATGGATGAATATGGATATTCCTTTTAAAAGAAACAAAAATCTTTCAAAATCTTTTCTTTCATCCTAAAAAGACATTCAATACATCCTAAAAATGAGACTAAATTAAACAAAAATAACGAATATAGGGACCAAATTGAATATAAAAACATTGACCCTTGTTGTTCCTATTTTTCAAAGAGAATTTATGCTATTTTTGATAATGTCCATAGGGAAATGATTGCCTAAAATAGGTGAAAATTAAACAGGATATAGATGTTTATATGAACTTGATGTGAGTCAAGCTAAATGTGTTAAATCCTTCACACTTAGTTGATTAGAATGTTAATATAATCTATTAGGTCATGCCTGATGTGTGTGATGGTTAAATGTGTTGTTTTAATATCGTGCTAGTTGATTAGAATATTAATCTAGTCAATTAGATTAATTCTAGAACATGAATTTGAGCACTGTCATAATCTAATTGATTAGCTAGATAATCTAGTCAACTAGATAAACTAGAAAATAATTTACCAGTTTGGAGTGACGTTTTTGAAGCACAAGATTTGAGAAAAAGATTGTTTAAGGGTTCTTGGAGAATTCTGCAGTTGTTCTTTATTATTCATCAATAATTGAAGAAGAATGGTGTAATAGTGATACCTAGCTGTGTATTGAGTCAAGTGTTATTGTTCCATTACAAGTTTATCCTACATGTATCACTGTTACTGTTTTTTACTGATTTTTGTGGTTTATTGGTTTTGAAATTGTGTGTTTCTATCACTGTGATTGTGATAGGTGTTAAGATAGGTGTTAGTAATTACATGTAACATTACTAATTTGCATTTCTTGAAGGATTTTTCAAGAGTGTGTATCTAGGGTGTAGGTGGATCTTGTATTGTCCTAACTCTTGATGTTATAGTGAAATTTCTAATGTGGATAGCTAGAGACTTGATGTAGATTTAATTGAATCAAACCAGTATAAAACTTGGTGTCTCTTGTGCTCTCTTTCCTTTATCTTTTTCATTTTGCTAAGTATAAATGTTAAACAATATGCATTCTTAAACTAATCTTGTCAATTGATTAAGGATTTCATTTAAAACTAGTTTTAAAGTGAAAAGAAGAAAAAAGATTTGCGAAACCAATTCACCCCCTCTTGGTTGTGAAATATTGGTGCATCAAAACTAACAACCCTGACAAGTGACAATTTCTTGGGTTGACACGTGGACATTTTTTTAAAAGTTAAAAAAAAAGCTACGAAGTGACACATGATCGTCACTGTTCATTGTCGTTAATCATTTAAGTGAAATTAAAAAAGAAAAGACCAAATTGAACAAAATTGACATATTAGAACCTAATTAAACCAAAAAAACAATATTATGAATAAAGTGAAAAAACTAAACAAAAATAGAGACTAAATGTCTAATTACTTTAAATAACTATTTTTTAAAGTAAAATAATTACTTTGTCAATTTTTAAAATTGATATCTCTATTTTGACTTTTTTTAATTAAGGTAAATTTGTAAAATAATTGAATTTTTTTAAAGTTGATAAAAAAGTTAATAAAATTATTATAGTCATTAAGGTAAATTCAAATAATTTTCTCAATTTTATTGTATATTATTTTAGTTTTTTAGATAATTCTTTTATTATAAAAAGTTATTTAATTTAGAACAGCAGTTAAATTAAAAAAATAGTCAAATAAAAAAATTAATGGTTACTTAAAATATAAAATTGATAAGATAATTATTTTAATTTAAAAAATATTTAAAAGATCAAATGGGAAACAAATATGTATACTAAAAAAATATATTATTATATAATCGCATAGATATTATGTTAATAAATTTAAAATATTTCTAAATATCAAAATTAATTTGTCTTCTCTACAAAAGACATTGCGCCTTTGTGGAGTATTCGAGGAAGGGGCAAAACGGTGACACAAAAGTCATGGGTTTGTTTGTGAAGTTGTGACAGTAAACACAAAGCAACAGAAATGGCTGTGGCAAGAGGCATGATTAAGAGAATGAGTAATAGGGTTGGTGCTGTTCTGCTACGTCCTCCAACAACACCATCTCATTCACTCTTATTCCATTTTTCAAACGATTCTCTCCCTCTATCCAAATTCCGCCTTTCTTCCTTCTCCTCTACTTTCCTTCGATCCTTCTCCCACCATTTTCCAGGTTCTTCCTTTCTCTCTCTCTTCCTTCATCTATTTACCGTAAAGTAAATATCTTTATTGGCCTATTAATGATGGGTTGGTTTCAGTGAAGTAGTTGATTTTGAAGCTTGGAAGGAATACTTTGATATGATCTTTTGTGCTTTCTATTGCCTGCTGGAGTTTAATGCTAGTGATTTCAATAGATTTTTTTTCTTAGGTGCTTTTAGATCTTATGTGGAATAGAAGTTCGTTTGATATGGCTTCTATTACGAGTCCTAGTTAGAATGAGAAACTTAATCTGACATTTAAGGCATGAGGGTCTCCGACATTGTAGATTAGTTTTCTAAGTTAACCTTTGCTCTTGTGCTTAAGTCATTTGCGTTTGTGGTCTAATTGACTGTTGGGTCAGTCATGTCATGGAAAGGGCTATCACTGGGCCACTGGACTGTGGACCAAGGTGCATTGTAGTGAAGATGTCAATGTAAGGGTGGCTGCCATCAGGCCCACATTGATTGGGTGAAATCGTCGTGGATGTTGGATTTTAAAAATAGGTCACAATGTTTAGAGTCCTCCGTTGAGTATAATGAGAATCTTAATGTGATGCAGTCTGAATGCTCTGGTTTAGAGTCCTCTAATGACTTTGATTTAGAACATTTTGAAACCCACAATTTCACTAATTCAAACAAAGAGGAGTCAATGAAATGCAACTCAATTGGTGGATGAGGGCGAGACTCCCACCTTGTAGCAGGTCATGTGTGTGACAAATAACATGAGACAATAGAATGAAGAAGCAAAACAAAGGGTGGAGGCAGCTCAACAAGCACAAGATGTGCTCTTCAAGGAAGCGGTCAAGTCAAGCTTTGAGGGCCCATGACCAACTTCAATGCAAAAATTAGGTTTGCAACAAGTTCTCAAAACCTAGATTTCACATTGCAGGAGGTTGGGGTCTGAAATGACTCCAAGCCAGTGACAATTTCAACCTTGTACGCAGCAGGACATAATAAATGAACCAGTCCTTCCCCACCACATGGTTTTGAAGCAACATGAAATCTAAAGGCATTTCGTGCCCCACTGTTGATATCATGGTAGTAAGTATTGCACGTTACAATATGATTTGCAACCTCCACAATACAAATCATTGGAAAACTCGTTCATGCTTCCGAATTGGTGTTGTATCGTTTGTATCGCACATGGAATCACATGAATTGCAATTCTAACAAGAATCGAAGCCTAAATCATGGGTGAAACAAAATTTAAGTGTCGCTTCAAAACTGGTGAGGTCACATGACTTGATTTGAAAAAACCCCAATCTGCTTCCTTTTATTGCATGAACTGAGTGGGAAGAGATGTATACCAGTTCTTGCTCTTACTCCAATTGCCATGAATGGTTTCTCTATAGCCGCAATGGAGGATCTTCTATGAAAGCAAAGTCTACCTCTATTCAATGTTATCAAATATCTGCTATGGCAGCACTATGGCTGAAATCAATGGTGGATTTATATATAGCTTGCCACCAGAAAATGGTGGTGGCAATGTGAGTTTTTCATGGCTGCCTCTTTGGGTGTCATGATGTGGCACAGAGATGGTGAAAGTTGTGAAGAAGTGCAGCAGCGCCCATGCAAAAACGAAGAGGCAACCCTCCCACAGAAAATGAAGGAGGTAGCAATGCCCATGAGAGAAAACAACCCTAATGTTGTCTCTTTCCTTCTTATTCTCTTCACGATTCAAAATATAAGTTCTCCGGTACATAATTTGCATTGCGATTTAACTACCATGGTTGATATCTAAAGGCATTGGGTTGTGGGACATTGTGTGATGCAAGATGTTTGTTGGTACACTACCCGATACTACACTCAATTGGTTCAACGACTTGCCTAATAGTTTAATCCGTCCTTTGAAGATTTTTCCTGTTTGCTCATGGCTCTGTTTTCCTGAATAAGGTCAAGCCCCATGAGGCAAGAGACTTATTCCACATTGTTAGAATAAGTATTAAATATAGGTAGTTGTTAGAATAAGTATTAAATATCGGTAGTTGGCAATTTTTGCTATATGCTGTGATAATCAATCTTTTAAGCTCTTTTTCTCATATTTTTAGTCTTAAGTTGGTATCAAAGCAGGTCAATCCCACTCTGCTATTAGTGGTTGTCCATTATTGTCCACCATTATCCTTCGTTGTTAGCCATTGTCAGCCACTAGCCATTGTTTGCTTGCCACCGTCACCCACCACCCTCAACCTTTTTGTCACCGGAATAACTTTGCATCTTCTCCACAAGGCTTGTTAGACCTCCTTGCGCTTGTTTCTTTGGTTTCAACTTTGATTGAGAGGCTCCTCTCTCCTCTCTCTCTTTCATACTCTTCCTCCACCATTCTATTCCATCTTTGATAGTTGGCATTGGTTGTGGAGTGTAGATTGTTGATGCAATTCTGATTGTTGGTGAATTCGTCCTTCCATATGTCTTCCTTTTCTCAAAGTGGATACAAACGTCCTCAATGTTACCATTGTAAGAGAACTGGACACTCTCAAGGTAAATGCTTCTCGTTACGTGATTTTCCTAGCAAGTCAGCAACCATGCCAACTCCACATCCTAAAAAATTGGTCAAAGCAATAATGGTCCCGACATAGACCTTGACTTGAAAGTCAAATACACATTTCCTACTCCTAATTATATATCATATTTTGGCACGCATTTTATTCAATGTAGGACTTGGTTATTTTGTCAATGCCCCCTTAAGCTCTGATACCATCTTAATGTTTCAGGTTGAACTCAACCCTATAAAAATGATTTGTATTAGGAGGATTTTTATTTATATATTATATTTTGACACTCTCTAGTTGATGTGAGACTTTGTTTTTTCCTAATAGTTCCAGAGAGTTTTGTATTCCACTTTTTTCTCTGAAGTAAAATATGTTCTCGTTGATATTTACTAGGTAGTAGTTGATTAAGGTAGTAGTAAACACATCATTGTTATAATTATTTTTTTGCATTGTTGATTGCTTTTTGTTTCCCAAAATCTGATATCTTTACAAGGTGTATTATTTTTTTCCTCTAGTGCATTGATAGATTCCCTTATCAAAAGAGGCTATGTGAAGTTATAGTTCTCATTTTTAGGAGTCTTTTATAGCTATTATCTTGATAGATTGAAGTATGTAGGATTTTCAGAAGAGACAAGTGATGAAGGTGCTACCACTGACGGATGGGAAGAGGAAGATGAGACTGAACCTAAGGTACTGTGTGTTCAACTCTTAGGGTTTCAATCTATGTTTTCAAAACTAAACTGATCAAGAAACTGATTTAAGGTTCAATGGTTCAACTGTGCTCGAGTCAGTATCAATGAAACTATTATAATAATTGATTAATACATAAAATAATATTAAAAAAATAGCCTCATTATTTTAACATTTAAAGTATGTATAAAAATTAAAATAAAATGTATTATCATGTTTAAATTAAAATTTGAACAACATTCATCAATATTTATTAATAATAATAAGTATATATATATATATATATATATATATATATATATATATAGAGAGAGAGAGAGAAAAAAAAAAAAAAAAAATATTTTTTTATTAAAAAAAAAATATAAATATATTATTTTTTTTTTTTTTTTATAGATTTAGTTTATTCCAGTTTTGACTGGATCTTCTTCTGATCAGTTGTGATTTCTTTGATCTTTTGACCAATTTTGTCTAGGTTCTAGTCCAGAGGTTTCAATTAAAGATCTCCAGTTCAAGTATAAAATGGAAATAATTAATTAAACCCTTTCTTAAATTTGGTGTTGCCTATTTGTGTAGATTGGTGATGGAGGTGATGGTGGTGGAGTTGCCTTGCAAAATGTCCCTTGGGGCCAGCGAACTCTCTCTATTGCTGAGGAGGTGCTTATGCAGTTCAGTGAGGACATCAAACTATTTGCTTTCAAGACAACTCCTCGTGGATATGTTTATGTGAGATTGGACAAATTAACTGATGAGTAAGGCTTCAACTTGTATCATATACAAAATCTATAGAACATGTTTGCACTCTTTTAATTAGGCTGTCTTTACAATTTGAGTTATAGGTATTTCAACCCTGTGAAACTGTCCAAGACTATAAGTTCTAATTGGTATATGTAGAATATGATTAAGGTGGGCTAGAAGATCACAATTAAGGCATATTTCCAGTGATTTCCTCATATTAAGGGCAATGCGCCTTCATCATGACAATGCAGGTGGTCCAACAGTGAATCTAGTATAAAATGTGATTTAGGATTTAATGAATGAATTTCTTGGACCTCAACAATTTTCAGCCTTTGCAATCCAATCAATTGGATCTGCCCTCACCAGCACTGGCAGCTTCCCCATGGCCCAAATTTGTGCTTCCTCCATTTCCAACACTTGCTCTCCCTTGAAGACTTGTTGCTTGGGCAACTTTGTTATGAACCAAGAATTGAAAAGTGAAAGAAAAGAAAGATTTTTATTGAATAGAATGAAAAGAACAAGAAATAGGAGAGCACTCTCTCCTCTGAGGCTTTCCCCTTCACAAAGGCCTAATGCTTAAATTACAAAATTGGCATCCTTCTCTCTCCTCTCCTTGTCATATTTATGTTTAACTAACACTCAAGTAACTAACTCATTGATATTCTGGTAGGATACAACCTCCTATTACGAAGGTCTATGAAAGAAGAAATAAGGGAGAAAGAAATACAGCTAATTGATTTAATTCAAGCAGCTGAGAAATCTGTTAGTGGTTATATAGTTGTTGTGTGGGGAAGCTATGTGTGTGTATATATATATATGTGTGTGTGTGTGTGTGTATGAACACAGAAAATAGTATTATTAGTGGGAGATTTCTGGACCCTTGAAGTGTCAGTGATTGTATCTGTAAACTTTTGTACACTGCTAGTTCTATACAGGATTCTTATTTTTCCATCTTAGAGTTCCTTCCCTTTAGAGTTTTATGATCCAGTTTCTGTAATACTCTAACTATCTTAACTAATTTCTCAGTATGTTCTCAGTATGTTGTTTGGTTTACGTGCAAGCATGTCAAACTACCTGTCTTGATTAGATTAGGATTATAGGATATCAATCATGTTCTTCCATTCAGAATGTGTGTGTGTGTGTGAGGGAACACAGAAAATAGTATTATTAGTGGGAGATTTCTGGACCCTTGAAGTGTCAGTGATTGTATCTGTAAACTTTTGTAAACTGCTAGTTCTATACAGGATTCTTATTTTTCCATCTTACAGTTCCTTCCCTTTAGAGTTTTATGATCCAGTTTCTGTAATATTCTAACTATCTTAACTAATTTCTCAGTATGTCGTTTGGTTTACGTGCAAGCATGTCAAACTACCTGTCTTGATTAGATTAGGATTATAGGATATCAATCATGTTCTTCCATTGAGAAACACTTGTCTCTCTTTTTGATGTAGCAACTTCTATCCCCAAAATTATCAAATCTGTCCAATGTCTTTCAATTCAAATTTAGCTGCAAGGAACCTTTTTCAATCTTTCTATCTTGACTGTATTATTTGCAGTGAGGACCATGTCAGTGTCGATGATTGTTGAAGAACATGGTAACTCGCCGACCTTGTTAGTAATACCCTAGACTCTTGAAAACATTTGCAAATCTATCATACCATGCTCTTGGTGACTGTTTGAAACCTTATGGAGATTTCTTGTGTTTGGTTATTGCGTCTTTTTCATTCTTCTGGTATTGTCATAGACACTTCAATTTCTCCATCCAAGGATTCTTTCTTAATGTCAAACTGTTCATTTGACCAATTCAGATTTGGTTGCTAAAGATAGGAGTACCTTAATTGTATTCACTTTTCCAACTTTCTTTTCAGATATGGGTGTCCAAGCATGGAAGAGCTTGAATGCTACAATAAAAAATACAAAGAAAGATTAGATGAAGTTGGAGCACTTGGAGAAATACCCGATGATTTGGCTTTAGAGGTAATCATGGAGCCATGTCCTATACTCTTGTTCCAGTAGGATTTTATTTAGTAAACGACTGTTCCTTTGAAGTGTATTTGGTACTTAAATCATAATTTTGCTTTGAAGGTTTCATCCCCAGGTGCTGAGAGGCTACTGAAAGTACCAGATGATATTGGTAGATTCAAAGACATGCCTATGAGAGTGTATTACACAGAAAATCTAGAGTCCAATTGCCCAGAAAGGGAGGGAGTTTTCTTGTTAGATTTTATAGAAAAAGACTCAGAGATGTGTGTGTGGAAGTTGGCAGACGTTAAAGAGAATAGAGACCCCCTTAGAAAAGGCAAACCTTTAAATCGTAAACAGAAGGATTGGAGATTGAAACTTCCATTCAACTTGCATAGAATGGTTATTCTGTACCTTGTATAATTATAAAGTATAATTTTGTTCTGATTCAAAAACATGGAATTGTTTTCTATCCCTCCTCCATTCCCCTTTTGTCTATCCATATTTTCCTTACATATGGTATGCAGAAGTAGTTTGACAAAAGATAAGTTCTTTTTAGTTTTAGTAGTGCAATATCGAGGAGTTTTATGTTTGCTGCTGAAGGCGTAGTGCAACCCACTTCCGTTATCTGGCTTTGTTTAGATGTTTACTTCTTCATTATGTTGATACTCTTTCACTTTGTTGTCCAAAAATGGCTTTTCATTTTAATTTTTCATTATATCATTCTGTTCTTAAAATAAAGTTTTTGCTTGGTTTGAAGTCTGGGACTGGGATTACGTGTAGTCTAAAACAACAGTGCATCCTTTTTTGCATCAGTAGCTCCAGCATTTCTAATAATGTTCACAATTGTGGCTTTCTCTGCTGAGGCTTGACTAGGATTCCTCTCTTCTTATCTCTTTATGTGGAAAGGCCCACAACTTTAGGACTATTAATTGGGTCAGTTATGTATGATACTTAGCAGAAGGGGTTAGCTGGGGCATGATAGTTAGTTGAATTGTGTTAAGTATACTGGCTTAGAAGAGTTCTAACCCCTTCTACCAACTATTATAACCGTCTCAACTCCCAACATTGTAGGGAAGATACATTCCATGGGAAGAAACAAAAGTTCTGCTTGATACTAAGTTGTATAATTCTTAATGCTTACCATGATTACTCGCAACTTTTCATTTTCCTCGGTTTTGTTACCATTTTATGGCTACTCTGTCGTCACTTAAAAATAAGTCAGTGAATTACGTCTTGATCATTGTAAAGTAATCAAACAATGTTTTTATTTCTTCTGCATGATGGAGTGCATATTTTAATTGTGTCATGATACCATCATTCTCCATGGAGGAGTTTGTTGTTTGTGTTATTTCCCTTGGCATAGTGGTCCTTCGTTTTGGATAGTAATGAATAGATTATAAGTAATGGGGTGCAAGCTGCAGGACCACATTCCTAGTGCTTGCTGTCTTTTCTTTTTCTTTTCACCATTGTAATGTCATTATTTTGAATTCTTGAGTGTGGAACTATGATTGTGACCCGTGTAATGAGTATTTGTAAACTTGAAGTGGACATTTGTAAAGAATGAAGCTTGTTTGAAGGTTTGGTTTAGATTTTCATTACATGTGTAATTTCAACTCCTAGAACAACAAGAAAGTCTTATCCACCAGGTGAAGTCCTTCATTCAGGAAAATTAAAAATCAAAGCTTTAGAAACACTTTCAGAAGATCCATGTCAGTTATTTACATGATGTGCTTGTATAATTTAATGTTTCAAATGAAACCCTTCATTTAAATTTTACTATTCAAACAGAGCAATATCCAGATGATTATGGACTTTATGATAAAACTGAATATTGTTTGATTTCATATTTCAACTCTTCAAATTTGTATGGAGCCTGGGGAACTAGCTTATTACCTTGTTTATGGGAAGGCATAACATTGTTATAATGAATTTTAATGATTTAGGTATCGTATCATCAGTCAGTCACTAGATGAATAAGTGCATGTTACAGAGGTTATATGCACTTGTTGGTTTCACAGCCCTTCATCACTCAGTGGCAACCTTTCTATCAGTTTCTTAAGTTATTTCTTGCATCTGAAAAGTGATTGTTCATCAATGATTGACCACGGTAGCATCTTCAATGTATTTTGTTGTTGATTTGTATGACTTCTGGCTTCCTATCATTTCTCTGCAAAAGCTATAAATAAACCATTCCTTAACCTTTTAGTGCATGTCTGATTTCACGTTTTCAATGTGTTTTCACCAAACTTTCCATGTCACAATGTTGAAAACATCACATAGAAACTATACTCAAACACGCACTTAGTCTTGAGAGAAGTTGATATTTTCCAAATATAAGCATATTTGGAGTATACCGGCATGCAGTGTTTAGTTTTTGGATTCTATCCATTCTTCCCTTATTTGGCCATGTGACATGCACCTTTCTTTCTCATTATTCATGTCTCTATATTTTATATAACTTTCTAAGTATCTTTTGAAAAAGAAACAATTAAAAAAACAACATTATCAAAGCACTAAGTTTCATGATACCACAGATGCACCAACATGATGTACATCTCTCAGGGCCAAAAACTTGTCAACATTGAGGAAAAAACAGGATATCTATAATTGGCCAAGAGATGGAAGTTCATGCACCCCACAACGTTGAAATGTGAGGACAACGTTAAACTTGAGAGTAATTTTTCATGAATGCGAAGGCAAAGTTGTAGACAATGAATGTAAATTGAGAAGTTGTAGTCAATTTATGCCGTTTGTTCTTTTGCCCAGTACTTGACTACTACTTGTTTTCTTTTTCTTAGATTATAGCATGTCACATCAATGGTTGATTTATTTTCTGTTTGGTTTAAACTAACATCTGTATACCAATCATAGGACAAGAAAAACAGGTGCATGTGAGGGAAATGGTGAGAGGGACAACCATTTATTAACAACATTAGGGTTTCCATCAATGGGTTAGTTATATCATAGGATTATAGCAGTGAAAAATATTATATTACTCCATGGGAATCAATCATGGATGCTGTTGTGAATAATTGATAATGAGAATATAGATTGAGGGTTTCATTCCTCAAATACTTCACATTATCTGTAGTTTGAAAATCTCAGTAATGATGTTTAACACTTAAAGACAAGAATGGTATTAGGTACAAGACTTGGTAAAGTTCCATAGCAGTTAACAAAGGACATCATAAATGAAAGGGTCATAACGCATTGTGTATTTAGCAATGATCAATGTGACCCCATTTTGGGTGGATTGGAATGAAAAGAAGAGAAAGAGAAAAGAGAAAAAAAGTAGAAAACAAAAAAGAGTGACAAATGCTATGATAAATCCTTATTATGATTTGTATAAATATATGAAAAGTTTTACTCACAAAATTAGGGGAAAAATTTTCTTTACATTGAACTCTTAATTCAGTTTAGTTTGTGTTTCTAATATAAGTTTCCACTTTTTATAGAGAGATTTTCACATTTGCTTGGATCACACCTTATCTTGCATTAGGATTGTATCTCTATTGGAATTTGTACAACACATTACATTGTAGAAACTTTATACAAACTTATCTTATAGACACTTTTCCCACCTTATATTAAAGATTGAAAGATTATTATAACAGGTTACTTTTGACCCATCATAGACTTTTGATATGTCATGGAGACACTTTTTTTGAAGTAAATATATCAATCAAGATAATATTATTACAAGAATATAATATTTCTTGTTAGATTAATATCTCATATCTCAACAATCATATGTTTCCTCCTGATGATAATATTGTTAAAAAATGCAAAAGAAAAATGTAAAAATACAAATAAATCTATATTCGAGTAAACCAAATTTATTTTTAAAATAAAATATATCTCTTGGACAAATAAATATATTTCGTTTCAAATTCATCTCTAAATTTATTAACTTCTCTAAAAATATGAGAGATTTTTAAATTCAAATACTCACTCATAACTAAACAACAATTTTATTTTCCTAGCATCAAGAAATAATATTTGAATTAACGAAAGATACAATAACCAACATAAAATCACTTATTCATGTCTTATTTCTCAGGAAAACCATTAGTCTTAAAAAAGGTCAATCAATATTAAGACTTTGGCTTAAATATACATTTGGTTTCTATTTTTGTCAAAATTATTCAATTTAGTCTCTATTTTCGTTGTTTGTTCAATTTAGTCCTCATTTTTGTAAAATCGCATTCAATCGAGTCCTTTTAGCAAACAGTGTTAAAATTGTTAACGGAACAATGACACGGTGAAACTGTTTGGGTTACATGTCAAATTTTTGGTAGTGACGTTGGCATAGTGAAATTTTACGGCCGTTGTAGGTTTAAAAGTTAGTGAAATTGATTTGGGGAAGAAATTAGGGTTTGAGAGGTTTCAAGCAAAATTGTGCCCAGCAAGAAACTTGTGTACAATCCAGTTGGTGATTCGGAATTCGTGTTTGAGAGGTATGTCTCGTCACCATTTGTCTTCCTCCTCTTGCTGTAATAGTTGGAGGCAACCAAGTTGCGGTGGGTCTCATATTCGTGGTTCCAAGTGCAATCTCGAAGCTTCAATCGCAAATCACTCTCCAAGCGCAAATTCTCCTCTTCGCGAACCCTAATTGATGAACAAGAAACTCTCTAACTCTAATGCCCAATTTCCTCTTGAACTCTCGTCCTCTCGAATGCCCAATTTCAAATTTTTACTCAACGAACTCTCTAACTCTAATGCCCAATTTCCTCTTGAACTCTTGCTGCAGTAAACCCTCAATTCAAACTTTTTAATTTTTTTTCACTTTACCATGTTTTATCTTTTTACGTAATTCAAACTTTTTTCTCCAATTTCTTTTTAATTGTGCCAATGTGTGCCATCATATATTCCAAAATTTGACACGTAACCCAAACAGTTACACCGTGTCACTGTGCCGTTAACAATTTTAACACCGTTTGTCAAAAGGACTCGATTGAATACGATTTTACATAAATGATTACCAAATTGAACAAATAACGAAAATAGGGACCAAATTGAATAATTTTGACAAAAATAAAGACCAAATATATATTTAAGCCTGAGACTTTTGTGATTGACACATTAATTTTCGAAAAAAGAATCGTGATATATAGTGGAAGTTAGATGGAAGAGATGATAAATAATGAAAAGGAAAAAATAAATAGAAGAGATGATAAATAATGGAATAAGAAATGAAGAAAAATATCAGAAGAAAATGAGGTGAAGATGGGAATGAAAGAGAAAATGGAGGCATATTAAGAAAAAGTTCCAGGTATTATATTTATAGTATTGATTTTGATATTTAAAACACTTATACACAAGCTCTCCCAAAACGCATGGTTGAGTTGCAAATAGCATAAGTATGACCACTTGAATTTTTTGGAACGATGTGAAAGGTTATCGTGTTTTTGGACAGTACCTTCTCCCAGATACATTCACTTTCAATATATTTTTTTTCATTCAAGCACTTTTACATTTTGTTTCTAGTATTTAACTTTAAAAAAAAAAAATTCTCATTAAACTTTAAAAATAATGAATATAATTATTTTAATTCAAGTAGTTAATTTTTGGGTTAAATATGTTTTTGGTCCCTTAAGTTTCAGTGAATTTTGGAATTAGTCCCTTTTCGAAACTTGATACCGATTTAGTCCTTCATATTTAGAAATGTATAAATTTAGTCATTCTTACCAAATTTTGTTAAGTTTATCTGACGTTTCAAACGCATTTTATGATAATATTTGAATTGTTTACAAAGTTTGACACACTTTTGTTTCAATATTAACTTAAATATTATTTTAAAATACATTTAAAATGTCAAATAAACTTAAAAAAATTTGATAAGAAGGACTAAATTCACACATTTCTAAAGATGAAGGACTAAATTGGTATCAAGTTTCGAAGAAGGACTAATTTCAAAATTCACTTAAACGTGAGGGACCAAAAACATATTTAACCCTTAATTTTTTTATGTGTTAAACATGTCTTTTATTTGATATTAAAGAGAGATCGTGTTAAATGGGTAAATAACATATTTAACCCTTAATTTTTTATGTGTTAAACATGTCTTTTATTTAATATTAAAGAGAGATCGTGTTAAATGGGTAAATAACTCAAATATTAGCATAAATACACTTAACACATCAAAACTATTTAACTTACTTGAATTAGAATAATTTTATTTATTTATTTTTTTAATTTAAAAATAAAAATATATTAAAGTTGTATATAAAGATAAATTTTAATTTTACGCGTTATAATTAATTTATTAAAAACATATTTAATCTATATATATAATGTTGGTGAAATCTGAATCCAATTTTTATATAAAATGTTAAGTTTTTTATACACAAGGTTAACTTAATTTTTAACAATATTTTTTTCATGTATATTTTAATGAATAATTAATCGCTAGAAGTATTGCTTGAGACGTGTGATATAATACTGTCCACGTAAAACTATTCCTTGCATATTATAATTTAGGCAAATAGTGTCCTCAGATTTAAACTTTATTTTTAATCGTAAACACAGAAAAACTAAAAGAGAAGGAGATCAAAAGAAAACAAAAGGATAATAAGTAAAAAATTAGTTTAATTATATTTTTATTTGTTTATCATAAATATGATTTTCTAAATTAAAGAAAATAAGTCTCTCAAATTTATTATTTAGGAACTAACAAATATTTTAATTCTTCAAATGAATTTGTTTTTAATTTGAGAGACTAAAGTTATTATCATTTTAACCTCAGAGATTAGAAGTTGGTTCATCTTAAATTTCAAGATTAAAAATATTAAAGCAAGGAAACATTCATCTTAATAATGACAGAAAAATTCGTCAAAACATACTTTTCTAACGTTTAAAAAAATAAAGTATTAAAATCTAAGAAACTTTTTTGTAAACCAGTATTGAGTCAGTTGTACAAGATTTTCCTTTTTAAGCTTGGCTTGATCTTCTGAAAAGCTTTTGAAATACTTCAAAATTCCGAACATTAGTTGTAACTTGATTTTTTTAGGGTTAAATACGTTTTTTTAAGTGAATTTTGAAATTAGTTTATTTTTGAAACTTTATATTAATTTAGTTCTTCATATTTAAAAATGTGTGGATTTAGTCTTTCTTCTTACCAAATTTTGTTAAGTTTATTTGACATTTTAAATGCATTTTATGATAATATTTGAGTTAACATTGAAATAAAAATATGTCAAACGATGTAAATAATTCAAATACTATCATGAAATTGAATTTTGGAATTAGTTTATTTTCGAAACTTTATATTAATTTAGTCCTTCATATTTAAAAATGCGTGGATTTAGTCTTTCTTCTTACCAAATTTTGTTAAGCTTATTTGACATTTTAAATGCATTTTATGATAATATTTGAGTTAACATTGAAACAAAAATGTGTCAAACAATGTAAATAATTCAAATACTATCATGAAATGTGCTTGAAACGTCAGATAAACTTAATAAAAATTGGTTAAAATGACTAAATTTACGTACTTTTAAAGATGAATGACTAAATTGGTTAAAATTTTTGAAAATGAACTAATTCCAAATTTCACTAAAGAGATCAATAACATATTTAACCTTTTTTTATTACTTTAATACTTTAATATTTATTTATGTTAAAAAAACAGGACGGTAAATTTAAGAATTTTTAATAAGTTATCTATAAATTAATAGAATTTTTTTTTACCTAGTAATAACAATTTTTTAAAATTTGATTGGTTTTTATTAGTTTGATATTTTTTGTAACTTATACACAAAAAAAGTAATTTGTTTATTTTCTAATTTTAAACTTATTTTCTACTTTGATTCTAACTTTTCTCATTCACAAAACTCTTTATAGTCCGAAAACTCTTTCATCCATTCTTCATTGCATCTTCTTCAAGTTTATAATAATATTTCTTATTCTAATGTGCTTATCTTTTTTAGACATCATTGCGTTTTATGTTAATTAGAGAAACATAGTCCCTTAATTATGTTATTTTTTACGTATTTATTTGTATGAAATTTCTCTTTCTGCATCCTCGTATCTTCTTTTTGCACCCCAATATATTGTCTAGACTCCCATAATTTTTTTTTTAATTTTTATTATATCCCTTCTGTAATTATAATTTTGGATGATCTAATCTATAGGTATTTTGAATTATACAATTCGTAATACAAATTTACATTTTGAATTGTATAATTTCTAATATAAAATTATATTCTAAATTGTACTATTCACAATGCACATTTACAATCTAAATTGTAGGGCTGACCAAAATATACCAAACTGCACTGCACTACCAAAAATTGTACTGAACTACAAAAATAGCATGAACTAAACTGAAAAACAGTTCAGTCACTGAACTGATCTGTTTTTCTGTCTAATAAACTGAACTGAACTGTACTACATTGAACTGCACTGCACTGCATTGAACTACACTGCACTATAATATGAACTGAATTGTTTTATGAACTGCACTATATTTCAACTGAATTGCACTAAGCTTTAACTGAATTGCACTATTTTTGAATTGAATTGCACTACTTTTGAATTTAACTACATTGTTTTTGAATCGTTTTTGAATCGAATTGCATTGATTTTGAACCAAATTGTAATAATTTTGAACTGAATCGTACTATTTTTGAACCGAATTGCACTGATTTTGAATCAACTATACTATTTTTGAACCAAATTATACTATTTTTGAATCAGATTGCATTGATTTTGAACCAAACTGCACTATTTTTGAAATGAATTACACTATTTTGAATCGAATTGCACTAATTATATATGATTGTACTACACAATAATAATATAATTTTTATAATTTGAAAGTGCTTAGAAAATAATACTTGAATATGCATCAAACTTCAATACACCAAAATCAAAATATTAATACATCTTAATACATAGGTTCTCTCGTAGGTTCTCCCATAAATAACATAAAAATGTTAATACATCTTAATACATCTTTAATCATCTAAATTAATTACATTTGAAGATCCCACTTCGTCTTGAGAAAAAATTTCAACTTTGTTTTTTCCGAGTTACTCCTTTTCTTACTACCATGAAGTGTTTTGGAATTTGTTTTGTTTTAAAAAAATTTAAAAAATGTAAGACATATTTTGTCTATGTACATTAAATTACATCTCCGATTAATCCTCTCTCCAGTTCCTAAGAATTAAATTTGTAAAAAAAAAATAGAATGAAGAGAGAGAAAAAAATGTTCATAAAGAAAATTAATAGTTTGTCCATAGCTAGGTTATACAAAAATTTAATTATTACGTTTTAGCTTAAAATGAATTAAATTGGTCTAAGTGTTGTCCAACTTTCTTGAAATATTATTGGCCTAAAAAGTAAGAGACACCATTAGTCCCAAAAGTTTATTTTTTGATTATTTTAAACCTCTCTTATTTATTTATTTCTGCATTTTATTTTCTTAAAAGTTTATATTATTCACTTTATCTTTTACATTTATTTTAAAATTAAATTTTAACATTTTTGAAAGATACTATTTACCAGGTAATAAGCAAATTTATCACAAATAAAATTATTAAACATAAATTAAAAATATTTATTGTTATTATAAATATTCTTGCATAAATAAATATTTCAAAAATTAAATATTGGTAAATTTTTGTATTCCTTAATAAGTATTTTGATATTTGTATATGTGAAAAATATCTATTACGAAATTATCTTCTGAAATTGATTTTAATATTTTATAACAATAATTTCTAATTCTCAGTAAAAATATCTCAGGTATTAAATAAAAGTTGTCGTAAATTTTATATTTGAGTTAAAAGACTGAAACCTTTACTGATTTGAATAAGAAAAGAGTGTCGCGTAAGATTGGACTATGAATTACTCTACCAACTTTTTTTTATTGTAATTGATGGGGCGCTTATAATATAACATTTTATATTACTATAGTAACTTACACAGTATACAAAAAATTGACAACCCCAAACTTAAATTTAATACAGTACAAGAGGTTCAAACAGATAACTGTAATGCAAATACAAGGGTTCAATTTTCTTTAACAGAACTTTCAAATAGTACAATGCAATTTTTGTTAGAAATAGTTTAGTTTTTTTGTACAATGTAGTATAGATAATCTATAGTTTAGTGCAATCAGATTTATTTTATCCAATCCTACTAAATTGTACAATTCATAATACAAATTTACATTTTGAATTGCACAATCTATAATGTATAATTAAATTTCGGATTGAATAATTCAAAATATAATTTTGCATTACAGATTGTACAATCCAGAATGCTCACAGATTATTGATTCTCATATTCTTCTACTCTTCCTATTATTATGATATTTCAATTTGTTTTAATGGATATTGGTGCATGTTTTTTAGGGTGGAAGTGGAAGAAGATGAGAATGGAAGTGAAGATAGAGATGGATAAACTATTTTAGTATTATGGACCACTTTTGAATTTTATTAACCAGAGTAGACTATTAGAAAATATTTTTTTCAAACTAGACCCTTTTACAATTCAATTACCATTTCTTTTAAAAAAAAAAAATTTCATCGTACTTTTTATAATTCAAGTATCAGAAAATACTTTTTATGTATTTTAGGAAGGAATTCTTAGCAATTATTTTTCAAGTTTTATAAATTTTTATATTTATTTATAATAAATTATTTTACTAAAAAGTTATAATTATTTATGAACTCGTGTAAATATAAAATATAAAATTTATATTTAATTTAATATTTATAAATTAATTAAAAATAATTGAAAAGTGATTATAATAAATAAGATAATTTTACTATACATAAATATGTTAATAGAAAAGTTATTCTAATAAAATATTATCTGATTGTTTTTTTAATTAGTTTTGATAAATGTATATTTATTTGGTTAAAATAATTTATATAATGTGTTATTTTATGTACAATAAATTAGAAAAATAAAATAAAATTTTAGCTATATAAATATACATTTCGCATATTTAATTCAAATTCAAGTAAATTTTCTTAATTCATCTTATCTTTTATTATTTCGTTTACTAGACATCTATTATTAATATTTTTTCAAAACTAAAAATGCTAGTGCTATGTAATTTATTTTAATTTAAATAACTAATAACTTCAACAAATAATTATGTAATTTGAATTTGATTTTTTTTTTTATTTTGTACCTTTTGTATTTTTTTTAAATTCTATTAAGAAATTTTATATTTTTGATATAATTTAAATTTATATATTTTTTCTAAATAAATTATTCTTAAAAAATTCTATACTTTAATTTAATATTTTCTTTAAATAACTGTTTCATAATTAAACTTAAATATTTTACATCCATATCAGTAATTTTTAACTTTACAGTATTTTTTTTTTGAAATATTTTCACTTACAATCATATTTTTATTATTCTAACTTAGATACCCTATGTTATTTTATGAATTGGACCAAGCCAAGTGGTAAGGCTCCAATTAGTACATAAGTTTTTTCCAAAAAAAGACTCTTGAGTATTCTTCCCACTTCATGTTGCCTTCCCATTATGTTTCTGTCTCTTCAACTCACAGTAGTCACTTTTCCTCCCCACCTACAACAGAGAGCTCTGCTAGGGTTTCAGTAAGTTCCTTCCTTCCTCCAAGCTTGTAGAACGTTCTCCTTCTGTGTAAGTAGAGCTCTAAACCCCTGTCCTATGTTTCTTTCCCATTTGAAATCTTTGGTTCCACTTTAATCTCTGATAGGGTCTCAGTTTCGCTTTCTTGTTCCTCCGTGCCAGCTTTGTAAGTTACAGTGGAACTGTGGTGCTCTCCCATGTGTGTTGTTTGTTTTGCAACTTTCCAGGTAAGGGAAGCTAGAACTTAAAAGCTTTTACAGTGGTGTTTTATTTTCTGATTTTGTTACTTGAGTTTGAATGTTGAAATGTACTGGTCTGGTTATTGTATGAAATGGATTGTATTGCATGTTTGTTTTTGGCCCTGGATTTCTGGTTTGCATGTTGAGTGCAGGTAAGGATCTGTTATGCTTGTAACGTTCCTACTGGAAATTACTTAATTAAATAAAATAAATAAAAGTTGAAATTCAAACGTCGCAATATTATTATTCCCAAACGTGAGAAAATTTAAAACATCGTTTAATACGCCAACATTCAATTAAAGGCAAAGTAATAATCTTATTACAAAATTCAAAATCCGATAAAGTAAATGAAAACATAAAAAAATCCCTAACTCAAGTCCCCAAGCTAGCCCGCTCTCTATCGTTTATGCATCCACAACATCACATGTATTATCATCTGCTCCCATGTAACGAATTACACGATCATCGCCAGCCACAAATAGAAATGGTGAGCTTATAAATAAAAATAACATATACTTTAATAAACTCTTAAAACACCCAGCTATTTGATTCTAAAATATTTCTTGGCCAAGACCTTAATACCCTAAGGCTTTTCAACCTTCAAATCACACAAGTAGTTAGCCTTAGACTCAAGATTTATGATGCTCACACGAACCTGTCCGCTCGTGGTCCAGCCTCTACGAACCTCCCCGCTCGTAGTCCTGCTCTACGGACCTACCCGCCCATAGTCCAACACACGTGATCCACCAGCTACGCACCTCCCCGCACGTAACCTCTCTCAAGTGTGAGCACAGAACATACGAACCTACCTCGCTCGTATCCCCACACGAGAATAACTGGATATGAACCTCCCCGCTCATATCATCACGTGTTCACCATCATCCATGAAGCTACCCGCTCATGGCACATCATCCCCTAATCCAAGTTTGCATTAATGCGTATACACAACACACGCAAGTCAAATACCTATAACATTATCGCTTGGCACAGCCTAAGCGCCGCCAGGCGAAACCTGCGCAGACCGTCTGGCGGAGCACACCTTGCCACCTTGCCACCATGCGCCACACGTTGCAGTGCACATCCCTGATAGTCTATCGCCTGACGCACATACCCGTGCCACCAAGTGCCACACCAGTACCGTGTTTCTGCTGATTTTGGCACCCAAAATGGTTTGTTCTCCAACCCGTAATTATCTCCAAAATAAAAGGCACCCTCTTATATCAGAAGCTGACTCTAATTATCCATTCACCTCAACCTTATTTGATTTTCTATAACTTATTTATTCACCATTCAAACATTCCAATCTATGTAATTCACCCACCACTTTATAGTTATACCATGTTTTAATCAACTTATAACAGAAACAACTCTTACTCAATTCTTGTACCCAATTCAGCTAATTAGCGAGCAATCCTATACTTAACCAATTGTTTATACCCCCTTTCATCACTCCTTTGTTATGCCTAATTTCACCTACTCCCAATGCACCAGAATCCATATTTCCAGCTCAGTTATCCTTCTTTTTTCTCATTTCCCTATTCCAGCTTTTTAGACCCTCACTAAGAATTCCTTACCTAACTCTACTTCACTTTGCCGTAAGGACATCACCTCACTCCATGCATTACCTTGTTTATCATGACTCCCATTCAAGTATCGTAATCTCTTTGTTGTACCTAATTTCCTTTCGACTCAATTTCCTTAATAACTCCATCTCTCAGCCACCCCATAAACTTCCAGAACCACTCATTGTTCCCCGCTATCAGTTCTTGGAAAATTCCAGGTTCCTCTATCCCATGGGTCCATTCTGTTTTATCATTCCAAGTCCAGAAATTTGCGCACGAGCCAATGGTTCACAATCCTTTTATTTCTAGCTACGTACTCAACCAATCACATTATATCAACCAACCACATTCATAATTGGTCTCTATTTCTCTATTCCTGATTCATTCATCACTTTAACACAATTGCTTCATGATTATATTCCCAAATTTAGTTTTCACTCATCATAATTATAACAATACAATGACATCACACCTTTCACAGAGTTAGTAACCCCACTAGGGAGTCCCAGTATCAAGCAACTTCGCGAAACACACAAAATAGGGACAAACATCATGCGTCGCCTAATGGGTCCACCTTCGTCGCCAGGCGGTTCATAGCAGAACCCAGAAAAATGGGCAGAAAATAATGCATCGCTTGGCGGCACACTCACGACCGCCAGGCAATTTCTGGGTAGAAACCCGGAAACCACGAAAATCAATGTAATTCATAAGGAAATTTCATGCAATTGATCAAATTATCATACAATCTATCAAATACGAATAAAACATGCAAGGATAGCTCCCCTTACCCGGTAAATCTTTGCTCCTAATGGTCTTTTAGCCCTTTTCTTTATGATGTCCCAAAAGCCTTCCTTTGGCACTCCAAAAATTTAGCTCTCACACTTCCAAAGCACACAAAATGGTTATGTAAACCTCTCTTCCCAGTCCTCACGAGAATGCAGTATCAATTTCACCCTTTTCTCTCTAATTCAATACCTCATAATGGTCTCGTAATGAGGGTTAATGGTCCAAAACGAATTTTGAATTTAATCATGAGCTTAATGGCTATTCAAGGTCCATTATGGCTATTTTCTATCTCTCTTGGCTGCCACTTTTGCAGCTAGGGTTTTTCTACCCTTTCATCTTCATGCCAAAAGAAATTTTGGAAAAAAGAAAGAAGTTAATTTTGTTCTTAACAAGGTTTGAACTGCATAACCAAATCAACCAATTCATGTTTCATGATAATTTCTATAATTTTAGAATTAAATTATCACCAATCACATTCAAGCCTAACAATAAAATAATATACTTATTTAAATAAGATACATACAATTGACATACATAAAATTTGAAATTTGAACCCAAGTCCTCTCACACAATAAAGTACTCTCAACTATTTGAGCTAGTACTTTTTCACATCATAACAATTCGCATTAAATATCTTAAAGGCTCATACTACCCATATTTATTAAATAATTATTTATTTAATTATTTAAATTTCTTGGATCTTACAATGCTCGCCTAAACGAGTTGTTTTTTGCCCAAACGAAAAGCTCTCGCCTAAGCGAGGAGCTCTCGCCTAAACGAGAATAGCAGTAACTCACCCCCCTTTCTGTCTTGAGTTGTCGCCCTAGCGAAGGCCTCTCGCTTGAGCGAGAGTAACCTCACTTGAGCGAGATGGACTAGCTTGAGTGAGAACTCGAGGTGCTCTCTATTTACAATCTCGCCCAGGTGAGAGCTATTAGCTTGAGCGAGGGGTTCCTCTCACCTGAGCGAGGGCTCCTTAACTTAAGCGAGATTGACATAGTTGCTTGAATACTTGTATGCTTCCATGATTTTGTTTGGTTTACTAATTTTAAAAGTATGAAGTATGATGTGCAAATGCTTAAGATGATGAAATGAGATCGTTACATGTTGTGTTGGCATGAATGAAACATGGTTTTGGTTGGTTGGATGGGCATTGGTATGAAATCATAATGCGTGAGATACAATGTGGTTGGTATGAGAAACATGGTTGTGGTGTGAGATAGACGTAATTCCATGAAACTCTTGGCAAGATTTCATGGTGGTATTGTAGTGTATATAATCAGATAAGGATTCAAGTAAGAGTTGCATCCCGAAGCTCTAAAGAATCAGTTAGTCAGTTAGTCTCATGTAGAGCAAACTGATTCAAGTGGTGAGAGTAGCGGGGAGACCCTAGTCTTTGGCAGGAATGGTCTTAGATGATTGAAGGCTAACCTTGTGTGTGGTAGGGTGAAACTCATTGGCAATGGCTCTGCAGAGTAGTAAAGGCCACCATAAGTGTGGGCATCCAGTGAATCATATCTTATTATATGTATACGAATAAATTGAGTCTTAGAGTCCTATTGTTCGTTTGTTATCACATGTTTATATGCCTATTATTTTGCCTGTTTGGAAATCTGTTTAATATTGCTTGCTCAGATGCTATGTTGAAAATTATTTTTACTCTAACTTACCCTTTTGCTTGTGCTCGTTTTCTTGTGTGGCTATTCCTTTTTGCGATGATCACCAATTCCTTGGTGTGAGCAGATATGGAAACTCCTGGTGATCATAGTGACGATGGGAACACTACAGCTTAGTTGGTCATGAGTTGGAGTTTGACTCACCATTGAGCTCATGTTTGAAGAAATTTTGTTATTTTGTAATTTCGTGCTCTATGAGCAGGTCCTCTGGCCAACTATTAACCTTTTAAATTTTGTTTTGTTCATGGTATTGTGGTGCCACCTTAGTCTTTCTTTTTAAGTATATTTATGGATAACTGTACTGGTCGTAATGATGGATACATATATACTCCTTGTCATATACTCTTTTAACTATTATAAATTATGCAATATTTTATTTAATTAGATTTAACTATTAAATGGGAGGTCACAATTACACCCAACAAAAATATTACATAAATTATTTTAACCAAACAAATATACATTTATCAAAATTAATTTTACAAAAATTATAATTACAATATTTTATTATGATATTTTTTCTATTTCTATAATTAAATTATATTTAAATTATTTTATTTATTATAATTACTCTTCAAACTTTTTATTCCTGATTAATTTATAAATTATAAACTAAATATAAATTTTTAAATTTATATTCACATGTATTTATAAAAAAATTATAAATTTTTAATAAAATAATTTATTACAAATAAATATACAAATTTATAAAATTAAAAAAATTGTTAAAAATTTGTTCCTTAAAATGTAGATTCCAACAAACAACGTACATGTAAAAATAGAAAAATTATGAAGATATATTCTTTCGGTAATGGAGATTATATTATAAGAGGGTCTAATTTGAGAAAACAATATCCTAATAGTGGTTTAACAGCAAAAGAAGTCACATGGATCCCTGCTTTAAAATTATTTATGTATAAAATCTTTATTTTGATGAATAATGAATATTATTATATATGTACAGAGTTTGTAACATCCCATCTAAATAATAACATAATTAAATGAAATCTTACACCGGATGATATAAAAAGTCAAGTTGCGGAGTATAAAGTCACTCCTTACAGATATTCAAGGTACTTAAAAGGAAATACTAAAGCTCACTACAATGCCTATAACCAAAAGGAGGAAGAGATAGTCAATATTCGAAATAAAGCCTTAGGGGCAATACAAACATGGGACTTCGCCCTAAAGAAAAACCCAAAGAGACATGAAGTCCAGCACGGGTAGACTGTGTAGCGGAACCATCCTTTCTCTGTTGACCTCGAGTGCCTATCGCATCTGCTCCCATCAATTCATTGATCATCATCGCAACGGTGGAAGAACAACACACAAGGCAATCAAACAAGCAGAAGGGTAAGCTAGAGTCAAAAAGATTTTATCTTGCAATCAGATATACTTTCACAGTCCAATATACATACATCATCCAAGCATGTTATGACCTTCCAATCAATACACTAGGACTCGACTTGACTCATCCGGATACATATAATCTGGTCAGATTCAGCGGTTGCTCGCACTTGTGGTGGATACCTTTGCTCACCCTCGAGCTATGTGTTACAAGTGTTACAAGTGTTACAATGAATCAATTCCCTCACACACAAGGTTAACCCTTAATAGATTTTAGGCCTCCGGCTACTCTCACCACAGGAGTCAGTCCGCTCTAAGTGAGACTAACTGACTTCTTAGGGTGTTAGGATGCAATCCTTACCTTGAATCCTTACCAAATTATATAGATGAGGCACCACCATGGACACCCACTAACAGGGGTCATGAAATTACGTCCCGACCACTGAAGCACGACCCTGAAATCCCACCTAGAGATTTCAAGGAATTACGCACTGACCACAGACCAACCATGTTCAATCAATCAAGTAATGTTTACCATACACAATATCTCATGCCAACCTTTACACCCCATTCTCATTCATAACCAAATGTTGAATCCATACCAACTCATCCTTCCCAAACAGTGAATATATATTTGTATTTCATATCAATACCATGTCTCCTTGATACCAACCATCTCATTTAAATCACATGCCAAGTTCATACCAAACCCATCATCCACAATCCATGAATCACATCACTCATGTTTAATCATTTATCACATGCTTTTAATTAACAATTAGATTCAAGCCAGTAATAACCATTCAAGATTAGAAAAACAACCAAACTACAACGATCTTGCGATAAAAACTGCTCTCACTAAAAAGCTCTGATTCAAGATCGGACCGGTCAAAGTCAAAATCTATGTGTTAAGGATCAGCTGTTAAAATATCAACTCGATCCAACGGTTAACGAAGTAGTAACTTTCATTTTACGAAAAGTGTGTAGTGTTGTCAACAACACAAATTCAGTGACCTTGCAATAAAAACGACTCTCACTACAGAGCTCTGATTAAAGATCCGACCAGTCAAAGTCAAGAATTATGTGTTAAGGATCAGCTGTTAAAATTTCAGCTCGATCCAACAGTTAACGTAGTAGAAATCTTCATTTTACGAAAAGTGTGCAATGTAAAAAAAGAGAGCGCCACATCAATAAACATACTTGCACACCATATATTTTTATTCGACCAACAACCTCATTCAAGCATCACAACCATACAACAGACCAAAAATTGACAAAATAACTTTAAAAACATAAACCCTAACTTCCCTTGTCTGGAAAGGGGTTAGCAGAGGACTTCGACACCCGAACCGTGACCAGAGGTGGAGCTCTGTGGGGGCAGGGAAGGGCCCCGACCCCCCCAAAATTTTGATTTTTTTTATTTATATATATATATATATATATATATATATATATATATAATATAAAAATATATTTAAAATTTATTAAAAATTTTAAATTAAAGATAATATATATTTAAAATTAATAAAAATTAAATTTTTTAATTCTTTTATTTAAATATAACATTTAATGTAAATATATAATAAAATATAAAATTAAATATAATAAAAAATAAAAATATTTAGGTTTAATTTTTCTTTTGGTTCCTGTTTTTATTTAAAAATTGACACTAGGATTAGGTTAATTACACAAACAAAGCAAATCATTCCTATTAAGAATCTCAATTTTAATAAAAAGATCATTGATCTGTTTCGAGAAATTTAACAAAACTTATCGTAAAAGATCGAATTACATCCGTTTTTCAAAAATCGAGACCAAATTGAGACTAAAAAGAATTGGAGGACCAACTTAACATTTTTAAACGAAAACATGAATAAAAAGAGTAATTAAACCAAATATTTATTAACATAATTTTTATTTTCCTTTTCATTGTCTTTTTAGTTTTTCACAAATTGTAATAATCTCTCACTCTCATATGTCTTCTTTTTGTTTTTAAAGAAAAAAAAGTTAGAGATAAACTCATTATATTTCTCATTTATCCTCTTTTTTTTCCGTCTCTTGTCTTACTTGATAATGAAAACGTTATTTTTTTTACTCTCATGAGCTTTTTGTATATTCTTTTTTTTATGAATATAGAAAAAAATAATAGTGTATTATGTATTAATAATAATGAATATATATATTTTTAATAATTATGTGTCTTAATTTTTTATTAGATTATGATCAATTATTTTTTGGTATTATTTACAAGAAAGGTATATTGATAAAGAATGAAAGAATAAATTAATCGTTAAAGAGTGATGAAAAGAAAATTAATTATTGACTAAAACAAGATATATTCAACTTTACATATTTTAAAGCATTATACTAATGATAAAAAATGTTCAGTTAAAGAAGTTATCTTTTGAAGCATTATACTAATGATTGAATCTAATGATCTCAAAATTATATTATTTTGGCCCCTCCTACGTTTTTGGTCAAGATCCGCCACTGACCGTGACCAACAGTAGCTCAAGCAATAGCTTCGAGGACTGGAAAACAGTGAAACAAGCTTAAAACGAGTTCATTAAGACAACCCTAGTTGGAACTACGAAGAATGAACAGAATAGAGTAAGAGCATGAGTTGGAAGCTAACTTACGAAGAGTAGAGAACTGGTCTGAGTTCACTTGATGAGAAACAATGCCTGAACCCTAGCAGAGCTTCACAGCTCCTCAAAGGGAAAGTAAGGGAGAACTATTTTTCTGAAATGATACGAATGAATGGGTTAGGACAGGTCTTGAGTCATTTATCTCCCTATGGACCAATCCTTAGACCCATTAGACCTTGGAGCAGCCCTTAAAGATTGGAGCTGAAATAGGAAGGCTTTACAGAGTTTACAGTTTACATTGCACAATATAATTTCATGCTTTTATACTATAATTCTACATTTGAATTGAGATAATCTTTTCTTATACAACTAGATTTAAGACATAGTTATGTTTTTAAATAACTCATGTATATAGATAAATTATCATCCAACCAGTGAAGATAAATGTTCTATAAAAGAATATATGTTTTAACTTCAGGATGTAAATTATAAAGTTATTTAATATCTCTTTATTTAATATTTCAAATTAAATAATGAATCCATGGGTGAATGCACAGGTTACACAAATTTTAACATGATAATATTTTAATTCACTTTTTTAATTTATTATTTTAATTATCTTTTAACTATTATATTATGTTAAAAAAATCAAAATAAATAATTAAAAAATAAATAAAAAATAGATCAAAATATTATAATTTTCGATTTTATTATAAATTTTATTAGCAGTGTTGGCTGTGATGTGAAGTAAAGTAGAATATTGTGTTTAATTCTTGCAAGACACAAGTACTCATTTGTATATTTGTCAGTAAGTGATTAAGTGATTTCGACAGCTGTTTGGTTTGTCTTTTATGATATAGCCTTCCTTATTCTTACTTTTTTTTATTCCTTTCCATAAATTGTCAAATTTAATTTTTTATTTTTATTTATTTTCATAATTGTCAAATTTAATTTTTGATTAAAAATTTTAGGAGTATGTTTTAATGAACTAATCTCACACAATGTTTTTAAATAAATAATAAATAAATAAATTATTTTTTTTTAAAAATAAATGTTTATATAGATAAATATGAACTAAAAATGTTAATTTATTACATTTTATTTTGCTTGAGAGAAGTAGATGTTTCTTTTATACGTATACATATGGATAGGTTCTTGTTGTAGTAGGTAACAAAATAAAACATTATATTAAACATCATAAGTAGAGATGGCAAATAAACCCGTCCCCGTGGGTATTGCTCGAAACCGTCCCCGTTTTGACGGGGAATCCCCGCATTGACTGGGTATGGGTACGGGTATGGGGAATCCCCGACTTTTTCAGTTGGGTATGGGGATGGGTATGGGGATGTACATATACCCGCCATAATACCCG
>Ga0214542_1000279_pt1 | contig 86102 bp, 27 predicted proteins | sample CNSS1metaG_FD_160096 | JGI IMG/M metagenome (GOLD analysis project Ga0214542, IMG submission 160096) | Root nodule microbial communities from cowpea collected in UCLA plant growth center, Los Angeles, California, USA - CNSS1 | ecosystem: Host-associated > Plants > Roots > Nodule | place: USA...
TTTAACGAAAGGGGCTTCATTGAGACAACTTATCAAAATTAGGGACCTATTTAACACTTTTTCAAATTGAGGGACCAAATTCAAATTTTCATACGAAATTTGGGACCAATTGAATAATTTAACCTAAAAAAAAGAAAACATTATTTAATTATTTTATAATTTTCCAATCCATCAATAAATCTTTAACATGTTCCTCCTCTCTTTATTAAAAACTTATTATACAGAAATAAATATAACAATTATTATAAAATTACATGCAATCAAACTCCAATTTTTTTAATCATAAACAAAAAAGTTGGTTTTATTCAATGCTAGGAAAAATTATATTAGTTTGAAGCATCAAAATGGAATAATTATTTTTTTTAAATTAGAAAATGGCACAAGTCTTAAAAACATTTACAAAAATCGATAAGTTCTGCAAATTTACTATAACTTTATTTACAATAATTTTTTTAGTAAGATTAAAGTTGTACCAGATTAAAGTCATATAAGTTTAGTGTCAGATTTCAATTTATTATGATATAAATTGATTATGATATAAATTGAAGACTTGATACTTACAAACACAGTATAACTTTATTTAAAAGAAGTTTTTAACAAAATTGAAAGTAAACCAGCTTGGTACGACTTCGATTGCGTTATAATTTTATTTTTTTAAATTTTAATTAAAGTCATATAAATTTGGTATAGAATTTCATTTTATCGTGATATAAATTAAACTTGATACGATTTTAGTATATTATAACTTTTCAAAAATTTTAATTGAAATTGTATCACCTAGACATAATAAAATTGTATTAAAGTCACACAGCTTCTTCGTAATGAAGTAATATTTGACGTGACTTATCCATTTTTTGCATATTTTTAAAAACTTGCATCGTTTAGTAATTTAAAAACAAAAGGCTGTGTTTAACAAAGGCACACAATTAGGAATGTAAAAACAGTTTACATTAAGCTGATATTTATTTATTTTGTTCGATTTCATCTTAAGTGATATTCGTTTGAAATGCAGTAGTCAGCAGTTTTATTCACTTGTCACCAACTTGCTAGATGAAATTTCTGCTATGCCTCTTACTAAATTTCATAGTTTTAAACAGTCCAAAGAGGATTATGAGAAGCACCAAAATTTACTTTATGAAGTGAGTTTTCGAAAGTTCCAGAATGAATTTCAGGAAAGGGATAATTTAAAGGAAAATATAAAAAATGTAAAAGGGAGATATTTTTTGAGTGTGTTAAAGAAAACTCCATTCTGAAATGTGTTCTAGTAACAGCATCAGTGTAACAACATAATCGCTGGTGCATCAATTCTTTATCTTTTTACTCATTCTTTAATCTTTTATCTGTGTTCTGAAAATAGTGGACAAATGCAGCTAATAAAATAGAGTTCAGCTGCAAACAAAGAAGACAAGTACCAAGGATAGAGAGATGAATAAAAGTTGGAGTCTAAAATGCAGGGAAAAAAGTGGTATCACATACACAAACTTTCCAAACTAAGCATTCAAACCTATATCTAACCTGAATAAAACCAGAAAGATGACATCTTTGCACTTAACAGGCAACTCCTCGTGTAACTAGTTATTCTGATCTTAAGAGGAGAAAACACCCTCAACCATACAGGGACTAAGATGTCACCAAGTTTTTTTTTTCAAGGACCTACTTCTCTGAAAATAAGTGTTTATTCAATCTGAAAATCATACACACATATAAGAGAAACAACAAACTAACTAGTACATGTACAAGTAAATAGCAAAGTGATTATAATACAGTGCACAAAATTGACAATGAGTTTGCAGTTTAACTGACACTGTTATAAATCTCTGAGACAATGCTGTCAGCACCAGAGGTTTTAGTTTCCACTTGAAAATTGAAATCACTAGTCCTTACTCTTATGTTTGTCTTATTTTAAATGATGGGCCACTGTTTTGGGAGGCTTGGAGAGAGTCAATATATGAAATCATGTCCCTATGATCATAGAGTCTGTTTCTTTACCAAAACTGGATATGTGAAATTAAATCCAAAACTGAAGCAACAGGCTATGAGAACTTAAGTTATTACTCAATTCAACATCTCAACCATGCAAAGTTAGAAAGTATATTCATATGATTTGATGCACCTATCGTAATCCAACACTTCAATATTCATTAATCTTCTTCATCAAACTACAAAAGTAAAGTTCACCTAACCTACAATGCAGTAACCAGAAGAAATCAACATATTCCCAGCTAAATATTAGAGAAACATCTTCTCAATCACTCAAACTTTGTCTTCAATTGACTCTCCAACAGTAATGAATAAATGAAACATGGACCTTCATAATTTTCAAATATCACAAAGGTGAAGGACCTCTGATTTATATCTTTGTCTATCTCTCTCTTTTAAGCCCTATATAAAATTAGAACAGGAGGGTAGTGAATTCATATTTTTGTGAAAAGAACAACAATAGCATGCCCATGTTACTACGTTATATATAACAAAGACATATTCACCATCAAAATACAAAAAATATATATTTCTTACCAAGGGAACAACAGCATCATGCAGTGTGAGCAACGCTTCTAATGAGAATTCCATAAAGAATCTGTCCTTGTTTTTTCAGTCATTTATAAAGCATAGCAATTGACTACATCACTACTGTATTGTGAATTGAAGAATATACGTCATATATGATAAAAAAAACAACAGTTTCGACCCGGCAAAATGGAACAACTCAGTTAAATCTGTTGCTACTTCGACAAGAATAACAAAAGTACTTGGATGAGATGAAAACATACAACATGGTTAAATTTGTTCTCTTAAGTAACTCACTTGCTAACTGGCAGATTCTACACCGTCCTCCCTGTTTTCTTGGAAACTTTCTTTTCCTGATAAAGCTTCAACAGTTGAGAAGCTTCCTCCTTAAAACGCATAACATAATTTTTAAGAAACAACTCTTCAGAAACATCAAACGGGGTGGACAAGTTGGCACTCTTCTCTCTCAAACCCTTGACAAGCAAATACCGGACAACCAAACACCTCGGAACAATCCTTCTCTCCAAACTGAATCCAAAAATCTTGGGCATTTTGGCAAGTGCCAAAGGGTCCCAACCTAATTCAACAACCCAAAATCTCATGATCTCATTGATTTTATCTTTGGATGTCAACATTAAGAGGGGATGCTTCCTGAAAGAATCAATAACCATTTCCTCAGACCAACCCCACATCTTAAAGGCATCAACTTTCGCGTCCCACCGCGATTTCGACACAACCCTTTTGGCGTGCAAGGCAATGGCGAAAGTAATCTTGGAAGTGTCGAACCCCATTTCCATAACTTCATCAATTGCCTCACTCAAGTTAGTAGACAAGAGTATCGAGGGCCTCCTTCCGAACAAATAGCCGATGCCGGAGTCCTTGACTCCAACATCAAGCAACATGTCCACATTCTGCGCTCCAACGCTATATTGAAGGAAAGGTCTATTACCGAAAACACAATCAATGGTTTTCTGGTCAGATTGGAGGAACCTTTTCACCAATTCGAAGGAGGGGATCACGTTGTTCTTGAGGCTGGATCCCAGGATTCTGGGGCACCTATTAACGAGGCGAACGATATCGGAAGCTGAAGCACCTTTTGAGAGTAAAAATTGGAACTTTGGCGAAAGCCTCTTGTCGGCGTTGCATGCGAGTATGTTGGGTAACCTTTTGACAATGTTGTTGATGTGGGCTTGGGTGAATCCATTTTTGTTGAAGAAAGCGATGACTGAGTCGGGCTTTTGAGGGGTATCGAAGCTAACTCTCTGGGAAGCCTTGAGAGCGGTTTGTGGTGAGAAGCCAAGGGTGTCTATGAGGTAGGAAACGGTGAATGAGTGTTGTTGCGAAGTGAGGGAGAAGAGTTTCAGAGAGAGTGTTGAGGGAAAAGGGGTTGTGAGTCCCTTGGAATAGAGAAAAAGGGGTTTCAAGCTTTGGGAGCGAAACATCTGAAACAATGGTGGCGTTGAAGGAGGAATTTCTGATCTTCAAAGTGTGAAAATACATGGTACTGTAGGAGCTGATTAACATAGTGATTAGAGATAACTCTGGTGGTTTAGATAAATTACTTTCTGAGGAAAAGAGAAGTGTAAGAAGTTTCTTCAAAGAAAGAAGGTGTAAAGTTTAACAAATAATTCATAATTAAATTTTTTAGATTAATAATTAAAATAAAAAGTATTCAAATTAGAAAAGTAATAATTTCAACCTTAATAATTTTAAGGTGGCTTATTTTAATATATTATTGTATTAAGAAACTCTTTTTTATTTATTAAATTTTATATTATTTTTTATTTAATTTATCATTTATTTTAACTCTAATTTATATTTTGAAATTTTATTTCATGATTTATTTTCTAAATGTATTAATATATATAAAGATGATTTTAGTACAACAATTATATCTATAAACAAATGTTTCACTCAATCTAAATAACCTAATTTTCTACTATATTTTTCTTTTATTTCCTTTGACACTCTACCTCTAATTCAAACAAACCATCGTTTATGGATTCAGTGTACATTATTAGATTTGATAGATAATCAATTAACATAATGTTGAGATTATAGGATACCCATTCATCTTTTTTCTTTTTCTTTTATATAATAATAATGTTATATTTAAAAAAAAAAGTTTCAAATAATAAATAAAATAATTTCATTTTTTATTATTTTAAATAAAATTACTTTCCATTTTATTTTTCATCTCTTTTCTATGGTCTCGTATAAATAAAAGATAAGTAACAGGTGATTAATCTAAGAGAATAAAGTAATAATTAAGATAGTAAATTAAAATAACAATATGTATTTAATTTAGTAAAAAAATTATTTGAAATGTGTCATGTAAAATATTTTTAAAAATTTAACTAAAGGGTGTAGAAAAATTACACATTTTAAAAGACTTATCATTATTTTCATATCTTTAATATGATACTAAATTTCATTCTTTTTATTGTAAAGTAGTTTCTTTTTTACCTATTTTTTGTATTGTAAATTAATGAAGAAATTTAAATATAATTTTTAATAATTACCATAAAAAATCAACACATCAAATTATACAAGACCTGAATTTTATATTGAAATAAATTCTAACAAATAAAAGTTTGAAAACTTATAAATAAAAGTTAAATATTTTTTGTTCTTATTGTTTTCGAACTTTTTTACTTAAACTTTCTTTTATTTGAGAGGAGGTGAATGGATAGAGATTTTTATAGGTATATTAGATTTAAGTTTTGTTAAGTACATCATTTCTTGTCAAGGACATAATAAAAACTTATCTCACACCTGTTTTATGTTACCACTATGCAGCAAAAAAAGGACAAAACTCTTTTTCACGTAAACTGAATCACATTGAAGCTGTTCTTGCAAAGCACCATTAAATTATCAGAGACAGCAACATACTAAACCAGAACCAGCTAAGTTTTTTCTTCATCAAACCTAGTGAAGGAACTGCAAAACTGAAGAATGAGGTAAGCTATTCAGAAACACTTATCCATCCATAGTAAAACCATACAGACTAGAAAACTCAGAAATTAAATAGCCTACAATGCTATTCAGAAGCTGTCATTCAATATATTCCCCTGCTAACTGTCTGAGATACATTGTTGAATTGCCCTAACAAGGAAAAACGAATAATGGACCCAGATTTTTTTTAAATTACAAGGAGCTTTCATCAATAAGCCCCCTTAACCAAAAAGTTAGAAAATTTCTGGCGACAAGCCAAACCTAAAAAGGAGATCAATAAAAACTAGTAGCTAAAAGATCCATGGCAGTCCATACTCAAAATACACGGATGGCAAATGCATCTTTCTAACAAAGGGAACAACAAAACATGCTATTGTATGCTAGGTTACGCAAAAACATGGAATGTTACTATTGTAAAGAATTTGTGCTAAGCTTCTCCTGCTTCAATCATTTATAACCCACCAAGTAGTTGAACTTGGACAGCAAGCTTGAACCAGAGAAATTTGTAGTCATGAGTTAACAATTTGAGAACTGCTCCATGCTGCACCAACCTCCTCTTATCCTTGAACACTAACATTTTCCTGGTACAGCTTTAATAGTTCACATGATTCCTCCTTAAAACATGCCACAAACCTCTCAAGAAACACCTTTTCAGAAACACAAATCGGGGTAATAAAGCTGGCACTGCTTTTCCTCAAACCTTTAGCAAGTAAATGTTGGACAACACGAGCCCTTGGAATGATTCTCTTTTCCATACTCAACCCGAAAATCTTTGGACCTTGGACGAGTTCCAAAGCATCCCTGCCCAACTCATTGACCCAGAGATTCATCAAAACATTTATTTTTTTGATGGATGTCAACATACAGTGAGGGTGCCTCCTAAATGCTTCAGACAAGGCTTCATCAGACCAACCCCATTTCTTGAAGGTATCAACTTTCTCCTTCCACAGGGAAGGACTCGTCCTTTTTATGGCAATCATCGCTACAACAAAAATTGCTTTTGAAGGATCAAACCCCAAATCCTTTACTTCCTTCACCAACTTAACTATATCATTTGAGGCGAACACCTCCTTACTATGGTTCCCAAGCAATCTTGCAATGTTCGATTCTCTCACTTCATTCTCTAGCAGCAATCTGATGTTGCGTGCCAGACGATCCCCGCGAGAGAAAAATGAATTACCAAACATACAACGAGTAGTCTTCACATGTGATTGCAAGAACTTATATATCAATTCATAGGTAGGGAGTATATGATTCTTCAGGCTTGGACGCAGAAATCTAGGGTACTTACTCACTAGGTTAACAATTTCAGAGCTAGAAACACCCTTTGAGAGAAAAAATTCAAACTTTGGCAATACCCTTTTGGAGGGGTCACAAGAAAGCAACCATGGTGCCTTTCTAACCATATAGTTTATTTGGATATTAGAGAAACCGTGGTTTCTGAAAAACCTGATCACCGTCTCGGGTTTTTCTGGGGTCTGGAAAGAAATACAGTAGGAGTTAGATGTTTTGGAAGCAGACTCAGGGGAGAACCCAAAGTTGTCAATGAGGTAGGATACTGCAAATGGGCGTGAATTTGAAGTGGCTGTGCTAAAACGAAGAGAAAAGACGAATGGGTAGTGGTGGATAAAAGGGTAACACAATGTTGCTGTGGAAGTGACACATTTCAAGTACAGAAGTTTATTCAACATGGTGATGACGGAAAAAAAAAAAAAAAAAAAAAAACTAAGCTTTTCCAATCGAAGAAAATTCCTGAAAATTGACAAGGCAGAGGATTGAAGGAAAATGATGTTACCTGAGCTTTGGTACTGAGTAACTCAGATTTTGAGACAGATACTGCTTCAAACCTCACTCCCTCGTATTTTTCTATTAGGGTTCCATTCAATTTCTGATCTCAAAAGAGAAACACGATAACAAGTTAACAACTGTGTATAGTTAAAGACCTAGAACCGAAATTTAAAAAATAAAATAAATAAATAAAAAAGACAAAATGATCGCACAAATGAATTAGAACATTTTTCTATAACATAACTTAAGGATTCAAGTAATGTATTAACCTAATTCTAAATAAAAATAACTATAACTAAATTTACACGGATTAGAAGGGTTCGTTACGTCTTATTTAATTTAATTTGTGAAAAATAAGAAATAAAAAAAAGGAAGACTTGAATTATGCTTTTAATTTTTTTTATTATATTGTCGTAATATTTATGTCATAATAGATTTGAGATGATGTATTAAATATATTCGTAAGTTTGGTTTAATTTTTTATCAGTTAAATAAATAGTTATAACATGCAATGTAATATCAAGAAATTAAAGACAATTAGTATTTTTTTTTACTAGTTTGATTGATTTATATATTGTATTCAATTATTATAAACCACTTAAACTCTAATAAAGATATTAATACTATAAATTACAAATAAATTTACTAATTTACCTTCATTGTTAATTTTACCGAATATTATATTAATCCATCCTTTTACAATTCTCGTCCACAAAACGCACCCTAAGGCATGAATTGGCTAGACTGCACAAAAACTAGCAAATTTATTATTCGAATTTTATTTTAACTGTCCATTTTATTTTATTTTTAGTTTGTGCGTTTTGTGTTTTATCTTAGTTTTGTAAGATACCATAAATTATAATAAGCTGGTCTCGTCTCATAATTTTACATTATATTTTTAAAATTCCAAGCTAAATCATGGATAAAGCAAGACATACGAAATTGAAATTTATCATTATTCCAATATATAATTCTTAAATAATTTCCCGTGACCGAAAAATATATAATTGTTAAACAACAATTAGATTACAAAAGTATTATATGACACAAGATACGTACAGTATGTTAGATATCTACGTAACATTGTTGTTTCGGTGACGGAAGAAAAAGACAAGATTCTTGTGATTGTACGGTGAATACTGGTATTTTTGACACTACTTTTTTTTTTTACTATCATTTGTTATTATTCTTCGTAACTATTTCCTTTCTCTTTTTTCTAAAAACATAAAAATTAAATTTTATTAAAACTATTTTATCTTTATACAAGTTGTTAAATGGTGTCGAACAACTTTTTTCTTGTACGTACAAATATTGTGATGAATCTGAGTGACCTGGCTGTTTACATCTTCCACCTGATCTAGGTGTTTCCTCCTTTGGTTTGTGATTCCTAAGTCGTTATAATTTGCTTCAGTTTTCCATGGAGGTGGGGTTAAACAATAAGAAACTCCCGGTACCCTTTGGGAATCAAAATGGCCCAATCTCAGTTTCTGAAGTGTTGCAAATGACTCTCTTGTGGCAGACATGGCTTCAAAGAACCGAGTGCAAGATGCCAAAGCTACAGGAATGAGTCGAAGCATTTCCTGGGCAGCAAACAAAATCATGTATGGCCAAAATTACTAAACATGATGTACTCAATGCTACAGAAAAATAGTTTGTTTTGCTCAAAATAAGAAATACTAATTGATCGGACTTGTAATTACTCATATTCTTGATGTACTCACGCCACACTTATATGGATGCATATTGTTTTAAGAATTAAGACAAAATGGAAAGAGAATGACCAAACATCTAATCGTGATTAGCTTATAACAAGAAAAGGAATGTAGAAGCCTACCCCCAAAACTGAAGGAGGTTCTTTGAAATTCTGACTCCACTGAAAATCTGCAACTGAAGCTGTCAAAGCACCGTAATCACTAGCTGCCTTCATCAGTAGTTCAGAGAATTGTTTCTGCAGAAATTAGAGAAATATATGACGAAAATTACAACGCCTGTCTTTGATTCATTAAAATTTTCACTAAAAAATAATTGAACATTTACATCAATCAATGGGAAAAGTAACATAGCCCCTCAATGAGTAATTTATAATGAATACCAGAGTCTTTTATTTCATATCTAACAGCTTCAAATGAAGTCACCATATCACGTTTTTCCGACAATGCTGCATTTTATAACAAGCTTTATTTAAGAGAAGTAGTGAAACTATCACATTATAGACTTCATCTAGCAAACTCAGAAATTAAACAAAATAAGATAATGTATAGTAGCACAACGGTTAAAAAAACAGACAAATACACGCACATGTGCCTATGCATGCCACTGGATGGCCAATCACTGATCAAATTAACTTTGTACAGAGTTATAGTGCATTAGTTTAATATTAATTTAACCTGATACTCTGCTTCAACAGGAATGCAATCAAGGGAATATGGCTGCTGCAAGCGAGCTATAATGCGGTCCTGTCAAATTTTGATAATGAAGTCATGTCAGAGAGCATATAATAGGTTGTCTAATTATAGCTAGATAACTTAAGCCCTAACTCTAACTGTTCATCAGGAAAGCAAACAAGAGGATAAGAAAGCATAAAGTGAGACTTGTGAAGAAATTTTCTTATTATTGTCTAAATGTTACTAAGTAAGCCTCTCAGGGAAGTTCATGGAATTTCGTCACTCATGCCCTTGCTCCTCTCAATTGATAAATGTGAAGAATGATGGACTAAACCTAGAAAATATGATTCTGATACACTAAGGCAGTGGTAGCTATAGGGGACGAATCTTATATTACCTTGTTCTGAATAACATCTTTGAGTATAGTAGTAATCGTGTCCAATGTCTCAGTCTTCTTTTCCATTTCACTCACATGAGTCAAATGTGCAACATTTTTGTCATCCTACAAATTTTACAAATATCAAGATGAGTATACATATATAAGTTAGAATAAAACGTCAAAAGAAGCCATTGGTTTTACTATGTAAACAATCAGAATGTCTAAGGCTAACCTTTCGACCTTGAAGTTCAACTTGCAAGTCTGCGATTTTTCTTTGGACAGTAGTTAGTTCTCTCAAAACCCTGATCAAGTCCTCGCCCTTTTCCCCAGTTGTAGGAGATGAATTCTGAAGTTCTTCCTGGAAAGAAAGAGAATGATGTGCCACAATTTGTCAAACAAATACTGAGAATTGAACAAAAAAAAATAGAGGATTGCTAGCAATGCACCCTTCTATTGGTCTATTGGTTAGAGTTTACTGAAAACTACAGAAGCATCAGTAAGGTTCATTTGATTAGTAAGACCCACAGAATTTTATGATTTTCAATAAATTCAAACTATTAGAGTGTTTGCTAACATTTTGAAAAGACAATATGGTACCTGGGATGGGGGAGGGGACATGGAGAAACCAAGATCAGCAGCAAATGATAGAGCATCGGGCATTCCCCCAATGCGTTTCACCGGCTTCCTCCCCACCCAACTTGATTCGCTTGCCATTGACATTTTCAAAAACTAACACAAACAGAAACATTTTTTTTTTAATAAAAAGCAGTAAAATAAACAGGCATTGAAAATTAATTTTGGGGAATTATAAAAGCCTCTAACAATGGTTTCTACAAACATAATATAAAATACGTGGTGGGTAAGACACAGTATGCAATATGGTACCTAAACCTAGCTTCAATTTGATGAAATCCTAACCAACGTGTTAAATGCAAGCTCAGTTGCAATCAATATTTGGAAAATAATCACTTCACTTAACAGCTCTTCCAGAAAACTGTGAGATGACAAGTAATGTTCCAGCACTTTTGTATTGAACTATATTGTCATGTTCAAACTATAATAAACCTTTTTTCTGTACATGCTCGGTTGGAAGCAGCACCAGATAAGGGCTTCCACCGAACCAGTTGTAAACACCATAGAAGATATTACTCTTTCTAAGATACCGGAGAAATCTCTGGACTCTATTAAAAAAGGCGAAATTCAATCATAGTTCCAATTGGCTCTGTGCATTATGGTGTATGGTGATGACGTGAAAAAAACTTAGGCTTTTCAAATCGAAGAAAAATCCTCAAAATTGACAAGGCAAAGGATTGAAGGAAAATGATGTTACCTGAGACAGATACAAGCTTCTGCTTCAAACCTCACTCCCTCCATTTTTCTGCTACGGTTCCATTCCATTTCTGATCTCAAAGAGAAAAACACAATAACAACTGTGTGTAGAATTAAAGACCTAGAACCGAAATTAAAAAATAAATAAATAAAAAGAAAAAATAATCGCACAAATGAATTAGAACATTTTTCTATAACATAACTTAAGGATCCAAGTAATGTATTAACCCAATTCTAAATAAAAATAACTATAATTAAATTTACACGGATTAGAACGGTTGATTACATCTTATTTAATTTGTGAAAAAAAAAGAAACAATGCAAAAAAGAATAATTGAATTATGTTTTTAATTTTTTATCATATTGTCTTAATATGTATGTACAGATTGTATCAAATATATTTGTAAGTTTAGTTTTAATTTTTTTTCTTTTTCAGCGGGATAAATAATTATAATATGTAATATAAAATATCAAGAAAATAAAAGACACTTAGTATTTTTTATATTAATTTGACTGATCATATATATTATGTTCAATTTTTTTATTTAACTTAAGTTATTTTTATTAGTTTAACTATAATATTATATTAAATATTTTTTGTCCATATACATAGTCTATCAGGCTCTCCTTACTAACTTTTTGGGATGAAACAAACACAATATTCTTAGAAAGTTTTCATGACAAAGAGAAAATTCAGTGGAGTTTTTTGACACATGAAAAATGGTTGTTGTTCTTGTTCTTCTTCAGGGTGGTCTTTATATAGGTTAAGAAGAAGTTACAATTGCAAATTATATGCTAGTCTTGGATAAACTTAGGGGACATTTCAGTTTTAACTTGAATTCCAATAAATATTTTAATGAAGTTCAAACTTCGTGCAATTCTCTTGAAGATGAAGCTTTAGAAATATTCTGAGTTCATGACAATTTTGCATTGTTCTTATCATTGAATTGATCAAGGATTACCCCAAGCCTGCACTTCTACAGTAAACAAAAGAAAGCATAACCAGAATCAAATATTAAAAGAAAAAAATCTAGAAGTTAGAAACCTAAGCAACAACTAAACTCGAATTACCCATGTTTGTTCAATCACAAAGTTAAAAGAGTAACAAGTTCTTGCAGCAAGATGATTCTATCATCTAAAATTCATATATTTTCCTCATCTTTCTCCAAGCAAAGAACTTGTCTCACATATGCCCTATCAGATTGACATGACCAGTTGACAACTGTGCCGCAAATAAGCACAAATTTTTTTTCACATCAATTGAAAGCTTTGAAAGCACCATTTTCAGAAGATAAGTTTTCTCCATATCAAACCTGATGATTGAAATTCATACTAAAGCAGGAAGTAAGTTACTGATCCCTAGTTAGTATGATCTCACTCAGACACACTTATTACAAGTGACCATACAAACTACAATATTCAATCACCAAAATAGTTAAAATATTCAATCCAGAAACCAAACCTAGAATGATTGGTATGTATACAAACTAATAACTAAACGGTCCTTGCCTGTGCATACTTAAATACAAGGATGACATATACACTTTTATTCCAAAGGCAATGACAAAAAATAAATCTTGTGTAAGCTAGGTTGCAGATAAGCATTGGATATTAAAGAATTTGAGCTAAACCTATCATGCTACAGTTACATTTATATAACGTCAAGTAATTGATAAAAATGACAAATGTGGTGGGAATTGCAGAAAGCAGCAGTCAACAAAGGGTCCATTCCAACCCATCAAAATGAAACAATTCATTTAAATCAGTTGAATTTAAACATGACTAACCCCAAGTTATAAGGGTTGAAGAAATACAAACTTCTAGAATCAGAGAAATTAGTTCTCGTAAGTTAACCATTTGATCATCCTCTTTTAGTCTTTGACTTGGTACAGCTTTAATAGTTCACTTGTCTCCTCCTTAAAACGCATGACATAGTTTTCAATAAACACCTTTTCAGAAACAGAAAATGGCGTAACCAAGCTGCCACTCTTACTCCTCAAACCTTTCTTGAGTAAATACTGGACAACAAGTGCCCTTGGAATGATCCTTCTCTCCAAACTAAATCCAAAAATCTCTGGCTTCTTGGTAAGAGCCAAATAGTCCCAACCTAATTGCTTAACCCAAAATCTCATAATCCTATCAATCTTATCTTGGGACACCAACATCACGAGGGGTTGCCTCTTAAACACTCTAAGAACCAATTCTTCAGACCAACCCCATCTCTTAAAGGCCTCAACTTTCCTCTCCCATCGCGATTTCGGAATGGTCGTTTTCGCCAGCAGCGCGATGGCAAAGCTCAACTTGGAAGGATCAAACCCCATTTCCTTAACCTCATCCAAAGTCCTCTTCAAGGCAGAACACAAGATTATAGAAACTCTCCTGCGCAACAAAAAGGCTATCACAGGATCGGTGACTCCATCATCAACCAAAAGTTTCACATTCTGCACCACACGATCAGTACCAAAGAAATGCCCACAAGAGCGTATGCAGTCCATAGTTTTCTCATCAGTTTGAAGAAACTTCCTCATCAGTTCATACGAAGGGACAATGTTATTCTCGAGGCTGGAGTAAAGGATTCTGGGGCTCCTACTCACCAGTTCCACAATGTCAGAGCGTGAGGCCCCTTTGGAGAGTAAAAACTCGAACTTTGGAAAAATCCTTTTGTGGGGGTCGCAAGTGAGCACATTGGGTGCTCTTCTAACGATGCTGTTTATCTGGGTGTTGCTGAATCCGTTGTCTCTGAAGAAGGCGATGACTGAGTCCGGCTTTTCCGAGGTTTCGAATTGAATGAATTTGGAGGCCTTGAGAGCGGTTTCCGGGGAGAACCCGCGATCGTTTACGAGGTAGGAAACCGTGAAAGAGTGTTGCTGTGAAGCATTTGAGGTGTGTTTCAGAGAGAGTATCGAGGGGAAAAGATTCTTGGGTTGTGGGGTTTGAAGAGGTGTTCTTGAGAGTGACTTCAGATAGAGAAGAAGGGGTTTGAAGCGTTGGGAATGAAACATATCCGAGTTTAGGAATTACCGAAGAATCTGTGATTCGAAGGGAGAATTCATTCAGCATCGCAGTTTTGTTCGCTGTGATTTGTAATCTTCATAATCCCAAATCACCATCAAAGTGATGTGTTTTAGGGTTTGTCTGTCTTTAGTCATATTTAAAATAAATAAATAAATAAATAAATAAAAAACGTCGATTGGCAGAATAAAGGAAATAAGTAAAAAAGAAGGGTAAAAGTATAAATTGCTTATTATAAAGAGATGGAAGCAAATATGAGAAAAAAAATATTGAGATTTTAAAGTGAACAAATATATTGAATGAAAAATATAATTGTATATTCTTTGAAAATAATTAAAATGTAATTATGATTGAACGTGCAAAAAGAATAAGAGTATTCAAGTGAAGCAAATACATTGTTTTCTTATTGTATAGTCTTTATTATTATTGAAATTAACTTATGAAGGAAATGTACAATTTTATATAAATCACACTAAATTATGGGACAAAATCTTATGTTTTGTTGAAAAACTTTACATTGTAATAAACTTTACATAATACTATAGAATGGTTATAAAGAGTATTAGTTGAGTCTCTATAAAACATCTGCACCAAAACAAGCCACGAAAACATCTTCAACATTAGGCTTACGCTATAAGAGGCATCACAAGGCCGCGTTTGGCGTCACAACACAACGATGGGTCAGGCATTTCGTCGAGCATCTGGAAGAATCCGGGCAGCATCCGAGGCTGACACCTCATCTTTCTCCAAGCCAAAGATCGCCGTTGATCGCCGACCGCCGCCCACGGTTGCCACCGACAAGACGGCGCAGATCTCGAAAGCCGCCGAACAAGACGTACTTCACGCCGGTAATTATGCCTCTCCCTTCCCGTAGGTTCAAAGTTTTTGGTTGGGAAATTAGAGCTAAAGGATTACGAAAAAATTGTTCCTTTAACATGATTTCGTTCTGGGAAAGCCGAAAAAGTTGGAAGGTGCCTTGGAAATTAAGGTAGCTAATGTGGGTTATCCCGAGACTGGGTTCTACTCTGTTGTGATGTTCTAGTACAAGGCTGAGACGGTGGGGGTTTCTGAATGTTATTTTTCAGTTTAAGGTATCCCTTTAGAGTTTTTTTGCATCCACGTGGGTTGGGTTATGCGTTATGGTGTACAAGCTTAGTTCAGCTGAAAATGGTGTAATGAAAAATGGTGTGTGTGTGTGGTGGTGGACGGTAAAATTTAGGAAAAGAAGTTTAACTGGATGTAGATTTTTTATTCTTCACCCATTTCTACTCCTCTATATACCAATAACCAGTGAAACATCTAAGGGGTCACTTTGTTTCAGAAAATGTTTTCTGTTTTCTGTTCTGGTATTTAAAAGTTTTAGTAAGAAATTGTGGAAATGGAAAATGAATTCAGAACACTAGTGCAAGTTGTTTTCTTTTAAAACAGGTAACAAAATCAAAACAATGTTACATTATTGTGATTAAAAGTGATGGTAGAAAATGAAATTGAAATACACTTTCTCAAACTAAACGACCCAGGTCTTCCATCCCACTCCATTTCCATTCTGTAATTTCCTCCTTGCCGCTGCTGATGCCATTAGATTTTTTGTGGTTTTACTTGTACCAATTATTTATCGATCAAAAACAAAAAAGAATTTGCTTCATGTTAATTTGAGTCTTTTTGAAATGTTCCACATATATATTGCTTATAATTTTGATGTTCTTGTGAAGTTTTATAATGCTACAGTGCTATTTCATAATGGTTGATTTCACTGTTATTTGGTCTTGGCTTAAGATGATCATCCTAGAGTTAATACGGACAACATCCTGGAAGAAAGAGATCCCAAATTTGATGCTATGCTTGGTCAAATGGTTGGTAGAATTAAATCAAAGCCTGGGGGGAAATCTGAGATGGGTGAGGTAATTTTATATCAAATTGTTTTTACTCTTTCTGTAGAATTGTAGTTGATGCAGAACTGTCATTACGGTGTATGTATTAACAGATAACTCCAACTTTTCAAATTGATTTATTGTTCACTCTTCCTATGAAATTCTTCTAATGCCGGATGTTGAGTATTATTAAAGTTTGTCACTGTATGTGAAGCACAAAAATGGTACTATTGGCATTGAACATCAAGGAAACCCATTTTTTCTATATTAGCGTGTTCATCTGCGGTAAAAAAAAAGGAAATCTGCCAACACAATCCTGCCTTTGACTGTATTTTATATGCCAATATTTGCATAAGATACTGCTATGTATACCTTTTTCATTATCAATCAATGTTGAGTATGGTTTCTGTCATTTGTTTACTCATGGTATTAGCATGGTAACATGGGAACTTGACAAATTTGATTAACTTTTGGAATGTGTTTGGACGAACTTATTTTAGAGAAGTAATAAACATTTTTAGTATAGACATCCAAAAGAATCATTTCTCAAAAATAATATTGCAAATGCAGTTTCAATGGTCAAAGTTTTACTTTTGACCTTTTAGTGCATATTTACAAAGACAAATTCACCTTACATCTAGACAATATTGTTACAGGCATTCGTGGTTGAGAAGTACAACAGGCCAATGCCCAAATTGCGAAACACAAAACCAGATTCTGGGCGCTATGAGGAAAGGCAGGTTCCTACTGGCACTTTGAATATTGCTCAGTTGCGCCATATCATCCTTTTGCACGAAGGCAAGGCTGATGATTACAATGGACGTATGAATGCTCACCAAATTGCTGAAAAATTTCAAGTCGATCTTGTTCAGGTTCAGAGGATCTTGCAATTCTTATCACAACCTCCAGAAGGTAGCAGTAAAGACAAGAACGAAGCACCTAGATAGATAATAGCTTTACTCACATTACTCACCGGTTCTTTCTTGTCTTAAAATGGCTCTTCTAAATGGATTTCAAGTGTGGACGAAGTCTTGGGCATTAAAAAATGTTCGAAAGAAAGGACAATGCCAAAAGGCCATAACATCAGGTTGCTTGTAATAGACTATATTAGCTGGTGCTTGTGCAGCCCCTATACTTAGATTTTAATGACATCGTCATATCAACAATTGAATTTGTACTTCTGACCGGAAAAATTAACCTGGAGAGCGTGAGTTGCAATAAGGGTTTTGAAACCCTACAGCTGAGATATTGTTTGTTGTTTTTGCATTACTTCACGACAATTAATAAAAACATGAGCAAATTCAGTTTTGTTCTTCCAAGATGCATATATTTGTAAACTCTAATATTTAGATTACTTACTATTAGACTTATTCCATGCAGAGATTGGTGTCCCTGCGTCATTAGCCTCGAATTTAATCATCTTGATCCTAGTCCCTGAGCATAGTTAATTTGAATTGGTTGCAAAAACAGTGCATATAAAACCCTCAAATTGTGGAAGATGAAGTCCGAATAAAGACAGATTCTGAACCATTTAGAATAAATTTGTAAGTAAAAATCACCTTAACAAGAATAATCCCACCAACAGCTAAAGCGCACCATTTGGTAAAAGGAAAATTGATGTCACCCTGCTAAATCTTAGCTTTTACTTGGCTGAAGATTCATCTTAAAACTGAACTAGAATCGTATCCACTATCTCAAAATTAGCATATACCTATTCCTATCCATGCGACGATTAAATGGATTAAAAAGAATGAGATAATGAAAATTTAAAAAAAAAAATCCCCTTCTCCTCCCCCTTAGTAAAAAATATCAAGTCAAAAGAGATTCCAGCCAATCTGATATCAATTCATACGCCACAAATGTTACAGCATTAGCTGGTGCAGCTTTAACAGTTGATGGAACTATCCCCTTATATAGACCAGCCCAACCCTCCATTTGTAATATTCGCTTTATGGCATCAAGCATATTGTTGTATGCACGGTGTTCAACCCGAGCTCCATATCTTGGATGCCTTTGTAGACCTTCAATCTGCAGAAAAAGAATGAAGATTCATAATTTGCTTTAGGGAGGAATGAGGGGTTCAAAATTTCATCATCTACCTGAAATCTTTTCTTGACTACATCAAGTGGATGAGTGGCGAGCTTGGCACATGTTCCTGCACTCACTCCACAGAGGAAAAGCTGAAAACTAGAGATGTTTTCTGTAGTAGAATTCGAATGTTGACGTTGATTCCACGCCTACATTTATTAAAAAACAGGTATCAAATAATTGCTCACTATAAAGTATGAGTAAAGCATATATCAGTTTTGTAAAGGAATCTTAATATAATGTACACCATATTTGTATACTGACATTTTACATAGTGAGTTATGATGATACTTATTGAAACAAAAAATCTCTACTTCTGTCAGTGGCCACTAGCAGTTATATTTAGTCTAGCAGAGATGCAAAGCTGAGACTAGGTATGAGGCATAAACAACATTTTTCTCGGACCAAAATTTAAAGTAACACAAACTGCTGCATATCTTCCTTGTCGTTGCAAATAGCCAGTGGGAAAATAAAACCAAACGAACGTTCAATACGGGCATGCCTACAAATAAATGAAATGTTGAATAGAAGAACTGAAATTTTACCATGGCCCAACGTTTAAATGTATCATAGGTGCCAAATTGTAGGGCTGCATATGGTATAATCTCAACTAGGGTTGGGGACAATCCAGCATACAAGCCTTGGAAGCCACGAGTCTGGACAATATCAACAAATGCTGTTCTCATGTTTGGATAAACCTGAACAATGGGAAAATATTAGCAAGCCATTGTCCCAAAATTGATTTCATGAGACATAAAGGATCACAACAGCCTCAAGCTATGCACTCAAAGCTAAAGTTATATAATCAAAGGCCACAAGTGGAAGTTTTCCTTTTTCCATGCCAAAGCTCTTGAGAAGCAAAGGTGGACACTCCCTCACCACAATTGGAAAAATGAATGATCACGAAGGAACTAATCTAAAAGCTTCAGCTGTTAGGTAAAGACACATAAATGAATTATATTACATCTCGCAAATTCCCCCTTAAACAAGAGTCTTTTAAGGTTTGAAGCAAGGACATGCCAAGCAAGGTTTGAAATTCAACCTTTTTATCGGAAGAATGGGGGTAACAGGGATAAAAATCTAGACCACTTGATCATAGAGATTGTAATACGATGTCATTGACCAACTATACCAAAACCTTAAATTATCAAGTGAATACACAAGGAATGGTATTATATCTTACATTTCTAGAAGGAATTAATATAAAAAGCACACATAAATATAAAAGTTTCAAGTAGAATGAACCGAGAAAGAAGAAGAAGTAAATGGACAGTGGAGGGTCTTTAAAAGCATGCCAGCAATTTTCTTCATTAACCTTCACAGTTCACAACTAGTATACATTACAGTAATTCAGTTCAAAACCATCTTGTAACATTGGACGTTTTAAAATGCTTATACCTTTGGTTCACCCTGGGAAGCTAATATGGTTCGGAGAAGATCAAAGGGATATGAACCTACAGTAGCAGCACTCCCAGCTATTGCCCCACTCATATAGGACAGATAAGGACTCAAATTCATGTGATTCTCTGCAGCAACAGAAAGCAAAGCAATGAACATAATAGACCTACAACAGGAAATGACCAAGTAATTAATAACTCTAGATTGCAGATTGACACGGCTTTAACCTGCCATAAAAATAATGAATAGACCTTGAACTATATATTCAAAGTTTTAACAACATCAACAAAAAAAAGTATGGGCAGACATACACCTATGAGTAAATTGCAAATTCATGTGTAGACACAGACACCAAGTAGGCATACCTGTTTTGGAAGAACCAGAGGCAAGAGTCTTCAACTTGTGTAGAACAGTAAATTGTATACTTGTATATGGCATAACCATGAGCAAAGCTGGCACATTTCCCCGCCAAAAACCCTGTAACATGACAGAATTGAGAAAGAGTAATACAGAAACTTTTCCCAAAAAAAAGTTGACAGGAAACTACCAAAAGATAGCAAGAACTCAAGCATTATATAATACACTGATCTCACCAACAGCTTTTTGGTACCCTCTTAAGGTAAATAGGAATCAGCTGCGGATTACTACAGAGAGAAGTGAATTAGGAGGAAGATTAAACAAAAAGTAATAGAAGCTGGGTTGTCCTACCCGCATCCCTTCTTCTCTGAAAATATCTTTGGTTGCTTGAAGCATGCCGGTATATTTTGAAGGAGTAGACAAATCCTTGCGTAGTAAAGTCCATGAAGATGTGGGTTCTAGTTGAACCTAACAATGAATGCGAATAACAACTTAATTCAGCTCAGGCTGCAATGACCAACCATGATGATGAACCCAAGTTCCCTAAGTCTCGCTTAAAAATTAAAAGATTAACCAGTGCAAACAAATCTTATTGTGCAATCCCACGTTAATGCAAACATTCCCGAGGCCACATATATTTTAAATAAAATGATGCCAACAACTCAGTAATACCAGATATATTAACTACACAAAATTCCAACCAGATATGACAACCATTGTTAGAGTATGTTTTGATAGGATCTTAAGTCTAACTCAATCCCAAAATTCATCTTGTGAGATAAAGGTTGTCCCCCCTTATATACACGATTTTGTCCCTGGATGTGGGGGAACTCCACTATGCTGTTCATTAATTAAACACCAAAAAATACTTTAAAGTGTCTTATTTTCGAGTGTCCTAAAGGACTTAGTTAAGAAGTTCGTAGGATATTTCTATTGAAATTCACAATATTGGAAATCCGAGTAGATATGCATCAATGTAATTTTTTTAAAGAAAATTTTCTATTTCAAACTCCCTCCTGTGTATCATCTTTTCAAAGATTTGTGTTCATGTTTAATTGTCATTTTTAAAGTTTAAGACAACATTAGTTACTCTTTTGTTATTTACACTCCTACCTTTTAATTAACCTGTAATCAGTTTATGTATGCATGGATTTATTGTGTTGTAGAAATGACAATGGTAACATAAAAAATCTTACAAATATAAATATTTTATGGAAATCAAGAAAAAGGATTGTAAAAAACCCTTAAAAGGACACTTAAAAAGGAACCCCTTAACAGCTAAGTTCACTGATTACCGTTTATCCATTTTAAAACCAAAAAGAGTTCGACTTAAAACACTTTCCAAAGCAGGGCAAGTATCCGGCAAATGAAAATCACACAGCAAATACACAATTGGTAAAAGAAACACAAGTCAAGGAAACCATAAATGCCCTCACTTCTAAAAAATAACTGACTTCAATTAAGGAGATATTTATATCAAAATTTACTAATATACTAACCTTCCAACTTTTTTAAAACATTGTTGTCATCAATCTCGTAAAACGAGCAATTAAAGATACAAAATGCAATTAAGTTAGAGACTTCCAGGAAAAAAGTTCAGTAAAAATAATTAAAAAGTGCTTACATTATAAAAAAAATACAATCTTTGAATTGTACAAACAAAAAATGGAACATTGATGATCAGAAAGTCTAACCTGAAACCTAATCTTGATAACATCGAGAGGCGACGTGACGGTCCTGGATACAGCACCGGAAAGAGCTCCGGCGGTGGCATCAATCGCAGCCCGTTTCAGCTGGCTCGGTTCCCCCTCCATTGCAAGAACACCCTCCAATCCCAACTACACCCTGCATCATCACAAAGCAAAATCCACTCACAAATAAACCATATAGTATAATAACGATCGTTAGGGAAAACGTTAGAATTTCCCTTGAATTTGGAAAAAGAGAAAGAAAGAGAGAGAGAAGGAGCGTGCCGGAGAGAGAGGAAGGGAAAGGAGGCAATGGAGACGGGAGCGGACATCGGAGACAGGAAAGCGACGGGAAATTCGTTGGTTGCCGCCTTATTTGAGTGGAAGATTCTTTATGGCGGCGACTTCTCCGCCTCTGTCTGAGGCGTTGCAAGAATTTTACAGAGTCTCAGACACAAACACGACAACTAAGATTAATGTTGTCGATAATAAGAAAAGGAAAAGGAAAAGAGAAAGAAAGAGAAGACCGTGGAGGTTTTTTTTGCATGCAGTGATTGGATCGAACACAGTGATTTCAGGATGATAAAATAATAATAATATTAATTTAGTTTTTGTTTTGTCTGGGCTTAGTTCAGATTTTTCTTTTCCATTTGTAGCTTCAATAGTTATTACTATTAGTGGAACAGTTACAAGATTTTTTCCTAACATAGATTTAGGATAATCTTATAATGAAGAATTAATCATGTAGGTATATAGAACACTATTTTTTAATTGTTATAATTAAAGGATATCTATTGACATTTAAGCAGAATATTTAAACTCAAAATTTTGATTAAGTTTTACCTACTCAATATCTGCAGGATTATCTGGCCACGTGTTCCACGAGTTCTGGTATGCTTTAAGTTCTTTTTTTTTTTATCATTTTAATACTCTTTTTAGTATTTTATATTAATTTGTATTTTTAATATTTTATGTTGTTTTGTTTAAATTTTAAATATTATTAAATATTTTAATTTAAACTTCAAACTTTCAAGTTTGGAAAATAAAAAATAGAAAACTTGAAATTCAACAATTGAACTTAAAAATCCAAGGTTTAATTATGTTTGAAGAATCTCATAAATTTAAAATTTTTTAATTTTGGAGAAATTTTCAATCACATTTATAGTAAAAATAAAATTAAAAAATTCAACGATTTTACATGTATCTCGTACGTACTTAACTCTAATTTAAAAAAAATGACAAAATTAAATTATTTTAAATAATTAAGATACTAAATTAAACTAATAAAAAATATAGAAATCAAATTAAACTAAACTAAAATTTAAGAAATCCAAATCAGTAATTATATAATTTTTTTCTATTGTTAAAAACTTTATTTCATTATAAAGTTTTCTTATTTTCTTAATGTTTGTTTTTATTTTAAAAATATTTTAATTTGTTTACATATATATATTTATATATTTAAAATTAGTTGTCTACCAAACATAAAAATTATTATTATTATTATTATTATTATTATTTTATTAATATTTAGTTATTATTATTTAATTGATTTTTTACTATTTATAAAAGGTAAAAATAAGAGACATGATTAAATATAATAATATTTAATTTTAGTTAATATAAATTAACTCAAGAGTTACTTTTATTAATTTAAAATTTTAACAAATCAATAACTATAATCTTTAGAATGCTATTAACCTATTTCTTTATTATTTTTATCTAATTTGATCTTTTTCCAATTATATTTTTTCTGTCATTTACTTTTTATTTTTATTAATTTAATTTATATTTATATTTATATTTTATTTGACTAACTTTACATAATTTTTAAAAAAAATTGTTAAAATTTAATTTCGTATTTATTTAAAAATAATATTATCTAATTTAATTGAAAAAAAAATACTTTTTAAATAAAAATATTCAAACATAAATCATATTATAATCGACTTACCTTTTACTAAACCTAAAGTTGTACTAAACTTAAAGTAGAAAAAGTTAATTTCAACTTAAATTCAAAAACAGACTAAGTGGTCACGGGACTTGTTACAATTTGTTTAGATTTGCATAATTTGCATTTGTTTTTTTCATATATATATATATATATATATATATATATTTATTTTTTTATTCATTTTATTTTATTTTTAATAAAATATAAATTTATTTTATATATAAATTTAATAATATTACTAATATAATATTATTCATATTTAAAAAATATATATACACTAGTAACTACGTTTTATTTATTTATTTATATATATATATATATATATATATATAATATGAAAATTTTCATATAAGAAATCTCATGCATCGAACGGATGAAACCACTCATTAAAAAAAAGAGGAGCATTTTGTTTTTTTTTTTCTTTTGTAATTTTCACTAAACTTAAAAGGAATAGTTGGTGTCAAATGTAGAATTTTGTGGGATATTTTCTAAAAGCTATATTTCACACAAAGTTTTTTTTGTCACAAATAATTTTTAGTTCTGTTTCTGAGTATTTATTTCCCATAATATTGAAATTTGTGACATCAAAATATATCACAATATGTGTTGATAATATAAACTCAAAATATTAACATATTAATAATTTTCACCTCAATATCTATCACAGTATACATATGTTAGTACTATACATCATCCACAAAATTAACTCCTTTTTTTTCATATTTTATTTGTTTTATAACAATCTAACCATGTGTAAGATAGATTTCTTTATTTGAGTACACACTTTTTGAAATTTGTTCTTATACATAATTACTTTCTTCATTTATAAAATACATAACGGTAAACTTTATTGCAATAACCCATTATATTTAATTGTTATTTTGTAATATTTTATAGGATTAATACCTATTTTGTTTATCTAATTTTTTGAATTTCAAAAGATCCTTAATTGTTTATTTTTCCAATTCAATCTTTGAATTTTTTACAAATATTTAATTTAGTTGCTTTCGTGTTATATATATATATATATATATATATATATATATATATATATATATATATATATATATCTGATTTCGGCCGAATTTGTAACAGATATGGGCCAAACAATTTTTTAATAAGATAATAATAAATCAAATATAATTGATGTTTATTAAAAAATAAAGTAAATAAAAAGGAAAAGGCAAATTGGATATTCACAAAATATGCTTCTGAGTGCAAGTTATTGTCAAATGGAAGCAAATGGAAGCTTGACAAGGATCCCAGTAACTTAAAACATGTCCACTATTCGTATATATCAAGAGAAAATAAAATGAAATTTAATAAATTAGAAAATAAAATCTGAAAAAGAATAAACGCTAAAATTCATATGAATTAATTGATTAGTTTCTTTTATATATAAAATAAATCTTTAAAACTTTTTATCTAATTAAATATAAATCCTTTTGGGCCTAACTTGAAATTCCGCGTCGAAGCCGTAGCCCAACCCGTGTATGGACATGCGCGCATGATGACATGACTCTACACACGCATGATACGTTAACTCTTCATGCCCGTTCCAGAATTAAGGAAAGGGCAAAAAAGTCTTTTAAAAAAAAATCAGATTAACCCTTTCTGTCTATTTAATTTGAGTAATAGACAGAGAATGAAATTGTAGATAAATATGTCATGCTATATTTAAATTCCCAAAAGTTTCTCTAAATATTTCGAACAATATTTCTCATCCATATCTCACTCATTAATGAAATATGAAACATATAATTTCATATTTCCAAACTACTTTGGTAGAGAAATTAAGTTGTGACTGAATGCACCAAATCAGTATCAAAAAATATTACTAAACAAAAAACAACAAAGCGACAGAAATGCGACATAAAAGGCCATACTTGTCGTTTTTTCTAATTTTAAATTTCTCTTATTTAGCAAAATATCTTAAACATTAAGCAAGAATTAAAAACTACACAAAAACGCTGAACCGCCTTGGAATAATAATAAAAATATTAATATTAATAACCCAACCCAAAAATAGCAAAACGCGTGATGATAAATAATAAATTTAAATCATAAAAAATTATAATTTAAAATTTTATCCACCTGGAAGGTTCCTGCATATCATTCTTGAAGCTTGTATATATATATATTTTCATCGTTTCAGTTGTGAAGAACAATACATAGCATTTCAGATTTTGCACCAAACAAAACTCAGATTTTGCACCAAACAAAACTTATCAGAAACTCTTGTTCTTCATCTTCTTCTTCTTCATCTTCATCTTGAAATCCATGGAATACAGAACCTTAGAACTCAACATCATATCAGCAAAAGACATAAAGAATGTTAATCTTTTCTCGAAGATGGACGTTTACGTCGTCATGTCGCTCACCGGTGACCCTTATCATCTTCAAACGGCAACCACCCACGTGGACAAAGACGGCGGTTGCAACCCCAAATGGAACTATCCGGTGAAATTCTCCGTCAACGAAGCGCTGGCAAAGGAGAACCGTTTGACCCTCGAGGCCAAACTCGTCTCCGATCGCACCCTCGGCGACACCATCATCGGCACCGTCCATGTTCCTCTCAGGGAGCTCGTCGACAACCCCGGCGAAGACGACGGCTTCCGAGACGTCAGCTACAAGGTCGTCAAATCTTCAGGAAAATCCAAGGGGTCATTCAATTTCTCTTACAAATTCGCCGAAAAGGTCTCTAATTCCTTCTCCGCCGGAAGGCTCTCCGCCGCCGCCGCCGCGTCAAAAACAGAAACGGAGCCAGTGATGGCTTACCCTCCTCAGACCTCCGCGGGAACAAGTGCAATTCCTTTCGGAACATCACATCCTCCGCCGCCGCCCAACCCGGCTCCACAATATGGATACCCACCCCAACAACCGTCTTACACCGGATACCCACCGGCTCAACCCGGATACGGGTATCCACCTCAACAGAGCTACGGTGGATACCCCCCACAACAAAACGGATACGGTGGATACCCACAGCAAAACGGTTATGGTTATGGATATCAAGGGTACCCCCAACAAGGTGGATATGGATATCCACCGGCCCAGAAACCAAAGAAGAACAATTTCGGAATGGGGTTGGGAGCTGGATTGCTCGGCGGTGCCTTGGGTGGTATGTTGATCGGAGATATGGTATCTGATGCTGCGGATTATGATGCTGGATACGATGCTGGATTTGATGATGCCGGTGGATTTGATTTTTAAATCTTTTCTTTATAGTTAGACGTGTGTTTTTATGGATTCCAGATTTCATTGTTGTTTTTTTTAAGGTTGAGTGACGATGTTTCATGATGCTGTTTTATCAGTATTTGTTTCATATCTACCTCGTTATTTGACTTTGTATTTATCTGGTATGACATAACATACGTACAGCTTTGTGATTTCCTCACTGTTCATTTCTATTCTATTCACAGATGAGATCAAGAAGAGGTTAATTATACGTATAGTTTGGGATATGATAGATATGATATTATGATATGATATGATGATAAAGGTGAACATTGTTTTCTGATGTTTTTGTTGGTATAACAAAAGATTGATGGTTTTGTTCGTACCAGTCTTTTCAAATTGATTTCTACGAAAGTGCAGAACATCAAATTTCATCTTTGATTTCTAGGAAACTTCCTTAATCTTGTTTCTAGTGTTCCTTCTACAAAACTAGGTGAAAAAAACGACAGAATTGAGAAAAACCATACTGAAAAACGATTCTGCAAGCATAATATTTGCAACCAATGTATTGAATTAGCATAACATTAGTTGGGTTCTGAATTTGTTATTGTTAGCAGAGAACAAAATCTTATAAAGCCAATATGGAAGATACATCTTTTTGATGGTATATATGAACTATAATAATGGTGCAGAGAATTGATTCCTTATCATCTTGAATACAAATTTAGAGTGAGGGAATGATTATCCCACTCCAGTGTTATGCTGACCCCAAGTTAGGTAAACAATAACCAGCACAGTACCTTATATTCAAATCAAAGCTATACTATGCTTCATAAAGAAGAATACATAGTTAACTTTGAGGAAAAACAATAGATGGGGCATGTTACTGTTACAATAATTGATGATAATGATGGATATTCAATTATTTGTATCAGAACATTGACAGTGTTTTCTTTTTCTTCTCACTGGGCAAAAAGATAAAATCTGTGTGAGTTTTGATTTACCTCTAGAGGTGCTAAACAACGAAATTCCATATCTTGGAATTGAAGCAGACGCATTCAAAATTCTGTGATCTAATAATGGTGATGGTGTTCCAATTTCCACCTCTTGTTATGCTCTGTCGATGTGAGAACATAGCATACGAGATTGTCTGAAAAGACTTGTCTGCTCCTCGTACAGGAACCTCATCAGTTTCCAATTGCCTAGGGGTGAATTTTTTTCTCCGACTAGAATCAATCATACAAGAATCATGGGAAAAATTAACATAAATGTCATACCCACACACACATAGAAGTCCATAAAAAGTTTCAGCTCAAATCCTATTGAAATTTTGATTCTAATGTTATGGAATGTCATGGTGTGTGATTCGTAAGTAGTAGGAAGTGTTTCTGCCGCGGTTATTTTGATAATTTGGTTCAATTTAAAAATTGATTGTATATTTAGTCGAGATAAAGAATAGTGTCTTTATGTTTCAGTTATGAACCGAGGTATATTTAACTTTTGATTTCGAAGTGAGCTGAGGTATAATATGTCTTAAAAATTAAGAAAAAAAAAAAACTGAATGGTCACCAACATTTAGCTACTGTGAGCAAAATATCACCATTGACTTTGACAACCATGTCACCAAAAAATGTTTCACCAACCATTATGTCCACGCATATGGAAAAACTCACACCAATCACTATTACAACCATTGCGTCCATGTACATGGAGAAACTCCGCACCTAAGATGAACCACCACAACACGTTTCTTCCACACGAGTAATATCTGAAAAACGAAACAAGTCTAAGTTTATGCACCATACCTTCTCGTTGCATATCTGCAACCAGCCACCACGCATGAACAAGAACGATGCAGTAGCAAACCACAATGTAACTTCACCATTAAACACAAACCCTAACTCATGCATAAACAAAGACAATGGAGGCAACGTCTGAGCTCCACACGTTTTGCAACAATAAAGAAGGGATGTGTGCTATGTAACAATGGAAGAAGGGAATCTACGCGTTTTGCAACAATTGGAGGCGAAATGTAATAATGGAGACGCTAATGCTACACCATGCGAAGAAGACGATCCAACAGTGCACGATTTTGTTTTTAACCTATATACCTCGGTTAAGTAGCACCTGCTGCATAAATGTAATCACATATGCCTTGGTTAAAATTGGACTGAGGCCTAAAAGACTACATGTCTTGGTTAAATGTCCACCAGAGACACAAAACTCTGTTTTTAATTTTAAAAATTGAAAATAGTAGGAAAGCATAAAAATTTTAGGACATATATGCCTCGGTTGTCTATAAAACCGAGGCATAAACATGTATATGCTTTGGTTGTCTATAGAAACGAGACATAAACTTCCTCAAATATTATAAAAAATGTACAAACTGCACAAACTGCATTAGTGTGTAGGTATCTCACTTAGTGAATTTTTTTTTTTTGTTGACAAATGTTTGAAAAAAGTTAAATTTCAAATTAGTTTATTTATTTTTTCTTTGATCGACATGAAATCCAACACACTTTATGCATATAAATCTTGAATAAAGGAATAAACATAGTAGCGGTGAGATAATAAGGGAGATAATAAATTTAACAAATAACAAACATGAAACACTCTAATATTATTTTAAGAAATGAATTTATAAATACAATTCAATTTTATAAAATTTATATATTTAAATTTATCTTATTTTTAATTAATTTTAATAAAATAAAAGACCTGATATTTCATTAAAATAAATGAAAGAAATGTTTGAGTATGTTAAATATAAGATAAGTTACACTATTATAATTGGAGTACATGGAAGAAACATTCGTACATAAGGTGAAGAAAATGGAATTATAAAAAGGACGTTTGAAGAAATTATTAATCAAGTCATTTAAGTTCATTTTTTTAACTATAAGATAAGTTACACTATTTTAAGTTTTAATCTGTTTTTATCTCTTAATAGTTTTAATAGAAGTTGACCAGTGTTTCTCTCAATAGGATAAAATACAACAAAGAAGACTAGAAAAACAAAAACAAATACATAGCTTCTAACATTATTTTGATTTGTAAAAAAAAAAAATCAATGAAGAGAAGTGTCAACCATTTAAAATTAATTTAGTTAAAAGAAGCACATTTGCAAATAATAAAAAATGTTACATGAAATCATCACTAGGTATTTCTGCTATGTCCAACAAGCTATTCCAATATCACAAAAGTAAGTTTTAAACGTTGATTATAAACTAATAGGTCAATGTTGTGTTAATTATTTATTTTCAATCATCGTAAAATTAGCCATATTTAACATTATTAAACGCACACAAAATAAAAAATGAACTAATAAATTCATTTAAAATATAATGGAGTAAAAATAAAAACATATAAAATTGTGAGTTTTTTTTTTAAATTATTAAAACTGATACCTTTTAAACAAATAAAAATAGATGCCACACGATTTTTCTTCGCAAAAAACATGAAGAAAAGCTTCATATACCAATATGTAAAATAAAAGTGCTTTTAGGGAAAAAGCACTTTCCAAATATTAATTATCAAAAATATATTGCGCATCCGGGGAATCGAACCCCGGTCAGTACCGTGGGAGGGTACTATGATACCACTACACCAGATGCGCTTTTGTTTACCTTGATGATTTGATGTAATTTAGTATTTCAAATACATTATATTTTTAAGTTAATTAAATTAATGTTTTAAATCCAACGGATAACTAATTTAAGGAAATATAAACAATATTTTCTATTAATATATTAATTTTTTTAATATATATAGCATAAACACATACGCGATACCTATCGGGTCTGTGTGTATCCATTTTTTAAATATGCGTGTTATTATATTAATAGATGATAATATTGTAATGTTATTAAGTTAACATATAAATTAAAATTATATTTATTAAAAATAAAGTGAAATATATAAGAACAGACAAAAGAATAATCATCGATAAATAAAGAAGAAGAGAAGAAATAAAGACATCCGATTTTATAAAAAAGCTTGTTAAAGTAACTGTCAATTTTTAAAAATTTAATAAATTATTATATTTAAAGGATAAAATTGGTATTTTGAAATGTGGATAAAAAAAGGGAATCCATTTATATATTGTTATAGATAAATATAATTTAGAAAAAGTTGTTTTTCTTTTACAAAATACGTCTAATATTTTTTATCTCTTTTTTTATTTCTATATTACAATATGTATAGAGAGATATCAATCAAATGTTTGAAAAAAATAATACAGATATAATTAACATAATAATAATCGACGATCTTTTGAAATTTGTAAATGATAGTTAAGTAAAAGCAAAATAATTTCGAATAGTTGTCAGTAAAAAAAAAACAAAAGAAATATTATAATACCTTCTGTAAATTTGTCTTTTGTTATATTGAATAGCTTGAACTATGTAAAAGTCACCCATATAAAATAACTAAGAAATAAATTTATATCTTATTTAAAATTTTTATAATAAAATATATTTTCTTAAATGATTTATTCATCTTACATATAAGGTCGTGGGTTTAATTTTTATGCAAAGTCCAACCTTTAAAAATTTCTACAACACGGAAACAAATCATATGTTATCTTTTTAAGGATATACAAGAACAATTAACAGACTTGAATGCGGTGGAAGAACAATTAACAACCGTTAAATTAGTTTTAGGATTTAGGATTAAATATATTTTTATTCTGTTATAATAAAATTTGTAATTAGTCTATTCTTATAATTTTGTATCAATTTAGTCTTTCAATTTTTAAAATACGTGAATTTAATTCTTTTAACTAAATTTTGTTAAGTTTATCTGACATTTCAATTATATTTCATGATACTATTTTAATTGCTTACATCATTTGACACATTTAAGTTTCAATGTTAACTCAAATATTATCATAAAATATGTTTGAAACGTCAACTAAACATAAAAAAAATTAATCAAAATTACTAAATTCACGCATCTCTAAAGATAAATGACTAAATTGGTCAAAATTTTTAAAGAGAGACTAATTTTAAATTTTGCTGAAACTTGAGGGACAAAAACATATTTAATCCTTAGTTTTATTAAGATAAATTTATGATAATATAAGGATTGTTTGGGAAATCAAATCCTTGTTTTGGCCTTGGTTTGGTATTTTATTATTTTAAACAAAGGTATTAATATTTAAATTGTTTTTATTTTTAAGAAAAAAAAGTCTCAGAAAAAAGCTTTAATATGAAGAGATTAGTGATTCTTTTAGGTTAGGGACTTTATTCTGAATAGCATTAAAAACTCCCTCGTGGCTTCAATCCATCTTTGTTTATTCAAAGTTCATCATAAGATATAATTTATGGAACCAAATATTCTCCATTCAATAATTCTCTTTTCTTTTCAATCGCACAAACTCTCACCCATTCTTTTTCTTATTCCAAATTTAAAATATTAATTTATATGTATATTTGTAAAAGGATAACCAATAAAACGTTTTTATTTCAAGAGATGAGAATAATATGAATTTTAGTGTATATTATGTACTTCAGATATAATCTCAACTGCTATTCAATATATAATTAGTTATTTTCTTATTAATTTGAGTAATTTGTTTAATAATAATTATTATTATTATTATCAGAGTTAAATATATTTTAATCTTTGAATTTTAATAAAAAATTGAAATTTGTTTCTATCTAATATATTTTAATCTTCAAATTTTAAAAAAATAGATATAATTTTTCTATTCTAATTTCAATTATATTAAATTTTAATGTATTAAATGATATTTTAAATTGATATTTTAATAATTTAAAATTCATATTTTTGAATTACAAAAATTATATTTATTTAATTTTAAAGTTTAAGATAAAAATATATTAAAATTTAAAATGGAGACAAATTTTAATTTCATATTCAAAGAAATGCAGGATATTTAACTGTTATTATATAATCACGTATTGTTGCATTTATATATACATTTTTATTTCATTTAATTCGATATGCTTTATAGTGTTATTTCCTATTATGTATTGTTATATAATAATTGTTTTAAGAGAAAACGAATATAAAAGAAAAAAATGCTTGATAGTTATTAAAAAAATATAATAAATTTAAAAGTTGTATCTTTGCGGATTCTCAAAAAAGTTCTATTTGGAATTATATATACAACCAAAAATATTTAGAAAGAATTAAAAAAACAAAATTATTTAAGGAAAAATTACAATAAAGGTAATTACAAAAAATATATTCCCTTCTATTAAAATATAAAATTGAGTAATAAAAATATGATGGAAAAATGTAAATTCCTTCTACACAGTGTTATAAATATACTTAAAATAATTATCTAAAAATAATATAAAATTAAGAAGTCCTGTGAACTTTTCTTTTAGAAAAAAATATAAAATAAATTAAAAAAACGTTATGTAAAGTGATATCTACTTTATATCTAATTATATTATAAAGTCATTCCTAAAAAATTCATATTTTTTTGTCAATTTTGTTTTTCAAGAAATACTTATAATTTATGTTATGAAAAAAAAATTACAGAATAATTACTGTGAATTCTTTTACAAAATATTTTGTATAAAACACTTTTCGTAATAAATTTTGTAAAAAATAATTATCTATAAATGAATTACTTGTCAATTAATATTCCTAGAAAAAATAATAAGAAAATGTTTTTTTTTTCAAAATTTTCTTTAACAAATTTGCAAGAAAATTCTCATGTAATATGAGAATTTTTAGTAGTGAGCATAGACAACTTATATCTTAATGAATTTAATTCTAATTTATAATGTAATTTATACTATATTTAATTATCTTATTATTGGAATGTATAATTTAATTGTATTTAATTAAATAATTTAATTTGTATTATAGATAATTTTACTACTACTATTAAGAACAAAGCTTAAGAAAACTTGTATATAAGATGAATTACGCAACAAATTGAACTTTTAATAGCAATTTGAGGGGTTTAAATATCAATCTCTTTGAACATATGTAACATGGCCCAAATGGATACGGTCCAGTTTTGATTTTTGCTGCAACAGATACATGCTTAATGTTCTATAGTATATATAATTAATATATAATTAATGTTGAATATGTACCAACGAATCTTCATTACGTGTTTGGTTATTTTAAACTTTATCATTGGAGAATCTTTTGTATGTCTTCTATACTTTAATTTTTTTTTTCAAGTGTATGAGAATCATCCATAGTTTTGGTTCAAGATTTTTCTCGTATAAATATAAATTAATTTTCTTTAATCCTATTTTATTCTTCTAATATTTTCTCAAACATTTTTTTATAAGTTTATAATGCAACTCATAAAATCTATCTGTCTATAATTTATGTAATTATAAACATATGTGTTGTATTATCATATAAAAATTCAATATATTTAATATCTTACACGTTTCACAATTACTATTTAAAAACCAGCAGCTTTTTATTTTGTACGACAAAATTCGATTCGAAGAAGCTTGTGCAAAGAGATAGTGCTCATATTTTATTTGGTGAAGATACAATAAATGAAAAAAGAATGTCAATAAAAATATTTAGAATATTAAAAATAACCTTTTTAATAGAAAAATGTTGATGTCGTATTTTCATGTGTCTTTTAATACAATTTGTTATTAATTATTTTTAATATTTATTTAATATCATTGAAATTCCCTTTAGTAAATATGTAGCAGGATCTAAATATATTCTTTACTCAGAATTTAAAAAATAAAAAGGTAAGCATTTATGGTAGGTTGGTCCTTTTTTTATTCATAGGATTCTGCAGCAACTATTGTTTGTCATGTCATTCATCCATCACTGTAAGAAGAAGCATTCATTCTAACACAATTACCTTACACCTACATTCATGGCATGGAATAAAGAAATTTTAATTGTGATTAATTTATTAAGTTAGATTACTGTAGTAATTATATAAAAAAATTTATATTCTTCATCAATTAAAAAATTAATTATATCGTTTTTTACTTGAATGCTTATCTTGTTACTTAATTATCAATAGTTTGTTAATTTTATCATTTAATTATTTGCTTCCACCTTTGAATATCGAGTGTTTCAATTTTTATATATTTTACTGAGTTGATAAATGTGTTGGGATTTTCCTATAAAGTCACATCTTTGTATAATAAATTTTTACGAAATGGCTTTATTTCATTAGCTAGTGAAAAATTGTGAAGTTTTTATTCACACATGAATCTTAAAATAATTAAAGGACAAAATCTTCTATATAGGTTATAAATATTTACTTTATCTTTCACTAACAAGTTTCATTCTCTCTAATTTTGTTTTATAATTTTGAGGTTTGAAATTATTTTTTTATAAGGAGGTGATGGATAATAGAATTTTTTTTATTAGGGAAAATAATGTTATGTTTTTTATTATATATTGACTTAATTTCCGTTTGTTTCTTTATTTGAATTTTCTTATTAGAGGGAGACGTACAAGTATTTTAAGTTTCTGAAAATACAATTCAGTTTTTTAAAGTATATAAAAAATGTTTTATTAATAGGCATGCTATCTCCAAGTGAGAAGAATTAATTTCAAAATTTTCTTTAATTCGAATATTGTAATAGAGATGTTGAAATGTATTATTTTATTTATGAATGCTCGGATAATAAGATTATGATTATACAAACATGTGTATAATTGTTGGAAGTTCCTTAAAAGTTATATAAGATAAGATAATTATGTATTAAAATTGAAATATATTTTCTACTTCATAAAATTGGGTTTTTTAAACGATATGGCTCAAACAATGAACTACAATTCAAAAAGACAGAGTATATTATTAAAGCTATGGTTTATCGATTGTTAGTGTTATTATGTTTGTTTTGTGTAAGTGGAGAAAGTTGAAAACACAATTTCTTTCATCTTTATTTCACCTTTTACCCCAAACAAATCTTATAACTTTAAATTAAATATTAATTATTTGATAGTTTCTTTATTGCACAAATGGAAGAATATGAAACGAAAATCTTTCCTTAGAATGTGCTTGGATTTATATATATTTTTATCATATGGGTTATAGGGTTATTCGAGAGATTATGGTTCTATATATATAAAATATTAGTCTTACACATATAAGATATTTAACACTACTTCTATCCAAAATTTTAAGACAATGGTGTTATGAATATTTATTCTTGTATAGTGTTTAACTTTATTTTTTTTATTCAATGTGAACTTTTAACTCACACTTGAACTATTTCCAACCGTCCTTTATGAAAAAATTGATCCTGTCGTTCCTTATGTTTATCACTTTATTCTCAAAATAAATATATGCAAAGAACCCCTCATTCCATCTTTTTTATTTTCATCAAAGTCAATCTCAAACCTAATGAATTATAACAACATATATTAACAACCTAATGAATCTTATTCTTTTTTTGGAAAATTCCCCACCCTTCCTTTCACTCCCCCATTTAGAAAAATTCTGATATTTGACCCATAATTAAAAAAATAATAATAAAAGCAATAAGGTATTTTTGTGAGTTATTATAAGTCCTAGTAGAATGCAGAATAAGTTCAATTAGGGTGGGGTTTCGCACGACATGCAACTTGATTCTATTTGCTGCTAAGATATATGATAACTATCATTTTTTGTTATTTGTTGTAATTAAATTTTTTTTATACACCAACAGATATTGATTTTTTTAACATATAAATTAAATTATATGTATGTTAACATTAATTAATCAGTCAACGTGCAATATTATGAGTGTATAAATTAATTATATTTGAAGATAATATAGCGATTATATGTTATCATATATCATATAATTGCGATAACAAAGTTTAGGAATAACGTTATAAAGATAAACGAATTTGTTAAGCATCATCTCTCATTTGTTTTACTTGAATAATTTTTCAGCAATAATTTATGTAATATAATTTGAGTATATCAAACGTAAATCTGCAAACATGGTTACTCAAATACTTTATAATCTCCGATACTAAAACATTGAAATGTGACAATTAAATGTAAAATACTAATATTTCGGACAAGAAGAATTCAACTATTAAATATGAAAATAAAAACTGGTACGAGGTAAAAAAATAATAATAAACTACAGGAACTACATTTATTTAATACGAAAAAGGAGGATTGAAAGACCATAACTTTAGTTAAAGCCACAGTCCAGATTTTATGAGATCAAACACTCCTATGTTATGTCGCACCCTCTTTTTCTGATGATTTTCCTGCATATGAATCACGATGAGACAAACCAAATTAACCATAACACTCTTTTACATTTTCTCCTGCGATGGGAAGACAATGCTATATAAAATGGAAGCAAGTGTTCTTGTATAATGTTCTTAATATCTGTTAATCCAAAAATTTAGGACAATAAGGTTGTTGGATTTTTTTTTATGTTTGTTAAACATTGAACTTAAGTCTAATTCAATCTTAACATGTATTAAGTTATGAGTTAGAGTCTATCCTAACAAAATATGTTGTTTGTTGGATTTATAGTGTCACTCACTATTGAATCACCCATTAAATATGGTGTGTTAGAGATCTCACATAAACTATAAATAAGACTATTTCATATTATATAAGTGGATGCAAACCCTAACTTATAAGTTGATTTTGTGGAATTGAATTAAACTTAAAGTCTATTTCCTAACAATGTTACTCTTGAATTCCTAAAACGTAAACTATTATATGACATACAACCCTAAATAGCAAGTATTTTTAGAGAGTAGAACCTTTCTTTTAAAAGGAGAGGCTAATATGGAAGGATATATGTAAAGGATGCGATACATGGAAGTATCTTGTTTTTGTTAGATATAGGAGTAGGATTTTGGCTTTTCTACAGGACAATCACATGGGTTTGTTGTAAACATGTGTTGTGGGAGGATGTTTTCCATCTGCTGTGGAGCCGACCCTTTGTGATTCTCAATGTTACATTACATGGGATATATGTATACAAAGGTTGTTTTCAGGCTAAGCATATGTTCTCCAATAACTTTATTGTACAAAATCAATATGGGAAAATCACAAAAGTAATAATGCCAAATGTTGACACTAGCTTTTCAAGAAAGCTCAAAAGGGAAAACTTTGGGTCTGCTTCAAATTATCAAGTTTTGTTGCCACGTCACTCCTTACATCATTGCCCGCAATTGGTTTTATTTATGTTCAAGCTAGGTTGTTCAAAATAATAAAACAAGACATGGTTTTGAAATCTCGGAGTTGTGTCTCAAATGAATAAAAATGTTGCACTGTTTGGTGACTATGAGGTGCACTCATTGAGAATTGAGAGGATTACATTGTTACATGTTGCACATTTGTATTGTTACTTAAGTTAGGTGGACCAAGTCACAGTCAAATAGGTGATATCAATTATCTTATGACGATGACTAGGTGTACTAAGTCACAATCGAATCGTGATACATAGACTTCAATATTCTTAGTTAGAAAGATTTGTACGTCCTGACTATAAGTTAGCTTTTGACATAATGATAAATACCTTATCTGACAATAGATATGAGAACCAAAATATGAGATAAATTCCATAAAAAATTGTTACGGGTTATCAACTAATTGATAGAACATTAGAAACTAAAAACTCTTACATGGTCCTATTGGTGCCCAAGGGAATTTAAGGTAAATTGGCTAAAGGCGAAGCCCCCATCAAATTTGTGTCACTATATATGACAAATTAATAAGAATTTGGTCTTAAACATCGTAGTCATAGGACCGTGTGACACGAGGAGGAGATGGTTCATTGATGCATAGTCACGACCAAGATGTTGAATTCAATACAATGTGTGTCCTAAAGTCTTACAACTTTGATGGCTCAACTTTTGATTTGGTTGGAATCTAGCTCCACCTTTATTCATTCTCAACTTGTGTCCATGCATACTTTTTCAAAAAAAATTATTAATAGAAAAATATATACACTATTTATAATCCACACATAATTTATTGTCATGCTATACATACTATAATGCATGGTTAAATTAGAGCCATGATTTCAATAAATTTATAAATTATTTTCGTTGTTATATATTATATATCTTTTTATTCTTGTGGTAGAATATTATACATTGTTTCCATGAAATGAATTACAATAGTTGTAAACCAACAACTTCCTAATCCATTCCCTATAAAGAAAGTTGAAAATGGATATTGTTCATATATAGTCATTTTCAAAACCATTTCAACACAAGATTTGGCTTGATGGGTAGAAAAAGATTATTATTCCTTGTTATTGTCCATTGACCTCTTGCACCATAAATTATGTATTTTTTCTTCCACACTTCAAAAATTTGATAATATTTTTTCTTACTTTGTTTTACCTCACATTTTTATTTCTTTCTTTTTATCTATTTCTTTATTCCATGAACTATATGACACGATTTGAAGGACAACAATTGAACAATCAACATTATAATTAGGCAAACAAAAATATTAATTTACAGAAAGTAAAAATTGGACACCAAAAATAAATGCATGGAAAATCTCCCACACACATGCTTGTTCACACTTAATGATTAAAATCAATAGTCATCAATTTCTTTCATCTTTGGTCCCCACTCCCACTATGTTCTTCATATCCTCCCCCACAAACCATAGAAAAACTTTTTCAAAAGAGCATAATGTTGATTCTACTAGCATCCTCCTTTCTTTCTTATAAAGAAATTTATTCCATAGCCACATTGAACTCCAAATGACATTTTCTCACATTCTATCCAACATAAAATTTTCTTCACCAACACTTAATGATACAAATTAGTGATGGTAAATTATTTTTTGCCCCATTTAATTAATAAAGTGCTTAATTTTCTATATATCATGTGAATATGTTCTCCAAACTATCTTTGTATAAATTGTTCTCACACCAAGTTCTTATATTATTATAATTGTGATATTGTTTCTAGAATAATTTTCTCTTATAAAACAAAAAGATTCTCTTAAGTAGGGTAACAAAATTTTGGACTCAACAAATGGTTAAGGGAATCAAGATTCTCCCAATCCAATTAAGACCAAGGGTGATGAAATGAACTCCCAAACACCTCCTTCTTCCAAGCTTACAAAGCTTATAGCTATGTAGGACCCACCTTAGCTGTACTCACATCCAAACATTCATATACTCTATATAGTGTCCTTATCACCACCATGGAATATTTATTGCATATTTTCACATTATATTATATTAAAAAAAACAAAAAAAACAAAAAGCAAAATCTCATCTTACCCATTACTTCATTTCACCACTATATATATTTCAATACCTCATACTCCTATCCTCATCTTGCATTGCACACTCCTAAATACTAAGAGAGAAAAAACTCTTTGTTTGTTCTTGTTCAAGTTGTTCTTTTTGCGTCGAAGAATGTCTGGGGTTTGGGTTTTCAACAAAGGTGTGGTTAGACTAGTGGAGAACCCTAGCTCTGAGCGTAAGGTGTTGGTTCACTCTGCAAGCAATGAAATAATCACTTCCTACGCAGTGTTGGAGCACAAGCTGAGTTCATTGGGGTGGGAACGTTACTACGATGACCCTGATTTGCTTCAGTTCCACAAACGTGCCACTGTTCACCTAATCTCCCTCCCAAGGGATTTCAACAGGTTCAGGTCCATGCACATGTATGACATAGTTGTCAAGAACAAGAACTACTTCGAAGTTAGAGACATGTGAACTTGGTTTCTGTACCCTACAAAGTTCAATTCTTCATTTTCTGATTGATGTGTATTGTTGGTTTGGTTTTGGATTTGTGTCTAAAGAATGGGGACATTAATTTGTGTATTCTGTATATGAGTTTGTTCATGGCATAGAGTTATGGTTTGATATACGAGAATGATGAAGTCTGAGAAGTGGATTTGTGTATCATGATGTAAATCTATATTAATCATTCTAATCAAATTTTAGTTTTCATATACTTTCAATGTTGAATAGTCACATCAAGATATACTCTTTTCGATTTCATTTATGAGAATTACGTTTTTTTATTGAATTTTTCGTGTTCTTCATCATCAAGAAACTTGATAGATGTTTGAGTTTTTGATGGGATGGTATTTCTTAATCAAGTTTTTGTGACTTTTTGTTCTAATTTGATTTCTTCGTCGGTTAAATATCATAAACAAGTTTATTATATCTAAATTAGTTATTTGAATTATAAATTAGTATCTTATTTTATTACGTATATTATTAGGTGAAAAATATTGTAGCCATAAAACTTATGGTAGTGATGAAGGTCTTTTTCTATATAAATCTGAAAATATATATCTCACTCTATGTTGAGAGATAAGTGGCTTATTTTTATTATTTTTAGTGGCCAACATTTATCAATGGTAGATAATTGATTTTTTTAATTTTGGGATATTATAAAACTATTAAATATGATGTGAAACACTTGGGGAGAATCTGAATAAACCATTATCGACTTGAAAATTGTTTTGCATGACTATGCATGCCATGACATGGGAGTATGGAAGAATGAAAAGTGTCACGTGTGGGTGGAAAGGTTTTATGCATGTCAAGTTGACTTTTCCCTATTCATCAAGCCGCAATCCATGTAAGCATGGTATGTGCATGACATGTGTATGGAAAAGAATACCTATTTTTTTCTCTCTTCTTTTTCCTTTTTCAGAAAAAAACCAAAAAAATAAAAAAATAGAATGATTTTCCCCCTTTCTAATGTGACATAAGGAATAGTTTTGGGTAGGCATGGCATATCTCATCTCGTAAAGTTTTCCTTTTAAAATATCGTAAGAATTATTATAGGGTTTTGAACATTAATTAACAAGTTCAACTTAATCATGACCTAATTATTATATATTTAGTTTAAAAAAATTAAGGACAAATCAAATTTATTTTTACTATTAACTTTCTTTTTTAACATATGTTACTATCATCTTTTGTGCATTTGACCGATTTGGTAAATTTTTCTAGAGAAAAAAGAATGTGTCATGCATAATTTTTGTTGAAGTCAATACAATATCGTTTAGTAAAAATTGATAAAAAAAATGTCGTGGATATAATTTTTTTTTCTTTTAAACTATTCAATTTGAAATAGTTCAAAATATATTTATTATTTTTTTCTCTAATTAGAATTGTACATATATTTAAGTTATAGGTATTCGCAAATATGTTTATAAAGTTATTAATTTAAAAAAAATTGTAACTACATATAATTGGTTATATACTAATATCCATAATTATCTATTTTTGTGAAAATACATTAAAATGTATGTATACCTATTGTCTAAAAATTAAAATTATATATATATATATATATATATATATATATATATATATATATATATAGATGATATAGATATAGATAGATAGATAGATATATAAACTTTAAAAAAATATAAGTGAAGGAATTTGGGTTGAGAATTTTGAATTTAAGGTGAATAATTGAGAACCATAGACATACATGAAGAAAAAAAAGATAAATAGGGATGAGAATAGCATTAAAGAGGATCAATCTCGACATGCACATCGCACCAACACGTGAATGCATTGCTTTTCAATTTAAGTTTAGAGCATGCTTCATTCATAGTTCTAGTATCTTATCATATTGCTTTTCTTTTTAAAAGTGTAAAAAGCATCAAATTTTAAGATTGATTAAGTTAATAAAGGCAAAAACATAATTGAAACATTATTTAGTATGTGTTTTTATAATAAAAAATACTCAAAAGTTTTGGTAAAAAAACATAAAATATACCCAATACCGATTTTTTTTTTTTTTGCTTACTTTAAAATTATGTTTGGTACTAGAAAGGTTTTTTTTTTCTTTTTTTGTTTCATGTATAATGACTTTTAGACATTATGGTTTCTTTAGTTTGTTAAAAATATTAATCATTTTTTGCCTTACATTGAATTATTTAATAAACAATAAAACATTTGTTAAACTCAAAAGGGTTAAATTCAAAAAATTTCTGAGAACAATTTTAGTGGGAGAAATGTTTAGAAATTTTACTTTTGAAACATGAAAACAAACATTTTCAACTTAGATATCGAATTATGTATATAAAGAAATGCAAACCTTATTTACAAATTGATCTTATACAATTGAGTAAAACTTAAAACAAACCATTATAGAAGAAAATACAAAAATTATTAATGAGACAATTTATTTAATTTATTTTTATTCGATATGAAACTTTTTAATTTATAATCGGTTTTTAATTCAAATATTTAAGGGAAAAAATCTCATACTTTTTTCTTTCACTTTCTAAAAAAAAGGCATCTTAATCTTCTAAGCTTTCCTTTTTACTTGTAAAGCATTATCAAGGCCATTAATGTACAATTAAATGATAATTAAACTCAAAGAAAAAATACTAAAAAAATGATATCAATTTAAAAAGTATATTATACTTTCGACTGCTATATTTCTGATTTCATCTAAATTTCAAAAGAACCAGAAAAATCATTTTTTAGATCATCCAATTAAGTCAATATTAACAAATCTATTCTGTTTTTTGTTATTAAATATGTTTTTGTCCCTTAACTTTTAGTAAATTTTGGAATTAGTCCATTTCGAAACTTTGAACTAATTTAGTCCTTCATTTTTCAAAATACATGAATTTAGTCATTTTAATCAAATTTTGTTAGATTTATTTGATGTTTCGTATGTATTTCAGGATTGTATTTGAGTTGTTTATATTGTTTGACACATTTTTGTTCTAATATTAAGTTAAATACTATTATGAGACGTGCTTGAAATGTCAAATAAACTCAACAAAATTTAATTAAAATGACTAAATTCATGTATTTCGAGAGATGAATGACTAAATTGGTGCAAAGTTTCGAAATTGACTTATTCCAAAATTCACTGAAAGTTAAGGGACCAAAAACATATTTAATTTTTTTTTTTACCAGATATGATTTAAAGTTATGATCTCCTGTTATCTTTATTGAGAATGGATGGAAGCATTTGTGATGAACATATATAGTATCGAATCCATCCATCAGAAATGATTTGAAATGTTACATTGATAAGAATATTTGGTTTGTATGTATTTGGAAACCTGCCATACCTGAAACTGCTTTTGCATGTATAATCATCATCATCATCATCATCTCCATGCCTCCATCAACCTATTCAAAAAAGCTTGAAAGATTCCATAGGAGATATGGTATAATTGAAGACCACAAAAGAATGGAAGCAATAAGATAATAAATTCCACATTGAGTCTCATCAATCATGCCAAAACCCTAAACACCATTCTCTTCATGCATGGGCAAGGTGCTTTTTTCTTTGAGTGGTCACTTTTCATGCTCAGAAAGGATCTTCCAATGAAAATGAAGAAGAAGAGAGAAGAAAGAAGAAAGAAGAAGAAGCAGAAGAAGCTCCATGCATGTAAAACTTCTACTTCTGTCATATCCATTAAGAATGGGCTGAGATTATTAGTTCCTTCTGTCTTCTACTCGCTTTGCCTTTTTGACTGAATCTCTTCAACATTGTTCTTCTTCTTTTCCAAACTTTGTGCTTTCAAAAGCTTCATTAATTATGCTTTCGATTCATGGAAGAGTGTGAAGTTAAGTTTTACTTCTCAGATTAAAAGCCAAAATCATTCAAACTGAAAAAAAAAAAAAGGATTTTTTAGTGTTTAAATGGTAAATTTGACAGATAAAATTTCATTAGATTTTCTCTCATGGACTAAAATGTAATTTTTTAATATATTTCACTACAAGAAAATGTTTCATTAATAACTAATTTTAATAATAAGAAATTAGTTAATGATATTAATTTAGAAAATAAAATATTATTAATTATTAAAATAATTATTATTATAAATAAAAAATTATAATTAATTATTAAATTGGTTACAAATTATTAATTAAAAACTAATTTAAAAATCATTATTTTTTGGTAACAAAAGTCTTGATAACTAATGTCTAGTGTCAATTGTTTTTATATCTAAAATTTTAGGAATTAAATTTTATAAATAATTTAGAGACCAATTATAAATTTTATTCATAATAATTAATAATTTTGTATTTTGTAAATTGTAATCTAAAAAAATATTCCTGTTGTTGAAGGATAACATTATTCAAATATAAAATTATATCAAAAGCAACTAAAATGATTATTCTTGTCTATGAATTATTATCGAAGATTTTACATAATTAAAACTAAGATTAACTTACAGTATTATACTAAATAAACAATGTAATAAAGATGTTGATTTTGTTAGACGAATTAATTAGAAGATATTTTACGCCCATATTATTTTTTTAACTTTTATTTTTTTTATAGCATTAGATCACGTGGCACATTTAATAATATTTTTATATATTAATATGAAATTGATTAATTATCCTTTTCCTAGTATGAATTTGTTTTGAGTTTTTCAATCCTAGAGTCCGGCTTAAGGCTATTTGATGTGATTTTTTATATGAATTTTTTCTATTACTCGAATGATTTTTTTTTTCTACAATAATCTTTTTTGCAATATTTTCTATAATTTTGGCAAATATAAAACCACTTACTCAACTATGATGAAAATTTATTCTTTTATATCATCTCACAATTTTTACAACAGTATTTAATATAATCTTTCCGGTTATTTACTTCATTAACGAACACTAGACGTACTAATAAATTTTTGGTTAAATATGTTTTTTTTCCTCAGGTTTCAGTGAAATTTGGTCTCTTCAAAATTTTTGATCAATTTAGTCCTTCATCTTTAAAAATGTGTGAATTTAATCCTTTTGACCAAATTTTGTTAATTTTATATGATGTTTCAAGCGCATTTCATGATAATATTTGAATTGTTTACATCATTTGACACAATTTTGCTTCAATATTAACTCAAATATTATCATAAGATGTGTTTAAAATGTCAAATAAACTTAACAAAATTGAGTAAGAAGACAAAATCCACACATTTCTAAAAATAAAGGACTAAATTAGTATAAGGTTTCGAAGATGGACTAATTTCAAAATTCACTTACTTGGAGGACCAAAAACATATTTAATCCTAAATTTTTTAACAGCTTTATCAATAAAATAAAAATATTTAAATGCTACCAACTTAATTAAGAAAATAATTAATATTTAAAAGATATTGTCAAACTTACATCATTCACTAAATAAGCATCCATTATTTAAAGAGAATCTTTTGTGTGTCTCCACCAATATAAACATATTCAAAGAATGACACATGAACAATTAACCTTCAACAGCCTTTTTAGAAAGTCTTCTGTGACACTTCTCTTCTATACTTTAATTTTTTTTTTCAAGTGTCTGAGAATCATCCATAGTTTTGGTTCAAGATTTTTCTCGTATAAATGTAAATTAATTTTCTTTAATCCTAATTTATTCTTCTAATATTGTCTCAAACATCTTTTTTATAAGTCTATAATGTAACTCATAAAATCTATCTGTCTATAATTTATGTAATTCTAAACATATGTGTTGTATTATCATATAAAAATTCAATATATTTAATATCTTACACGTTTCACTATTAATATTTAAAAACCATTAGCTTTTTATTTTGTACGACAAAATTCGATTCGAAGAAGCTTGTGCAAAGATATAGTGCTTATTAAAATAAATGAAAGTCTTTAGAATGTCAATAAAAGTCTTTAGAATATTAAAATAACCTTTTTTAATAAAAAATTCGATGTCGCATTTTATGTGTTTTCCAATTCAATTTATTATGATTTTTAATATTTATTTAATATCATTAAAATTCCCTTTAGTAAATATATGGCAGGATCTAAATATATTCTTTACTTATAGAATTTTAAAAGTAAAATGGTAGGCATTTATGGTAGGTTGGTCCTTTTTTATTCATAGGATTCTGCAGCAACTTTGTTTGTCATGTCATTCATCCATCACCGTAAAACAAGAAGGATTCATTCTAACACAATTACCTTGCAGCTACATTCATGGCATGGAATAAAGAAATTTTATTGTGATTAATTTATTAAGTTAAATTACTATAGTAATTGTATAAAAACTTATATTCTTAATCAATTAAAAAATTAATCAAAATCCTTTTGATTTAAATGCTCATCTTGTCACATAATTATCAATAGTTTGTTAATTCTATCATAATTGTTTTGCCTCCACCTTAAAATATTACATTTAGGGATGTCAACAGAACGAATAGAGTACAAGTAGTAGATCTTCCATATCCTATCAATTGGATCAATATCTGTCTCGCACTCCGTTATGCAGGTATCCATTTTTTAATATCTACGGATATTTACGGGTACCCGCGAATATTTACAAAAAAATAAAAAATAATATTTAATAACGTTTTTTAATCGTAAATTCAAATAGAATACAATACATAACATTCATAAATTTCAAACAAAATCCAAATAACTTATTTAAATAGTATTTACATAGTATTGAATACAATTTACAAATAAATGATTTTTTTAAAACTAATTGATAAAACAATAACCCATTCAAATTCAATATGTTAAATTTTTAACCATATTTTATATTTATTTTTTTAATTTAAATTAGAGTACAATGGGTACAAGTATCCATGGGTACGGATACTATGATACTTATATTTGTCCTGTTAACACGCAAGTATAAAAAATACTCGTACCGTTTATCCGTGGGTATCCATTTTCAATATTCATTTCTTATCCATTGCGGATTTTATCCACAGATACCCGCGAGGAGGGATATTTTTGACATCCCTAATCACGTCATTCAATTTTCATGTATTTTACGGAGTTGATAAATGCGTTGAGATTTTCCTCTAAAGTCACATCATTGTACAATAACATTTTACCATTGTATAATAACATTTTACTAGATGGCCTTTTTTCTTTTAGCTAGCGTAAAACTTGAAATTTTTATTCACACATGAATCTTAAAATAATAATTGGAGAAATTTTGTGGTGTGTCGGAAATCTCACATCGACAATAAATAAGACGATTTCATAATATATATAAGTGAATACAAAGTTCACTTTACAAGTTAGTTTTGTGGAATTGAATTAGACTTAAAATCTACTTCATAACCATGTTACTCTTGAATTCCTAGAAAGAAAACTATTATAAGACGTAAAGCTCATAACAAGTATGTTCAGTGAGTAAAACTCTTCTTTTAAAAAGAGAGGCTAATATGGAAGGATATATGTGAAGGATGTGATACATGGAAGTATCTTGTTTTTGTTAGAAATAGGAGTAGGATTTTGGCTTTTCTATGGGACAATCACATGGGTTTGTTGTGAACATGTGTTGTGGGGGGATGTTTTCCATCTGTTGTGGAGCCAACCCTTTGTGATTCTCAAGGTTACATTACATGGGATACATGTATACAAAAGTTGTTGTTTTCGGACTAAGCATATGTTCTTCCAATAACTTTATTGCACCAAACCATTATGAGAAAATCTAAAAAGTAATAATGTCAAATGTTGACACTAGCTTCTCAAGAAAGCTCAAACGAAAAAAATTTATGTCTGCTTCAAATCATCAAGTTTTGTTGCCACCTCACTCTCTACCTCATTGCTCACAACTGCTTTTATTTATGTTTAGGCTAGTTTGTTCAAAATAACAAAACAAGACATGGTTTGAAATCTCGAAGTCTTGTTTCAAATGAATAAAAAAGTTGCATTGTTTCAAGTTGCACATTTTTGTATCGTGACATAGGTTAGGTGAACCAAATCACAATCGAAGAATGTGATTCTTAGAGAAATGATTGTCATGAGAGATTGTTGCATGTGATATTAACTATATAATGACAGAGGTCAAGTGGACCGAGTCACAATCAAATTACAATGTTTAAATTGTTACGCTCTTAACTAAAGAGGGAAAATTATAACTATTGATCTATAAATAAGTACTCAGTGTAATAATTGACATAAGAACCAAAATCACGAGTTCAATTCTATGAAAAATTGTTGGAAGGTTAATCAACTAATTGACAAAACATTAGATATTGAAAACTCTCACGTGATCCTATTGGCACCCAAGGAAATTTAAGGTAAATTGACTAAAGGAGAAAATCCCATCAAATTTGTGTCACAATATATGGCAAATTTGGTCTTAAACATCGTAGTCACAGGACCATGTGACACGAGGAGGGGATGGTTCATTGAAGCATAGTCATGACCAAGATGTTGGGTTCAATATAATGTATGTCCTAAAGTCTTACAACTTTGATGGCTGAACTTTTGATTTGGTTGGAATCTAGCTCCACCTTTATTCACTCTCAACTTGTTTTCATGAAATGAATTACAATAGTTGTAAACCAACAACTTCCTAATCCATTCCTTATAAAGAAAGTTGAAAATGGATATTGTTCATATATAGTCATTTTCAAAACCATTTCAATAGAAGAATTTGGCTTGATGGGGAGAAAAATATTATTATTCCTTGTTAGTGTCCATTGACCTCTTGCACCATAAATTATGTATTTTTCCTTCCACACTCCAATAACTTGATAATATTTTTTTCTTACATCGTTTTATCTCACATTTTTCTTTCTTTCTTTTTATCTATTTCTTAATTCCATGAACTATAAGACACGATTTGAAGGACAACAATTGAACAATCAACATTATAATTAGGTAAACAAAAATATTAATTTACAGAAAGTAAAAATTAGACACCAAAAATAAATGCATGGAAAATCTCCCACACACATGCTTGTTCACACTTAACAATTAAAATCAATAGACATCAATTTCTTTCATCTTTGGTCCCCACTCCCACTATGTTCTTCATATCCTCCCCCACAAACCATAGAATTTTTTTTTTCAGAAGAGCATAATGTTCACTTGATTCTACTAGCATCCTCCTTTCTTTCTTATAAAGAAATTTATTCCATAGTCACATTCAACTCCGAATGACATTTTCTCACATTCTACCAACATAAAATTTTCTTCACCAACACTTAATGATACAAATTTGTGATGGTAGATTATTTTTGGCCCAATTTAATTAATAAAGAGCTTAATTTTCTATATTTCATGTGAATATGTGCTCCTAACAATCTTTGCATAAATTATACTCACAAAGTTCTTATATTATTATAATTGTGATATTGTTTCTAGAATAATTTTCCCTTCTTATCAAACAAAAAGATTATCTTAAGTGGGGTAATAAAAATTTGGACTCCACAAATGGTTAAGGGAATCAAGATTCTCCCAATCCAATTAAGACCAAGGGTGATGAAATAAACTCTCAAACACCCCTTTCTTCCAAACTTACAAAGCTTATAGCTATGTATGTCCCACCTTAGCTGTACTTACATCCAAACATCCCTATACTCTATATAGTGTCCTTATCACCACCATGGAACTTTTATTGCACATTTTCACATTATATTATATAAAAAAAACAAAAAGCAAAAAGCAATAAACAAAACAAAAAAAAGCAAAATCCCATCTTACCCATTACTTCATTTCACCACTATATATATTTCAATACCCCATACTCCTATCCTCATCTTGCATTGCACACTCCTAAATACTGAGAGGAAAAAAACACTTTGTTTGTTGTTGTTCAAGTTGTTCTTATTTGAGCCGAAGAATGTCTGGGGTTTGGGTTTTCAACAAAGGTGTGGTGAGACTAGTGGAGAACCCTAGCTCTGAGCGTAAGGTGTTGGTTCACTCTGCAAGCAATGAAATAATCACTTCCTACGCATTGTTGGAGCACAAGTTGAGTTCTCTAGGGTGGGAACGTTACTACGATGACCCTGATTTGCTTCAATTCCACAAACGTGCCACCGTTCACTTAATCTCCCTCCCAAGGGATTTCAACAGGTTCAGGTCCATGCACATGTATGACATAGTTGTCAAGAACAAGAACTACTTCGAAGTTAGAGACATGTGAACTTGGATTTTGTACCCTACAAAGTTCAATTCTTCATTTTCTTATTTATATGTATTGTTGGTTTGGTTTTGGATTTGTGTCTAAAGAATGGGGACATTAATTTGTGTATTCTGTATATGAGTTTGTTCATGGTATAAAGTTATGGTCTGATATACAAAAATGATGAAGTCCGAGGAGTGGATTTGTGTTTCATGATGTAAATCTTTATAATTATTCTAATCAAACTGTATTTTTCTTGTACTTTGGGTGTTGAATATTCACAATGAGATAAAAACTTTTATGAGGTTATTTATCATAATCACATTCTTTATTAAATTCTTCGTGTTATTCTTCTTTGAGAAATTCGATAAATGTTTAATTTCTTGATGGGGAGATTTTTTTATATCAAGTTTTGGTGACTTTATGTTTTAATTTGGTTTTTTGTATGGTAGAATATCATAAACAAGTTTATATGTTTATATGTGTATAAATTAGTATATTATTTTATTACATGAATAACACTGTATTATTAGGTGAAAAATATTGCAGCAATGAAACTTATGGTGGTAAAAAAGGTCTTTTTCTATATAAATCTTATAATATATATACCTCTCTCTACATGGAGATACTACAAATGGCTTATTTTTATTATTTTTAGTGGCCAACATTTATGGATGATAGATAATTGATTTTTTTTTTGGAAAATTATAAAACTATTAAATATGATGTGGAGATGGGGAGAATCTGAATAAACCATTATCCACTTGAAAATTGTTTTGCATGATTATGCATGTCATGACATGGGAGTATGGGAGAATGAAAAGTGTCACGTGAGGGTGGAGAGGTTTTATGCATGTCAAGTTGACTTTCCCCATGTAAGCATGGTATGTGGATGCCATGTGGATGGAAAAAAAATACCTATTTTTCTCTCTTCTTTTTCCTTTTTCCTTTTTCAGAAAAAAACTGAAATAAAGAAATCATAATGCTCTAATAAAAAATAATAACAAATTATTCTCTCAATTTCTGAATTTTACTTGGAGATAAAGAATTTGTGAATTTACTATAATGCTCTAATTCCTGACCACTAAAACTAAAAAAATCATAATAGAATCCTTAATTAAAAAATTAATTTTAGATTATAGAGCCATATTCATAACACATTATTTTTCTATTTTTTAAAGATAATTTGATGTGATATTTACTAAATTACTCGAACACTTGGTGAATTACGTAGAATTACGGTTAAGACCTGTTTTTACATAAAAAGAAAACTATGAATATCTTTTTTAAGAAGTTTTAGGAATATTTTCTTTAAGCTAGAAAATTCTGGTTTATCCCCTTCTTTCTATATATTTATTGATATAATTACAACGAAATTTGCGTGAAAAAGATACAAAAGGCACTAAATGATATCAAAAAGATCCATTTTATTTTGATCAACTTAAAATATTTTATTTTATTTATAAAATATTAAATCCTGAAAATCAATATTTTGTAATTTGTTCTAAAGTTTGGCTCTAATGATAGATTAAGCTATTTATCGACCAAATTCTCGCCCCCCCAAAAAAAAAATTATAGTTAATTATCTAAATCATTTTAAAGAAACCAGTTAATATTTCAAAGGACTTACTTATTAATTGTTAAAACACATAAAACCACTATTTTAATTTTAGCATTTTATTAAGTTTTGGGCCTAAAATAGTACATGGGCCCATTAGGCTTTTGACCAAGTTTTTGAGCACCAATGTTTATGAAACTTTTTTGTTATATGCACAACCACATAAGCTACAGTTCAAGACTCCCCAAAACAGGCTCAAGTACCAAAAGGCTTAAACTCCACAATAATCACAATTGAAGGTAATTTTTTGAAGGAAAAAATACCTCATTTATGGCTCCAAAATTTAACATAATCATACAATAACTTAAGAACCAATTCTAACTAGCACCATTAATTAAAAAATAACTAAGTGATAAATAGGTGCTACACTAATATTTATATTTATATTTAACACTTCTCTTGCTTATTAAGACATAATTGTTGTTGTTATATTATTATAAATGAGTTTATTATATATCGTACAAGAACGGTAAAATATATCATCTTTTAAATAAGTATATAACAAAAATAATTCATATCCAAGTTCACAAAAAAATATAACAAAATTGACCACAATACCGTTGAACATATATATACTACTTTAATATAATTATAAAAAAATTTCTTATTAACAACTAATTTTATTAACTAAAAATTATTAGTTCATAATAAACAATTTAGATACCAATTTACAAAATAAAAAATTATTAATTAATAAAATAGTCATTATTGCAAATAAAAAAAATTGTAATTAGTTTTTTAAATTCACTTTTAAAATTTAATTACCAAGGTTTTAACTACCAAAGAAAATTGGTAACTAAATATTATTTGTCAAAATTTTTGCTGCCAAAATAATTAGTTTCTAAATTAATCTCTAATTAATTAGTAATCAATTTAGCGATCAATTATAATTTTTATTCATAACAATTAGTTTCTAAATTAATCTCTAATTAATTAGTAACCAATTTAGCGACCAATTATAACTTTTATTCATATAATAGTAACTTAGTAACCAATAATATTTTATTTTATAAATTGGTCTGACTAAAAAAAAATTAACAATAACTTAAAATATGAGTTATAATGATATTTTAATTAGAGACTAAAAGTTCATCTCTAAATAAATAATCATTAGTCACCAAAAAATATATTCTCTACAGATCAATAATTGTTAATTTATGGAATAGATTCTAACTTAGTTAATTTAATAATTAATTATTATTATTATTATTAAACTAGTCTATATTTAATATTTTCTAGTGTTCCCATTGGTATTCCCTCTCCCAAAAGCATAAGAAAACTTTTTCAAAAGAGCACATTGTTGGAGTCTAGAGTGGATTCCTTTCTTCTTAAGAAAAAAACGATTCAACGTGTGTTTCCATTTCCACACCAAGTTCTTATATCATATCATGGTGCTTTTTTCTTCTGGAATCACTTTCTCTTCTTATAAAACAAAGATTCTCCTAAGTGGAGCTTTTATTACATGTGTGAAAAATCATATATTATATAACAAAAACTGCTATATATATGTATGTATCCACACCACACACACCATCTTGCATTGAACATTACATCTGAAACACTTAAAAAGAACACATACATTTGTTTGTTGCTGTCGAGTTTAAGAATGTCTGGGGTTTGGGTTTTCAAGAACGGTGTGGTGAGGCTATTAGAGAACCAACCTGGGTCTGAGTTGAAGAAGAAGGTGCTGTTTGACATGGCAGCCGGTGAAACCATTAGTTCCTACACAGTGCTGGAGAAAAAGCTGAAGGCACTGGGGTGGGAACGTTACTACGAAGACCCTGACCTTCTTCAGTTCCACAAACGCTCATCCATAGACCTAATCTCACTCCCAAAGGATTTCACCAACTTCACCAACATTCACATGTATGACATAGTCGTCAAGAACCCTAATTGGTTCCGTGTTATGGACATGTAACAGTACTATGAGGGTGTTCTGTTTTCTGGTTTATATCTGCATCCAGTGTTGCTTTGATTTCAAATTTGTGGTCTTCGGTGGTGTGTGTTTGTTTGTGTCTATGTAAACAAGGAGAGTTGAGTCAACTCTTTCATGTTTTCACTTCTGAAAGGAATAAGTTGTTCAGACCTAGAGTTTGAATTTGGTGTGGTAAAATGATGAATAAATTTAAACGTTTGTTTTGTTCATTTTCAACTTAATTATTTATATATATATATATATATATATATATATTAATTATTTACAATATTAGTAATTAATATAATAAATAAATTATTTATTAGTGTAAGTCAAAAGTCCTTAGTAATAAATATCAAATTTCTCTAATCACTTTTTTTCGACATGGATTTTCTTAACAAATTTTAGTGACTCCATAAGAAGGTTTACTTTGTATTACATAATCGTTTTGACCATAAATTTATAAAATAGGATTATTGAAAATAAATTGGGTTAAGTCGTTATAGAGAGGACGATACAAAAAACAAAGTCGTTGTAGTAGTGGAGAGTTTCTATTATTATGGACAGTGAAGTCGTCGATTTCACTTTTAGTTTTTTTTTTTTTGTTTAACGTTGCAGATTTATATATTTTTTATCAAATTTTTAACTTTTCAAATGTTTTAACCTTGCAGTTTTTATATTTTCTTTTTACAAAATTTTGTTAACAATAGAGATTAATCAATGTTAAAATATATTAATGTTTATTTTTAATTGTATTCCAATTAATTTTTTATTTTTACCACTTATTGTTCCAATAAAAAATAAATAAAAGTGCGACTTCAATGTTCACATGAAACCGGACTACTATACGACGATTTTGTTTTTTGAAAAAAAAAAAAGAAACTGATTGGGTAAAAAACGACTTCACCTTCAATGTTGTATTCACCCTAACAGCTCCACCTTTGCAACTTGACTCTATTTTGCAACAAAAATTTGCACACACCATTTTTTACAAATTAAAGTTAAAATTGATAACAGATATCAAGTTGATAACACTTCTTTTTTTGTATTTTGAAAAGACAAATATTACAATTGTATTGTTTGTAGATCATGTAATCTATTACATGGTACATAACTACACATACATTCCCCTCTCCATCTATTCAAGAATTTCCAAGCACATATATATATATATATATATATATATATATATATATATATATATATCACTCACTATCATCCACCAAAGATTGTACATCATCTCAAAAAATCCTTCAAGCAGTGCTAGTTTGTACAGTCAAATCCACCACAAATAGAAAGCCAGATAACCAATACCAGAAACAACAAAATTCCCAGAACAACTAGTTTAATTTTCATGTTCTGATACCACATCTTTCGATGGACTTGTGCTCCTTGTTTTCTGAAATCTTGAGCCTGAAAATTAGAAATTTCTCAGCCTCGAAAGCACGAGTTAAAGAAGAACAAAAATCATCTATCTTAGTCAACTTTATTCACCTGTGAACGCAATGTCTCTGTCTTATCTGCAAGAATAGTTAGATTTTCTCCTCTATCAATGGCCTGAAAACACAATGAAAAAAAAAAATGTCAAAAGATAATACTATCTTGTCCAAACTTGCAACATCAACATATCGTTTATCTGGCTTGTGAGGAATTCAAGTGTAGAGATAAGAGTCCTACCTTGTCTATGTTTTCTAACATAATACTCTTAACTTCTGAAACTTGAGCCTTCACTTTTATTAGCTTTTCAATCTCTTCAGCATGATCGATTATATACTTCATGTGTGCTTTCATAACTGGTCTGCAAATGTGCATCCATATTATTTAACTTTCTATACAAATTATATGTCTCCGAGCATTAAGATATTCGAAACATCATCAAATATTTAGAAGAGAAGTGAGTGTACCCAAACTCCTTGTTCAGACTCTTAGCAATAGCTGTATCTGCTTTTCCACCACCATATTTTTTCTTAAAGTCTGCTTTCACCCGTTCAAGGAAAGCAATAGAGATCTGTTTTCCAACAGATTCCTTAGCCACAACACAATATGCTGCAATTTACAGAGTTTTAAATCTCAGAAATTTGAAAACCACAAGATTTCAAAACAAACACACTCACATGCATCAATCTAGAGGTTGCATTATTGGTTATCTATACAAACAAAATTAGGCACTATTTGTTAGAAGTGGGCTTAAGCCTCAACCCCACAAAACCGTCCAAGAAAGTTTACTAGAATAGACTCTAATATCATGTTAGAAGTGGGTTTAAAACCTAACTCAATCTTACAAAACCAGTTTGTAAGATGAGGATTGCACCTACTTATATATTATGAATTGATCTTGTTTCTGGTCGATGTGAGACTTCCATCATCGTTGGAATTAAAACATGCAAAGTCTTCGGTTGCGCAAAGGAACATCACAGACAACTACGCATTCATAAGATTAGGCTTTCTATGAAGACTTTCTGTTGCATCAATACCTCTAAAGGGTAGTCAAAATGATCAGGTTTGCATGTATATTACGAATGTACAATTATTTCTTTAGATGAGTGTCATCATCACTCGCCAAATGGAAAAATCAAACACTTGAAGCATAGTAGCAACCCTTAAACTGAACTTAACCCAGATTCTGCTTCTCACCGTTCATTAGTTGCTCCATTTCAGCAATCAAAGGAAAAATCCATAAAATTTGCGAAGAACCCATAAACAAACAAAACCCACCAAGAAAACTAACTCAAAAGAGAAAAAAACCCAAAAAAGAATAGGATCAAGTCACTGGGTAGGGGACATTACCATAACCATCCTCAACCAGAAAATTGAAGGTGTGATGGTCACAGTTGTAAGTGAACTTGTTGTTGGAAGAGGAAAGCTTGTGAAGACACTGAGCCGCAATGGCAGGGAAGTTTCCGGTGAACTCCGTGTACTCGGCCAACACCACCGTCCCACGAGCCACGAAGCTATAAATAAACGATTCCTGACTCATCGCTCCACAACTGAGTCCACTCGGAACTCAGAGAAACACAACACAGAGCTTTCTCTGCTTCTTCCACTCTGCAATTTCAAGGCCACATTTCCATAATTCTCTTTTCTTCTTTTCACTTTTCCATCAAGAAAGAATTTCCCTTTTCTCTTCATAAATTAAGGAATCACAAGTTCAATAATAAGCTTTTGTTTTTCTTTTCTGAAAGCAACCTTTTGTTTTTCAAGTAAGCAACAACTGTAACAAATACTTTTGTTCGTTTATCATCATCTAGTATTGTAAACTTTTGTTACAAAAATTTAATCAATTCTATAAAACAATAAATATTTTTTACCTTAAGTATTTCTGACAAAGTTAATTCCAGTTAATAACACAACAAAGACTATTTAGTCTAACATAAACATAAACAAATCTTCACCATTTAATAATATCTCACGTCGAGTAACGTTGTTCAGTTCATAATCATCAATGAAAATGAAACCTTTGTCTTTGTCGATTTATTATGTTGAGCTGTAATAATCGAATTGACTTGGAGTTTTGACTGCTTGAAAGAGTATCAATGGAGATCAAATATACGACAATTTTTCTCTTTCGGTGCAGTTTTAGTTTAATGTTAATTGAGTTTAATAGTTGTATTTTTTTAGGTTAAATAAATGAATTTAATTAAAGTAAGTAGAAATTAAGATTATTAAAATGTCATGAATTGTATGATTATGTTAGATGTTAGATTACCTTTTTGCTTGATGTGGTTGGGTAAGAGTACCTTCATGATGCGCACAAACTTCCCTAATTATTACTTGAATGCGTGCTTGTGTTTATGTATATATATATATAATATAATATAATATTATTTTTGTAATTTCCTTTTAATTAAAGTAAAAGTTGTTCTCAAGACAGATATTGTATCACAATTTTTATATCACACATATGTTCGTTCATTTGTTTCCTTTACTTGTGAAAGTCTCTCTCCAGTAAAATATATTTATTTAAAAATAATTTTTTTGAAATTTTTTAATCAATACAAATTATTGTCTAAAAAAACTATAACCAGCATTGAGGTCATAAAGTTAGGAAGGAAGAACATATTATGTAGAACAAATATTTAAAAAAGGTAAAGAAAATAAAAGATTAAATATGATTTTAGTCACTAATTTTCATGAATTTTAAAATTAGTCTATTTTTAAACTTTGGATTAATTTAGTCATTCATCTTTCGAAATATGTAGATTTAGTTTTTTTAACTAAATTTTATTAGATTTACTTGATGTACGCATCTCAGTATTGTATTTGAGTTGTTTATACTGTTTGACACATTTTTACTTTAATGTTAAGTTAAATACTATTATGAAACGGACTTGAAATGTAAAATACACTTAATAAAATTTTATTAAAAATACTAAATTTATGTATTTCGAAAGATGAATAACTAAATTAGTCCAAAATTTTAAAATCAACTAATTTCAAAATTTAGTAAAAGTTAAGGAATCGAAAAATCATTTAAAAAAAATAATGGAAAATGAAGAATTATACAAACTTAAAAAGTAAAACAAGTAGGACAATGTTAATGGTGTGAAAGATGAGATCGTAAGCAAAGTAAATGTGAATTATAGAATTTGGAATATTATTATTGATGGGATCATAAGAGAATTGAATATTATCCTAAACAACATTTTAATCAAATACTCTATGAAGTTTAATTAAACCAAACGAAAATACATAAAAAAAACCTATATAAAATAAAATATAAAAATAGTAAAAAATATGTGTTCCGTAAAATAAAGTTGGAGCAATAAATAAGGAAGCTACGCAACTTGGTTGTATGTATATTTCCAAATCCCGCCCAATTGGATCTGTTTATCCTTGTTTTTTCAAAATTTGTGCTCCTTTGTTGTCTGTTGGTGACTTTAACGTTGGTGTTTCTTTCTAGAGTCTTGTTCTGCCCTCAACACTCACCAAACCACGCTCCTCTTCAAATTCATATATACCCAGACAAACCCTAGAACAACAAACAATTCCTCTTCCCCCAAATCTTCCATCACATCCTCAATGGCCAACTCAGATTCCTCTCTTCCTCTATCCAACGTGTGTTTTCTTTCTCTTTCATCATTTATCAAATTCAACCTTTTATTCCAATCCTCAAAATCCGTTCTAATTTTGTTTTCGTTTTCAGAAGAAGGAGAACGTCACTCCCGTTACGTCTAAAATCGCGGTATTTTTTTTTCTTTTTTTACATTTTCTTTTTATTCGTAAAATGGAACTCCCAACGACGTTTGAATCTTCTTTGTATTGTTCCAGGAACTTAATGAATCGAGATCGGAGCTTCTCGGAAGAATTCAGAGTTTGAAGCAGGTTGGTTTTTTTTCTTCTTATTTTAGTGCATTGTTTGTTAGCTATGAAGATTATAGTTCACTATTCTACCTGCTGTTTTGCTGCTGCTGCTGCTGTTTTTTTTTTTTTTTTTTAATTTGTTTCTTCGGATCTATCTGTAGGATTTGCAAAGTTGGAGGTCTAAGTTGGATACACAAGTCAAGGTCTATCGCGATGTAAGTGATGATGATGATGATTGATCCATGTTTGCGAAACACTGCATTTTGCTTTATAGTGTCGTCTGAAAAAGATTCATGTGCTTCCTTCCCTTGGAGTTCTTTGCGTGTTTGGATGTATTCTTGTTTAGTCTGTTTCTTTTGAAATAGAAGAAATTAAATGATTGATTATTCTGGCATAGATAATCTATGGCTTAATTTATTATATTTAAAGAGATGACAGGTTATCACTAATGTTTAACAGTTTTTTCTTTATTTTTTTAGATGTTATGTAAACTTCTTAATTATTTTTTTTTCTCTTTGTAAACACTTATTTTGCCGACCTGGAATTCAGGCATAGTTTTGAACTGCAGTTTCGTCTTGATCTTTGACATTCTGGTAAATTGCTGTTGCAATATGGCTGTGGTGAGTAAACACACATTTTCATTGGAGCCACAATTGCGATTGCAACCCACAATTTAAACCATGATTTCGTGTATTTTTTAAGATGACATTTTGGGACTGAGTTGTATCTTTCTGGATGAGGATGACTACATATCGCACGACAGCATTCAACTCAGTTATAAACCAAAGCTTCAAGAAAATATTTATCAGGATGTCTCCCTTGACAAATTCCTGCGAAGTTCTTCTTGGTTTCCCTATTCTTGTTTTTTAACTGGATTAAAATTCATGCAATCCACTCTATTTAGTGGTGCCAAAACCTACTCTTTTCAGTTGCGTGTCTCTTGTGGTCTTTTTTGTACGTGTCCAAATTATCCTATCTAATCTTCTGTCATCTTTTTCTCAATCATTGATGAACTTACTGATTTTCTTTTCTGTATGTCTATAATCATTATGTATCTCGTTCTTTCAGTGTGGTTACACATTCTTCTTAACAATCACATTTTTGCCACTTCCACCTTTCTCTCATGCTGTTCATTTAAAGTCTAGCATTCCCTATCACATAGGGTATGTTTGGGCAAACTTTTTCATTCCTTTGTTTCTGCCTGTGTAATAAATTCCAATTTGTATTGTCCTAATTCACTTCTATTTTTTGTAAGCCATGCTTGTTCCAAGAAAAAATCCAAGTCCCTGGCCCTTACTAATTTATGTTGCAAAATGCAAGACTTCCTTTGTGATGGAGAATGACTACGAAAGAACCAGGAACTTTCTCAGGTTTCAAAAGTTGTAATTTTTTGGGATTTGAAAACACTCAATCCTCAGAATTCAAACAAAGTTACCTTTATTTTGATCTCTATTATTTCACTGTATAGGACTATGTTTTTATCCTATGTTCTGTTCATTCTTCTTCCTTAGATCTCCTAGTTCACATTATGCTATTTTTTTAATCTAATTTGTTAATATTCTTTTTCTACTCATTCCGCCATCATCTTCCATTGTTTAACTTTACAACTATACTCTTATTGCTTCTACACTGATGGTGATTATGTGCGTAAGCGTGACTTCTTTTTATCTGAAATTCCATTTTTTCTGTTTTCTTTGTGTTTCTGTCAACTATTGCTTGTGTTTTCCGGGTTAGCTACTATGTGTCACACTCTGAAGTTGATAACTTCGCAATGCATATTTCTTATCATATCCCCATATCTGTATATCTGGTCTTCCACTGTTTCATGCATCGTATGTCATGTCCTTGATAAACACAGGGAGAAGTAATTTTTGGCACAGTTGGTAGTAGGACCGATAAGTTAGTTAATAAACTCCTCTAATACTATCCACTGCTTTTTAAACAATTTGTAGCACAAATAGACATTTACTAAAAAACTTCCTATCCTAAACTGAAATCCAAAGTGAAGGAGGTAGTAGTCAGCAGAGGTAAAAGGAGTATGTTTGGTTTATCGCAACCAATCTATCCCACTCTCCGTTAGTACTATAGATATAAAATATATTCAAACAAGGAAATTTTGCTTGGAAAATTATTTGTTTGTTTGAAATTGGATCTGGAATTCCTCTTTATTGGTTTTGTAAAACCTGAGGGCAGAATGGGTTTCTATTTGCTTCATAGTCTTTAGCTGGTTTATTAATGCTCATGTTTAAATTTATTGGATAGTTTCTTTTTTGGTTAAAATATGTTTTGTTCGATATACATGAACATGACCCTTGTTTTCAATTTGGTCTCTGAAAGAAGGTATTCAGCTTAGTCTTTATCTGCACAATTATTTTGTATTTTCACGTCCGTTCTTGTCTGTGAATGTTATAACTGTCTATGAGACTCTTAAGATTTATAAACTTCAGACATGAAATTGCAAATGAGCATGACATAAGTCCAAATTTTTATTCGATCACTTGTATCTGTATACATTCTAGATGTTTAACTCTATTCCTAGGTGTGAAGGGGGTCCATTTAGTCACCTATATTTGTTCATGCTGTAAATGTCCAATTCTGGGTTTGAGGGGGTGGAGAGGGGGATTCAATATCCACTTGAGATAAAGCTAATACAGTCTTTACTGGACGTGGACAGCCCTTACCTTTGACATTGATTCTATGAAGTTGAATTAGTTCCTAATCACAAATTCCAAGAACATGTATTTTCAGTCCTTATAAGTAATATTCAATTGGGCCATTATATTTCATAGTAGTTTCACCACTATTTCTTGGTTTTAGTTGACAGGCAATAAGAACTTTGTGCAATGATTACGTTGATATTTTTTTTTTCTATTGGACCAAGTCCATAGTGTGTATTAAATGTATATGCTATGTAGGACCTAAAGTATATTTGCTTCTTCTCTAAGCATAGCAAGTTGGTAAAAAACTCATTTATTGGGTGCGTATATACATTTAAACTTCAGAGTAGAACAACCAACAAGAAATCTGTAAATGTGCATATACAAGTCATTTATTTGCTTACTATTGTAAATGAAAGGATTTTTCATGGTCTGTGGTTGTATTTATTATTATTTTGCTTAGTTCAGTTAGGGTTCACATTATGTGGTTATAACTAAAGATTTAATGAACAATAGGTTACTCGTGTTTTTCTGGTTATATTGATACGTGGGTGAACTCTCTTTTTATCATAACTGGTTTGGATATTACTTCAGCTTCACTCTAATGGGTTTTCATTTGTTCATGCAGGAGCTTTCAGATCTTAAGAAAACACTTAATGTTGAAGTGGACCAACTTCGATTAGTAAGTGTGCTTCTAAATTTTTTCTGTCAAATAAGTTTTGTTGTGTTAAACTTTGTTTATGAAATCAAAATCAGGAATTTCAAGATTTGAGGGCTACCCTTCAGCAGCAACAAGAGGATGTTACCGCTAGTTTAAGAAACTTGGGGGTAAGTCTTGGGAGAATCATTTGACTCTACAACTTGTGGGTCTTTTGTTGAAAAGTTCTTCCCAGATTACGTTGTATTTCTGTTATTAAATGCACCAACATCAATGAATGATTGCAGCTTCAGGATGCCTCAGACGTCAAGCATGCTCCGGCAGAGGAGACAAAGATTGAAGAAGTTGAGAAAGAAGAACATGAGGTGGTAGCAGAAGATAATAGCAGCAAAGTAGCTGAAAATTAAACGGCCTTTAATTTGGAGTATTTGGTACTGCCAGTGTTACACCCTAGATAAGCTGAATGACTCTGTAGTATTGTTAGATATTTGATGTGTTTCATTATTACTATTGGCTGTAATACAGAACTTAAATCAATGGTAAATTTCCCGTTACCCCTCCTAATCGATATTTACTTGTACAAATTGCGGTATGCTTTTGTTTGCTTCTGAATTAGATAAACTAGAGGTTTTCAAGACATAGTAGTTTTTGTCATAACTTTAGCAATATAAGTCGAATGATTTTAATAACTTGAGTGCAGGAAGTATGGTTAAATTCATCATTGTTTTTATTTATTATAAATAAATCATCATTGTTTAGTAGAAGGTAGTCTCAAAATTGTGATTATGAAAATATCAAATGTTTGTTGTCAATACAGAAAATCGTAAAGGTTATACTTTTTTATAGTATTTTTTTAAAGATACCAGCTCACAAAGCAAAAAAGCTCTCAACTCTTGATAGGTGATTTATTGGGTTTACCTACCATATTACTATTATAAGGTCTTAACAAGCTTACCTCATGCTTTGGAAAAGTGCAGTTTTGGATGGGAAGTGAACTATGGCTTTTGTCTAGTCCTAGTCATCCTCCAATTCTCACCATGGTAAAACTCTGCTGTAATTGTATTACCTAACCAGACCTTTGCAGTAATATTTCAATTATATATACCAAGTTTAGAATTTGTATTTTTACTGCCTTATTTCTAACACAATACTATATTAATGTTTCAAAACATAAAGTCACAGAACTATTACTGTATTTTTATTCAATAATTGAAGGTATTGAGATAATTTCTTTACAATCCTGCATGCTGAACAGTTGGAAAAACTTCAACGCAACAATATGTACTAAAACAGCAACATTTACCACAAATATCTAGTTTTGATAGATAACTACAGTGAGAGTTTTGGTTTTCATATGGCAAATCAATCTCAGCCAGTGTGTCAACTCTTACCTGAATTATGTGCATTGCTTGAGAGTTGGGTTTTAATGTCATTCTCAGGTGAAAATACATGACATGCTGATTTTCCTCGTGGGAAGATTTTGATGTGGCATGTAGACACTGGAGATGAAAGAACACTGTAACCAATGTTCAAGGGGTTATGTTAAATTTCCTCTCATCTTGCAGTGGCTTAGATTGGACATTTTCCACCTAGATTTTGCTGCAATCACTTCCTTCATGGATTACTTGATAACAGACAAGTCTATTACTTTCCTTGGCAGTAGATTGGGTGAAATGAATTGGTTGATTTTTGTTCAAACTATAAAGTAATGAATGACCCCTTTTTTTCTTCTTAATTGTTATGCAGGACACATATTCTTCACTGTTTTCTTTATCCTAACTTTTGGTTCTTCTTGATAGTTCACATTATTTATTGGTTCTATGTTGCCTTCTACAATAGAGGAATCCCCCAAATGTCAAACTATGAAATATTAAAATAGTTCTCAATGAAGATAACTTAGTCCTAATCCAACTTGGGCCAATAGCTAAGAACAATCTAAACTGTAAATTATAAAATCTGAAACGATGGTTACTATTATTCATAATAAGACATGATAGAATGCCCATTGATTTATGAAGAAGTTAACAAAGTTGCAAAAAAGAATCTTTTCTATAATCATAACAAATAGCTTCCTCCTACAAACAACAAACTAATATCCTGCAAATGAAACAAAAGCCTAGTACCATTTATAAGAGACAATAAAATAAACAACAAACAATGCAAGCATAGAAAAAGAAACCGTGGATTCAATTATCACAGTACACGAGTGCCTATAATAATAAAGTAAGGCTCACTATTTTTCATAGTATCCTACTCTCCTTTTAAAATTTACAACTACAACGACAACAAGAACCGAGATATTTTCACACATTTTCGTTTCAGTGTTAGCTGAAAAAATTCTATGAACACTAGAGATTTTAAAAAAATTTGTACTTGCAGGTATCTGCGAATAAAATCTGCAACGGATAGAAAATGCATATTGTAAATGGATACTCATAGATAATAGGTACGAATATTTTTTATACCCGCATATTAACAGGGCGGGTATGAATATCATAATATTTGTACTCGTGGATACTTGTACCCGCTACACTAGTTTAAATTAAAATAAATTAAAAAACATGACTAAAACATTAACACATTAATTTTGAATAGATTATCTTTTATTTATTCGTTTTAAAAAATATTCATTTTTTTGTAAACTGTCATTCAATACTTTTTAAAAGGATTACTTGCACTTTGTTTGAAATTTTTTAATGTTATAAACTGTATCTTTATTTGATTTATAGTTAAATATCAAAATTTTCTTTTGTAAATACCCACATGTATCCGTGAATATTAAAAAAATATATGAATACACGCATAATGGATATCCGTAACGATATGAGTACAGATACGAAACGGATATTTATTTAACGAGTAGGATACTATTACTTTTATTCTATCTATCACATTGAAATTCTTAATTAACACGTAAAAAAATTAATATAATTGAATTAAAAAAACTATATTTATTATTTTTAAAATTTGAAGAACAAAATATATTAAAATCAAATACCAATTTTGTGTAAAAGTTAGAAAGTTGGAGTAGAATCATGCTCTATTGCAAAATAATGCAGTAGGAGCAGTGTGCCCTTCTGTCATTGTCACATTATACTTTGATAGCCATTCATCTTTGCCTGTACACTTTGCTCCCCAACAGAGTGCACACTTCCAAGTACATTCTTGGCATTTTCTCTTATTTCTTTTTCATGCCCCACTTTCACTTCTCTTTCTCTTCTTCCAACTCTTCAATCCCTTCAATCCTTCAATTCAAGTTTCAACCACTTTTTCCACTTCCCTCTCTCTCAATCTCTCAATGGATGCAAAACCTCCTCAACTTGCTGCACAACCTTTCAACTATCAGGTACTACTACTACTACCTACCACCTTACCTCAATCAAAAGACTCACAGTAATTACTGCATGCGTAATCTCACTTTTTTCTTCTTCAAATTTGTCCTCTTTGATCTTCTAAAACTAATCATTTAACTCTCTTTGTTTCTTGTCCTAGACATGGTTCTTGAAAGTTTCAATCCACTGTGAAGGTTGCAGGAGGAAAGTGAAGAAAGTTCTGAAGAGCATTGATGGTACTACTATCTCACACTTCTTTGAGCAAAAAGCATGAAAGCAGAATTTTACACCACAAAACTCATGAAAGTAGTCGTACTCCACAATTATATGCTACAAAAAATATAACACAAATCCAGCTTCAAATTTCGTTTATTCCAACTCTTTTTTCGTACACTTTTTCTTATTCTACAGAAAGCATTCTTCTTTTCCCATGCAGGAGTATTACACTGTTGTAATTACTCCCACATAACTAGGAAAGAAGAAAAAGTTTAGATTCATTCTGAATTCTAAAGAGAAGGTTCCACTTTGTAGGTGTTTTCACTGCAACAATAGACCCACAGCAGAACAAAGTAACAGTCACTGGAAGTGTTGCTGTTGAGACCCTTCTCAGGAAGCTCGTCAGAGCCGGAAAACAAGCCGAGATTTGGCCGGAGAATGACGGAAAAATCTCCGGCAATGGGCAGCAGCAGCAGCAGCAGAAGAAGAAGAATGAAGCAAGAGAACTACAGAGGGTGGAAAATTACAAGGGAACTAAAAATGCTTCTGCCAAGTTTAACAGTGAGAAAAAAAACAGCAGCAATAACTCGCCGGGAAAGTCCCCCTCCGGTGACCAGAGGCCGTCGGAGGGTGGTCGGAGGGAAGGTGGTGGTGGCTCTGCTATGAAGAAGAAGAAGAAAAAATTGCAGAGTGGTGGTGGGAATGCAAACATTGGTTTGAGTTCGGTGGAAGCAGCAGCAAGTACCGGTGCACCTGCACACACTGGATTGCAGTTTCAGGATCTGGGCCCAGTGAATGTGAACCCTACACGTCAGTATTTGCTATTGTATCCTTCTTACTACGTTCCATCTTCACCCTACACGTGTGCTGGTGTTGACCAAGATTGGCATCACTTCCAATCACCACCGTTGGTTTCCTTTGAGATATTCAGTGATGAAAACGTTAATGGGTGTTCTGTTATATGAGACTTGAAAGTAAAGAGAGTGTTGCATCGTATGGATATTATTATTATATGGTATGGATATTATTATTATATGGTATGGATATTATTATTATTATTATTATTATTATTATTTTATTTCCTAGATAGTTTACTATCCTCCTGCAATTACAAAGTTTACACTTTTTTTAGTAAGAAAATAAAAAGAAAAAAATTATAATTTTTTTCTTTTATTACTCTTTTTAATGGCCGTTATTTGTTTGTTGAAATGCATGGAGATTCATTAATTTAGAAATGAGATATTATGAAATAAGGAAAGGGGAATGTTTTTTTTTTTTTACACTTTTTACTGCATTTAGATGTGTCTAGAACAAATTGTTAGATTCACACACATTGAAAACTTGAAGGGTATAACAAAATCCTACACAATGTATGTAACTTGGACCACAAAAAGTTATATAGTTTGATTTCAGAATATACCTTGATATGTGTGTGAAAAAAGAATACAATTATACACAGCATTGTATATCAGATCAAAATTTGGATATTGAAATAGTGTATTATTTGAACATGATAAGTTCCATTTACTATACACCTATTTGTGGCTAGGGCATGATTTGTGCTAAGTTTTGGGAACATGTAGGTGTTGGAGAACTTTATTTGTGGAGCAAAAGTTAAAATTCACTGAAGACACTTTTTTGTCTGGTCTAAATTAACAGCGAGAACGGCATTAATATAGGCACCTCTCGTTACTTTTTAAAATTCCAACTTTTTCATCTTTTACACAAAAATATTATTCAGAGAATAAGTTTTTGTTAGGATAATTTTTTTCCAAAGATTTGTGATCTAATGATAGAACTATAATAAAGAGATGTTTGACTACATTTTCTGTCATTTTGTCCTTAAGGATATTACTTAGAATCAAATATATTTCTAAGTTAACACTTAATGTTGAATCGAAAATGTATTAAATTATGTAAATAATTTGAATGTTATCATATAAAACACGATCGAAACGTCAAATAAACTTAACAATATTTTGTTAAAAAAATTAAATACACGTATTTATAAAGTTTAGAGAATAAACTGAGTCAAAAATTCAGTAAAAAGATTAATTTATATTTTTATTAAAAATTAAAAAACAAAAACACATTTAATCCTCTTGATTGGCTTCGCTAACTTTATGCATGTTTGTATTACTTATATTCAAGGACTAACATTTCAAGTTTTACTTACCTCTGGTCAACCTAGATTAATCTAAAGTTAAACTTTGAAATAGTAACTTCAGAAACAAAAGTAGTTTCTATAAAAAAAATTGAATTTTGAAGTTGAGTAACATGATAAGAATGTTACAATTTTTCATCAAAGATTAATGTAAGTCTTTTGTTTCTTTCCACTTTGATATCAACAAATTATATTACTCAGTATGCAGATTCAAAATATTTCATCACTTTCTATCAGTAAGTACAAAAAGAATAACTACGAGGAAACCAAGATACTGCAGATTTTCTGCCCGGGAAGGTCCCGAAAGGCAAAAAAGTGAAGCACTTTCATTTTTTTGCATGCTTAAATTTAAATTCTTTACTTCTTTTCATATATTCAAGCATGCATGTTTCTCAATTTCAAATATAAAGCAAAACCAACTAATAAGAAAAGTATATGAAGTAACAATCTTACTCTAGTAAAAATATAAAGCAGTTATCTACATTTTTTTCGAAACAAAAGCTAATTTTCATTGATATTATATATACAAGGAAACCATTTCTAAAATTCATGTTCCAGACAAATAGGAAAACTACAGAAAAATTTTGAAATACCAGAGAAACCAATGATTCTAAGTTCTAAAGGTCTAATGTACACTTTGAACATCAAAACTTCCTAAGAAATACCACTTAACCAATATGTTCATCATCTAAAAGCTTCAAATGTAAATTTTTCTTTGGTCAGTCTCTAGGTGCAAATTGATGCTTTTGAAGTCCGTTGATTCATGCCAAGGAAGATCACCATTACTGTCACATCATCATGGTACTTCCTCCTCCTCCCATCGGGAACATTCATCAACTCCTCCATGCTGAAGCCTGCAAGAGCATCATCACTTAGTATAGTAACTAATCATAAAACAACATGAACTCATTCATGCAATGGAAATCAAATTTAGCATGAGATCTTGAAAAATGACCTGCAGAATCAGCTGCTCTTGCAACTAGTTGCTCAATAAGAAATTTTGCTGAATCACCAAAAGGATTTCTCAAGATATAAGACTCTACAAGCTGTACTGCTTCATCATTACTGAAGAAGTCAAATAAACCATCACTCGCAACTATAACAAATTGGTCAGAATCTGAGATTTTGTGCACATTCAACGACGGATCAGTTGAAATATATGGTGGGCTTGTAAGATCAGGAACTCGAAGGATTCCCATTAATGCATCATTCAGAATTTTCTGTAGGGAAGAACAAAAGGAAAATCAAGTCCTTTTGAAATAATTGGTGTTCATAAACTAGCAAACTCAATAAATGTAATGAACTTCCATCCACTCATCATTTATATAGCTAGGATATCAGTACAGGGTTATTACATCTTTTTATAATATCCTATGTGTGCAATTTCTTCTTCAAAAGAGAATCACAACTCAAAATCTTTTGGAACCTTGTTGTCTAAAATATAAAAGAAGAACGCAAACCTTTTTCAAGTACCCTGCTCCTAAAGCTCGAGTAACCTTCAGTTTTCCCTTCACTTTCCCTGCTACTATGGTTTTAGGATCATCTGGATGATCAGCAAGAACTCGAGCTCTTTCGGCTTCATTGTCAACAGTGTGACAATCCGTGAGCTGGATAGCCTTCAATCTTTCATTCCCATTCACTCTGTTATCTGTACAACATGTCGCCAATACGGCTCTGCTGTCACCGAGATTAAGTGTATACAAATCATTACCATGAAGAAGCACAAGCAAAACACAAGATCCAATAGAAACTAAATCTGGACGTTCCTCCATTTCCTGCTCAACCATGCATAAGAAATCATTCTCAACCTGACTAAGAACATGCTGGAGACCATCAAGTACTGTACTATGTGAGAATGATTTAGGGGATGCTTCTGACTTGGAAGGTGGAGTAATGTTTGCAAAACAGTCAAGACCAGAATTGTTTCCCTTAAACTTTGAAGGAGATTGATGCTCCTGAAGGATAAGACTATCATCATCCAAATTATATGGAAAGGATTCACCCACAGCCACATTGTCAGAAGCTTTTGTGAAATCTGGTTCAAAATCACAACTTAACATATTAAAGTAAGATACAATGGTGTCGTAAAGGGTACCCGCCAAAAAGTCGGCTGCATCTCTCCCATTGAAGCCATCATAAATTGCACAGAAGAGCCATCCATTTTCTTCAGAACAAACTGCTTGAACTCTATCTTCACCAGCCGCTCCTCCAGCAACTTGAACATCCATTGCATTAAGAAAACCTTCAGTTCTGGAAGGAGCACTCATAGATTTTAATGAACAGGAGTCATATTCAAGCATGTTAGTAGGAGTGGAAGGGCTGCAACTTAGATTTGAAAAACTACTATGGACAGATGATGATAATATGTCCAACTTTGGAAAACTTGACGAAGAGGGTACTGTTCGAAACGATTTAGGAGAGTCCAAACTCGGAAGGATTTCTTCTCCTATTACGCCATTGCAGATATTTGTGTTGGCAAGTGTAGCATTTGCACTTAAGGCAGCACCGGATAAGCAAGAGAAACTGCTTGTTCTACTGATTTCTTTGCAAGGTATACCTCTACCACTATTGCATTGATAGCCAAAACTTATTTTAAGTTCACCTTCAGGGCTATGCATGCTTATCTCCTGGTTTAAGAATTCCATTCTCAACACTATCAATATTACATCACTGGCACAAAAGTAAACAGTATCAACACACAACATGTATCAACTCAGAGCACGATACAAGAGAGCAGCTAAACTTGACCAATCAGACATGCATGGATAATGAAGATAGGTTTCATACAAAACTAATCATGAAAATCCATATAGGGTTGTATAGTCAAAGATTATGCTCGCTGTGTGTGTTTAATTTGGTATAAAAAAGCCGTTTGATTATACAGAAAACGTAAAACACAAGATTTTCCAGATTGCAGAAACAGCGCTCAATTCATATACTTTATTAATGCCACAATAACAGTTCTTTAAACAAACTTAGAGAAGTTGTACCACACACCGGACTAGCAACCATTAGTTCAACAAAATAACATTATAACAAATAAACAAATAACACTCAAATAATATAATCAATTTGAAGTAAATTCTTCAAGCATTGGAAAAGAGGGATAAAATTAAACATAATTATATACCTAAAATTTTATTAGGAATTTGGCTGAAAACCTTACAGTATCAGTGTTGGCTTCCTTTGTATGCTAATAAAACATATTTGTACGGGAAATGCATGGCTGAACAAATGAGTGTAAACATTTTTAAGAGTTCCTCAAATATTTATTCATATTTACCATATTTAGGAAATAAAACTTCAAATGATTATGCCCACCTAAGAGGATTGCATGCTTTAGAATATGAGGAAGGTTCATAGCACCATGACAAGGAAAACAACAAGATAAACTAAATCCTGATGCCAACACAAATAATTTACAGCAACAGGAAAAGGAAAAGAGATTCAATAAAATAAAATTTAAGCTTTATCCTGTACACTTATTCATCCTCAAACTATTTCTGGGACAATTTGCATGTTGTTAACTTTTACCATTTGGCTCCGACAAAAAATACCAAATTCTTTTAACGTTAATGATTAAAGAAGAACTTCTTCATGCCATCCCTTCTCATCAAGCCCCCCAGAAACAAGGAAAAGAGGAAGAAAGATCACCAATTCATTATCCTTTGTTCACAGTACAAAAACATGCAAAATTGTTGAGACAACGAGCTTGTTTATTTCCAATCTCTCTCTCTCTCTCACACACACACACAGTGAAGCTTCAATGACAGTGGCAGACAGTAATGATAATAGTCAACGTAAGAGTGTAATTGAAAAAAACAAACACTAAGAAAAAGGGTACATTCTTGCATCAGCTCACATCCAGTGATTCTCTCATCTATTTTGAACGTGGGGAAAGATCAAAATCAAAACTTTCCCCTAGAATTCCATTTGGGCATTCCTCATTTTATTTGTTTTGCAAAACAAACAAAACCCAGAAGAGAGGAAAAGACGTAGAACAAAAAAAATCTGCGCAGACACGTGAAATGAAATAAAAATAAAAAGGAAAGGGAAAAAGGCACTTACGACCAGAGAGTGAAGGAGCTGAGAATGCAGCTACGGAAACGAAGAGTGTTGCAGAATAAAGAGAAGGAGAAATGGTGAAATAGAAGAGAAGAGAGAAAAGGTGAAGGAAGAATGAGTGTTGAAAGGAAAGGAAGAAAAGGAAGTGGTTGGAAATTCGGATGGTAGAGAAGAGAAGGGAAGAGGAGTGATCTTTCATGGCTCACGTTTCGGTCTAGTCTAAGAAACCGGGTTCCTTCTCTTTTTTTCCTTTTTTCTCCAAACACTTCAAACTTTTCTTTTTCTCTTCTCTTTATTTCTTCTAATTTCCAATTTTTGCAATGAAGAGCCATATTATCAATGGGTATTGATATTATAATTTAATCATAAATTACTATATATGATAAATTTGTTAGTCTTTTTGTAAAATAACTAATGACGAATTGTTGTGTTTTGGTAATACAACATTATCATTTAATAAGTTCAAGAAAATCCGAAGCTAGATAAAAATAATAATTTATTTCTAATTTTTATACTATCAAGCATGGATAAATTGATATAGTGTTGGTTTAGTTTAATTGGTTATTTTAAATGTAATCATAATGTACAATGAGATTATATACTTGAATATTTATTTACATGAATATAATACTTAGTTTTTTCTTTTCAATTAAGGGATCGATTATGTAGATTTTTTTGTGTTTGTTGGTTTCCTCCCCAGTTTCTTTTAACCAACTTATTTGGTATCTTATTTAAATCCAATTGCATAATTATATAATCAACCATTATTTAAAGTACAATAAATATAAATGATATGACTGTATATGAAATTTTCTGTAAGTTCTCATCAACATAGTTTATACGACACAAGTTGACCTTTAAGCAAACTGTACTAAATGTGATGTAAAAAATAAAGTTAGACATTTTTTATAAATGGTTTCAGAAAAAAAAAATTATTCACAAATTAAAAATCAATTTTTCTCATTAATGATATCTTTTATATTTCTTTTTTAAAATACTCAAAGTAAGTCCAAAATTATAATTTATATTTAATAAAATAACATAATGTTTTTATAAAACAAATGGAAAGAGAAATTATTTTAAAATACATTCTACTTCTCTTACGTGAATGCTTGAAACTGTTTCCCAATGGATAGTATTTGATTTTGTAAAAAATTCTTATTTGTTATAATTATTAAACACAAATTTACTTATATATTACGAAAAAATTGCAATAATAAGATGTGGGACCTATTAAACTTATAGCTTTCAATAAAAATTGAATCGATTACTAATGTGTCAACAAAAATGTGTTAAAGGCTAAATCTTATAAGCGAATTGTTGGTATAAAAATATTTAGAACAATGGTAACAAATTTTTGGTATGATAACAATTAAGTTTCAATTGTTTTACTTATGCTTAGTAAACAACACGATTAAAAACAAATACATCACATGGTGTGCTCACTTCTGTGAAACTTGAAATGTGAATTCCCTTGATGTTATTTGTGGCTTTATGTTTCATTCGTTGTAATGATTGAATGATTCAAAAACAAAAAACATTTTTGTATATACATTCCATTTTGGGAGTGTAATTACTAGTAACAGAGATTACGGACGAGTATACTTTTGTAAAGAAAAGTATTGTTCATAGAAATCAGTTTATGAGCATCATTTGATTACCAAAATTCTCCACTAGTGATTCAAGAAGAATACTTACCAAACATTTTGAAAACCTCAACAATTAAACATTCAAAAATTAACTTCATAACCTTCATCTATGGTGTTGTAAAGTCAAACTTAAAAAAACTACAGCAAGAAATAATCTAAGATTGAAATATAAGACAACCGAAAACTTCAACGCATTGTCAAAAAAACAACCTTAGCTGGGGTACCAAGTACCAACGAAAATTCAGAACAAGTATTTGCTCAAAATGACAATCATAATCCTCAAATATTACTAGCAAAGGTAGAAATCAATACATAACAAAGTATCATGGTAGCCTACTGTTGCTTAACTTCAACTTTCTTCTTCTGCCACAAGCGATCTAGGGCACTGTCAGCATCACCCTGTAAATTACGAGCAAAACATGCATTCTTGGTAAATAGATAAAATATAATCATTGAAACATGAAGTAGTTTCAACACAAAATTGGACCTGAACATAAACAGCAAACACGAAATTCAACATATTCGTAAAATGAAAAGCAACCAGCAAACTGGTAAACAAAGTCATAGTTCATCATACTGCACTGCATTAATTTTATCATCTTCAGACCAATGAAACGAGAGAAAAAAAAATACAGATGATCTGTTTGTCAGGATTTTAACGGCTAATCACCCAGAATACATCTATGCAGGAAACAAATTCTTATTGTTTTCTTTTATTTTCAAGAATGAATCCATGCCAAGGTATTTTTAGGTTGACAGATCAACTGGACATAAAAGAATTATTAACAAACTAATCTTTATGCTAAATTAAATACTATTTACAAGTACATCCAATGCCTTCAAATAAATTGATATCACCCGTATAGCTGGTCCGACAGAATACTGAGCAACAAAACCAGATTAAATTTACAAAGTATAGTGTTAATTTTCAATTCTAAGCCTATAACATTTCTTTTCTCGATTAAAATATTCGTATTGAGGCATATAAAACCAACCCCAAGAATTTCACCAAAGAAACCCTAATTTTCAATACGCATTCACGAACCACACAATCAATACAATAAAACAAACAAAAAGTAGGTTGCAAAAAACTACAAGAAAAGAAAACAAATCACTACTATCAACTGGAACAAACAAAAAACATAACTAGGTCAAAGTTCACACAGATATTTATAAGTACAAAAATAATAAAAATCATAATAAATTAGACATGAATTCAAAAAGCAGCTAAAATGAAGACCTGAGCACGGATGAAGCCACAGAGGGCAAAGGTGGAGAATTGACCATTGTAGATACCATTCTCATCCACATGCCCAATGTTAATCTGAACCGAAGCATGGTCTTTCGCGGTAATCAATCTGTTTGTAGCAGAACTGCAGCATATTCACAAAATCGATTCATGCACCCAAACTCAAACAAATAAATCAATAATAAACCGGAAATTCTCAAAAATAAATAACGGAAAAAACAAAACTACGGTGCATACCACTTCCTAGGGATGTAAAGCTCAGTGATCTGTCCTTCCTCGTTCTGCATCTTTGGTTGAACTTTGTAAAAACTCCTTCACAGAAATCTCTATAAACATGAATCAGATTAAAACAAAGTAGTAATGATAAGCATTACGAGGAATTTTCAAAGAATCAGGAAGAAAGAGGGACACATGAGAAGAAGCTCACCAGAGAAGACGAGGAACGAATATGAGAGCCGTAGAGGAGGGTTTGTGAGCGACACGATGGTTATTATAAATCCAAAAACCCTAGTTTCGTTCTCTGTTGGGCTGGGCTTAGAATTATATGTCTTCAAAGCCCAAATTTAACATTGAGCACTAAATTTACCATAGACTAATTTTTATATTCAAAATATTCTAAAAAAAAGGGTAAATTACAGGCTTCTCAGCTATACATGGTTAATTTAGTCTTTAGAAAAAATGAAAAATACTATTTGAAGTATTAATATGTAAAAAAATACAAAATTGATTTCAAAATATTATAGCTTGATTATAAAATAATCTCTAATTTATTGCCAAATCTGGCCCTAAAATTATATTTTAATAACAAAATAATTTATTAACTTAACCATAGAGGATAATTATGTGAATTTTCACACATTTTCAAGTTATAAAAAATATTTTTTTTCCAAAACTAAAGTGATACATTTTTACATTACTAAATGAGTTATTTGCACTAAAAAATATTAAAAAAATGTGCACTCGGTTACGTTTTTTCTTTTACCTGTATCATATATATATATATATATATATATATATATATATATATATATATATATAATCAATAATATTTGTTTGACACAATAATTTATAAATTTTTATATTGAAAACATTTAATATATTTTATTTTAATTTTAATTCACAAAATAATAATCATGTTTTCGAAATTTTTTATATATATTATATTTAATATATATATGTATCTCTTATTGTTTCTTATTATTTTTAAAATAAGTGTATTAACTTATTAAATATGTGTTGTATAGATTGACGTGTATATGAATCATAATCGATAACAATAATTTAGTTGACGAAAAAGCATATAAAAAAAGATAAATATATAAAAAGACAATTATAACTTATTCTTTTCAGGTGAGATAAAAAAAATTATCACAATTTGTTGAAAGTCATTTATATAAAATATAACACGTTTTTAACTTTTAAACATACAAATCCAACATGCCATTTTATTAAATGTAGTATTATTAAATAACAATCATATTTTACGAAAATTTCCCTGTAATCGTTCTGAACTATTGACTTGTTATGCAAAACATATTTTGTCATATAATAAAAAGAAAACTAAAAAATTCCATATAATATTTGTAATGAGGATGGAATGAATTTTACAAACATTTTATTCTCATTGACAATAGCTAACACCACAAGTAGAGACATAAATCTATGCTTGGATGCATACTACTTAATATTTGATAACAAACAAAACATAATTTTTTTAGAATCTAAATGTTCAAACTGACTCACCCAAAACCATAAAAATCAATCTAATACAATTTTGATCACAGGATTTCTTTTCCTGTGAAATACGTAATGCAATCACAAGGGAAGAACGGCGCTGACTATGAAAGATAAAATTCAGTACATTCTACAGGAATGCGAAAATTAAAGAGATGTTCAAGACTATTTGAACCGAATGAAAAGAAATGCATAATTCAGGGAAACAGCTCACCAACCCGTGGAGTTTGAAATGAACCATGCCAAAAACATTAACACTGATCTATGCTGAACCATTCAGCTGTTATTTTTAAGGATTTTCTATTTCAGGCTTCAACTCACGCAAAGGAGATTTCTCTCTCTCAGTGACTGGAGGAGGTGAGCTCTCCAGACCAATTTCTGCTCGGAGTTCATTGATGTTCTGCTCCAATTCCTCTATCCTACTACCCATCTCATCGAGTGCATTGGAGTTAAGAAAACCAGTAACCAAATAATTATGATATATATCTGACATAATTTTCCCTAATAAGAAATTAGTAACATTGTAGATCAAAGGATATTCTTTGTAATGATGGAGTTTGACATCGTCTGGAACCTGCTTTGCTGCAATTAAGACATACACATGATAAAACAGTGGAATGATTTCATTTATTTGTCAATGGAAATTTTCACAATCAGACCCAACAACTTACCATCTGCTGAAGAAGATTTTGTACCTGCAAGGAGCAGCAATTCATTTAGGAAACATACAGCAATTGATTATTTGAGAGAGAATGGTTGAATTCATCAATGTATTGTTTGGATCAAGAAAAAACTTGACATACATCAATTGACTCCACTCATTTTTTCTTAGACAAAGTGCCTCTAGCACATGTTAAGAATACGGCATAACCACAGAGCATGGGTCCTTAGATAATTTTAATGCAGACTTTCCACTATGATGAGAATATTAGGATCACCTTAAAATTATATCCTATTAGAATTTAACCCTACACAAAATCATGAAATCTATAGGTAGCCCATTTTTATTTGTCCATCCACGGTGGAGAAGAGAAAAGTTGTAAGGTACTCACAAAAGCTGTCATATCAGCAGTGCTCTGTTTAGTGTCTTCTGCATCATGTCCACTCTGCCAAAGCAAAAATGGTGAGATAATACGGGGTAATGCCACATTGTCAATAATGGTTATATATTCCACATTAAAGAGAATTTAGTTTCATAAAAATAATGATGGAAAAAACAAAAACCAGCCTTCATACTATAAAATTGCATAGATGAGCTCATCTGCATATGGTTAACAAGAATAGTATTACCAAAGTTCAAACGCGACAATATTCAACTTTCTGCTAAATGGTTTGATCAACTTCATAACCACCAATATAACATCCAGGTCTCAAGCACTGTTTAATGAATAATTTGCATCTTAGGCAATAGTTTGTTAGTTAGTCCTGCCCATCTCTCAGAAACCCCACCCCAAGCAGCAACCAAACACAAATCCTCAGACTAAAATTATTCATAATCAGGGAATTCTCTGCACTCCAAAAGAAAGAAGGAATCACGTCTAAAGCCAGAACAAAGCAATCCTTGTTCTTGGGGGAACTACAATATATACACCGTCTGTTACTAATACAATGAGGGTTACCACGCCAACAATCAAACACGACACGAACTTCCAAAATTAAAACTGAATAAATCAAAATTAGAAAGCAATATTACCGCCTGCTTCCAAACATCAAACTAAATTCCTCCGAAATGGAAAACAGCTTCTTCAACTAGATGTTTTTCTCATTTCAAAGGATTTTATTTATCTAAATGAAGTAAGACTAAAGCAACATTAATAGTTGACCCTTTTAAATTTGTTATGTTTTGCATCAATGAATGAAATTACTTACTTTACCTTCCAAAATAAGTTGCTCAGTTGAATCCCATCCTAAAAGCTAATCAACTAAACAAAATAAGAGAATATTTCATAAATTTAAAATAAACCACAAGCCAAATCCAATAGCACAACTAAAAACATGCAACTACTAACGAAAACAACAACGCTGTAATTTATCCCGATACCACCGCATTTCAAAACATAGAATTTGAAAACCCACAAATCCGGAATGAAAAGGTAACACTGACGCAAAAATCACGAATTCAACTATTCGCCCCTCGAAGAGTGGGAAAAAAATAACAAAAAAGAGTAGTAATTTTGATCATGATTCAATACCTAGGGTTTCTGTTTTCGGAACTGAAAGTGGCAAGTACCATTCTCTTACGTTTTCTAGCGTTTATCGTTTTCCAAACGGTGAAATTGTTGTTAAAAAGGAAGAATTTGCAAGGAAACTACAGCTTACCATGTTGGAGGCGATTGAGCGTGCTGAATTGATTGTTGCAGAAAATATTGAAATCTCTCTGATATTGTGTTTGAGTGTTCAGGGAATGTTAGTAGCCTTGAGATTCAAGAAAAGGAAAAGCAAATAAAGCTCCTTAAATTCAAATTCAAAGTGTATTGCTCGTTTTACTCTATCTTCACACTTTTTTGGTTTCCAGTTTAGTCAAAAACCGAATGCACTATAATTAATTTGAAATGAGGAGGGTACACCTTATTTTAGGGAAAATTATGGTATGACGATTTTTTTTTTCGTAAACAGAATTAAATAAGCCAATTTTTATTTTTTTAATCAAAATGAAACAATAAAGTGATATTTTATTTATCTAAATAGATAGTTTATTAAAAATTTGTCAAATGTTTTTATCAAATTATCATTTTTCTAATTTTAGAAACTAAAAGACACCTAAGAAAAAAATAATGTCATTAATTCTCTCGCTTCTTTTTGTTTTTCTTTATGAATAACAAATAAAACAAGTTTATAATACATAAATCGGTGTGAATCTCATTTTCTAAATCGGTTTTGTAAGATTTAGTTAAGTTTATAGTTCGCTTATTGACATGATATCTCATAAGAGATCTCAAATCGACTAGAATAAGGTGAGTTTATAATATATAAGTGGATGCAAATATCATCTTACAAGTCAAATTTATAGGATCAAGTTACGTTTAAGGTTCACTTTCTAACATAATTGGTTATAATATTTGATAGCAAAAATATTTTTGTTTGTTGGGTTTATCATATCGTTATTATATCACCTATTAATATCTAGTCTTACATTTGATATGTATATGCCTAAGCTGACGATTTTGTAGGATTGAGTTAAGTCGATTTTGTAAGATTTAGTTAGATTTAAAGTTTTGTTCTTAACATGCATTGGTTATAGTCTTTCCTAACAAGATTTGTTATTTGTTGGATCTACTGTGTCATTCGCTATCAGATCGTTATTGTATTACTCATTAATGTCTAGTATCACATATGATATGTACATGCATAAACCAATAGTTTTGTAGGATTTGGTTAATTTGATTTTGCAGTGTTTTGTTAGGCTTAAAGTTTATTTCTTAACATGCATTGATTATAGTATTTCTTATTGAGATTTTATGTTTGTTGAATCTATCGTGTCATTCACCGTTTATTAGTGTTTAGTTATATATATATATATATATATATATATATATATATATATATATATATATATATATATATATATATATATATATATTTTTTTAATAGATTTTTGATTTGATATTCTTTATATATATCAAATTAGTTTTGATATAATTTGAAAGATATTGGAATTAATTTTGATATGAAATTAATTTATGAAAAGCATTTGAACAGAGTCGATGGATTATCGGTGGAAGTAAGTTGACATGTTCATAAAAAATAAAAAATAAAAAAATTGAAATATATATTGTGAATAAAATGAACTCATTTGAGAAAGTTACTAAAAGTTTGTTTTCCTTAAATACCTTCAGTTGAAAAAAAGGAAAGGAGTAGTATTTGTTGAATGATGCCTTATTCCTACCTTCGCTCCAAAACACTCGTTCACCAATTTAATCTCTATCCTACCATTGCCATGACTCTTCTCCAATTTTGCTCCGAAAAAAGTTTCCATGGCTTCTCAGACCTTGCACGACGCAAAGAAATCACAAGCCAGAAGAGCATTACGGTCCCTAGCCATAGGCATCGCAGTTCCCTTCACCCTAACACTCACCATAATCATTCTTTTCGGTTCAGGACGAAGGTACAACAGCATATCAAAGCCCTTCTGGTTTGCACCACTATGGTTCATTCACTTGGCTTCCTTAGGTTCATCTTTCTTCATGGGTCTTGCAGCATGGTTAGTGTGGGCTGATGGTGGCTTCCAAGGAGAAACCGACGCTATGTCGCTTTACATAGCTCATCTTTCTCTCAGCATCGTTTGGCACCCTCTTGTTCTCATCATGGGTGCTTATTGGCTTGCTTTGCTTTCTTGCATCGTCAACTTTGGCACCCTCTTTATGTGCTACTTGAGGTTTAGAAAGGTTAATCCTTTTGCCAAAGATCTAGCCAAACCTTGTTTGGCTTTGGCTTTGTATCTTTCTCTTGTTAGCTTCAAGTTGATGTTTATCTAATTATTCAATTCATTCAGCTTATCCCTTTATGGATGGATTCTCGATTAATTCTCTTAGGTACAGAAACATGTGTAATCTTCAAATAGTGTTGTTACCCTTATTAAGTCTCGTTCGTATCAAGCATTAGTTAATCGCTTTTTTTTTCCAGATATCTCAAAAACTTTTCTCCTCATTTTTTATCCTACGAATTCTTTTGTTTGGCTTGTTCATTTTCATTCGCACAAAAATAGTTTTTGCATTAGATGTTTCGAAGGTTATGACAATAAGAAGAAAGAACTATAAATATTGTGTTAACTTTGTAAAGAAAGTTAACACAATAACAATGTAGTTTCGATGTGTGTACTTGTGCATTACAACAACAAAAAATCCTTTAAAGAATAAAATAGGAATAAAAAATAATTAGAATGTTAAAAAATTTCAAGTATTTAAGTCCCAACCATGATCATGATGATCCAAATCATTTTTTCAGAGTCTTTAAAGAAGTATCTTTTTGGTTTGGAACATTGTTGATCATTATATACAAAATAAGTCTTTTTCATCACTTGTTTCCCAAAAACTAATATTGAAAAATAAGAAAGTTTTGGCAACCAGTAAGTTATTATATAAAAATAAATAAATTTGGCAACTAATAAGTCAAAATAACTAAGCAGTGATAAAAAGTAATGCACAAAATTAAAAAAAAAAGTTTCAGTTAAAATATTCGAACATTGCCGTAGTATTAATCACGTTATATATACTTTCCTCTTTCAATATTAGAAATTTTATCATGATAATAGTTTATTTATAATATATACATATTTATATATATATATATATATATATATATATATACATATATATATATATTCATACAGAAAAAAAGACACGTCTTTTATTTCGTGTGTGACAGTAAAATATTACTTTTGTCATTGTCGTTGCAAAGAAAAGTGGGATCATGTACTAATTACTGAGCTAAGAGTCCTTCCTGATATTACAGTGAAGGTGGATCAATACATTACGATATTATCAATTGTTTACTCAGACCTTACGAATGTTCTTCGGTTTAAACTATGAAACATGGTTGACATGTTATATATTGCTCCATGATTGCTTAATAGATCTGTGAAATCCTCGCTGTGCACTCAAAAACTGAAAACGAAACTACTAAAATAGTGAGGAATACACACATTGAATTCATTGCCTCTTTCAAAAGCTTTCTCCAAAGCAAATCAGTTTCACACACACATAACTCTGCAAACTGTATTACTGTAACTGTTCGAGATTGGATCAAAATTATCATCTTTAACAATCTAAGTTGCGGTTCCAAATTCCAATCATTAACAATGTCTCGTGTAGTGAAATCTCAGACAGAACAGTCCCAACAAAGATTGGCTCAGAAGCAGAAGAAGTTGCATCTTAACAAGAGATAGATTCCTTCCTCGAGCGCTCTACCAACAAGAGGGAAAGATAACATAGAAACAACAACAAATTCACCCAGAAATAAAGAAAGGAATTATTCTGAATCTGACAATTCTTCATTAATCAATTTATCCACAAAATGAACCAACAAAATCCAGGAAGAACAGACATAGAAAAGAAGGGCATTTTTTTTCTTTTCAAATAAATCACTATAACTCAAAGGCAAAACAAATTAAAGATTACAATTTTTTCAATACTATCATCATCATCATCATCACAGGCAGCTACAAAGCAGAGTATTGTGGCAGCAGATGGATGAATATCAAGTAGCAGTAGTATGAATTAGAAAAATGAACCAACATCACCAAGTTTGGACTAACTCCAACTTTGGCGTCAACCTCAATTTTTTGTGGTCACGGGGACCACAGTTGCAACCGCATCAATCATATATTTCTGCAATTTCCGAAATCGCGCTGACAAAATGCAATCTATGAGCTTCATGATCAAGAAGAAGGAAGCTTGATAGCTTTGAAATCAGGGTGAAGCAACCCAAGATCATCCTTGATCTCAAGAGGGTTGCTGGTATCATTCCTCACTTTCTTCACCCTACGACTACCAAGGGACTTATGAGTGAAGCCATACATCTGCAAAATCTGGTTATCCCCAAAATTATAAGCCCTATCCATCTGCTTCAAGCACCTCTCTACAGGGTAATCCCCAAACTTCCCACAAGGCTTGCACCCCACAAAGTGGGTCACCAAAGGCCACCTATGATCCCCAAGTCCCGGGTGATAATTCTCAATCATCTCCTCATAACGGTCCACCAAAATCCCCCAATACCCGTGCAAGTAATAATGATTCTCAAGGTAAACCTTGTTACCCCATGTTTCCTTCCCAGTGGCCAACAAATAAACCATTGCAGATTGATCATCAGCTTCAAAAACAGGCCTATTCTTAAGCTCCCTAGTGAGCACTTTCCCAGCCTCATCCCTTATCTTCCCTTTAGGCCCCATAGGAGCCCAAGCATCAAGAATATCCAAAGACCATTGACAATTCCTCAACAGAAAACTCCCAGTGTTCAACCCAATCCAATTCTTCTCATCATACACCATCTCATTCCACCCGTGCATAACAAAGTTTGAATCTTTGTACCTCTCCCAGGGAACCTCAAAAGCCATGTCGGTGAACATTGCATCACTGTCCATCCACCAGAGAAACTCCACTTCAGGGTGTGACAGTAAAAGTTTACGAATCAAGGGAAGCTTGGCCCAAAACCCTGCCATCTCAGCGTCCAAAAGAGCCATGTTGTAGAAAATCTCAATCCCATGAACCCTGCAATAGTCAATCTTGTTCTTGATCGATTTCACAAGGTAGTGATCACCGACCGGGTTTTCACACGGTTTGGGGGACGAACCGGTCACTAAAAGTACACGTGGCTTGTTGGGTCGGATGAAGTTAGGGTACTCAGGGTTGGCTCGGAGCCAGGCTCGGCGCTGTTCATCCCAATCGGAGATTTTGGGTCCCAGAGTGTATGGAGCATTTGGGTCAGGCTTTTCGTCCTCCGCGAGAGGCTCGTCCACGAGGATCTTAGAGAGATCGAAGGTGGCGTAGTTGTTAGGGTTGGAATCGGCGTTGGAACCGGCTTCGGGTTTGGTTTCCTCGAGGACGCGGCGGGCGCGGGCGGCGGAGATGTGATGGCGGATCTCGTTGAAGTCCTGCTCCGGCGTACCGAACTTGCCAGCCCCGATTGTGCCGCGGAGGACGACCACCGTGAGGAAGAGGCAGAGGAAAGTCACCGTACTGTGCCGGCACGCGCGCTGAATCTGCCGCACGCGCCGCATCCCCAGGCACCGCTCCAGCATTGTCTCTCCGAGTCAACTCGGCGGAATCGTGCGCGTTTCTCAGATGGCGATTCACAAGCGGCGGAAGGAAGAGAGAGTGAAGAAGGAGTGTGAAGAAACGCGTGATTAATATTTAAGATGCTACAAAACATATTATGTCGGTGCAGGACAAGTGTTATGCCATCTTTTACCTGTCTGTAAACTTTTGTCTTCAATTAAGGCTATGTTTCTACCACTTTCTTCACACTATCAATTAAATAATTAATATAATTTATATATATATATATATATAGAAAAGTATTATTACATTTTCGTTAGTAAGAAATTATATTTATTATATTTTTTAAGATTAAATATATTTTTATCCCGAGTTTTAAAACTATTTTCTTTAAAATTTTATATTAATTTAATTTTTTATTTTTATAAATTCATGATTTTAATTTTTTTTATTAAATTTTATTAAATTTATTTAATATTTTAAATATATTTTATGATAATATTTGAATTAATAATAAAATAAAAATATGTTAAACGGTATAAATAATTTAAATACTATCCTGAAATATCAGATAAATTTAATAAAATTTAATTAAAATAATTAAATTTATATATTTTATAAATAAGTAACTAAATTAATTAAAAAATAAGAGATAAAATTATATTTGACCTTAATTTTTAAAATATAAACACATTAATAACTCGCATTAATTGTAGTTTGAGCGCGTGGCATGTGTCATGTTGGGTACAGCTAATAATGGCCTGGGCCTTAGGAACATGCATTCCCATTTCGCTTAATTTGGTCCATCGTGTTGAAAATAGTTTTTTATTTTATTATTTTCAGAGATTATGCTGGGATACAACACAATTCACACATATATAGTTATTTTGTGTATGAAATTATTATAGATTTTTTATCAATAAAAGTGAAATACAATTTTCAGCATTGTGTCTCATATTCATATGAAGGAACTTCTAATATAATTTTTCAACATGTCTTCCATATATTTATGTTAATATTGTTGCTTAAGTTTTTATTTTATTTTTATAAATAACTCTCTACACTGTAGTCTACCACTTTTTTTTTTTCCTTATCAAATTCTGACGAAGCAATGCAAAAGGGTTTCTATAAGGATCATAGTTTAAGTTCATATAAATATATATAAAATATTATTTTTGTTTAATTAATTTCGTTTGAGTTAT